>LSQX01199938.1_pt1 | contig 19796 bp, 12 predicted proteins | sample 654561 | NCBI WGS metagenome assembly LSQX01 (sample SAMN04489861, study PRJNA283612) | anaerobic digester metagenome | isolation source: 4 biogas reactors fed with cattle manure at either 37C or 55C with and... | place: Denmark: Kongens Lyngby | collected 2014
CACTAGGAGAGGGGATAGACGCCCTCACCTTAGCCGTCCCCCGAGAGAGGGGACACGTGTACAGAACCCTGACAGGCTCAGGAGAGGGGACGTGTGGGCTAACCCAACACACCCGAGAGAGGGGATACATTTACCGAACCCTAACATACCAACAAAAGGGAGACTAGGAAAGCGGCATTGACACCATATTAGCTCAACAGTATACTTACATTGGCTGGCGTCGCGTGGAAGATGGGCCGTGGTCAGCGGGATTGCTTTTTTGTGTCCGTCCGCGTCGACGCCTCGATGAACGCGCCCGCGAACCTCATGTGCCGATTAAGGTGAAAGTTGATCAAGCTCGATATGCACGTACTTGCAAAGTTCCACACTGGAAGATTCCGCCTCGCTTTAGCGATTGCCGTTGTTGCAGTTTTGTCGGTCTCAGCTGCAATGGCAGACAATGCCGAATGTCAGATGTGCCACAGCGACAAAAGCCTCACCACCAGCACAGGCAAATCGGTTTATGTCCGCGAATCGGTTCTGAAAGCCACATCCCATGGTCAATTTGGATGCTCTGACTGCCATGCGGGGTTGGATGCTTCTAAGATACCGCATGCGGCTAAAATCGAACCTGTTGGCTGTATGGACTGCCACAGCGATGCCAAAGATGTTCATACTACCCATAAGGGACATGTCCCGGCGGATGGCTCCTCCGCGCAGATGAGTAATTCGTGCAAAGAATGTCATGGCTCACATATGAGCAAGCCGCTGTCTACGGCATGCTCTGCTTGCCACCCGGATGCCAAGGACTCGTTTGCGTCAGATGGGCACGGCAAGGCTCTTTTGTCGGGATCAGCTCTGGCGCCAGATTGCTTCTCGTGCCACAAAAGCAGCATTGTAAACCCAGGCAAAGGGGGTGAAGCGCAGCTCAAACTGGCGCAGCAGAAGGTCTGCTTCTCGTGTCACGTCAATAACCCAGCCATCTGCAGCCGCACAGGGTCAAAGGCTCATTTTATTAAATGTGTGGAAAACAGCGCACACGGCCTGGCGCTCGCTAAAGGGAATGGCGCAGCGGCAAACTGCGTGGATTGCCACGGCAGCCACGATGTATTCAAAGGATCCGACGCCAAAGCCAGCGTGAACAGAGCCAATATTACAACCACATGCGGCAAGTGCCACCCCGAAATAGCAAAGCAGTTCGATCAAAGCATTCACGGCAAAGCTGTGAAAAGAGGCAGCGCGGATGCACCCGTATGCACGACCTGCCACGGAGAACATAATATACTGAAGGCGACCGACCCGAAATCGCCGATCGCCCCCCGCAACGTCGCGGAACAAGTCTGCGGCACGTGCCACAGCTCGCTGAAACTATCGGAAAAATATGGGATCAGCAGCGATAGATTCCAAACATTCTCCGACAGCTTCCACGGGCTGGCAATACGCGGCGGAGCGGTCAATGTGGCAAACTGCGCGAGCTGCCATACTGCTCACGACATAAAACCATCCTCAGACCCGACTTCCAGCATCAGCAGAAAAAATATCCCGAAAACCTGCGGGGAATGCCACCCGGGCGCCAATGAACGGTTCGCCGTCGGCAAGGTCCACGTCGCGATGACCCAGACCCAACAGCCGGTGCTGTGGTGGATCAAGCTGATCTATGCGCTGCTGATTATCGGCGTGATCGGCGGGATGTTTGGCCATAACCTGCTCGATTTTTGGAGAAAGCTATTAAAACATCTCAAGAAGCACGATTTGCACGGGCTTTACACCAGGATGACACTGTTCGAACGCCTGCAGCACTTTTTGATGGGCTCGAGCTTCATTATTTTGGCGATCACCGGATTCATGCTGCACTATCCCGATGCGTGGTGGGTGGTATATATCCGAAAACTCAGCTCTAATATTTTCGAGCTGCGCGGATTGCTGCACAGAATCGCCGCTGTGGGAATGGTGGCGGCCTGCCTGATTCACGTGCTTTATGTGGCGCTCACGACGCGTGGCCGGCAGTTCATTGTAGACATGTTCCCGAAGTTTAAGGATGTCGCCGATGTGATTGGTGTTCTTAAATACGACTTCGGAATGGCCAAAGAGAAGCCGAAGCTGGCCCGGTTCAGCTACGTCGAGAAGGCCGAATACTGGGCGCTGATTTGGGGATCGGTGATTATGACACTCACCGGTATAGTGATGTGGGCGAATAACTTCTTTATGAACCTGATTACCAAGCTCGGCTGGGATATCTCGCGCACTATCCACTTCTATGAGGCGTGGCTGGCCGTTTTGGCGATCATCGTCTGGCACTTCTATTTCGTGATCTTCAACCCGGATGTCTATCCGATGAACGCGGCCTGGTGGACCGGGACCGTGACCAAAGAAGTGCTCGAAAAGGAACACGGGCTGGAATACGATACTATCAAAGATAAGATCGAAGCTCGCAAGCCCAGCGCGGACCAAACCAAGAGCAAATAAAATAAAATGCCCGGATTATGCTTCAAGCATAATCCGGGCAACTTCAATGCGTAATACCTTCCCTGGTCTGATTAGTTAATCCAATCGAAACTCCGACGATCCCACCTCAACGATATAGTAGCTGCTTCCCACTTTCTGGAAAGTATAGCTCACATACACCGTCCGGATTCTGTCGCCTGAATAGAATGAATGCTCTCCGAACGCCGTCACCATACCGTCGCCTCGCTCGCGCACCTTGCTCCAAACGAAGCCGCTTGTATCCAGATCGCCTAGAGCGTCTCGAGTCATCGCCAGATAATCCTCACCGACGATGGAGTAATCATATTTGCCGTCGAGCAGGATTGCTATATCTCGGTCGTCTCGCACGTGTCGTTCGATGAGATCATATCTGCCGGATATCCACCCGCTTCGGATGTCGGCGAGTGTTTCGTCGAATCTGCTATATTTCGCTGTTGGCTCGATATAGCTGCTGACATAGAGCGGCTCGGAGACATAGTTCACTACCGTGTATGGTCTGCTCACAATGCGGGTCACTTGGAAAAACGGAAACAGTCCAAAGCTGTAATACACCGACCTGTAGCTGAACCCAGGAGCATATACCGAGGACCAGTATCCGAAATAGCACGGCTCGTTATAGTAGGTAACGGGATAGTAGTAGAAGCCCTGTCTATATGTCGGTGGGCGATAGGTAGTAGGCACATAATATCGCGCCGCAGGCTTATATCCAACCGTATAGTTGACTCTGGGCAGCGAGGGTCTGTAGCTGAGTGTGCCTGTTGGCCTTTGCTTATCAATCGCCGGTTTGTAGTTGCGCTGAGTTGGATTGTCTCTAAAAGACTGATGCGGCTGATACCCTTTACTCGGAGTTGGTTTAGGGGCCAACCGGGACGAATCCGGCCGCTGTGTATTGCGGTTATCAGTCACCGATGGTCTCGTTTGCTGACTGTTCGGTTGGTGCGGTTTATAATCCTGCCGCGCGGATGCAGATGTCCCGCTTTGATAAGTCATGGCTCCGGCGGGTTTTGCAGCATCCGCCAGTCGATCAGGGCCGTGATCGCGAACCTCGCTTGTTCGAGAGCTGTCCGGTCGCTGTCTGCTATTGATGGTAGATGGCCTGGATTTATCCCGTGTGGACTGATCACCTCGTTGATCGGTCGATGAGTCAGGGCGATAGCTGGAAGTTGGGTATGGGCTTCGCGCGGGCGTCGAGCTGACGGCGGGAGCTGAAGGCCGTGACTCTACCGGAGTTACAGGTCGATAGTCTCCACGCGAATAGGTGCTTCTCTCCGATGTCGATGGACGCGTAGGCGTCGAGCTGACGGCGGGAGCTGAAGGCCGTGACTCTACCGGAGTTACAGGTCGATAGTCTCCGCGCGAATAGCTGCTTCTCTCCGATGTCGATGGACGCGCAGGCGTACTATATCCGCCATTGATGGTCTGTGCCGGCGTAGAAGGACGCGAGGGCGTATACGATGGACTCTGTGTTTTGGCCGCAGTCGAAGGTGAATAACTCTGGGTGCTTTTTGAGCTGCTCCTCGAGCTATCGTCGGAGCGTCGCCCAGCCGCTTCAGCGTTGACTGCGAAGGCGATAATTCCACAAAGAATTATGAGGGTTAGTTTACGCATATTAACCACCTCCATATATTGTATAGACGCGGTTGGGGTCGATGTATCTCATTAGCTGCGCAAGAACTTTGGCAAAATGCGGAAATTATTGCTGGGCGTGATGCGCAGGGGTGTCGATCCAGCCTGGCCTGACGCAGTATGTGTACATAATTACGGTTTTGTCAAGCTCTCAGGCTTGTTCCGCCTTTTTCTTTACGGCTGCCAGCATGTTATCGACATTTTCTTTCATCTTTTTCGCAATTATGCCCTTGATAAGGGCACCAATCATGGGCACATCATACTCGACTTCGATCTCGGAATCGAATCGCGTTGCACCACCCAGGTCGGTGAATTTCCACATTCCGCGGTATTTGGAATAGTCCCCTTTTATAAGCGAGAACGTGCAGGTACGGGCTTCTTCGTCCCAGATGTCCTGTTCGGTCCACTTAATCGACATCTTGAATTCTTTGACAGTGCCGACCCAATCGCTGACGATGCGGTTACCGTCCTCGCTGCGCTCGACTATTTTTACGCTCTTCAGATCCGGCATAAACTCCGGAAACGATTCGATGGATCTCGCCAGAGCATATACCTGCTCCAACGGACTGTTTATTTCAATCGAACTTTGCACTACAGCCACAAAAAGCCTCCACGATAGTTGTTTATTACGCCATTCTCCTAAGCAGCCCGACCACTTTGCCCACTATTTCAATCTTATTGTAAAAAATGGGGCGCATACTCTGGTTGGCCGGCTGGAGTCTGATGTTTGCGCTCTCTTTGTAAAATCTTTTAACCGTAGCCTCGTCCTCGACCATTGCCACCACTGTATCGCCATCCTCAGCAATCGACTGCCTGCGAACAATTACGAAATCCCCGTTCTTAATGCCGTCGTCGATCATACTGTCGCCCTTAACACGGAGCATAAACCCTTCAGCCCCTGTCAGAAAATCTTCGGGCACCGGCAAGATATCCTCGATCTCTTCCGCAGCCAGCGTCGGCCCGCCAGCCGCCACACTGCCCACCAAAGGCAGATGCAGCACTCGACTTTGCGCTGTGCTGGCTTTGGGTGAGGTCGCTGGACGACCATCTTCACGCCCAGGGCGCGCGGGCACAACGCGAATAGCCCTCGTAAGCACGGCCTCGCGCTGGATGCGGCCGGCCTGCTCCAGCGCTCTGAGATGACCATGCACTGTGGAACTGGACGACAGACCCACAGACTCTCCTATCTCGCGCACAGTCGGCGGATAGCCGTGCTCGTCAGTGTGCCAAACGATGTAATCCAGAATCTGTATCTGCCGTGCACTCAATTTATCAGTCATAATCGTTGCTCCGTGACCATCTACACGTCGAATATCGCCTTCGCAATCCATTCGCCGCGCCGGTTCTCTACCGCCATCTCATGAAATGTGACGGCTTTCACGGTCGGCCCAAGCCATTCAATTCGATCATCGATCGGCCGCGTGCCTACCCAGCACGTCAGTCGACCCATCGATATTTCGGTTATCTCAAACTCTAACGGCAACAGGTTGTCAGCGTCAAACAACATCAGCAGGGAGGACAAGAAACGCTCCAGTAACAATACATCATCTGTACCGATAACGGTTATCGAGCGCTGTCTGGTCGGTTCATACCGGTCGATTTCGGCCATTATCGAAAACATCCCATAGGCCGCGCTCTCGAACGCCTCCGCCATCGTGGCGCCTTTTCCGATGACTCCAATATCAGCCGTGTGTTCAATTAACTCGAACTGATGTTCGCGGTTCATTTGAGATCCTTTCCACGTCAGGCCATATTTGTCCTTCACCAAGTTTATAATAGAGTATATTCCCGGCGGGCTCAATGATGCAACTGCGATCTCGTTGACACTCCATAGCGCCCATGTTATACTCCGGTTGTGCGTGGCGGTAGTAAATTGCCCGAACAAACGCCTCATATTTTCAGTCTCTTCGTTGTATAGTGTTGATGTGTATCCCTCAGCCTGATTGTGGAATAAACAAACATGCACAGTGAGGTAGGTGTTTCGATTGCTTCTTGAACATGGGTTAAGACAGACTCTATCACAGAAGATTGATCCTAAGCTGATTATGGCCAACAACATACTTCAGCTCACTTCTTTGGAGCTGCAGCAGGCCATCGAACAGGAGCTTGCGGAGAACCCGGCGCTCGAAGAGCCGGGGGATGACCCGTGTGAGAACTGTGATCAGCCGAAGACCATGTGTATAGATTGCCCGTTTTATAAACAGGCGATTACCACAGACGAAACTGACCTGAGCATTTATGAACTCGAACAGCCTATAGATTTTGCCGCCGATGTCGACGACACGGAGGGGGATTTCATAGCCAGCATCCGGGCTGAAGTCACACTGCAAGACTACTTGAACAGCCTGCTGCGAGCCGCGTTGTCGTCGAATCACTGGTCGGTAGGGGAATATATCATCTCCAATATCAACGACTCCGGGTATCTGGAAGGGAGCACCGCGGAGTTTGCCTATGAGCTGGGCAGGGAAATTGACGAAGTGGAGATGGTGCTGACCGTAATCCAGACATTCGACCCGCCGGGTGTGGGCGCTCGGGACCTGCGAGAGTGCCTGAAGCTGCAGTTGGAACGATTGGCCGAGGATGACAAGGGCAACGCGACGGCGCTGCAGATAGTGTGCAACTATTGGCAGGAGATGCTCACGAACAAGATTGGCAAAATAGCTCGCAGGCTTAAAGTAAGCGCGAAGGATGTGGTCGATGCGATTGAGTTTATCAAAAAGCAGCTCAATCCGTATCCAGGCAACAGTTTTCGACCTCCCTATCAAAGCGACGCGGATGATTTCAGCGCATCGGTGCGGCCAGATGTCATCGTGCGCAAAACCGAAGCGGGATATGATATCGAAATCGTCGGCCACGATCAGCATCTTCTTAATATCAACTCAAACTATCGCAGCATGTATGAGAAAATAAAAAACGGCGGCCCGAATAAATTCAGCGCCGAAGATAAAAAACATATCGTCGAGTTCGTCGAGCGGGCTGATTTGTTCATCAAGAACATTAACCAACGACGCAAGACCCTGCGACAAATCACAAAGGCTGTGGTGGAGTATCACCAGGGCTACCTGGAGACTAATTCCAAGGCGTTTATGCGCCCGCTGACAAGGACTCGAATCGCGCTGATGGTCAAGGTCCACGAGTCAACGGTCAGCCGGGCTACAGCTAACAAATATATTCAGCTACCGAGCGAAGAGGTCGTGGGATTCGACTTTTTCTTTGATAGCGCGGTGTCTGTGAAGGATCTTATCGAGGAGTTGATCGCATCTGAGGACAAATCTTCCCCACTCAGCGACCAGCGCATCGCAGAGATTCTGGGGGAGCGAGGATTCAGTGTGGCTCGTCGCACCGTCGTCAAATATCGCGAGGCGCAAAAGATTCTATCTTCCAGGCAGCGCCGCATATAGCGACGCCGCCTGCGTTATGTTTGCTAGCCTGCCGATTTTCTTCTTCTCAACATCAAAATTGCGCCAGATGCTGCACTTAGAATGATCACAAATGAGGAAGGCTCCGGTATGTACGTTGCACCATCGTTGATTATGCAAAATGTGCCGTCGCGCAGTCCGAAATACAAGGATCCGTCCGGGCCGATGGCCGTGGTGGTGCTTATCTCTGCTCCCATATTCATCGACCAGCGAAGGTTGCCTGACGAGTCCAGCGAATAGACGGTCCCATCGACATTTCCGAAGAAAATATTTCCTGCGGCATCGATCACCGGCGACGACTTTATGGTCGAGTAGGTGGCGTAGTTCCACAATCTTTTGCCGGTAGGTGATATTGCGAAAAGATAACCGTCATATGTGCCGATATAGGAAACCCCGTCTACCCCAACAGCCGGGGAACCCATCAAGTTCGGAAAAGTCGCGCTTTGCCAGCGCAAGTATCCCTCGGAATCTATGCAGTTGAGGTATCCGTCCGGGGATGTGAAGTAGACCGAGCCGTCATCAGCTACAGCCGGCGCGGTGTTAGTCTTATCACCCGCCTGGTATACCCATTGCAAATCCCCATCTTTGGATATGCTTCGCAATTTGCCGTCCGTGCCCCCGATATATATGCTTTGGCCGTCGCGCGAGACCGCCGCTGAGGCTTGCATGGAGGTTCCGGTGCTGTAGTTCCACTGCACCTGCCCGGTTTGAGAGTCAAGTGAGAATATGTAGCCGCTCAACGCTGAGTATATAAGGCTGCCGGTGTCCATAATGATCGGCGAGGAATATATGGCCGTCACTGGGGAGTAGGGCGAGGCGGCGGAAGATGTTTTCCACTTGAGAGTCCCGGATGGATTGATTGCATACATGAACCCATCGAGGGAGCCGACGTAGATATTTCCGGCAGCGTCGAGGGTCGGCGATGACATCACTACGTTGCCGGTGGCATATGACCAAAGTATGTTTCCTGTTGGGCTTACTGCGTATAGTTTTTTGTCGGCGGATCCGAAGTAAGCCGTGCCGTCCGAGCCGATTGCGGGTGATGAATATAGAGTTCCTCCGGTGTTGACACGTATTACGTTTGCCGGCGTGGAAGGGCCGTTATTGATTGCTCTGCCGGTTCTTTGATCGTCTCCTCTATAGTTAGGAAACAGTGGATCTGCGTTCGCCGATGTTATCGCCAACCAGCAGCTCAGCAGTATTGTTACAATAGCGCCCATATTTGCTCGTATATTTTGCATGCTCTTTAATGCCATCATAGCTACTCCTCCCGATAATACCCGTTCTTGCCGAATATTCGACGCAGATGTATTTCGGCTGCCATTCACTGCATGCCCTGCGCAATAAACGTGCCAATTGGGCATATAGCGCATATTTCTTGCTATTATGGTTTATTATAAATCTAGTATTTTCTGCACTTTCACACGGATTGCAGGTTTAGAAGCGTGAAATATAGGGCAATACGAGTTGGGTTTAAGCTGAGGGGTGCTTAAGATGACTTGCATATTAGTGATAGTTATCATGGCAATACTGCACGATAAATGCTTAAATAACAATTTTATCCTAGTATAATTACCTGTTTGTGGGCTTTTTGCTCAGTTTTTTGTCATAAGCCCTTGACATAGCGCGCAGGCTCACATATATTAACGTCGGGAAAGATGGCAAGAAATCGCGCAAATGGTCTGGGCGCAGACCGCAGGATCCGGGGCTCAATGGAGTAGTGTATCTGCGTATCTGGCAGACCGGTTTCCGCCATCTCTTAGAAGAGGTGGGTTGAGTGCCGGAGCACTCAACCCGGGGCTACCGTTATCACTCCGCCCGGGGAGCGAGTGGCAGCCCCGTTACGGAATTTTCGGTTATAAGCGGCAATAACTGTAGGGTGATAATACAGTTTTAAGCTCATCTCCGAAATTTCGCAGGGCTGCACTCAGGGAAGACGCCGAGCCGAATAAATGGGCACGGTCGTCGTTTCAGATAGTAAGGGGGTGGTCGCTAGGAACAATCTGAAGCGTAGTTCGCGCTTGACCCGGACGGAATGATGCTGATACTTACTTAAAGTAGTTCCAGATTGACCGTTTCCGGTGACGCAAAACCAGGCGAGGGCGCTGAAAGTCTGGTTTATGAAGAGGAGCGCCCAAAATTATCGGCTCTTGCATTGGCAAGAGACCAAGCAATCACACTAGAGAGAAAGAGGTAGAAAACAATGAAGAAGATCATCGTATTGACCATGATCGCCCTGTTCGTGCTTTCTTTGCCGGCGATGGCCGCCAAAGTGCTCAACGTCCCGATCTGTCACGAGCCGATCTGCGTCTATCAGGCCTATTGCGGCTTGACTTGCCCGGATGACGGCTCGAATCAGTGGTTCTTGGGCTTCAACGGCCTTGGGGCTGATGTGATCAAAGCTGTCCCCGGCGTTCTTGCAATCGATCCGGGTGGGACCCAGCCGGCGGGCGGTTGGCCGAACTTCGTATCGGCTTCCCAAGCGGGCATCTCTTGGACCGTGACCAACGTCGCGCTGAAGAAGACTGTTCCGGTTTGGCCGTGCACAGTCGAAGGCTTCGGTGGCCAGGGCGGAACCGTCCAGGGCAGCGACAAGGTTCGACTCTGGTGGCCACTGATGTATGAGCTTCCCGGCACATGCTGGACTCTTACCGTCAGCTACAAGACCCTGCCGTGGATCGACCCAGCCAACAACGAGCTGGCAACCACGCATCAAGACGTGTGGAAATGGTGTGTGTGCGCCGACCTCGATCATCTGCTGAACCTGGTGGACCTGTTCCATCAGCTTCCGGTTGGCAGCCTGCAGGTTCCGATCATCAATGGCGAAGCTCTCTACAACGAGCTGATCTGCCGCATCGAAGCTCTGATGCAAGCCGACCCGGCCGATCCTCAGACCACGGCTGATTTCTTCGACCTCGACATGCTGATCGAGAACAGCTGCGCGACGGTTGCTTGCGGCGGCCCGGCGGAGATCGGTATCCGCAACACCACCGAGAACCCTGCGTGCTGCAAGCTGCAGGCCGACGTTGAGTGGATCATGGAGCAATTGGGAGTTCTGTTCCCGAACAAGTGATGATCTTACGACAACGTAAGACCAGGTAAGTAAGACCGAGGAGAGAGGTCTGTATCAGGCCTCTCTCCGAAGTTAATAAGCTGCCCGGTTCGAGCGTTGCGCCGAGGTATTTTTAGTTTAGAGGCGCCGCCCGTGAATGCCCCGCGATTTGTGCCCCGCTTTTTCGGGCAGACCTCCATACAGAAAGCTTTTTTTCGAGTTTTGATTTGCAAGGCCCGGCTTAAAAAGATTTTGAAGGAGAGAACTATGCTATCATCCAACCGTCTGTCAATTCTAGCTTTGATTATCGCTTTGTCGATTTGCGCTGGGTTGGGCTGCTTTGCGGCGACCAAACCCGCCTCCAGCGACACTACTATATATAAGGTAAGGCTGAAGTCGTCGTTTGGGGATGCGGGCACTCGAAAACTGAGCATAGACGGCAAAAATTACCTGTGGGAAGTAGCTACCGCGGGGATGGACCTGAAGATTATTAAAAATACCGATGGCGTGTTTTTGATCGGCAAGAACCATATCGGAAAATATCCGGCTGGCTCCAAACACGAGTCGCCGATGTCGCTGTTCCCTGGCCCGATTGGAGATGTAAAAGAGTTTTTGAAGGCTAACAGTGCGAAGTCGCTGGGCAAGGCGGAAGTCGACGGCAAAAAATGCGAGATACACGAGTATACGGAGAAGATCTCCGGCTGGAAATGCAAACTGTGGACTGACGCGGCAAAGGCAACACCTGTCAAACTGGAACTGACCGGCACAAATAAAGGCGACAGCGCCACAGCAACATATTTGTCTTATACATTGAATGAAAAGATTCCGGCATCCTCATTCATTCTTCCCAAAGACAAGAAAATACGCCCGATGCCGGAGATGAAAAACGAGAAAAAAGCCGCTCCCAAAAAAGCGGCGCCCGCCAAATAGCTCGTTGGTCGCCGGAATTTGGGGATTTTGTTAGAGATTAAGTGGCGCAAAGACGCCGCAACACACTGTTTGGATGGAGTCGTATGAGCAGAGCTGGATCATTAGTCTATTTAATCGCGGCTGGGCTTGGCATCTGGATGCTGGGTTCTCCTATCGCCTCGTTCTCGGTATCCAAACCGAAGGCTTTGGCGGCAAAGCCTAAATCTGCAACCATTCTGTATACAAGTCAGGTATACGGCCAGATGAGATCGTGTAACTGCACTAAGTTTCGCTTCGGCGGATACGGCAGGCAGGCCAATCTCGTTCGACAACTCTCACAAAAGCATCAGGATTTGATTCTGATCGACTGCGGGGACGCGCTCGACAACGATACCTCCCAACAAGGCAAGATGAAGCGCGACCTTACTGCAAAAATTATGGCAACTATTGGATACAACGCCTATGTGCCGGGAGAGATGGAGATCGCTGCAGGCCTGGCCGACCTGAATGCCAAATGCGCGAAGTTGAATATCCCCGTGACCTGTGCGAACGTGTTTTATGCGGATACCGGCAAGCGTGTCTGCTCATCTCACGTCACACACAAAACCGCTGACGGCACTAAAGTGACCGTGGTTGGATTGTTCGGAAAAGGGCTTGTAGCCAATGATGTACTGCGCGACACCAACGTGAAGATAGGAGATGCGGCGGATCTGCTGAAGAAACTGGCTCCGGTCCTGCGTAAGGACACGGATATCCTGGTTGTAGCCGCCCATATGACTATGGACGACGCCAAGGCAATAAGCGCGATGGGAATCGGCGACGTGGTAATCTGCTCGCATATAGAAAAAGAATCGCTGATGCCTGAGAAGGACAAAAATGTCGTCGATGCTCCTTACTCTGATGGGGTCAGCGGGGTATTTTTGAAGAGTCTGACCCGCACAAACTGGAGCGTCGGCAAGCTTGAAATGAAGCGCTCGCAAGCCAATAAATGGCAGGCGGTGTCCAATAAACTTCTATACCTTGATCGAGAATATGAGGAAAGCCCTGAGATCGTGAAGATGTTTGATGCCCATAACATCGAGCTACGAGATTTTTATGTTAAGCAGCGTGAAGAGATGCGCGCGCAACTGGACAAAAAAATACGGGCTAGAGGATTAGATCCGGATGAGATGCGGGAACGAAACAAAAGATATGCCGGGCATGCTTCGTGCAAAGAGTGTCATGCTAAAGCCTATGATGTCTGGAAAGACACCAGACACAGCCGAGCCATTGATACGCTGAAGAATACGAAACAGGAGTTCGACCCGGAATGTGTAGGCTGCCATACTACCGGCTATAATCAACTGACGGGCTTTATCAATATGAGAGAAACTCCTGAGCTGGCCAATGTGCAATGCGAAGCTTGCCACGGCGCAGGCAAGGCCCACGCGGCAAAGCCGGCTGCGGGGTATGGAGCCACAGGGGAAGAGCATTGCAGGAGTTGCCACACTGAGGAATTGGACCCGGATTTCGACTACGAAAAGATGTGGAAAAAAATAGCGCACTAGCCCGGCTTATCAATTCGGGCTAGTGCGGCTGCTATGAAAGATTTAGTAGGCCCTGCGGCGTAGTACCGCGAGACCTGTGAAAGAAAGCGAGGCTGCCAAAGAAAGCAGAGAACCAGGCTCCGGGACTATATCAGCTTGGCTAATCTCGCCAAAGTACGATTCATAATCGTTTAAATCAAAATTGATATAGATTACTTCAAAGGAAGTCGGTGCGGTGGCGCCGGCGGGGGCAACGATGGAGAACCCTGCCACCGAATCGCCGTTGTATGGGATGTTTTGCATACCGGATTCCCAGATAACCTGCCAATATTCCGGATACCATTCCATATAGTCTTCTTCCAAATACTCCCATCCATCGGGGTCGGGAGCGGCAGCTTGAAGAGTCGCTGCGGAAGAGCCATAGACTCCGAGAGAATCGAGTGATATCGGAGCGGTACAGTCGTTGTAGAGCGTGTATGTCCAGATGTTGGGATCCGACCCGTCATCGGTGCGCTCAAATCTGAAACTGTAAGAAGCACAGGCCTGGATTGCAAGTATCAACGCCAGGCAAACCGAAAAGAGAATTACTTTAGTTTTCATGGTGTCCCTCCCTTTTGTTACGCTTAACACTGGATCAGACGCCTGTAAATTGAAGTCTGATGCTGCAATATTTGTGTCGCGTCGGCTGATATTACTCTTTTCAATCATAAATAATGCAATATTCGTGCCATTTTAGGCTATAATGCAGTATCAGCCAAGCATTTACTGAAGGGAGACCTTAATAATGAATACTAATTTGAAGCGCATCCCAATAGCATTTGTCATGTTATCTGCTATGGTAGCCATTCTGGTGGCACTGTGCGTTCCGTGTAGTGCACTGGACTATTCGGTCGGCAGCGAACGCCAGATCGCAAATATCTCTGGGCCTGCAACCGATCAAAGGGGGCAGACCGCGATAGCAGCGGGAGCGGATAAATACTTGGCGGTATGGCGAGATCATCGCGCCGGAGACCAGGATGATATCTATGGCGCTTTCATCGACAAGGACGGAAAACCGGTGGGGGAGGAATCTTTTCTCATTACTTGCGATGCAAAAGACGACCCCACACCGGGCAGTAAATATCATCCCAGTGTGGCGTTTAACGGCACGAACTTTCTTGTGGTCTGGGATGCTGCGCCGGACGGCAAATCGAGGATTTACGGCGCCAGAGTGACCCCAGCCGGCCAGGTACTGGATCCAAACGGATTTGAGATTTCCGCCAATGTTAACGATAATCAGTCGCTGCCAATGGTGGCGGGTAACGACGTAAACTGGCAGGTTGTGTGGCAGTTGGGGGGACTAGTCAATGTCCCGGACATCGCGACGGCGACCATATCGGGAACCAATCGTGCAATCACCAAGCGAGCCACAGTTGCATCCACGAATAATGCTGAAATCACACCTGCTATCGCGTGGAACGGACTAAGCGGCGCAGCTGCTCAATATCTGATCGTATGGGAAGAGCAGGCAATGGAGTCGGATATCAAAGGCTGCCGGATCAACAACCTGGGAACCAAGATAGTCGCTTCGGATGTGCTCATATCAAACCGGGCGGGGGCTCCAGCCTCGGGTGCAGTGGGGTATCAGTATTCACCTCGTGTCACCGGTGGATTGGACCAGACTGGAAACCCTGGAGGCTGGATGGTGGTATGGGAGGATGCCCCTGATTTCAACCTGGGGTCTCTAAGCAACGTCCGAGCGACCAGGCTGTCTGGGACTGGCGTTGTCCAAGACGCCGGCGGGCTGCTGGTGTTTTCGGAGTATGGTAAATACAACGGGGATTGGAATTTCTATAACAGCAGTCCCGATGTCGCGTGGAACGGGCAGGCGTATCAAGTGGTATGCCGCCATGGGTTGTCGACGAGGATGCCCTGGGGCCGCACGGTCAGCTATGGCGGCTCGTTGGGAACGGCCAAACAACTTTCGACGACAGTCTATTGCAGCCAGAATGGAATGGGCGTCGCGGGAAAACTGGGGACGCAACAAGGCTCGGTGCTGGCTGTTGAACTAAACGCCTCCGCAAACATCTGGGGCTGCTCCATCAATACTGCGGGAACAGCTTCTGCGGGAAATATTCTGTCTATCGCGAAACAAAATCAGCAGGCTTGCGCATCGGTGTGGAACGGTTCGCACCAAGTCGTGGTCTGGGAGGACAAACGAAGCCACTCCTCATCAGCCGTAATCTATGCCGCTCGTCTTCAGAGTAATGGAGAGATCTTAGATTCTGAGGGAGTGGTCGTATCTCCAGGCAGCTACCAATCTCAACCGGCAATCGCATGGAGCCCACAGAGCAATGTTTATCTTGTCGTTTGGCGACAGGGCACCGCCATAGCCGGGGATTATGAGATTAAAGGCAGGTTGCTCGATTCCAATCTGTCGCGCATTGGCAATGAGATAACGATTGGCTCGTATGAGTTGGATCGGGGATACCCCGCTGTGGTGTGGAACGGATCGAATTTCACCGTAGTTTGGGCGGATAATCGCCCAATCGATGGACTATGGGACATTTACGGAGCCAGAGTTAGCCCGGCAGGCTCAGTGACTTCCACTTTCTATGTTTCCACTGCTCCAGGAACGCAGACTTCCCCATCAATAGCCGCCGGGACGGGTGGCAATTGTATGGTAGCGTGGCAAGACCGGTGGGTGATGAGATATGAATATGCCATCGGCACAACCGCCAAGGGCACAAACATAAGGAACTGGACTGTCGTGCCGGCTACTTCCACAGCACCGTTGGGAACCGCGACCGAAGTGACTGTAACCGGCCTGAATCTTGTAGTCGGAACCAAATACTACATCTCCATCAGAGCCAAAAACCGAGAAGGGAACACGGCTATCGGCAGTTCTGACGGGATTACCATAGTCAGTCCGTCGCAGATCCCCGCCCCGAACAGGGTTAAGGCGGCAGCGGTGCCTTCGACACCGGTTGTGATCGACGATGGAGATACTCAGACAAGTACAACCACCCTGCATGCAACTTGGAGCAGTTTCGACAACTTCGGTGAGCCGGCCATTATGACCAAGATAGTCCCCAATGTGGGCACTCCCGGAGCGGAGAAGAACATATCCACAACCTCGGCAGGCAAATTCGAGCCGAAAATCGCATTCGACGGCACGAATTATCTTGTGTTGTGGACTCAAGGCTCGAACGCGATCCGAGGGGCGTTGGTTAATCAGGCGAATAACAGGGTGACTGCTGACCCTGCCGGAGAAATTAACGTCACCACCGGCTCGGCGATTGGATCGAAGTCGTCGTTGGCGTGGGATGGTGAGAAATATATCGCGGCCTGGGAAGAAAGGCGAAACAACGCGACGACCAAAACCGATATTTACGCCGCACGTATCTCCGCAGACGGCACCGTTCAAGATGGCGCAGGTGGCTTGGCCATATCTGTGGACGTCAGAGCGGAGTCTTCACCGTTTGTCACGGCGATTTCTTCTGAGAAGTGCTTTGTATATTACACCAATTACAAATACTCTTTGAACAGGCTGCGGGCAAGAGAATTCATCACCGATATTCCAGCCCCACCGGAATATGCGCTGGAAGATGCGAAGCAGCTAGCAGACGGCACACCTGTCACAATACCTGAAATCGTAGTCACCGCTGGCAACGACCAACTATCCGGCGTGTTCTATGTAGAGGATAAGAGCAGGATTCAGGGGATCAAGGTTGTCTGGGGATCGACGACGATCTCGGAAGGTATGACAGTAAAGGTGATCGGCGCTTTGGCGACAGTGAATGGAGAGCGACAGATCAATGCCACCTCAGTGACGACGCTGCCTAACGCCGGGATCTTTTTGGTTCCGTTCGGGGTTCGACTCGCTTATATGGGAGGGGCCGCAAGTGGGCTGGTGCCCGGTGTGGTTGGCGGATTTAACCGTGAGCTTGGGGCAAACAATGTGGGATTGTTGGTTAAGTGCTGGGGATTCGTCCAAAACGCCGGCAGTGGCTATTTTGAGATCAACGAAGGTCTCGACAGCGTCGTGCGAGTCAAGACTTCGTTTGCTTTGCCGACTGTGGGTCAGTTGTATGCCGTGACCGGCATAAGCTCGTGTGAAGAGATTGGCGGCAAGTCTCGAAGTCTGCTGTTGGTCAGAAAGGCATCTGACGTGCAAAAGCTGGAATAGAGCACGTAGCGAATCAAAACCCAGGAGCAGTAGAGTGCGTCACGACTACCGCAGGTCTGTTGCGCTCGCAAGGAAGCATTAGTAGAGAGAAGGAGCGTATTTCGAGGGATGCGTGTTCGTACTATTTTTGCAGGCCTGGTCGTGGCGTTGTGGCTGTGGGTTTGTGTACCTGCCTCAGCTCAATTGATGAGTGGATGCTGGCCTAAGTTTCATTCCAACTCGTCTAATAACGGGCTTAGTTCAGCATCCGGCCCGGCGAGCAATCTTCAAGGATGGAGCTTCTCTGTTGGAGGGGCGGTCACCGGCGATCCGGTGACCGACTCCAGCGGTAATATTTATTTCGTCAGCCAGGACTCTTTGCTCTACAGTTTAACCCGAGATGGCGTCTTCCGCTGGCAATTCACTCTGCAATCGACGGGCCGAGGCGCGCCTGCTATCGCAAGTAATGGCAACATATACGCAGGCTCCGATTTACCATATCTGTATGCTCTGAGCGCAACAGGCACTCTCAAGTGGAGAAAGCTGCTTGGCGGCAAACTCGGCGGATCCCCTGCCATCGGCACTGACGGAACCATTTATGCGCCGTGCGTAGATGGCAAGCTATACGCTTTCGACTCCCTGGGGGGTCAAAAATGGGCGTATGCCACAGGCGGGGCGTTGAGATCATCCCCGGCGATGTCGGGCAGTGTCGTTTATGTTGGCAGTGATGACACATATCTTTATGCGATCAACTCAAGTGGGACACTGAAGTGGAAATATAAATGTCCATCCTCGATACCAAACGCTCCTGCCGTAGGATCGGACGGCACGATATATGCGGCGTGTTCCAGCGGCGCGCTTGTCGCAGTGAACTCAGGTGGAACGCTGAAGTGGCGTTATGATGCTCCCGCTCAGATCGCATCCAGCCCCGCAATCGGCCCCAATGGAACGATTTATTTCGGCGCTGAGAACTCCCGCCTATATGCCATAACCTCGACGGGTTCGCTTTCCTGGACATTTCAATCGGCAGGCCCGATGCGGTCATCACCTGCAGTCGGCGGCAACGGAGTCGTCTACGTCGGCTCGGAAGATGGCAGCATATATTCTGTTAGGCCGGATGGATCGCTTATGTGGAGCGCTGATCTGGGAGGCGCGGTTACGAGTTCTCCTGCTATAGGCAGCGACGGCACATTGTTAGTCGGAGCCGGCGATGGGCAGTTACACACATTCCCTCCGGATTCCACCCCACCCTCGACGCCGATTGTGACCTATGATGGGGTCTATTCTACAAGTTCGACCTGTTTGAGCGCGGCTTGGACATCATACGACGACGAATCCGGCATAGCCGAATCCCATTACGCAATTGGAACCACTCCCGGCGGGACGCAGACTCTGAATTGGACATCGGCCGGCGGCGAGTTTGCTGTTACGCACACCGGATTATCCCTTGTCGATGGAACTACATATTACGTCTCGGTGAAGACTAAAAACGGCGCCGGGCTGTGGTCTGAGGTTGGGACGAGCGACGGGATCATAGTTGACGCAAGCCCTGCTTCCACTCCAGTTGTCGCCGACGATGGAGTATATACCACAACCGCGACCAGCCTGCACGCGACCTGGAGTGCGTCGGACCCGCAGTCCGGGGTTGTTGAATATAAATATGCCATTGGGACCTCGGCCGGTGGGACTAATATCGTCGATTGGACATCAGTTGGGGTGTCTACTGAGATCACAAAGACGGGATTGTCGCTCGTCGATGGGGCTGCCTATTATATATCCGTTATGGCTCGCAACGGGGCGGGGCTGTGGAGCGCGGTGGGCAGTTCGGATGGGATAATCTGCGATACGACCCCTCCCAGCGTTCCGGTTGTGACAGATGGCGGGGAGTATACTTCGAGCACAACTACCCTCAACGCGAGTTGGACAAGCTCAGATCCGCACTCCGGGATCGCCGAATATCAATACGCTATCGGGACATCGGCGGGCGCTGCGGATGTGGTTAATTGGACGACTACCGGTGTGACTTCAGTCAATCGCAGCGGTTTATCTCTCGAATCCGGTAAGACATATTACTTCTCGGTCAAGGCGAAGAACAAGGCCGGGGTGTGGAGCGCGGTTGGAATCTCCGATGGGATTATCTGCGATGCGACCCCGCCGAGCGTTCCAGTAGTGGTCGATGACGGCGCGTTTACGTCCAGCACAACTACACTGCACGCATCGTGGTCGAGCGCGGACGACGAATCCGGGGTTGCAAGCTACCAATACGCCATTGGAACGACCCCCGGCAGCGCAAATACCGTGAACTGGACATCAATCGGCGCGGCGACAGAGGTCTCTCGAACCGGGCTATCGCTAATATCCGGCACTACCTATTATATATCTGTCAAAGCGACGAACGGAGCGGGGTTGGTCAGCTCGGTCGGGAGTTCCGATGGGATAACGGTAGACACCACTCCGCCCGTTACCCCAGTTGTCACCGACGATGGAGTATATACCACAACCGCGACCAGCCTGCACGCGACCTGGAGTGCGTCGGACCCGCAGTCCGGGGTTGTTGAATATAAGTATGCCATTGGGACCTCGGCCGGTGGGACTAATATCGTCGATTGGACATCAGTTGGGGTGTCTACTGAGATCACAAAGACGGGATTGTC
>LSQX01399687.1_pt1 | contig 19795 bp, 18 predicted proteins | sample 654561 | NCBI WGS metagenome assembly LSQX01 (sample SAMN04489861, study PRJNA283612) | anaerobic digester metagenome | isolation source: 4 biogas reactors fed with cattle manure at either 37C or 55C with and... | place: Denmark: Kongens Lyngby | collected 2014
CCCAGGTGATCATCTCCCTGTTCGGTGCGATCCCGGTTATCGGCGGCGACCTGGTCCAGTGGGTCCGTGGTGACTACCTGATCTCCGGTATTACCCTGAACCGCTTCTTTGCGCTGCACGTGGTTGCTGTGCCGATCGTCCTGCTGGGTCTGGTCGTGCTGCACATCATTGCCCTGCACGAAGTCGGCTCGAACAACCCGGACGGTATCGAAATCAAGAAACTGAAGGACGCTAACGGCGTACCGCTGGACGGCATCCCCTTCCACCCTTACTACACCGTCAAGGACATTGTCGGCGTCGCGGTGTTCCTGTTCGTATTCTGCACCGTGGTGTTCTTCTTCCCGGAGATGGGCGGCTACTTCCTTGAGAAGCCGAACTTCGAAATCTCCAACCCGCTGAAGACGCCCGATCATATCGCACCGGTGTGGTACTTCACTCCGTTCTATGCGGTTCTGCGTGCTGTTCCTTCGATAGCCGGTTCGGCTCTGCCGGGTGTGCTGGCGATGGGTGGCGCGATTGCCGTGCTGTTCGTACTGCCCTGGCTCGACCGTAGCCCGGTCAAGTCCATCCGCTACAAGGGCTGGATGAGCAAGATGTGGCTGGTGATCTTCTGTATCAGCTTTGTGATTCTCGGCGTGCTGGGTGCTATCCCCGCAACTCCGGGTCGTACGTTGCTGGCGCAGGTGTGCACCGTTCTGTACTTTGCCTTCTTCATTCTGATGCCGTTCTACACCCGTATGGAGAAGACCAAACCGGTTCCGGAGAGGGTTACTGGCTGATGAAAAAACAACTTATTGCATTGATGTTTGCGCTGCTGCCCGGTCTCGCGGTAGCGGCCGGACCGAGCGTGGAACTGTCCGAGGCCAATATTGACCGCACGGACAAGGCCAGTCTGCAGGATGGCGCCCGTACTTTCGTCAACTACTGCATGGGCTGTCACTCTGCCCAGTACCAGCGTTACGAGCGTGTTGCGACTGACCTGGGTATTCCTGAAGAGTTGATGATGGAGAACATGGTATTCACTGGTGCGCTGTACGGTGAGCACATGAATATCGGCATGCGTCCGGAAGACTCCAAGGTATGGTTCGGGGCTGCGCCGCCGGACCTGACCATGGTCGCCCGGGTACGCGGTGTGGACTGGCTGTACAGCTACATGCACTCGTTCTATGAAGACCGCTCCCGCCCCTTCGGCTGGAACAACACGGTGTTCGAGAACGTCGGCATGCCACACGTGCTGGCAGAGCTCCAGGGCAAGCAGGTCAAGGGCTGTGCGCCGGCTCCCGTGCGCGAGAAGGGCAAGGTGGTGCGTGACACCCTGACCGGTGAGCCGATGCTCGAGGAGCAGTGCGACGTGCTCTATGTGGAAGAGGGTACCGGTAGCCAGAGCGCAGAAGAGTACGACACTACTGTGCGCAACCTGGTTGCCTTCCTTGCCTACTCCGCTGACCCGGTCAAGGAGACCCGTGAGCGCATTGGTATCTACGTGCTGCTGTATCTGGCGTTCTTCTTCGTGTTCGCCTATCTGCTGAAGCGCGAGTACTGGAGAGATATCAAGTAATCGTCCGCGATTGCCTTGATGCCATGAAAACGCGCCCTTCGGGGCGCGTTTTTGTTTGCGCTACCAGCCGTGCCAGAGCGTTCCCCGGCCCAGCCCTCAAACAGGGCGTTTTGCGATTGTGGTATACTGGTTGCTTTCTCGTCAGCCCGCTTGGACGATCCCGTCCAGCCATGGGCTTCTGCACGATGGGGGTTGATATATGAGTGTTACTGCCAACAAGCGTTCCTCGATGGCTTTTTTTTCCGACCCGAATGATCACTACTGTCATCGAGTTCGTATTGTGCTGGCTGAAAAGGGTGTAACCGTCGATATCGTCGATGTCGAGCCGGACAACCACCCGCAGGAGTTGGCCGAGGTCAACCCTTACAATACGGTTCCTACTCTGCTTGATCGTGATCTGGTGCTCTACGAGCCCAATATCATGATGGAGTATCTGGATGAGCGTTTTCCTCATCCGCCCTTGCTGCCGGTGTATCCGGTCGCCCGTGCCAACAGCCGCCTGCTGATGTATCGCATCCAGCGTGACTGGTGCGGCCTGGTGGATGTGCTGAGCAATCCGAAAAGCCCGGCCGCTGCGGTTACCAAGGCGCGCAAGGAGCTGCGTGAGAGCCTGAGTGGTGTCGCTCCGGTGTTCTCCGAGATGCCGTTCTTCATGAGCGATGAATTCAGCCTGGTGGACTGCTGCCTGGCACCTATCCTGTGGCGCCTGCCGCATCTGGGTATCGAGTTGCCCAAGCAGGCCAAGCCGCTGCAGGATTACATGGACCGTATCTTCGCCCGCGAGGGTTTCATCGGCAGCCTGTCGGCCGCTGAACGGAACATGCAGTAGTCCCGGAGGGCAGTAGCATGCAGATGAGCTCCAGCCGCCCATATCTGATCCGCGCGTTGTACGAATGGATCCTGGATAACGACTGTACCCCCTACGTGCTGGTCAATGCCGGCTACCCCGGTACCGCCGTGCCCGAAGGGTTTGTCGAGGGTGGTCAGATTGTGCTTAACCTGTCGCCTTCGGCGATCCGTGCACTGGACATGGATAACGAGCGGGTATGCTTTGACGGGCGCTTTGGTGGCGTGGCGCAGCAGGTGTGGATTCCCACCGGGGCGATCATGGCCATCTATGCCCGGGAGAACGGGCAGGGCATGGTCTTCGAGATCGATACCGAAACCCCGCCACCGCAGGATGATGAGCCCACCGATCAGCCGCCCAAACCCAGCGGCAGACCATCACTCAAGGTGGTCAAGTAACACGGTCCCTGGGGTGTCGAGCGTCCGCTCGACACCGGGCAGTCTTCAGTCGATATATTCGAACAGCTTGACGATCCGCTGCACACCGCTCACCTGCTGGGCTGTAGCCACCGCCAGGTCGGCCTCGGCGCGGGTCACCAGACCCATCAGATAGACCACGCCGGCTTCGGTAGTCACCTTGATGCGGCGACCGGGAATGTTGCTGTCGGCCAGCATCCGGGTCTTGGTGCTGGAGGTGATCAGGGCATCGTTGTTGCGTGCCAGCAGCGACAGTCTGGGCCCGACGGTCAGCTCGTTGTGTACCACCTTGACCCGCTGCACCCGCTTGGCGGTATCGCCAGCCAGCTGGATCAGCTCCGCCCGGGGGACCTGACCGACCAGCAGTACCACGCCGTTGTAGCTGGTCACGCTGAAACGCGCCTCGGCTTCCAGGTCGGCGTGGGCCTTGGCGATATTCACGTTGGCGCGGGTTTCGATCAGTTGGTCGTCAATGCTGCTGCCCAGGGTGCGGGTGCCGTGGTTGCTCTCCATCGGCGTGTCCCGGGTGGCGGTCAATATGCTGCTGCAGCCGGCCAGGGTCAGGGCGAGCAAGACAGCGGTCAGACGGATCATTCTTCACTCCCGAACAGTTGACGGTCGATCAGGTCGCACAGGCAGTGGATCGCCAGCAGGTGCACTTCCTGGATGCGCGCGGTGGAGCGTGCCGGTACCCGGATCTCCACGTCATCAGGCAGCAGCAGGGAGGTCATGGCGCCGCCATCGCGGCCGGTCAGGGCAACCACCAGCATGTCACGGTCATGGGCCGCCTGGATGGCCTGCATGACGTTGGCCGAGTTGCCGCTGGTGGAAATCGCCAGCAGTACATCACCGGACTGGCCAAGGGCGCGGATCTGCTTGGAGAAGACTTCCTCGTAGCTGTAGTCGTTGGCGATCGAGGTGATGGTCGAACTGTCGGTGGTCAGGGCTATGGCCGGCAGGCTCGGGCGCTCGCGCTCGAAACGGTTGAGCAGCTCGGAGGAGAAGTGCTGGGCGTCACCGGCGGAGCCACCGTTGCCGCAGCTGAGAATCTTGCGTTCGTTGAGCAGGGCGTTGACCATGAGCTGGCTGGCCTGTTCGATGCTGGGGCCGAGCACGTCCATGGCGCGGGTCTTGGTTTCGATACTGTCAGTGAACAGTTGTCTGATGCGGTGTTGCATATCCATAGAAGAAGGGCTCGCTAGCAAGTGAAAGCTTCCCGGATCCAGCGGTAGGAGGCTGGGTCCGCAGGGTCGCCAACAGCGGCGACAACGTCGAAGCGACAGGGTTGGTCGGCCAGGTGGGGGTGGGTCAGCAGATAATAATGGGCGGCGGCAATCACGCGTTTCTGTTTGCGCCAGTCCACCGTTTCTGCGGCATCGCCCCACTGGGCACGTCGCCTGTAGCGCACTTCAACGAATACTACTGTATCGGCATCGCGCATGACCAGATCAAGCTCGCCCTGTTTGCAGCGGTAGTTGCGTGCCAACAGGCGCATACCGGCATTCAGCAACAGCTGTTCGGCCTGGCGTTCCGCCAGGTTGCCGGTGACCTGGCGGGCGGTCTGCCTGCCGGTTACCACGAACTGGCGTCAGGCAGTGGGTGGAGCTGGCCGTCGATGATCCGGCCCCAGGGCAGTACCCGGCGTACCTGGCCGCTCGGGTCCAGCGACAGGCTGCCGGTGGCGCCTTCAATGCGGGTATCCGGCTGTTCCTGCATCTGCAGCAGACGGTTGAAGATGCGCTGGGCATCCACCCCCATGGCGTACAGGCGGCCCATGGGGCCGGCGGCGGCAGGCCAGGAGCCGACCACGGTATTGTACATCGGGTCGGAGCTGTGCAGCAGCCAGGGGATCTCGGCAATCAGCAGGCCGTCGATATCCTCGTTCGGCTCGCCATGCACCGACAGGCGGTAGGCGTGGGAGGTGGCATATACCGGCAGATCACCGGCGTACTGGAATACCAGCGTCGGTTTGATCTGCCGGGCCTGCAGCGGGTTGGCCGCGAGGAACAGCGCCTCCAGCTCCGGCCGCGGGGTCGGCTGGACCGTCACGCTGCTGCCCAGTACACCCTGAATACGCTGATTGCGCCGCTCGCTGTCCTGTACCCGCAGCAGCTGGGCGATCTGCCCGGCAATGGCCGCAGGCTGATCAATCTGTTCGTGACCGACCAGTACACCGCCCAGTTCCTGCCACTGCTCGGCAAAGGCCTGGGCAGCGCGGACAGCCCAGTCCTCCCGGCTGGCCAGAATGGCCATCTGCCGATATCCGTCCTGCCAGGCGCGCAGGGCCGCCGAGCGGGCCTCATCCTCGGGAGCCAGGCCGAACTGGAACAGTCCGGGCGGCGGGTTGCTGCCGTTATCCGCATAGTTCAGCGCCAGGGTCGGCAGGGGCAGTTGCGGCAGTGCGGCCAGGCGGGCTACCTGCTGGCGATCCAGCGGGCCAATCACCCATTGCACGCCATCGGCCTGGGCCTGCTGGTAGAACTGCAGCAGATCCACATAATTGCCGCTGTCATACAGGCTGATCTGTGGTTGCGCCAGGCCCTGGCCGAAGGCGCTGTACTGCGCTGCCAGAAAACCATCGCGCAGGGCATCTGCGGCCCCGGCCAGCTGGCCGTCAAAGGGCAGCAGCAGAGCCAGATGTTGCGGGCGCTGGGCGTGCAGCTCGAGCAGGCGGCTGATGGCCTCCGGTGGGGAGCTGACCGCGGGGTGGTTGGGGTACTGTTCCTGCCACTGCTGCAGGGCATGGACCTGCAGGTCGAGATTGCCCTGCTCGCGCTGGATCAGCGCCAGATTCAGCCAGCCCGCCGTTTCACCGCTGGCTGCACCGCTGGCGGCGCGCAGCTGATCGGTGGGAGTCTGGTTCAGCGATTCCCAGATCGCCGCCAGGTTCTGCCCGCGGTCAGACTCGGGCAGCAGGTTATGGATGAACATGCGCTCTTGCGCTGCGTTCAGGTGTTCGCCACTGGCCGCCATACTTTCCGCGCGCAGCAGTTGCAGATCCAGCTGGCTCTGCGGCGACAGGTTGTCCAGTTGCTCAAGGGAGGTGTGACGCAGGGCGCGCAGGGCGGCAGCGGGCTGTCCCAGGGCCAGCTCGCTGCGTGCCTGCAGTTCGCTGAAGCGCTGCTGCTGGTCCAGCGGCAGGTCGCTCTGCGGGATCATTGCCAGAATGCTCCGGACCTGATTCGGCTGGTCGCGATTCCAGGCGGTCTGCGCCGCATGCAGGCGCAGCAGGTTGGCTTCGGCCCCATCCCGACGATCGGCCCGGCGCAGGATGTCCTCGATCGGCGCGTCAGTGGCGGTGGGCAGTTCGGATAGCTGGCGGGGTGGCGAGGAGCAACCGGCAATCAGTGAAGCCAGGATCAGGCCGGCAAGCGGCAGGCGAATAGTGCGAAGCATCAGGCAGGGTACCTTGAATGGGGCGCTGTTTAGGCACGCTCCGGCCAGCGGGCGGGCCTGCAGGCAGGAGCAACTGTCGGGGCATAGTGTAACCAAGGGCGGCTGAGCCTGCCACGCACTTGGCCGGAAACGGATCACGTCCTGTACAATCAAACGTCACATTTACAGGATCTGCCATGTCTTCCCACGCCGGTACCCTTTACGTTGTCGCCACGCCGATCGGCAATCTGCAGGACATCACCCCGCGCGCCCTCGAGGTGTTGCGCTCGGTCAGCCTGATCGCCGCCGAAGACACCCGGCACAGCGCTCGCTTGCTGCAGCACTTCGGTGTCACCACCGCGACCACCGCCTGTCATGATCACAACGAACGGGACAAGAGTGCCCGACTGGTGGAGCGTCTGCTGGCGGGCGAGGATATGGCGCTGATCTCCGATGCGGGCACACCGCTGATTTCCGATCCGGGCTTTCATCTGGTACGCCAGGCCCGCGAAGCCGGTGTGCTGGTGTCCCCGATCCCCGGCGCCTGCGCCCTGATCGCCGCCCTCAGCGCCGCCGGTCTGCCCTCGGACAGGTTCAGTTTCGAAGGCTTCCTGCCGGCCAAGGCCCATGGCCGCCGCCAGCGCCTGGAGGCGCTGGCTGGCGAGCAGCGCACCTGGATGCTCTACGAAGCGCCGCACCGGCTGCTGGAATGCCTCGAAGACATGCTCGAACTGCTCGGTGGTGAACGTCATGTGGTGTTGGCTCGGGAGCTGACCAAGACCTTCGAGACCATCAAGGGCGCGCCGCTGGCGGAACTGGTGGAGTGGGTGCGTTCCGATCCTGATCAGCAACGTGGTGAATGCGTGCTGGTAGTGGAGGGCGCGCCGCAGTCGAGCGACGATGACGCGCTCGACCCCGCAGCGGAGAGAGTGCTGGATATCCTGCTGGAAGAACTCCCGGTCAAACAGGCCTCGGCACTGGCGGCGCGGATCACCGGAGTGAAGAAGAACCGCTTGTATCAGCTTGCTCTGGAGAAGGGACGCTGAGATTCTGGCTTCCACAAACCCACGAGCTTGAGCCATCAGTGCTTGCCGTTGGGCTGCAACCCGGCTAACCTTGCGTGCAGGAGTTGGCCGGACAGTCGCTGTATCGCTTCGGCGGTATGGAGGAAAGTCCGGGCTCCACAGGGCAGAGTGCCAGGTAACGCCTGGGAGGCGTGAGCCTACGGAAAGTGCAGCAGAGAGCAGACCGCCTAAGCGCGCAAGCGCCGGTAAGGGTGAAAGGGTGCGGTAAGAGCGCACCGCACGACTGGTAACAGTTCGTGGCATGGTAAACCCCACTCGGAGCAAGACCAAATAGGGATCCATTGGTGCGGCCCGCACTGGATCCGGGTAGGTTGCTACAGGCAGTCAGTGATGGCTGTCGCAGAGGAATGGCTGTCCTCGACAGAACCCGGCTTACAGGCCAACTCCTGTTTTTTCCCTTCTGTGATACCCCCTGCAAAAAGAGAAAAATATTTCAACTTAAGGTTTGACTTTAAGTTGCGTCGGCATCCTTTTGTAATTGTTTCAGTTTCCTCTCCTTCCTGCTGCATCCTCGCAGCAAAAGCCCGCTAAACCCTCGTCATACAACGCTTTTTCGGTGCTTGGCCGCTTGACGCTGTATGGGGCGCCTTTCTATAGTGTGCGGAAGTGGTGTGAAGTGGGAAAATGTGGATCTTTTTGGGGTTCCAGCTGTCACAGCATTGATCTCACCAGGGGAATAACAAAAAGTGTTTCGTGGAACGAGTGCCGTCAATCTGGACGCAAAGGGCCGACTCGCAATGCCTGCAAGGTATCGCGACCGTCTGCTCGAGTCCTGTGGCGGGCAGCTTGTAGCCACCACTGCCCTGGGCGATCGCTGTCTGTGGATCTACCCGCTCGCCGCCTGGGAAGAAGTAGAGGCCCAGTTCCGTGATGCCCCCAACATGAACCCGGTAGTCAAACGCTTCAGTCGACTGCTGATCGGTAGTGCTACCGAGATCGAGCTGGACGGAAACGGCCGCTTCGTCGTGCCGCCGCTGCTGCGCGAGTATGCGGGGCTGGACAAGAAAGTCATGTTGGTGGGGCAGCTGAATAAATTCGAGTTGTGGAGTGAGGATGCCTGGCAGTCCATCACCGCAGCCTATCTTGAGCAGGAGCAGGATGTCGGCGAGCTGCCGGCGGAACTGCATACGTTGAGCCTATGAATCAGCAGACCGAATTGAAACATATCAGTGTACTGCTGAGCGAAGGATTGGAAGGGCTGGCTGTACGCCCCGATGGTCTCTATATAGACGGCACCTTCGGGCGTGGCGGGCACAGCCGGGCCATTCTCGCCCGGCTGTCCGACCAGGGGCGGCTGCTTGGCTTCGACAAGGACCCGGAGGCAATCCGGGTCGGTAATCAGCTGGCGGCCGAAGACGGCCGCTTTGTCGTTGTACAGCGCTCGTTTGCCGAGATGGCCGACGAGCTGCAGGCCCGTGGTCTGCACGGCCAGGTCGATGGCGTGTTGCTGGATCTGGGCGTGTCCTCGCCGCAGCTGGATGACCCTGAGCGCGGCTTCAGCTTTCTCAACGATGGCCCGCTGGATATGCGCATGAACCCGGCCGTCGGCCAGAGCGCCGCCGAGTGGATCAACAGCGCCGACGAGGCGGACATTGCCACTGTATTGTATGAATACGGTGAGGAACGTTTTTCCCGGCGTATGGCCCGGGCGATTGTCAGTCGCCGCGCCGAGCAGCCTTTTACCCGTACCGCTGATCTGGCCGAGGTGATCAAGCAGGCCAACCCCGCCTGGGAAAAGCACAAGCACCCGGCCACCCGCGCTTTCCAGGGTATCCGCATTTTCATCAACCGCGAGCTGGATGATCTGGCCGAGGGCCTGCAGGCGGCGCTGGACGTACTGGCCCCGGGTGGGCGTCTGGCGGTGATCAGCTTCCATTCGCTGGAGGACCGTCAGGTCAAGCAGTTCATGCGTCGGGAATCGAAGGGGGCGCCGCTGCCGCGCAACCTGCCGGTGCGTGACGCGGATATCAAGGTCAGTGTGAAACTGGTGGGCAAGGCGATCAAACCCACCGCCGAGGAAGTGGCCGCCAACCCCCGTGCCCGCAGCGCCGTACTGCGTGTGGCGGAGAAGCACTGATGAATACCTCCAGGCAGGCTCCCGCCAGCACTCCGCGCTCCGGCCTGCCCGCGAGCAGCGGCTGGCTGCTGCTGGTCTGGGGGCTGACCCTGGTGACCGCACTGGCGGTACCTTACAGCGCCCATTGGAGCAGGCAACTGCTCAACGAGCTGGCAGCGGAAATGCTGCAGCGGGAGAAGGCCCAAGCCGAGTGGGGGCGTCTGGTGCTGGAGCAGAGTACCTGGACGGCACACAATCGCGTCGAGAGCATTGCTACCCGCCAGCTGGGTATGCGCGTACCTGAACCCAGTGAAGTGATTCTGGTGCGCCCATGAAAAAGCTCTCCTTCAAATCCCTTGTCCCTCGCTCCAATGGCAGCCTTTACCCGTGGCGCTTCCGGCTGGTTGTCGGCATGCTCGCGCTGTGCAGTGTGGCGGTGTGCTGGCGCATCGTCGAGCTGCATGTGCTGGACGAAGGCTTCCTGAAGAACCAGGGCGACAAGCGCAGTGTTCGCCATGTGCCGATTCCGGCCCACCGCGGGCAGATCACCGACCGCAACGGCGAACCGCTGGCGGTGAGCACGCCGGTGCTGACCATCTGGGCCAACCCCTCGCAGCTGATCCATCAGCAGGCCCGCTGGGCTGAGCTGGCCAGTCAGCTCGGCACTGACCTGAAGACTTTCAGTGAGCGGCTCAGAGCCAATGCGGATAAAGAGTTCATCTATCTGCGCCGGCGCATGGTGCCTGCCGATGGTGAAGAGGTCATGGCGCTCAAGGTGCCCGGTGTCTACAGCATCGAGGAGTACCGCCGTTTCTATCCGGCTGGCGAGGTGGCTGCGCATCTGGTCGGCTTTACCAACGTCGACGAGAAAGGCCAGGAAGGCATCGAGCTGGCCTATGACCACTGGCTGGAGGGTGTGCCCGGCAAGCGCCAGGTGCTGCAGGACCGCCGAGGCCGTCTGATCAAGGACGTACAGGTGGTCAGCAATGCCCGGCCGGGCAATGATCTGGCCCTGTCCATCGACCTGCGCCTGCAGTATCTGGCCCACCGCGAGCTGCGTGAGGCGCTGCAGGAGTTCGAGGCCCGCGCCGGTTCCATCGTCATGCTGGATGTGCGCACCGGGGAAGTGCTGGCCATGGCCAACCACCCCAGCTACAACCCGAACAACCGTGCCAACCTGAAGCCGGACATGATGCGTAACCGGGCGCTGATCGATGTGTTCGAGCCCGGCTCCACGGTCAAACCGATTTCCATGAGTGCCGCGCTGGCCACCGGCCGCTGGTCGCCGCGCGATCAGGTCAACGTCTATCCCGGTACCCTGCAGATCGGTCGCTACACCATCCGCGACGTCTCCCGGGCCCCGGGAGGGGTGCTGGATCTGACCGGTATCCTGCTCAAGTCCAGTAACGTCGGCATGAGCAAAGTAGCCTTTGATGTGGGTGGCCCGGCGCTGCATGAAACCATGCATGCGGTGGGCTTCGGTCAATACACTGGTCTGGGCTTCCCCGGTGAACGGGTCGGCAATCTGCCCAGCTTCCGCGAGTGGCGTCAGGCTGAGACCGCTGCGCTGTCCTACGGCTATGGCCTGTCGGTAACCACGGTGCAGCTGGCCCAGGCCTATGCGGTGCTGGCCAACGATGGTCGCAAGGCACCCATGTCGTTGCTGCGCCTGAGCGAGCAGCCCGCCACCCAGCAGGTGCTGCCGGAAAATGTCGCGCAGACCATTCAGGGCATGCTGCAGGAAGTGATTGAAGGCACCGGCGGTACCTTCCGTGCCAAGGTGCCCGGCTACCATGTGAGTGGCAAGAGTGGTACCGCACGCAAGACCGCCACCGGTACCAAGGGCTACCAACAGGATTCCTACCGTTCGCTGTTCGCCGGTTTCGCGCCCAGCAGCAACCCGCGCCTGGCGATCGCCGTGGTGATCGATGAGCCGACCAAAGGTGGTTATTACGGCGGTCTGGTGGCGGCGCCGGTATTCAGCGACCTGATGTCCAATGCCCTGCGGCTGTTGAACATCACCCCGGACAACCTCAACGAGCTGCAGCAGGTGGAGCTGCCCAGCCTGGACAGCCAGGAGGGGCGCGGATAATGCAACTGCAGCAGCTGTTCCCCCAATGGCAGGGCCAGGCGGTGGAGATCACCGGTCTGACCACCGACAGCCGCAAGGTACAGCCGGGTTATCTGTTCCTGGCTGTGCCCGGCCTGCGTCATGATGGTCGCCAGCATATCGATCAGGCCATTGCCGCCGGTGCTGCGGCCATCGCCCATGAGGCCAGTGATGGTTTTGTGGTCTCGGCGGCGCTGCCGGTGCTGCCGATAGGGCATCTGGCCACCCAGCTGTCGGCCATTGCCGGACGCTTCCATGGTGAGCCGGCCAACCAGCTCAAACTGGTGGGGGTCACCGGTACCAACGGCAAGACCAGTGTCAGCCAGATGCTGGCCCAGGCGCTGAACCAGCTGGGCCAAGCCTGCGGCGTGATCGGCACCCTGGGCAGCGGTATGCCCGGTGCGCTGCTCGACCACGGCATGACCACCCCGGATGCCCTGAGCCTGCAGCAGCAACTGGCGCAATTGCGTAACCAGGGCGCCCGCCGGGTGAGCATGGAGGTCTCTTCCCATGCGCTGGCCCAGGGCCGGGTCGCTGCGTTGAAATTCGAGGTGGCGGTATTCACCAACCTCAGCCGCGATCATCTGGACTACCACGGCGATATGGACGCCTACGGTCAGGCCAAGGCGCTGATCCTGCAGCAGGCCGCCCATGCGGTGATCAATATCGATGACGCCTTTGGTCGGCAACTGGCCGCCGGTTGCCAGCTGCCGCTGGTGCGTTACAGCCTGGATGACAGCAGTGCCGAGCTGTACTGCAGCAACGTCCGTTTTGACAGCGAAGGTATCAGCGCTGTGCTGCACACGGCGCATGCCGAGGCGGAGCTGCGCAGCCCGCTGCTGGGCACCTTCAACCTGTCCAATTTGCTGGCGGTGGCTGGGGCGCTACTGGCGCTGGAGTTGCCGCTGGCGCAGATTGCCGTGCTGCTCGGGCAACTGCTGCCGCCGGCGGGGCGCATGCAGCGCCTGGGTGGTGAAGGTCAGCCGCTGGTGGTGATTGATTACGCCCACACCCCGGATGCCCTGGAAAATGCCCTGGCAGCCCTGCGTGCCCATGTGGCCGGTCGGCTGGTCTGTGTGTTCGGCTGCGGCGGCGACCGTGATCGGGGCAAGCGCCCGTTGATGGGTCGGGTGGCCGAGCAGGGTGCCGACCTGCTGGTGATCACCGACGACAATCCCCGCACCGAGGCGTCTGCTGACATTATCGACGAAATTCGCGCCGGAATTGAACGTACCGACCAGTTGAAGGTCATAGCCAACCGTGCCGAGGCGATTGCCCGGACCATTGCCACTGCCGAGGCGGATGACATCATTCTGCTGGCGGGCAAGGGGCACGAGACTTACCAGGAGATCAATGGGGTGCGTCACCCTTTCAGCGATATCGAACAGGCCGAACGCGCTCTGCAACGCCGGGGGGAACAACATGCTTGAAGCCATGTTCCTGTCGGCCCTGACCCAACCGCTCAACGCCACCCTGCGCGGCGCCGATGTGAGCTTTGACAGCGTCAGCATCGATGCCCGTCAGCTGCAGCCCGGCGGATTGTTCGTGGCCCTGCCCGGCAGCCGGGTGGACGGCCATGACTTTGTTGCCCAGGCCCGGGCCAACGGCGCAGTTGCCGCGCTGGTGCAGCGCCCGGTGGACGATGCCCTGCCGCAACTGCTGGTGACCGACTGCCAACGGGCGCTGGGCCAGCTCGGCGCACTCAACCGCGCTGCCTTCCAATACCCGCTGGTGGCCATTACCGGCTCCAGTGGCAAGACCACAGTCAAGGAAATGCTCGCCGCCATCCTGCGCGAATGCGGACCTGTGCTGGCGACCCGTGGCAATCTGAACAACGAACTGGGCGTACCCCTGACCCTGCTGGAACTGGCCCCCGAGCACCGCTTTGCGGTGATCGAAATGGGCGCCGGTGCGGTGGGTGACATCGCCTACTGCATGCAACTGGCCAGCCCCCAGATCGGTGTGCTGACCAACGCCGGGGTGGCGCATATCGGCCGCTTCGGCAGCGAGCAGGCGATTGCCCGCACCAAGGGTGAAATCTTCGACCATCTGGCCGCCGACGGGCAGGGCGTGATCAATCTGGACAGCCGCTGGTACAGCGACTGGCAGATGACCCTGGGCGCGCGCAAGGGCTGGAGCTTCAGTCTGGACAACGCCGCTGGCGACCTGCATGCGCGCAGTATCCGTATCGATCAGCGCGGCTGCCCGGGCTTCGAGCTGGTCAGTCCGGCGGGCAGCATTGCCGTGCAGCTCAATCTGCTGGGGCGGCACAACGTGGCCAATGCCCTGGCGGCCGCCGCCGCTGCCCTGGCGTTGGGGGTTTCCCTGCCGGCCATCGCCGCCGGGCTGGGTGCTCTGCAACCGGTGGCCGGTCGTGGTAAGAGCCTGGCTGGCCATGCCGGCTCGCTGATCATCGACGATTGCTACAACGCCAACCCGGTCTCGGTACGGGCCGCCATCGATGTGCTGGCCAGCCTCGACGGGCAGCGGCTGCTGGTGCTGGGCGACATGGGTGAACTGGGCGATACCGAACAGCAGGCGCACCGGCAGATCGGCGAGTACGCCCGGGCCCGGGGCCTGGATGGTCTGTACACCACCGGTCGCCTGTCGGCGCTGGCTGCCGAGGCCTTCGGTACGGGCGCTCACAGCTTTGCCAGCCGCGCTGAACTGGCGGCGGCACTGAAAAACGAATTGAACCCGCACAGCCGGGTTCTGGTTAAAGGCTCGCGCAGTGCGGGCATGGAAGAGGTCGTCGCCGCACTGGTAGAAGGCTCGCAAATTCAGGATGAGGGCAAGCCAACATGCTGCTGATACTCGCGCAATACCTGCAACAATTTCACACCGGCTTCGGTGTATTCCAGTACCTGACCCTGCGCGGCATCCTCGGCGTGCTGACCGCGCTGGGCATGGCGCTGTTCCTCGGTCCCTGGATGATCCGTACCCTGCAGCTGCGCCAGATCGGCCAGGCGGTGCGCAATGATGGCCCGCAGTCGCACCTGTCGAAGAAGGGCACCCCGACCATGGGTGGCGCGCTGATCCTCACCGCCATCACCATCAGTACTCTGTTGTGGGCCGACCTGAGCAACCTGTATGTATGGGTGGTGCTGGGTGTGACCATCAGCTTCGGTGCCATCGGCTGGGTGGACGACTACCGCAAGGTGATCGAGAAGAACTCCCGTGGCCTGCCGTCACGCTGGAAGTATTTCTGGCAGTCGGTATTCGGTCTGGCTGCCGCGATTATCCTCTATATGGCTGCAGATACCCCGGCGGATACCACGCTGATCGTGCCCTTCTTCAAGAGCCTGGAGTTCCAGCTCGGGGCCTTCTTCATCGTGCTGACCTACTTCGTCATCGTCGGTGCCAGCAACGCGGTCAACCTGACCGATGGGCTGGACGGCCTGGCGATCCTGCCCACGGTGATGGTCGGCGGTGCGCTGGGCATCTTCGCCTACCTGTCGGGTAACGTGCAGTTCTCCCAGTACCTGCTGATCCCCTATGTCCAGGGTTCCGGTGAACTGCTGATCTTCTGCGGTGCGCTGATCGGTGCTGGGCTGGGCTTTCTCTGGTTCAACACTTACCCAGCCCAGGTGTTCATGGGTGATGTGGGCGCGCTGTCACTGGGTGCGGCGCTGGGGGTGATCGCGGTGATCGTGCGGCAGGAAATCGTGCTGTTCATCATGGGCGGCATCTTCGTCGTCGAGACCCTGTCGGTGATCGTGCAGGTGGCCTCGTTCAAGATGACCGGCCGCCGGGTGTTCCGCATGGCGCCGATTCACCACCACTTTGAATTGAAGGGCTGGCCCGAGCCACGGGTCATCGTGCGGTTCTGGATCATCACCGTGATTCTGGTGTTGATCGGCCTGTCCACCCTGAAACTGCGTTGAGGATATAAAGGTGTCGCTGATCTCCACGGACAAGCAACGGATCATAGTCGGACTCGGGGTGACCGGTTTATCGGTCGCCCGGTATCTGGCTGGCCGTGATCTGCCGTTTGCGGTCTGTGACACCCGCACCAATCCACCCGGCCTGGACAAGCTCAAGCGCTTCGCGCCCATGGCCGACCTGTATCTGGGCGAGCTGGATGCCCGGCTGCTGAGCTCGGCGGACGAGCTGATCATCAACCCGGGTATTGCCCTGTCCACTCCTGCTATTCAGGTAGCGCTGCAGAGCGGTGCCAAGGCGATCGGTGATATCGAGCTGTTTGCCCGGGAGGCCGACGCACCGGTCATCGCCATTACCGGCTCCAACGCCAAGAGCACAGTCACCACGCTGGTGGGGCTGATGGCCGAGAAGGCCGGCAGACGGGTAGCGGTGGGTGGCAATATCGGTACCCCGGCGCTGGATCTGCTGGATCAAAAGGCCGACCTCTATGTGCTGGAGCTGTCCAGTTTCCAACTGGAGACCACCGATGCGTTGAACGCCGAAGTGGCCACCGTCCTGAATATCAGCGAAGACCATATGGATCGTTATGCTGATCTGGCCGCCTACCACCTGGCCAAACACCGGATCTTCCGGGGTGCCCGGCAGCTCGTGGTCAACCGGGATGACACCTTGACCCGTCCGCTGGTGGCCGACAGTCTGCCGTGCTGGAGCTTCGGCCTGGACCAGCCCGACTTCAAGGGCTTCGGCTTGATCGAGCAGGATGGCGAGAAGCAGCTGGCCTTCGAATTCAAGGCGCTGATGCCGATCAGTGAACTGAAGATCCGCGGGGCGCACAACCAGTCCAATGCACTGGCGGCGCTGGCGCTGGGGCATGCGGTCGGCCTGCCGATGGCGGCGATGCTCGATGCCCTGCGCGAATTTTCCGGTCTGCCGCACCGCTGCCAGTGGGTCGGTCAGCATGCCGGGGTGGATTACTATAACGACTCCAAGGCCACCAACGTCGGTGCCGCGCTGGCCGCTATCGAAGGCTTCGGTCGGGAGCTGCAGGGCAGGCAGGTGCTGATCGCCGGTGGTGATGGCAAGGGTGCGGACTTCTCCGCACTGGTCGAGCCGATCAGCCAGCATTGCCGGGCGGTAGTGCTGCTGGGTCGCGATGCCGATCGCCTGCAGCAGGTGCTCGACGGGCATGTGCAATTGCAGCGAGTGGCCAATCTGGAGGAGGCGGTGCTTGCCGCCGCCAGCCTGGCCCAGCCGGGTGATGCGGTGCTGCTGTCCCCGGCCTGCGCCAGTCTGGACATGTTCAGTAACTTTGAAGAGCGCGGACGGCTGTTTGCCGCAGCGGTCGGGAGGCTGTCGGCATGATGGTCACTGACGCACTGCAACGCTCCTTCGCGCCGCTGGTTGGCGAGCGCCGTTTCGACATGGATCTGCCGCTGCTGCTGGGTGGTATCGTCCTGCTGTCGCTGGGTCTGGTGATGGTCAGCTCGGCTTCCATGGAGGTGGCTGCCGGTCAGCTGGGCAACCCGCTGTATTACATGAAACGCCAACTGGTGTACGTATTCATCGGTATTGTCGCGTTGCTGTCCACCCTGGCGGTGCCGCTCAGGCTGTGGGAGCAGTCGCGCTTTCTGCTGCTGGCCTTGGCTTTTATCCTGCTGATCGCGGTGCTGATTCCCGGAGTCGGCCGAGAGGTCAACGGCAGCTGGCGCTGGATTGCGGTGGGCCCGATCAACGTGCAGCCTTCGGAACTGGCCAAGCTGTTTGCGGTGATCTTTCTTGCTGGTTATCTGGTGCACCGCCAGGACGAGGTCAAGGAAGGTTGGGTCGGCTTCATCAAACCGTTCCTGGTGCTGGGGCCGATGGCGGTGCTGCTGATTCTGGAGCCCGACTTCGGCGCTACGGTAGTGCTGATGGGCGCTGCGGTGGGCATGATGTTCCTGGGTGGTGTGGGGCTGCTGCGTTTCACTCTGCTGTTCGGCTCGCTGGCCGGTATGGCCGCCGCGCTGGTGCTGTACGAACCCTACCGACTGCAGCGCCTGACCGGCTTTCTCAACCCGTGGAACGACCCCTACGGTACCGGCTATCAGTTGACCCAGGCGCTGATCGCCTTCGGGCGTGGTGAGTGGCTGGGTGTGGGGCTGGGCAACAGCATCCAGAAACAGTTCTACCTGCCCGAGGCGCATACCGACTTCGTGTTCTCCGTGCTGGCTGAGGAGCTGGGCCTGATCGGTGCGCTGGCGGCCTTTGCCCTGCTGGTGTTCATTGCTGCCCGGGCACTCTATATCGGCCTGTGGGCCGAGCGTGCCGGACGTTATTTCTCCGCCTACGTGGCCTATGGCCTGGCGATCATGTGGTGTGGTCAGGTGCTGATCAACGTCGGAGTGAATATCGGTCTGCTGCCGACCAAGGGGCTGACCCTGCCGTTCCTCAGTTACGGCGGCAGTTCGCTGGTGGTCTGCTGTATCAGTCTCGGTCTGCTGTTGCGCATTGACTGGGAGCGGCGTCAGGCGCTGCGGGAGGCTGCCGATGGCCAGTAAGGTACTGATCATGGCGGGCGGCACCGGTGGCCACGTGTTCCCGGCGCTGGCCTGCGCCCGTCTGCTGCAGGAGCAGGGCTATGAAGTGCACTGGCTGGGGACCCGCCGGGGCATCGAGGCCGAGCTGATTCCGCAGACCGATATCGCGCTGCATTACATCGATATCCAGGGCCTGCGCGGCAAGGGCAAGCTGGATCTGCTGATGGCGCCGGTACGTCTGATTCGTGCCCTGTGGCAGTCCTTCAAGGTGCTGCGCGAGCTGCAGCCGGTGTGTGTGCTGGGTGCCGGTGGCTATGTCAGTGGCCCCGGTGGCGTGGCCGCCTGGCTGCATCGCATTCCGTTGGTCATTCACGAACAGAACGCCGTGGCCGGTACCACCAACCGCCTGCTGGCGCGCATTGCCGATCGCCGCTGTGAAGGTTTCGACAACAGCTTTGCCCCCGGTGCCGCGCGGCGCACCACCGGTAACCCGGTGCGTGAGCATATCTTCCAGGTTCCGGCACTGGTCTGGGACGGTCTGCGTCAGCCGCGTCTGCTGGTACTGGGTGGCAGCCTCGGCGCTGCGCCGCTGAACAAGCTGCTGCCACTGGCGCTGGCACTGCTGCCGGCTGGTCAACGCCCGCAGGTACGTCACCAGTGCGGCAAGCAGCACGTGGCTGCGGCCCGCCAGGCCTACGCCGCCGTGGGGGTAAAGGCCGAAGTGGAAGCCTTTATCGGCGATATGGCCGAGGCCTATGCCTGGGCGGACCTGGTGGTGTGCCGTGCCGGTGCGCTGACTGTGGCGGAACTGGCCGCTGCCGGTCGTCCGGCGCTGCTGATCCCGCTGCCCCACGCCATTGATGATCACCAGACCGCCAACGCGCGTTTTCTGGCCGATCGCGGCGCAGCGCAGCTGCTGCCGCAACAGACCCTTACTGCCGAGCTGCTGGCCCAGCGTCTCGGCACCCTACTTGGTAAACCGGAGACAGTACGACTGATGGCAGAACAAGCCCGCAATCAGGCGCGACCCGATGCAACGGCGGATGTGGTCCGCGCCTGCCTGGAGGTTGCCCATGGCCGCTGATAAACGTACCGAGGCTACCTACAGCCTGCCCGCCATGCGCCGCATCCGCCAGATCCACTTCGTCGGTATCGGTGGCGCGGGCATGTGTGGCATTGCCGAGGTACTGCTGAACATGGGCTATGAGGTATCCGGTTCCGACCTCAAGCGCTCGGCGGTGACCGCCCGGCTGGAAAGCTTCGGTGCCCGGGTGGATATCGGCCACCGCGCCGAGAACGTCCAGCAGGCGGACGTGCTGGTGGTATCCAGTGCCATCAACCAGAGCAACCCGGAAGTCGCCGCTGCCCTGGAAAAACGCATTCCGGTGGTACCCCGGGCGCAGATGCTGGCCGAACTGATGCGTTATCGCCACGGTATTGCTGTGGCTGGTACCCATGGCAAGACCACCACCACCAGCCTGATCGCCTCGGTGCTGGCGGCGGAAGGCCTGAGCCCGACCTTCGTCATCGGCGGCAAGCTGACCAGCGCCGGGACCAACGCCCAGCTGGGTGAAAGCCGCTATCTGGTCGCCGAAGCCGACGAGAGCGATGCCTCCTTCCTGCACCTGCAGCCGATGGCCTCGATCGTCACCAATATCGACTTCGACCATATGGCCACCTACGAGGGTGACTTCAACCGGCTCAAGCGTACCTTTGTCGACTTCCTGCACAACCTGCCGTTCTACGGGCTGGCGGTGCTGTGTATCGATGACCCGGTGGTGCGCGAGATCCTGCCGCAGGTCAACCGTCAGGTGATCACCTACGGCCAGTCCGAGGATGCCGATATCCGCGCCGTGGATATCGAACAGCAGGGCATGCAGACCCACTTCACCGTACTGCGCGAAGGCCACGAGCCGCTGCGCGTGTACGTCAACATGCCCGGTGTGCACA
>LSQX01379675.1_pt3 | contig 19794 bp, 14 predicted proteins | sample 654561 | NCBI WGS metagenome assembly LSQX01 (sample SAMN04489861, study PRJNA283612) | anaerobic digester metagenome | isolation source: 4 biogas reactors fed with cattle manure at either 37C or 55C with and... | place: Denmark: Kongens Lyngby | collected 2014
TCACCCTCACCCTCAACAATTTCTACAACTTTTTTAACACGTATAAATCGTTTTGGAGCATCTTGCTCAACCACACCAGCAGAGCGCAGCAAATACACGAAAGTCGCCGCGCTACCATCCATAATAGGAACCTCCTCGCCACTTACATCGACGTGGAGATTATCAATACCTAAGCCAGCCAAAGCTGACATTAAATGCTCAACAGTTGATACACGGTACTCACCATTAACAAGAACTGAAGCCATACGAGTATTACCGACATTTTCTGCAAAGGCAGGAAAGTCGACAACCTCGGGCGTATCAGTACGGTGAAATACAATGCCCGTGTTGGGCTCTGCTGGACGTAAAATAAGCTCTACACGCTGGCCAGAGTGAACACCAACACCAACAGTTTTCACAGTCTGTTGTATTGTTCTTTGTTTTAACATGGTAATTCTTCCATAAAAAATCTATGTAAATTATTCTTATTAACTTTTATTTTAACCCAAGTAAAACTGATTAAAACGCTTTAGGGAAAATGCTTACCTAAGAATAATAATAGAAATATATCGCAACAAAAAATGCCAATACCGCCCATTAGACAGTATTGGCATTAGTTAGTTCCATGAAGCTTAGCTAATTAAGCTAAACCTAATGTCACTTTAACTAGTTAGCTTGTTTACGTAAGATAGCTGGAATATCGCTATCGTGACGCTCTTCTTCGGTAAGTGAACGGCGAGAAATGGCTGGCGCATCAGCAGTAGATACGGCACCAAAACCCACATTTAATTGACTTATACGATTACCACCACGACTAACGTTACGAATCGGGTTAAAACCACCGACTGTGCCTCTGAAACCATCAATTGCTGCGCTAGCGTCATCAGTACCAGTACGAGCCTGCTCATGCTCAACGTTATCTACAACAATTTCAGGTTTTTTACGACCAAGACCCGTAGCAACAACTGTCACACGAACCTTATCGCCCATGCTTTCGTCATAAGCAATACCAAAGATGATCTCTGCATCTTTATCAGCATAGCTAGTGATAACCTCGTTAATGGTACGAACCTCACGCTGGGTGATGTTGTTGCTAGCAGTAATGTTAATTAGTACACCGCGAGCACCGTTTAGATCAACACCCTCTAAGAGTGGGCAAGCAATTGCTTCCTCAGCTGCTTTTTGAGCGCGATCCTCACCTGAAGCGACGGCTGTACCCATCATGGCTTGACCTTGCTCGCTCATAATGGTCTTAACGTCTTCGAAGTCAACGTTAATATTACCCTCGACATTAATAATCTCGGCAATACCAGCACATGCATTGTGAAGTACGTCGTCAGCCTCGACGAAACACTGTTGCATTGTTGCGTTTTCGCCTAGCATTTCTTCGAGACGATCGTTTAACACAACAATTAAAGCGTTAACGTTTTTAGAGAGATTTTCGATACCCTCTTCGGCAGATTTCATGCGACGAGAACCCTCGTAAGCGAATGGCTTAGTAACTACGCCAACGGTTAGAATACCTAACTCACGAGCAACCTCTGCGACTACAGGGCTTGCGCCTGTACCCGTACCACCACCCATACCAGCGGTAATAAATACCATATGGGCACCGTTTAATGCGTTGCGGATTTGCTCACGCGCTGCTTCAGCTGCTACACGACCATTTTCAGGCTTAGCACCGGCTCCTAACCCGGTAGTGCCTAAAGGAATAACGTGTTCTGCTTTAGAACTGCCAAGAGCTTGACCATCAGTGTTAGCACTGATGAACTCTACGCCCTTGAGCCCCTTGCCGATCATATGATTGACCGCGTTGCCGCCTGCGCCACCAACGCCGACAACCTTGATGACCGTGCCGTTAGAAAGCAGCTCCTGGTCAACAAATTTGAAACCTAAATCCATGCTCATTAAAAATGACTCCTAATTTCCTTATAACGAAAACATGGAAATCATCTCAAAGAAAGAGCCAATGCGACATTCGCACTGCCTTTGAGCAATCTCCACCCTACTCCACTGTAAACTCTATTCTAAACTATAAGCTGTTAGTAATAAAGCGCCAAAGACGTTTTATTAAACCTTCTTTGGGCATATCACCATGCGGAGCATATTGCTGCATACGCGAATAGCTTAATAAACCCATTGCGGTAGCAAATCTTGGCTCGCAAACCACGTCTGATAAGCTACCATCATAAATCGGCACACCAATGCGCACAGGCACTTGGAACATATCTTCTGCCAACTCCTGAATGCCTGGCAATAACGCGGTTCCACCTGTTAGTACTAAACCTGTTACCTTATGTCCTGATTCAGCGATTTCATTCATCACGCCCATTAGAATTTCTTCAACTCGTGGCTCGATGACCTGCGCTAAAACATGTCGTTCCATTTCGCGAGATTCACGGTTGCCCAAACCGATCACCTCAAAGGTCTCTGACACATTGACGAGGCTAGCTTTAGCTGCACCATAATTTAATTTAATATCTTCGGCGTCTGGTGTTGGGGTGCGCAACATGGTCGCGATATCATTAGTAATTTGATCACCACCCTGTGGGATAACTGCTGTATGACGTAAGGCTCCACCATGCCAAACTGCCAAATCAGTTGTACCGCTACCAATATCTACCAGAGCAACGCCTAATTCCTTTTCGTCGGCAGTTAAACACACCTGGCTCGCTGCCAAGGCCTGAAAAACTAATCCGCGAATCTCTAAACCACAACGACGAATACACTTAACCACGTTTTGAGTGGCACTCTGTAAGCCAGTAATGATGTGTACTCGCACCTCAAGACGAATACCTGCCATGCCGACAGGCTGGATAATACCCTCTTGTTTATCTAAAGTGTATTGCTGTGTAATAACGTGAAGAATCTCATGATCGTTGGCAATATTAACCGCCTTAGCCGTATCAAGTACACGGCGCACATCGGCATAACTCACTTCTTTGTCGACCACAGCCACCATACCGCTGGAGTTAAAACTATTGATATGATTACCGCCAATGCCGGTATATACCTCACGAATATGGAAGTCAGCCATGAGGCAGGCTTCTTCGAGAGCTTGCTGTATTGAGCCGACAATTTGCTCAATATTAACTACAACGCCCCTACGCATACCGCGCGATAGGGATTGGCCCACGCCGATAACCTCGTAACGACCGTCGGGCAAACACTCAGCGACGATAGCTACAACGGTACTCGTGCCTATATCTAAGGCAACAATTACATCCTTACTGTGGTCTCGACTCATCTTTAAATTAACTCACTTATTGCTTATCGGACAGCTCAGAACTGGTGTCATCCGTAAAGGATACTGCAAAACCTTTAGTATAACGGAGATCGATACGCTCTACCTGTCTTCCTTTAGTTCGTTTTAACAATGCCGGCCAGCTGCGCACAAAGCGTTCGATGGTATCAGCAAAGCTCATCGCACCTACGCCATCGTAGGGGTTTGCTATCTCGGCACCGGGGTCACGCCCCATAATTAAAGTCGTATTGTTATCTAGCAAAACTCGCCATGAATAACGATCACTTAACTCTAATTCCTTTACCCTTAGCCCAATTGGGCTTAACCAACGCATCAACTCAGCATAACGCTGCACCACAAGGTGCTCAGAACCATCGGGCCCCAAGAATTGTGGCAAGGCTTCTGGGTTATCTACCTCGCCGCGATTTGCTAAAAACCGTTCGCCCCAAGTATTAATCAAGGCCTCGTTATTCCACAATGCAAAGGGCTCATGCTCTTCGATGCGCAACAACAAGCCATTAGGCCATAAACGCGTAATATCTACTTGTCGTACCCAAGGCGAGGTTTTTAAAACATCTTGAACCTTGACGAGATCTAGACTAAAGAAATTACCTTGAGTCCGCCCCTCTAGTGTGACTTGGATACTTGCAGGCGATACATAAGATAATACATCGCCTTGTTTAGGCTCTAACACAATACGAGAAATATTAAACATCGGCATGTGCATTGCTCTATAGGTCAATGCACCAAGCACGATAAGCACCCCCAATGTCGTCAGAAAGCCGGCGACACGATTAATAAAACGGGGATCCGAAAATATCACTCAAACACCTTGTCAAAAACTAAACTACAAGCCGGATTTTAACCCTTACGTCCGACTTTTAGCTCAGCCGAAGCAAGAATTTTTACACATAAATCAGGATATGAAATACCCTCTGCTTTAGCAGCCATCGGCACCAACGAATGGCTCGTCATACCTGGCGCGGTATTAATCTCTAAAAAATAAGGTGCTTCATTGGCATCTAGCATCACATCCACACGCGACCAACCCTCGCAACCAATGGTACGGTAAGCTTGTTCACTCAACTCTTTAATCTTTTTAGTTAACTCGGGTGATAAATCCGCAGGACAAAAATATTGAGTGTCATTTGAATGGTACTTATTATGGAAATCATAATTACCATCAGGCGCAACAATCTCAATGATTGGGAAAGCATGGGCATCCTCACCACGACCCAACACGGCTACCGTTAGTTCACGACCCTCAATACACTGCTCAGCCAGCAAAATATCATCATATTTAAAAGCTTGTTGTAGCGCTTCATCTAACTGTTCAGCAGTTTGAATTTTGGTTAGACCAATAGTTGAACCCTCATGTGGTGGCTTTAAAATCATCGGCAAACCTAACTTATCGACAGCTTCTCGTAAATCATCGGCATTGCGCACTACATGATAATCAGGCGTAGGAATACCCTGTTCAATAAATAAGCGCTTAGTCATGATTTTGTCCATAGCTACGCTTGAACTCATCACCCCAGGACCTGTATAGGGAATACCTAAAATTTCTAACACACCTTGAATACAGCCGTCTTCGCCATAACGACCATGCAAAATAATAAAGACTCGATCAAATTTCTCGGCCTCTAAATCACCTAGACTGCGCTCTCCTAGATCAAACAAATGTGCATCAACGCCCTTTTCTAGTAATGCGGCATGCACACCAGCACCTGAATTTAGAGATACCTCACGCTCGGCTGATACGCCGCCATAAAGCACACCGACCTTACCGAAATTTTTTGCTGTATTAGCCATTTGCAGTCTCCAAGATTTTGCTAGGCACTTTACTGATTGAACCGGCGCCCATCGTTATAACAATATCACCATCACGCGCAAAAGCATGTATTGCTTCTGGCAAGTCCTCTACATTGGGAACAAATTGCGGCCTAACCTTACCATCTTCCTCAATTGCATGCGTTAGTGCCTTACCATCAGCAAAGTTTAAGGGTAACTCCCCTGCCGCATAAACATCGGTAAGCAATACCTCATCAGCTAAACCTAAAACTCGCACAAACTCTTCGAAACAATCACGAGTACGGCTGTAGCGATGTGGTTGGAAAGCCAATACTAAGCGCTTGTCAGGCCACGCTCCACGTGCTGCCTCGATCGTGGCTTGCATTTCAACTGGGTGATGACCGTAGTCATCAATTAAGGTGTATTTACCACCACCATTAATTTGTTGTGCTTCGATTTCGCCAACAAAGCTAAAACGGCGACCCACCCCATTAAAGTTTTTAAGGGATTTAATAATAGCTTCATCCTCGACACCAATCTCAGTAGCCAAGGCAATGGATGCTAGAGCATTGAGCACATTATGACGACCAGGTAAGTTAAGCACGATGTCTAAAGGCTCACTGGCACGACGACGACCGCATCGTCGCAACGCAGTAAAGTGCATTTCAGGGCCTACACTACGGACATTAATAGCTCGATAATCAGCCTCTTCGTCAAAGCCGTAGGTCACAATTGGACGTGAAATAAATGGAATGATTTTCTTAACGTTATCATCATCGACACATAAAATTGCCGTGCCGTAAAATGGTAAATTTTGCGTAAACTGTACAAATGCACTACGCAAACGCGCCTCATCATGACCATAGGTATCCATATGGTCCACATCAATATTGGTAACAATCGCCATGACAGGCAGTAGGTTGAGGAAAGAAGCATCTGATTCATCAGCCTCAACCACAATATAATCACCTTTACCTAAATAGGCATTAGTGCCAGCTGAGTTTAATTTACCGCCAATAACAAAGGTAGGATCTAAATCAGCCTCGGCCAATACACTGCTCACAAAGCTAGTGGTGGTGGTTTTACCATGTGTACCAGCCACCGCAATACCCATTTTTAAACGCATTAGCTCAGCTAACATCATGGCTCTAGAGACCACAGGAATACCTTGAGAACGCGCATGCAATACCTCTGGATTACCACCAGAAATTGCCGTTGAAATCACAACAACATCAGCTTCTGCTTTATCGACATTGCAAGCGGAATGCTCATAAAAGATCGTAGCGCCCAAATCCTCGAGACGCTTAGTGACTGAGCTCTTATTTAAATCGGACCCACTGATACAGTAACCCTGATTAAGCAGCACCTCTGCAATGCCACTCATACCAGAGCCGCCAATACCTACCAAATGGATGTTTCTAATTCTATACTTCATTTTAATCCCTAGCCAATTGCTCACACACATCAGCAATTGTACGCGTAGCACCAGGCATAGCCATTGCCCGAGCCAACGTTGCCATGCCTAACAACTGAGCTCTATCTTGAGAAACAATATACTCAGCTAACCACTGGGCACTTAAAGCCGACTGGGCTTTTACCTTTGCCGCCCCTGCATCTGCCAACCAACGGGCATTTGCTGTTTGATGGTCATCAATAGCCCACGGTAAGGGCACAAACAATGCAGGCACACCAACCGCGGCCACCTCTGCCACCGTCATAGCACCTGCACGACAAATTAATAAGTCTGCTACAGCAAGTGCCTCTGCCATATTATCAATGAAAGCCACACAATTTGCTTTTACACCAGCCTCATCATAATTATTTTTTAATGCTTCTAAATGAGCCACCCCTGATTGGTGCGTAATAATTGGGCGTTGCTCGATCGGAATTTGCGCAATGGCTTCGGGAATCAGATTATTTAAAGACAATGCCCCCAAACTACCACCAACTACTAACAACTTTAAAGGTCCTTGACGACCTTCAAAACGCTCTGTTGGTGTTGGCAAATTTAATAATTCGGCACGCACTGGATTACCCACCACCGTACCTTTAGACAAGGCTTTAGGAAAGGCCATTAGGACGCGTTTCGCTAATTTAGCAATAACCTTATTTGCTGTACCTGCAACCGCATTTTGCTCATGCAAAACCAAAGGTTTTGCACTTAAAAAGGCCACCACACTACCAGGAAAGGCAGCATAACCGCCCATACCTAAGACCACATCGGGTTGAGCACGTCTAAACGCCTTATGCGCATCCATTAACGCGCCCAATAGACAAAAAGGCAATTTAATTAAGGCCGCAATACCCTTGCCACGCAAGCCTGCAAAGCTCATTGGCAATAACTCAATGCCTCGCGCAGGAACTAGCTCACCCTCCATGCGCTCAGGATTACCCAACCAATACACCTTCCAACCACGTGCTTCTAATTCACCCGCTACAGCAAGACCAGGCATAATATGACCACCGGTACCACCTGCCATAATCATGACTGTAGGCGCTGCTTCAACCCGATGCGTATTGCTTTGTTCTAAATTATCGCTCATCACATATACCTCGGTGCAGGCATACCATGAATTGGTAAACCACGCATTAATTGTCGATTTTCATAATCCACTCTAAAGACTAGTCCTAATGCACATAAGCTAACCACCATGGCTGAACCACCATAACTAATCATCGGTAGAGTGAGACCCTTGGTCGGCAACAAACCCAAGCAAACACATAAATTAAATAGTGCTTGGAAACCAATCCAAATACCCACCCCTTGAGCGACTAAACCACTGAAAAAACGATCCATTGCGATGGCCACGCGACCAATTTTAAAGCACTTAAATACCAATACAAAATACAGCGCAACCACGGTTAAAATACCTACAAAACCGAGCTCTTCGCCAATCACAGCAAGAATAAAGTCAGTATGTGCTTCTGGTAAATAATGTAATTTCTCTACACTAAAACCCAAACCCACACCGGTCCATTCGCCACGACCAATAGCGATTAATGAGTGCACTAACTGATAACCAGATGACTGCGCATACTCCTCACTAAAAGGGTCTAAAAAGGCAGTCATACGCTTAAGACGCCATGGCTTTGTAAATACTGCGAAGCTAACAAAAGCGATAGCCGCAGAAGTAGCACCAATCAAATAAAAACTGTGCAACCCACCTAAAAACAGTATCCCAATACAAATCGATGCGATCACCATCGCTGCACCTAAATCCGGCTCTAAATAGCTCAGATAGGCAAGAATCACAAGAAGCGCAACAATAGGTAGCACACCCCGTACTAAACCCTCTGACCACGAAAAATTACCAATGCCATGACGATTTCTTACAGCATAACGCGCCGTATAAAGCACGATTGCCATTTTCGCTAATTCTGTTGGTTGAAAATTCACCGGTCCTAAGGGAATCCAACGTCTAGCGCCGTTAACCTCACGACCAATAAAAGGGATTAATACCAAGACAAGAAAAATCACCGCCGCAATATATACATAGGGTGATAACTCCTCCCACTTGTCCATATTGATATTAAATACGGTGAACATTCCGAAAAAACCGACGGCTATGAAAATAGCCTGCATCATAAAGTAGCGATTAAATCTAAAGATAGAGTTGCTTGGCCCTTCTGTAATGGCGATAGATGAGGAATACACCATGATCAAGCCTAATACGAGAATGGCACCGATAATGCCCAAAAGCACTAGGTCATAATCTAGCATTTTGGTGCGACTTGGAGAGACCTCATTAACACCTGGCTCTCCCTCACGAACGAAACGATCACGCATGCTTAGACTCATCTAAACCTCCCCATGCTCAAGCGCTACTTCCTGCACTGCCTCTTCAAAAGCAAAACCACGTTGCATGTAATTGCTGAACATATCCATACTGGCACAAGCTGGCGATAACAAAACGATATCTCCGGCGTTGGCCTGGCTCATGGCCGTTGTCACCGCCTCTTGCATAGAGGCGGCGTGTGTCATTGTCACGCCAGTACTACCTAAGGCTTGCTCAATAGACTTAGCGTCGTGACCAATCAAAATAATGCCTTTAGCCTTATCCTTTAAGGCTTGACATAGAGGGCTAAAATCTTGTCCTTTGGCTAAACCACCTAAAATCACTAATAAAGGACGTTCTAAGCCATTAATAGCAGCTAATGTGGCACCCACATTGGTTCCTTTACTGTCATTAATAAAATCAACGCCAGCGATACTACGCACAAAATTCATTCGATGAGGCGCTGCTTGGAAAGAGCTTAAGGCACGCAGTAAAGGCCCCCAATTAAGCTTTAAAGCGCTACATAAGGCTAATGCGGCTAGACCATTTAACACATTGTGACGGCCCTGCACTGGGATAGCTTCGACTGGCATTAATTGTTTGAGGCGACCAACTTCGCGATGGCTCTGTTGGGCTTGTTTTCTGTGTGCGGCCGCTGCACTTAGTGGAATATCAAAGTCATCATCGCCAACTCGTGCAGCGAGCCAAGCCATACCACCAACCTCTTGAATACCTACATCGCCCATCAACTCGGGCTCATCCTCTCCAAAGCTCATCACGTCGGTAGCTTCAAGATCTGGCACCATAGCCAAGACATCGTCCTCTAAACGAGAAACAATTTTAATCTCGCTTAAATGTAATAACTTAGCCTTGTGGTCGACATAATCTTCCCAACCTAAATGCCAATCTAAATGATCTTGACTAAGATTAAGTACAACTGATGCTTTGGGGCGCAAAGACTGCACCGTGGCTAATTGGAAGCTTGACAGCTCAAGCACCCAGACTAGAGGTAAGGCATTATTATCAAGGGCTTCCATTAGCGCATGAAGTGCCGCTGGACTGATATTGCCAGCTGCTACCGCCGACACCCCTGAGGCTAACAACATCTCATGCGCCATCATGGTGACCGTGGTTTTACCATTGGTACCAGTAACTGCGATAACCTCACAGTCATAACCCTGAGTGTTTTTTAAATCTGCTAGAGCCCTAGCAAAAAGCTCAATCTCGCCAATAATCTCAATACCCAGCTCTTTGGCTTGTTCTAAAAACTCCTTGACAGGCGATTGATTAGGCGATAATCCAGGACTCAATACCAAAGAATCTATGCCTTCAAGGCTTTTAGTCTCTAAGCAAGCGGCTCCTAGGGCATAAGAAATCTCAATATCACTACGTGACTCAGCTGCGCTTTGAATCTCAGCCAAACCGGATGGTTTATCGCGCGTATCAGCGACACGGAGCTTAGCGCCTTGACGCAGGCACCATAAAGCACTGGCTAAACCAGTTTCGCCTAAGCCCAACACTAACACATGTGATTGAGACAACGTTTTGTGATTAACCATCGCCGAGCTCATATTTATTTTAAATTTAACGTAATTTTAGGGTTGAAAGACCAACTAACACCAACATTATGGTGATGATCCAGAAACGAATCACCACCTGCGTTTCTTTCCAGCCTTTTTTCTCATAATGGTGATGTAATGGCGCCATCAATAATATTCGTCGACCTTCACCATAGCGCTTTTTAGTGTATTTAAACCAACTTACCTGTAGCATCACCGATAAGGTTTCGACTACAAACACACCACCCATAATAAAGAACACAATCTCTTGGCGCACAATGACGGCAATACAGCCTAACATGCCACCCAGCGCTAAAGCACCCACATCACCCATAAAAACTTGGGCTGGATAGGCGTTAAACCATAAGAACGCTAAGCCTGCACCACCCAATGCTGAACAAAGAATTAACATTTCCCCAGCACCAGGAATATATGGGAATAGCAAATAACTTGAGTAGTCAACACGACCTACTACATAGGCAAAAACTCCTAAAGCCCCGCCCACCATCACTGTCGGCATGATGGCTAAGCCGTCTAAACCATCGGTCAAGTTAACCGCATTACTTGAGCCGACAATCACCAACCAAGTTAAGATAGCAAAACCAAAAACACCCAATGGGTAACTGACACTCTTAAAAAACGGCACAATTAAGTCAGCCTGGGTCGGCAATGGCATTGTAAAACCACTCATGACCCAATCCTTAAATAAAGGCCATAAATCACCCGTAGCAGGCGCCGACACGGCAAAACTTAAGTACAGTGAAGCAATCACTCCTATCGTTGTTTGCCAGAAAAACTTTTCTCTCGATGACATACCTTCGGGGTTACGGTAAACCACCTTACGGTAATCATCAAACCAACCTACGGCACCAAAGCCAACGGTCACAAACAATACGACCCAAACAAAACGATTACTTAGATCAGCCCATAGCAACGTCGATAAGGCGATGGATATTAATACCAGAACCCCACCCATGGTTGGTGTTCCATCTTTAACCAAATGACTTTCTAAGCCATATTGGCGCACTGCCTGACCAACCTTTAACTCTAATAACTTACGTATTACCTTAGGGCCAGCAATCAGGCCAATTATTAAGGCCGTGGCGCTCGCCATAAGGGCACGCATAGTCAAATAATCAAATACTGCAAAAAAACTATAATCTTTACTTAAATACTTAAACAGCTCATATAGCATGAGTAGCTTCCCTGTTATTACAATCTATTTTTCATGTTGGTTTAACAGATTCTGCACTACACGCTCCATTCGCATCGAACGGGAACCTTTAACCAATATAGCGGCTGGCTCCAATGCGTCGACGGCCTGATATAAGGCCTCAATCTCATCGAAATGTTGAGCACCTTGACCAAAGGCCTGAGATGTTTCTTTGGTAGCGACACCAAAAGTAAATAAATTAGTAATGCCTTGTTGTTTGGCGTACTCGCCAACCTCACGGTGCATTTGCGGCCCCTCTGGCCCAACCTCGCCCATATCACCTAAAACCAACAACCTTGGACTAGGCAAAGCACTTAAGACATCAATCGCTGCGCGCACAGAATCTGGGTTAGCATTATAACTATCATCAATGACTTGCGTGCCGTTTTCGAGGACATAGTTTTGTAAGCGTCCACTTACAGGTTCGAAATTTTCCAGACCCTGTTTGACCTTATTGAGCGTAATACCTGCTGCCAAGCAAGCGCTACTAGCTGCTAAAGCATTGCTCACATTGTGTTCACCAGGGATTTTTAAGGCAATGGTTGTTTCTGCCTTGTCAGTATTAAGAAGGAAATTTACACCCTCGGCGTCATGACTAATATCCGTCGCATAAACCTCCACACTTGGATTATCAATGGCAAAGCGTAGCGACTTTTTGCTACTACTTAGGGCATCCCAAAGCACTGTGTATTCGCTAGCGCCTGGGTAAATTGCTACCCCCTGTTTACTTAAATAAGCAAAAACCTCGGCATTTTCTTGAGCTACAGCCTCTACTGTTAGCATAAACTCTTGGTGCTCACGCTGCGCATTGGTCAATACAGCTACTGTAGGACGGCATAGGTCAGATAAAACAGCAATTTCACCTGGGTGATTCATGCCCAATTCAAAAACGGCAATCCTATGATGAGCACGTAATCTTAAAAGACTTAAAGGGACCCCAATATGGTTATTTAAATTGCCTTGGGTAGCCAGATAGTCCTTACCATAAGCAGCTTGTAGCACCGAAGCAATCATTTCTTTAGTAGTTGTTTTACCATTACTGCCTGTTACCGCAATCACTGGTAAATCAAATAAAGCGCGCCACGCCTTAGACATGGTCATTAGTGCGTCTTGGGTGTCTTGAACCTGCACCTGTGGCAATTCTAGTTCTTTATTTGGCTCTGAAACCAAGGCCGCAATAGCGCCTTTTTGTTCAACTTCGTTTAAAAGCTTATGCGCATCAAAATTTTCGCCTTTTAAGGCCACAAAGAATTGACCGGGTTCTAATTGACGCGAATCAGAGCAAACATTTAATCCATCTCGCATCAATAAAGCAAGAGCAGCCCATTGTCTGTCATCAAAATAATGACGCACGCCATGCACTTCTTGATAATCCTCATGCCCCTTACCTGCAATTAAAATCACGTCTTCCGCTTCGGCAGTGAGGATTGAATATAAAATTGAATAATCTCTGTCTTTTTCTACTAAAGCCAAGCGTTCAGATTTTGGCGATGAGAAACCTACCACAATTTCATCTAAAATACGTTGTGGATCCTCAGTGCGCGGATTATCACTGGTGATATAGACTAAATCAGACAACTGCTCAGCGATTTTAGCCATAGCGGGACGCTTCACGCGATCTCGATCGCCTCCACAACCAAAGACACAGATTAAACGACCTTCACGAGCCTCGGCATTGGGTTTTAGAGCCTCTAAAGCACGTTTTAGAGCATCGGGACTATGGGCATAATCCACCACTACTAACGGCTTATTTTGTGGATTAATAATAGGCTCTACGGTTTCTAAACGACCTGCAACAGCTTCTAGTTTACTTAGAGTACGGCTAATACGAGTTAGGCTCCAACCTAGGCCCTCTAAAATACCAATAACAAGTAATAAATTCGAGATATTGTGTTCACCCACTAAGCGACTCAAAATCTGCGTGTCGCCATGATCGGTATGCAACATAAAGGACAAACCATAATCATGAAAGGTATAATGAACAGCACGCAAATCAGCACCCGAGGTAAGATCGAGTGAATAGGTTAAGGTTTTAGCAGCAACTGATTGCTTAGCTAAGCGCAAACCTGCTTCGTCATCACCATTAAGCACAGCGAGTCTCATGCCAGGCCAAGCAAATAGCTTGGATTTAGCGATCTCGTATTGTTCCATATTTTGGTGATAGTCTAAATGGTCTAAGCTGAGATTGGTAAAGCCAGCAATAGCAATGCGCAGACCATCCATACGACCTTGTTCAAGACCAATTGATGAGGCCTCCATCGCCACCATCAAGATGCCTTGCTCAAGCAAATAAGCGAGAATACGGTGCAAACTCAATACATCTGGGGTGGTCAAATAACCACCTAAATTAGTGCCATCTGGCAAAATCACACCTAGGGTACCGATAGTTGCACAAGGCGTATTATTAATATTTAAAGCTTGGGCAACCCAACTAGCACAAGAGGTTTTGCCGTTGGTTCCAGTAATCGCAATAATTGTTACTTCTTTTGAAGGCTTACCGTACCACTCATCTGCCAGTGCACCTAGTATATCTTTTAGACCATCAATTACCTTTACTGGTACCTGCTTAGTGGCAGCTTCTAAGGCCTCAGCAGTTAAATCTGAAGCTGCATCCACTAAAATAGCTGCTGCGCCATTTTCAATCGCAGCTGAAATATATTTAGCACCGTCACTTTGTTGCCCCTTAAATGCGACAAAGACATCCCCAATTTGGATGTCTCTGGAATCAAGCTTAAGGTCGGCTCGGCTCTCGGTGTTTTCTCTTAACCATTGAATAATGGTTGGAATCTCTTTGTTTTTTTCTTGCATAACACTTCCTGCACTATTACGTAGTGATTATCCACGCGTATTGCGATTAGAACCACTTTGCGTTTTGGTATTTTTTGCCTCTAGGGTTGGACCCGTATTTAGGTCAGGCGGCACACTTAAATATTTGAGGGTACCACCAATGATTTCACCCGCTGCAGGACCCGCAATAAGGGTACCGAAATAACCCGCCTTACGTGGATTATCAACAGTAACAGCCACTACAACGCGTGGATTAGAAATAGGCGCTAAGGCCACAAAAGAACCACGATAATCGCGACGGCTATATCGGCCATTTACGATTTTACGAGCAGTCCCTGATTTACCACCGATACGATAACCCTCAACCATGGCCTGAATTTTTGAACCATTAGGGCCAGCCGTTTCTTCTAGCATTTGACGGACATTGCGCGCTGTTTCTTTACTAAAGACTTGTAAACTTTTACGAGGCTTTTCATCACGAATTAGGGACAAAGAAACCATATCGCCGTCACGCGCTAAAGTCGTATAAGCGTGCGCAATCTGCAACAATGAGGTAGAAACACCATAACCATAAGCCATTGTCGCTTTCTCAATTAAACGCCAACGCTCCCACGGTCTTAAATTACCTGTAGCAATACCAGGGAAACCAATATCAGGTGCGGTCCCAAAACCTAAGGCCTTAAATACAGTCCACATTTGCTCAGCACGCAAGCGCTCCGCAATCATGGTCATACCAATATTACTCGAACGACGAATAATGCCGGCTACATCTAAGGTGCCGTTACGACGGCTCACGTCTGTAATGGTATGCCCTTGATAACGATAACTACCGCTACCTGTAGCAAATTTAGTATTTAAAGATACAGCCTTGGCATCTAAAGCCAATGCGACCACCAGAGGTTTAATAATTGATCCGGGTTCGAAAACATCAGTTACTGCGCGGTTTCTTAATAAAGCACCTTTGCGCGCCATACGATCGTTAGGGTCATAGCTAGGATAGCTGACCATACTAAGGATTTCGCCGGTTTGTGTATCAATGACTACAGCACCGCCAGAGTCGGCCTGGTGATGTTCAACTGCCTTTTTTAAGGCTTGATAACTTAGGTATTGAACTTGGCTATCAATGGTTAATCTGACGTTTTCACCATCTTGTGCTGGTGAATGGGTATAAAGGTCTTGAACCACACGACCTAAGCGATCGCGCAATACCGTACGATTACCATTAACACCACTTAAACGCTCTTCGTAGTGTTTTTCTATACCCTCAATACCGTTATTTTCGATATTTGTGAAACCAACTAAGTGAGCTGTAATCGGGCCTTGAGGATAAGAACGCTTAACCTCTGGTAAGAAATAAACGCCCGGTAATTTTTGCTCACGCAGACTCTCCGCCTTATCCATATCAACTTGACGTTTTAGATAAACGAAAGTCTTACCCATGTGATTTTCCATGCGCTCTTTGATGCTAGCCACAGACAAATCAACGGACTTAGATAAAAACTGGAATTGCTCAGGTGTGGCTTGTTTTAATTCCTCTGGAATAATCCAAACCGCACGCACCGGCACACTAGTGGCTAAGAAGACACCATTACGGTCTTCAATACGGCCACGATTTGCTGGTAAGGTTTGATTGACCTCAAAACGCTTTTCACCCTCAGCGCGTAAGAAGTCATTGTTATAGATTTGATGATAAAAGGCCTGAGCTAAGACAATGCTAAACCCCCCGACAAACATGCCGAGTATGCAAAGGCTACGCCATTTTGGAAACTTATGTTCCAAAACCGGCTCATTAAAAAAGCGAGTTTGAGGCTTTTGCGGCCTATAGCCACGTGTATTACGTGACTTAGCTCGCTGAATATGCTGTAAAACTTTTTTAAATTTCATTGTTATCACCTACTCCGAAGTCACTTCGATTAGGGGGCTAAGCTCCGACTCTTTTAGGTAAATAATTTCATTCACTTGAGGTGAATGCATTTTTAACTTTTGTGTAATCTCAGTTCTTAAATTCATTGAGCTAGTTAACTCAGCTCGCTCTAATTCCAAAAAGCGCCACTGAGTCTCTAATTCTCGCTCAACACGAGTCGCACGCTCTATTTGAGTATATTGTTGTCGTTGCTCATAACGCGCCGTCACCAATTCAACTGCGCTATAGATAAAAAAAGCGAGCAAACCAAAAATCAATACCCTAAACATGCCAAGCCTTTATATAGCCTTATTCAGCTGCTGTACGCTCAGCCACTCTCAACATCGCCGAACGCGAACGCGGATTGCGCTGAACCTCCTCACGACTTGCTTGCACTTTGCCAAGATTAATTAAGCGAGCTTGAGGTAACTCACTATCTGGCAAAGGCAACTTTGCTAATGCAGGATCCAAGCTAGACGCTTTGGCAATCGCCTGTTTTACTGGCCTATCTTCAAGCGAATGGAAACTAATTACTGCCAAGCGGCCACCTGCATCTAATAGCTCTAAAACTGACGCGAGGCTGCTTGCAAGCTCTTTGTGTTCCTGGTTGATGAAAACCCGTATAGCTTGAAAGGTACGAGTTGCTGGGTGGTGACCCTTTTCGCGCGACTTGACGACGCTAGAGACGAGCTCAGCGAGTTCGAGCGTGCGACAAAATGGGCTGGATTGCCTGCGATCAATAATCTTCTTTGCAATCTGGAAAGCATACCGTTCTTCGCCATAATCCTTTATCACTCCTCTTATGTCTTCGAGTGAGGCTGTATTTAACCATTCAGCAGCAGTAATGCCACGACTGGTATCCATCCTCATATCGAGGGGGCCATCACGCATAAATGAAAAGCCGCGAGCGGCATCATCTAACTGCGGTGAAGACACCCCTAAATCCATCATGATGCCTTGCACCTTGCTGATTCCATGCGCTACCAAAACCTCAGGCATCGTTGAAAACGCACCATGCACAGGTATCACTCTCGGATCCTCAGCTTGTAGCTCTTTGGCTACTTCCATGGCCTCTGGATCCTTATCAAATACGAATAATTTCGCCTTAGGGCTTAAGTGGCTAAGCAAATAACGGCTATGGCCACCTCTTCCAAAAGTCCCGTCTACAAATACGCCGTCTTTATTCTGTGCGGGCAGTGGAGTATGCACAGTTTTAGACTTCGCATTGAAGTGCGGGTCTACTAAAGCGTTGACTGTGGCGTTAAGCAAAACAGTGGTGTGACTAAAATCTTGATTCATCCCTAGCTCTTATAGAGAAAAATCACCGAGATCGTCAGGTAAGCCAGCCTCAAGATCCACAGCTACTAATGCCTCATACTTCTCGGCATCCCACAGATCAAAATGACGACCCATACCTACCAACACCACGTCTTTATCCAATCCGGCTCTATCACGGAGTTGAGAAGGGATTAAGACACGTCCTGCTTTATCCATATCCACGTCAAAAGCATTACCCAAAAGGGTTCTTTTTACTGAAGCGCGATTAGCGGGTAAATTCATGATTTCCTCTAGTTTTATTTCCCATTGGGGTCTAGGGTAAACCAATAAACCACCGTCGAAATTACAAGTGAAGGTAAGTTGACCTGAGACTTCCCCCATAAGGACGTCACGATATCGAGCCGGAATCATCATCCGCCCCTTCGCATCGATCGTCAATGGATGGTTGCCTTGAAATATCACTACCGTATCCCACTTTTAAATTAAACGTCCCACTTTATACCACTTCAATACCCTTTCACTCCACTTTATGACATTTTTTGCATAATATCAAGCAAAATCATGCTTTTACGGCTAAAAATAAATCCTGTCCATGCAGGAATTATTTAATTAAATCTCAATCACTTAGAGAGGAAAATGTAAGCAAGTGGTATGCGAGGCACAGAAACCCTAGTTCCTACCACTCAAAGTGGGGAAAAAGTGTATTTCAAAAGAAGAAAATAGAGAAATTTCAGACTAGAAAAACAAAAAAGTGGGAATAGTGAAAAATTGACACTTAAATCGAGATAAAGAGATGTGGGGCAAGTCTATAGGCCGGATTCTGTAAGCGATTACTCGCTGGCAATCATTCATCTAGGCTTATTATTGCTAATAAGCTCGTGCCATCTACCCGCATACTCGGACGGACCGCCCTTGACTGCATGACGCAGCACGTATGCCTATTTGATGTTGCTCCGAGTAGAGGTTACCGCGTTTCACCCTGCTATGCCGTGACCATGTACCGAAATACATTGTCACAACCAGTGGAAGTCGCCACTGGTGTGCTTATAAATAAGCCCTCATAACAGTCTCGTCTCTGTGGCCCTATTCCTCATGCCGATGGCATGGACGGCTGTTAGCCGCTACCCTGTCCTGTGGAGTCCGGACCTTCCTCGTGCCTAAGCCCGCGATTGCCCGACTTGCCCCATAAGTTTGAGTTTAACCCATAGCCAAAAGTTCCGACGATATTGCGTCAATTTTTAATAATTTTGGGGAAATTTAGGTGGCAGTATTTGCTCTGAGTCGAACCCTATGATTTAGTGGCAAATACTATTGGTGCTACCCATACGCAAGGCTGCACCTTTGATGACGCCGTGAATTAACAAGGGTTTTAACTCAACTCTACGACGAATATCGTAACGTAACACCCGTGGCTCACCCTCTTGGAGAGTAACATAGAGTGTTTTGCTATCGCCTGTTACCCACATATCTACGACCCCTGAAGGTAATTCAAAAAACACCTTATCATTTGGATCATTAAATGACTGGAACTGCAAGCCCTTGTCGCCCCCGATAATCAAGGTCGTTTCTAACCAACCCGTACGAAACTCTCGAGGCGTAAAATCTACTTTAAAGTGCTCAGCTTTTTCACTTTTATCGAAATCAAACAAAGCCACATTGCCATTACTATCCGCAAATAAAACGCGTTTAAACGACGAGTCAATATAAGGTCTGATCATTGAGCCACTAGGCGAATCACTGCCACCCATAGGTCCCGTGCTATAGAGTTTATCCTGATCAATATAGTAGACATAACCCTCATTACCTTGTTTGGTTGTTAGGGCCATCATGTAGTCACCAGGCGTAATCACCCCGCCATCAAAGCCGGCACTCAAATTGGTACTAGCGCGAGCAGACAAATCAATGGTCTGCCATGGCTTATCATCGGGCTCATAAGCAGATTTACGATAAATCTGTGCCTTATTTTCGTCTAACACCCAAAAGGTTCGAGTAAAAGAACTAAATAAAACTTTGGGTTCTTGGTTGCTATCTTGGTTTTGTGCACTAATAGCTGTCGGTGCATCATATGTGGTTAATTGAGTTTTATGGTAATCAAGCATTGCCACCTGATCGCGCATGACCATCGCCACTAATTTAGATTGCGGTACATACACTGCTCTATAAAGAGGCGAAGGTAGCTCCATATCACGGCGTAAATTCGTTTTTAAATCATATAAAATCAAATCGGTAGATTCGCTATTACCTACCAACAGCATTGAATCATC
>LSQX01292310.1_pt1 | contig 19788 bp, 14 predicted proteins | sample 654561 | NCBI WGS metagenome assembly LSQX01 (sample SAMN04489861, study PRJNA283612) | anaerobic digester metagenome | isolation source: 4 biogas reactors fed with cattle manure at either 37C or 55C with and... | place: Denmark: Kongens Lyngby | collected 2014
TGGTGGATCTTATATTGTGACAGCACTTATAGGCCTGTGCATTGCAATCAGCCAGTTTTAATATTTTTTCGACTAGGCTCTGTTTTGCATTTTCATACTCCCTAACCATCAATTGTTGATGTTTTTTGCTCATAAACAATACCCTCAAATACAGATGTTTATTAACTTCCACTGTAATCAACTATATAATGCTAATATTTTTATGATAACAGTCAACATTTCAGTTTTTTCTGCTATGTATATGCCTACTCCTGTAATAAATAATAAATCTTTTCTTCATCATTTTACCATACATTCCTTCCGGCACCAACCCACACATGACATTTATTTTAACAGGTTTTGCATCAAAACACCATACCTTGTTTCAATCCCTCACAGACAGCCCTTTTTCCCAATCCTTGTTTTGGTGGATCTTATATCGAGGTATTATTAGGGTACCAATGAGAAATTGAAACTAATTTTAATCCTTGTTTTGGTGGATCCTATGTCAAAATAAATATTTATTAATTCACATAACGGTTAATTACTTAATACAAATATTTTTATAACAACAATCGATACATCTGGATTTATATTTTGTTGCCTTTGGAAAATGGCCTTCTGCTACTGCAATAAATTCCTTTAATGTAGTTTTAACTTTGTCTTTTAATTTATCTGTAATTTCTATTTCTTTTACCATGTATCCATTTCTGCAATAAACAATAAACCCCTTATTTACCGCTTTCTCATATATCTCCTCTATCATTAACCCATACATAACAACCTGTGTAAGATATGTAGAATAAACAATGTCATCATATTCGGCAAACTTATAATCTAAAGGCGCCATTGTACCATCTTCCAAAGTAAGTACCTCATCCACTTTACCCCTAGTTTTCAATCTATTTGACACCAGTGATATACTAACTTCTTTTGAAACCACACCTAACTTCTTCCTTAAATATTCCCTATTTTCTTTCTCGCGTTTTTCATGAATTTCTCTTCCTTTTTGTACTTTGTATCTTTTTTCTTCATATTGCCTGATCCCAAGACATTTCATGAAATAAATAAATCTCTTACAATATAAAAATTCAATAATTTCCGAAGGAGTAATATAATATTGGTTTTCGTTAAAAAAACTTTGAGATGATTTCATCACTTACCAACTCCTTATCAAAAGCTTGCCCTATAAGACCGGCCTTTTTAAGCTCTGACTTGCTCATTGGAAAAATGTATACTGAATCGGTTTCTAAATCTATAATATCCTCAACCCTTAATTTTAACTCATCAAAGTCATTTTCTTCTATGGTTCCTAAAAACACACTTTTTTGTACCCTATACAGTCCTACATTTTTACATTGTCTTGCTACCAGGTTTCTTATTCTATCACTGCTGATATCATATATTACCCATACAAGCATCATAAATTCTCCTTTAAAATTTTATTAGCGATATTATGACAGTCATATTGGATTATATTTTGCAATTCTATATTCCTTCCCCTATACCTGATTTTACGTTCCATTTCTTTATTGTACTCTGTTATTAATAACTTTTTCCCTTCTTGATTTAAATAATATCCACCTTGAATGTCATCAAAATGTTCTTTTTTTACTTTTCTGGTGGTAAACAATTTAAAAACAATTTCGTCTATATAACCACGATACATTTCTACCAAGTCAAACACTAACGCCTTTTTATTATAATTATCAGTATGCATTATACCTATATATGGATCCAAGCCGGCTAAAATACATGATTTTTCTACATTAGAATAAAGAATGCCATACCCATAATTTAGCATGCAATTAAATTCATCTTTTGCGGGATTCCGGCTTCTGCCGGAAAAAGCATACTGTTCCGGTATCATTTGACTCAATATATCAATATACACTCTGCTGGAGGAACCCTCATATCCTTGCATACTATCCCTGATCTCGTCTATGGTTTTATTTTTAGGAATAGCACTGATATTTTCGATTTGTACTTTAATCTTTTCTATTCCCTCTTTAATAATCTCTTTTCTGTCATCCCGCCTGTTCATTGCAAGTTTATTTAAATGATTACACTGATTCTCCAGTTTTTGTATAATCCAATCTTTTACTAATTCCATTCCTAAGGGATGATCCTGTAAAAACAACTGTTTTCTACGTATGGTACTTATACTGCCTAGCCTGGAATGCCACACTCTCCCCAAAGGTTGGCCGGTATTTTTTAAAAATATAATATCTATATTGTTTTCTACTGCTAATTCGATAGCATCGGTAGATAAAGCAGCCCTTGTAGTAATCAAAATTTGTTCTACCTTTTTTGCCGAATATTCTTTCTTGACATCATCTTTTTGAATTTGAAAACAGTTTCCCCGCTTACATAAATATATCCCGGGAGTATTAATTACAAGTTTCATTTTTTCAACCCCCTTTTACCGTCCCAAAGCCCCTGGCAACCGATTTACCTATTCCCAAATAATTCGGGATAACAAAATTCGTCTTAAATTTGCCTTTAAAGGCTCTCATTTTTATGTTTTTAAAATTAACCGGAATTTCCTCAAAATCAATCCAAACATAAACCTTTTCCTCAACAGTATATTTCAGACCTTTAGCTAAGGATAATATATTACCAATGAGTATCTGTTTCAATAGTTCTTCCTTTTCAATATCGTTAAATTTTTCATATTTAATTGCGTTTTTTTGATTTAATGCCATCCAGGGAGTTATAAATTTATAGCCAACATAATCCTTCGCTATTCCAAATAATTCCCTAGAAAATTCAATTCGTTTTTGAAAAACCTCTAACGTCTCGTTGTCTATTTTTACAGAATCGACCTCATACCCTATACTCCGTATAACATTTACTCCTTCTTCCACACCACAAATTGTAGGTATAGAATCTATCACCTTATATTGAACCTTAGGGTACTGATATATTACATTTCTGCCATTGTGATTATGAACTAACTCATTATCTTTATATAAGTTAGCAAAAAAACCCCTTAATTTTACAGCTTGGCTTTGTTTTAACTCCAAATTTTTGAATCTGACTAAACTATAATCAATTTCCATGTTAATATCCCCCTACTCTACAGCGGTGCCGGTCCTGATAATACCATAATTTTCATCGTAATATTCTTTATCTAACACGTTTATCCCTTTGACGCTCTCACAAGGTATAGAACTGAAATCTTTTTTATAAACAGATATTTTATAAGAATTAAGTTTTCTCCAAGCATTTAAGATAGCTTGATAATCACAAATACCCTCTTCTATAATGTTTAAGCATTTCTGTGTTTCCTCATTATAATTTATAATGATATCTTCCTTATCAAAATTGTCGTCTATTAATTTGAACCTTTTTCTAATTTCATTGAATTTAAACTGACAAATCGCTCTTTTCAGGTCCTCTGATAAATCACCCGATTTTCTCTTGTCTACCTCGCCAAAATAAAGTTCATTAATTTCAAAAATATCACTTTCTTCGATAATATCCTTATCTGTTAATATCCTTTCTGTAATATCCAGCAAGGTATCTGAATATATGTATCCGGCAAATTTTCTGTCATTATGATTTTCATTCATCAAACTATAAAGCTTAACTAAACCCTTCCCCTTGATTCCATTTCGATTTGCCCTCCCTGCGGTTTGATTAATGGAATCAATAGTGGAAAAATCCCTATATACTATATCAAAGTCTATGTCTACCCCTGCCTCTATCAATTGTGTAGATACCAATATATATTTTTCATCCTTATTTTCTTTTATTTCTTTTATTATTTCCAGTCTCCTAGCCGGATAAATCTCTGTGGACAAATACCTTATATTTCTGCCTTGCGCCTGTATTTGCTTCGATTCATTTATATAATTAAAAATAGCTAATGAAGATTTTACGGTGTTGGCCACTATCAAGAAGCTTTTATCATTATTTCCCACGATGTCATCTTCCACTATTGTACAAAATTCCTCAACATAAATAGGTTGTGCAGTATAATTTTGTATCTGTATTCTTTCGAGTCCTTTAAAAAATTTTTCGTTGTTACCTACTAGTTCTACCCCTGATAAAAATAGCGGTTTGGTAGCAGTCACCGTAATTATATAGCAATTAAATTCTTTACATAGGATATCAAATACATCTTCAATTATTGAATAATACTTAGGATCTATTGCTTGAATTTCGTCCAATATAATAATGGACCCCGCAAGCTTGTGAAAACGGTGAATAATCGAATTTTTACCCGATTGAAAAATCGTGTTAAATAGTTGAATAAAAGTAGTAGTAATGATTGTGCTTTGCCAATTTTCTACACAAAATCTTGCATCATAATTTTTATATTCCTTTGCCTCATCATCCCTATAGCTTAATTCAGTCATGGAGTGATGTTTTAATATAAAACTTTCAAAGGTTTCAATATTGCTTGAAACCAGTATATCTTGTAACACATCATAATTTTGATCTATTACACTGGTAAATGGAAGAGCATATATTATTGTCGGAATAATTTTTTTATTGCTTTCTTTATAAACTCGTTCCATCAGTTTAAAAGCTGCAGCATAAGCGCTAATGGTTTTCCCTGTGCCTGTAGGAACATTGATAGAAAATATATGCTCATTATTTATATCCGCTTTTTCGATATTTCCCACCACATCCCTATATATTTGATTTCTCATTTCAAATAATGGTGAATTCCCTATGCCGGGATTTTCCCTCAACAATTTGTTCCTAGTTTCCTCTTTGTAATTAAAAACATATTCTTCAAATATGTCTTTTCTATTTTTATAGGCCTCGCCCCTTATAAGTTGTGTTTTATCGGCGGTTAAAAGTAAAGACCATAAATACTGGAGCCATATAAAGTCTTTAACAGTCCATTTATTTCTACTCTTTCTATAATTACGCATAGGCGATTTTAGAAAATCCTCATCCCTGATTTTAATAAAAAATTCAGAAATATCCTTGTTGTATATAATATTTAATTCCTCAATGTTTTCTTCTATGCTTGTAGCAATTTTTAGTAACTTATTTTTATTATAATCAAACAAAATTACATCCGGTTCCATATCTCCATGATGCCTTTTTACACACATAAAACCTATTAACTTCCAATCTTCCGGCAACATATAATAAGCAAAATATGCGGATATTTCACCATGATCTTTTAAATTACCATTATATTCTCCTTCTAAATATTGCTGAAAATATTTACTTGCTTTTCCAAAATCATGACACAAACAAATAGTTTCTATTATAGGTCCAATATCTCCTGTCACGCCATGCAACCTAGTCGTTTCTAAAGCAATTTTCGACACTGATTGAAGATGGTCAACGAGTAATTGACCATCTTCAATATTTTGTCCTTCTTTTATATGGGACTTAAGTTTATAAGAAAAAGACATTATAATCACCAACCCTAAAAATTTCACCATCTTTAATTGGTATGGGTGTATTTATAGAGATGATTACGTTGCTGTATTTTGTATATTCTCTGGTATTATTGTTTTCTACCGGTATGCGGTCCATAAATATTGTAGTATCATTTATTGTGGAAACATCAACATTTTCTCTAGTTATTACAGTATCAACCGTGTCGGTTTTAAAAGACGTTGTATCTGACATATCTTCATACTCTAATTTTGCTATATGTTCACTGCACCCCAAATAAGATGTAAATATATAACTACGGTTTTTAAGGGTATTTTTTAATTGTATTAATTTTTTCTCCATACAACTTACAAATATGCGATATTTAACATCCCTTAAAAATTGAATCCGGGATTGAAAATTTGCCGCCTTATTGTTATTAGCCTGAGCAGTTAAATTAAATGATTGTGTATCTTTATAAATTGGGTTCAACACTTGTATGCCTATTTTAATATCTTTCGTATAGTCATATAATTGTTCATATTCAATACCTAATACAGCACCTATTAATCCCCTGGCAGCTACAGGATGAATAGTTAAAAATGTTAATGCAGAAGTAGTAGTATGTGGGCACCTAAATCTTGCATAATCACTTTTCGCCGTAAATATCAGAGTTTTCATATCACCACCTCTATTAAATAGTATAGTATTTAAATGCATCATACTCTTTCAGTATTTTGATCTTTGAATGTTTATAAATATTAATTTCCCTAATGACTTCTTTTTTATCTTCATAATAATTTTTCAAAGGTTCAAGATCAAACATAAATTCTTCAATGTTCCTTAATTCAAGATCCTGTTTGTTTTGTTCTATCCCAATATAGTCTAATTCCCCGTCCATATAGTTTGTATTATAAACTACTTCAACTAATAGCCTAGGCATTTGATTTTTAGAAGTACTTCTGTAGTTTTTCATTCCGCTTAACAGTGTGTCTTTAAAGGTTTCAATGTCTTCCTCTGAAACATCAATTTCCTGTTTTTCCGCAACCATATCATTATAGACCATATAGGTTCTAAATAAAGCATACGGAGTAAAATACTTGGACCAAATCGTCCCTTGTTCTGCCTCTGCTTTTGAGGTAAATACAGATGTCCCTTGAGCAAATTTAACATCTGCTTCATGTAAACTTCTGCTCCACATAACCTGCAGAGGACCTAAAATATTAAATTTAGGTTGTGTAACAACAGCACCGAATAGTTTTACATCTATGTATTCCTTTTTTAATGTTTCTTCTAGTGCATCTTCTTTAATATTTTCATCTTTCATTACTTTCTTGGCCACGCCTTTGCAGTCAATAAAGAAGCCTTTTTCGTTTTTTACCGGTTTAACAAATACCTTTAAACCTCTGTTATCCATTTCGTCTCTAACGTATCTCTTAACCCTAACATCTGACATTTCAAGTCTTCCTGTTCTTTCATCTTGCCTGGGCCTGTTATCATTAATCATGTCCCCATTCGCATTCGCCATGGTACTGTCAGAAAATAAGATATATTCTCTTGTATCTGCCATTTTTTATTCCCCCTCTTCTTTAATAGTATCTTCCTGTTTATCATCTTCCTTTTTAAAATATGAATCCATGCCCCAGAAAAATAAATATTTTGCCTCATCAAAAGATAATTTTCCTTCCTTTCTAGCCATTAGCTCTTTTGCTTCGCATAGCATGTTTTTAAAATAAATTGTATTTGATTTATATTTGATTGCTTTGTCCGACAAAAGATTTGAAAAATAAATGAAATCATTAAAATCAAACTTTCTGGCAAAAAAGAACGTTTTTTCTAAAGAGGTTCTCTCATCAGGCGTTTTTTCATCACTAGAGATATCACCATCTTCTCCCTTTTTTCCCCTTCTCATATAGTAAATCATAGTGTCATATGCCTTACCCAATATAAACCAAGCTTTTTTTTCATTAGAATCGAAATAATCAGTATTTTGCTCAAAAAGTTCATTATAATCTTTATAATCCGCCAATACATTCCACCCCTTTTCTAAACATCCACATTCGCACAAAAAGTTATAAATATAATTAATAGTCTTCATTGGATAAAATTTTTTTGTTTCATTCTTTAGGTAATAATATTTATAAACATCCATAACCCTTTTGAAGAATAAATTCCTGTTGATTTTTTTTCCTGTAAAAATAGCCTCCAGCATTTTCATTTGCTCTTTATTTGTTGTTTCAATATCATCTAACGAAACTTTTACCAAGGCTATATATTTCAGAATAAAAAATAGTTTTAATCCGTATTTATTCCTAAGCAAATCACCTAAAAAACTAAATCTGGAAGGTAAAATACTTTGAATTGTATGAACAATATTAAAGCTTTTGCCGTCATCCTCATAAAAAACTATGTCTGTAACAGAATCAGTTTTACCAATTTGATCCAATACACCTTCTTCATTTGATCTTAACTTGTTTATTAAATTAGTTTGTTCATTATTTTCACTAATTTCTGTAGTCTCATAAACAGAAGCAACATTTTCGTCATAATGATGCGGTAAAAACATAACCTGTTTACCGAGCCAGTAGGTATTTAAGTATTTATCAAAGTATTCTTTCCCGGTTATAATTCTGTTGAGACATTGTTCACACATTGCAAATCCCGTTTTTTCTGCATCATCAATATTACCGTAAATTTCTTTATCATTAGTGTAGAATACATATGTCGTTGTGTTGTATGTTTTCCCCGTGTTTTTACAGAGATGGCAATGATTAGTGCCTTTTAGTTCTTTATACATGGTAGAATACATTGCGTCTAGGAATTTTTGTTTAAACAATTCTATTGGTTTTTTGCCGTCCACTGTAATTAAAAGAAATGTATTTTTGTCATGATCCTGTAAATAACTTTCAATATGATTTTTAATTTCCTCATAGTGACTACCTACCTCACAAAAATCACAGGCTGCCTTCAACTTCTTTCTCCCCTTAGGTTCTTTTTTTGCATCTAATTGTTCATAATAATCAAGACGCATACCACCCCCTAAAAAGAGCCTTCTTTGTTGGCAAAACAGGGCCTCCATTGTAACATTTCTATAAAAATCCACAGTGTTGTACGTTACTTTACCATCTTGGATATTTGCTATTAATACGTATTTCATATCCTCCGATTTGATCCTATTGACCATAGACTCAACCGGGCTTCTTTCCGGATAGACTTTCTCAACATATTCACCTATATTTTGTATTTGTTTTATCATTTCTACCCCCTCCCTTCTTAGTTATAATTATATGGTTACAAAACTGGAATTAATGTAATAATATACCTATATTTTAGATTTGTCAATATATTCTGTGCTTTTTTTTATATATTTTTTGTGTTAATATACTCTTATGAATTGTCCTCTAAAACAAGGATTAAAACGTTATTATTATTTGGTTTTCCATTAAAACAAGGATTGTATTTGAATAGTTACGTTTAATAATTTTAATCCCGGACAGTATAAATACCAATATATACTATTTTAATAAATTTCTACAAAGTAGAACAAAATTCCTGCACTAATCATTCGCAAGTTTCGACATAATATTCAAATCAGCCTATTCCTATAGGTGACAAGAACCTGAAACCAATTAATTACCCCAATACAATATAATTCTAGCAAAAAAATAATACCGGTGGTCGCTTCTGAAGCGACATTTCCATGTATTCGTTTACCACTTGACCTGAAATATAAACCACTATATACTGGAAACAAATATGGATAAAGGGGGTAAAAAAATGCGCGGACGTACCTTTGTAGGTTTGTTATTGGTCATCTTGGGTGTTGGATTTTTGCTGGACAGATTGGAAATTATACAATTTATTACTTTAATAGAAGTTTATTGGCCGGTAATTTTGATTCTGATAGGAGTCAGCCAACTTTTTTCTAGGGGATACTCCTTAATAACAGGTGTCGCCCTAATATTGATTGGTGCATTCTTTACACTTGGCAATTTAAATTTGATTCCGGGAGGCACTGAAAAGTTTTTTTGGCCTGCTTTATTGATTGTTATAGGGCTGTTTATCGCATTTGGAAAAACAATAGATAGAATACCGGAAAATAGCGATGATGTCCTCAACCATTTTGTCATTTTCTCCGGATTAAAAGATAAAAGTATCTCTAAAAATTTCAAGGGTGGGGATATTGCCGCTATATTTGGTGGTATCGAACTGGATTTACGGGATGCCCATTTAGCGGAAGAGGGCGCATTATTGAATTTAACTGTTGCATTCGGAGGTATTGAGGTGAGGGTTCCTAATCAATGGAAAGTAATTGTAAGGGGCACACCGATATTTGGCGGATGGGACAATAAAACAAGCGCACCGACTGATGCGCCTGAAGATAGGCCCGTGCTAAATGTAAAATGTCTTGCAATGTTCGGGGGAATAGACATAAATAATTAAATCACAAACGATGTAATCCTCATTATTTCAAAATAATCGTCTGTTTTAAATAATATACTTTTTGGTGAATTTCGGGTGGCCCCGGGATAAAATGAGTTCTTATAGGCATCTCCATGGTATTTGTAGCCTATTTCCAGAACGAAGTCCTTGGGCAACTCCACCTTATTTTTACTTAAATCTGCCTCTAGGGCCTGCTTTACACCATCCCTTATTAATTCCACAGCCTTATCAGGATGAATACTTATGGATGCGGCGCCCATACCTTTATTTGTGGCCACGGTAACAATGTTTTCATCAAATTTTTTTGCCTCTTCACATATGCCTTTATCCCCGCTCAAAAACACAACGGGGATTTTTAAATACATGGCCAGATAGGTATGTAATAGAAATTCACTTAAATATTCACCGTTTAATTTCATATAATCAATTACAGAACTGCTTATTGTATGGGCCAACGGATTTTGATCCGAACCGCCATAGGAGTGATAGCCCACAAATACTATTGCATCGAAGCTTTCGTCTATTCCTTGTATCATCTTATAGGGGTGGCCGCTCCATCCCCTGATTATCCTTACATTTTTGGGTAGCTTGGACGGATTTATGTTCATCGCTGAAGCATGGGCGTCTTTTACTATAATGTCTGTAGCTCCTGCCATAGTAGCCCCCTCACAGGCTGCCGCTACTTCTTTGGTCATCTGTTCCGCAAAATACGGATAATTAGGTGAAGATTTTCTTGCTTCCTCCCAAGCTGCTATCCCTGCTACTCCTTCTATATCAGCACTTATGTAAATTTTCAATATAACCCCTCCTCCCAATATAGCTAAAAACTTGAGATCCTTTGTGGGTACCATTTGTACTGTCCATCTTAGGATGACAAATGTTGTTTTCTGATAGGGCAGACGATTCTGTCTGCCCAGGGTGGACAGGGTCGTCCTCCCCTACGTTTTTTATAGCAATGACATCTAGGAGCACACATCTACCCATTCCGCCCCTGTTATCTCCAGCATCTCTTCAGGTGCTATTTTAACGGCGGAGTTTGCGCTTCCCGCCGCAGGATACACAGTCTCGAAATTCTTGAGTGATTCGTCTAAATATATGTCCACCTCATCCGGAAGAGCAAAAGGACATACACCGCCCACAGGATAGCCTGTGACTTCTAATGTTTCATCAGCAGGTATCATTTTCGCTTTGCACCCGAAAGCCTTTTTATATTTCTTATTGTCTACCCTGGTCGTACCGCAGGTCACCAGAACAATATTCCTATCCTTTAATTTAAAAGCCAATGTTTTTGCAATCATCGCCTCTTCCACCCCCAGCGCTTCTGCCGCCAGAGGCACTGTTGCACTGCTCTCATCCAAGTATATTACCTTGTGTGGGAGGTCCCTATCCTTAAAATATTTTTCAACTACTACATTTTTCATCTTATTCAACTCCAAACCCTATGTATTGATATGCAGATTATTTTTCCATTATACTATTGTTCACATAAGGTGTCAAAATTCTCACATATAGAAATCTCATACAAAAAAGGTCGTGTTGGAAACTCCCACGACCTTTAAATTTTGCAAAATTTATAAGGGGGGTAGCACAAACCCCGTACTACTCCCTTTTGCTATTTTTTCTGTGTTATTTCTTTTTAAATTTCTCGTCTATTTGCTCTTGTTTTTCTTGTGCTCTTTGGATCAGGTTTTCAACCATGGTTCCATCAATTTTTTCATCTTGGCTGATGTTGGCATCAAATTCGTCCGCTATTTCCAGTTTCGCTTTGTCCAGACTGTCTCTGGCAACATTACGATTCAGTGTAACTTGGCTTTCTTTTTGGTTCCATCTGCCGTCAGAAAAGTCGTCATCATCAATATTAAATTCTTCTGCTGCATCCAGGTTCATATTATCTTGGTTATTTCTGTTGTCTTGCCTGTTTTGGTTTCTATTTTGATTCCTATTTTGGTTGTTCCTGTTGTCGTTGCGATTATTGTTATCAAAATTAAACTCTTGTGCAGCATTCAAATTCATATTGTCTTGGTTGTTTCTATTGTCTTGCCTATTTTGGTTTCTATTTTGATTCCTGTTTTGATTTTTCCTATTATCAGAACGGTTGTCATTAATATTGAACTCTTCTGCCGCCTCTAAATTCATTTTATTTTGATTTCTTCTAACGTTGGAATCTTGTCGGTTCTGATTTCTGTTTTGATTCCTTTTATTGTTAGAATCTTGTTTGTTGTTCACTAAACCACCTCCTATGATTTATTTTGCCGTTAAACTGTTCTTAAATACCCGGTAAAATTTTGAAGTGCCGGAGGTCAGTGATAACAACGGTTTCACATGATATTTGCATTTTTTTTGTTTTTAAAATATGGAACATTATGAAAAAAAAACAAAAAAGGTGCAATTTTGCACAGCTTGATAGCCCCATGGTTTTCATGTATTTCAAACAGACAAAAGCCACACTTCTAAAAATATCATAGAAGTGCGGCTCAGTTATTTATTAGACTCTTTCCACCCTAATACCGGTATCATGGTCATTTAAATTTTGTTTTTCAAAATTTGCATCTTTAACATCATTGATTACCAGGGCCAGTGTTTCCTGCATAATATAATCCCTATGTGTATCCACCGCCCTTGCAACATCATCATCACCGTCGAAGTAGATGTTGATGTTGTCTGCAACCTCAAACCCTGCGTTTTTCCTCATCTGTTGTACCTTGGAAACAAATTCCCTTGCAAGTCCTTCGTCAATCAACTCATCAGTCAGGGTCGTATCTAAAATCACAAACAAATTGCTTTCCATCTGCACGGTAAAACCTTCTTTGGCCGAGATTGTAATCATCACATAGTCCCTTATGATTTCAGTCATCTCCCCGTTTAATTCCAGTTCTATGCTCTCCCCGGCCTCCAACTTCGGCACAACCTCCGATGCATCCAACTGTGCCAGGGCCTTGCTTAAGGCTTTGATCTTGCTTCCCAATATAGGTCCCGCAACTTTGAAATCCGGTTTTAGACTGTAATTCATATATTCTTTGGGATCCTCTACAAACACTATCTCTTTTATATTCAGCTCTTCTTTTATCAAGGGGACCAGATCTGAAATTAAATCTTCATATTTACCATTTGTCAGTATTTTTTGTAATGGTTGGCGAACCTTGATCTGAGCCTGATCTCTCGCTGCCCTGCCGAGGCCTACCAAATCCCTGACTAAATCCATCTTTTCTTCCACATCTTTGTCTATTAATTCTTTATTTGCAATCGGGAAATCTGCCAGGTGTACAGATTCCTTCTCTGTTAGGTTCTGATAGATCTCTTCGGATATAAACGGCGCAAATGGTGCCGTCAATTTTGATATGCCTACTAAAACCTCATAGGTTGTATTGTATACCGCCTTTTTGTCTTCCGTTAATTCGGATACCCAGAATCGACGTCTGGCCCTTCTGATATACCAATTAGACAGATCTTCATTCAGGAACTCCTGTATTTTCCTCACTGCTCTCGTCAGGTCATATATCTCCAATTCATCTGTCACTTCTCTGACCAAATTATTGTACTTAGATAAAATCCATCTGTCTAATTCCGGTCTGTCTTTGTATTCTATAAAAAAGTCTCTAGGGTCAACTTCGTCTATATTGGCATACAGGGTAAAGAATGCGTATACATTTTGGATCGTTGTAAAGAACTTGCTCTGTACTTCTCTCAACCCGTCGATATCAAATCTCGTGGGCATCCAAGCCGGTGATACATGCAGTAGATACCATCTCAAGGCATCGGCGCCGTATTCATCGAATAATTCGAAGGGGTCTACCGTATTGCCTCTGGATTTTGACATCTTTATACCGTCTTTATCCAATATGAGGTCGTTTACAAGTACATTCTTGTATGGGGAAACCCCCATAACAAATGTCGATATAGCCAATAATGAATAGAACCAACCGCGGGTCTGGTCGATACCTTCGCAGATAAAATCCGCCGGGAACAACTCATCAAAATTATCTTTATTTTCAAAGGGATAATGGTGTTGTGCAAAGGGCATGGAACCACTATCAAACCAGCAATCTATTACTTCCGGTACCCTGGTCATAATGCCCTCGGCACATTTATCGCATTTCAGATGGACATCATCCACATAAGGTCTATGCAATTCTATGGTTTCATCTATATCTTCAACAGCTCTTTCTATAAGTTCGGCTCTCGAACCTATGGAAGTTGTATGCCCGCATTCACATCTCCAGATATTCAGCGGCGTTCCCCAAAAACGGCTCCTTGAAATAGCCCAATCGTTCAGGTTTTCCAACCAATTCCCGAACCGCTTTTCACCCACATAATCCGGGAACCAATTGACCGAATTGTTGTTTTCAATCAATTTGTCTTTGAGTTTGGTTATCTCTATATACCAGCTGGGATTTCCGTAATATAAAAGCGGTGTCGAACACCTCCAGCAGTGCGGATAATTATGATCAAATTTTTCCTTGTGAAACAATTTGCCCTCCCTATGCAGCCATTTAATAATATCCGCATCGGCATCCATAACAAATCTGCCCTTCCAGAGGGTCTCCGTATATTTTCCATCCAGATCCACCGGTTGTGGCACCGGGAGATTATATTTTCTCCCTGTGACAGAGTCGTCTTCACCAAAGGCCGGAGCAGTATGAACTATCCCTGTGCCTTCCTCTGTGGTAACATAGTCTCCCAATGTGACAAAGAATGCTTTTTTGTCCACCTTTACAAAGGGCATCAACTGTTCATATTCTACATATTCCAAATCCTTACCTTTTAATCTTTCAACAACCTCAAAGTCATCGCCCAACAGTTTGTTTGCTAATTCTTCCGCCACGTAATAAAGTCTGCCTTCCAGTTTCGCCTTGACATAGGTAACTTCCGGGTGTACGGTCAATGCAACATTAGCAGCCAGCGTCCACGGTGTCGTTGTCCATACCAAAAAGTACTCATCTTTATCTTTCCTTTTAAAAGGAACAATGACTGTGTCCGTTTTTATTTCTTTGTATCCCAAGGAAACCTCATGGGATGCCAACCCGGTTCCACAACGTGAACAATATGGCAAAACTTTATGTCCCTCATAGATATAGCCTTCTTTGAAAAATTTATCTAAAATCCACCATACGGATTCTATATAATAATTTTCCAGTGTAATGTAAGGGTTGTCCAAGTCTATAAAATAACCCATCCTCCTGGTCATTTCCCTCCATTGTTTTTCATAGGTAAATACGGATTCCCTACATTTTTTATTAAATTTGTCTATTCCGTATTCTTCGATATCGTGTTTATTGCTGAGTCCTAATTGTCTTTCTACTTCGATTTCTACAGGGAGTCCGTGGGTATCCCATCCCGCTTTTCTGTTTACTTTATGCCCCGTCATCGTTTTATACCTGCACACGGAATCCTTCAATGTCCTGGCAATTACGTGATGTATTCCGGGTGCTCCGTTTGCGGTTGGCGGCCCCTCGTAGAAGATAAATGATTTTTGATTTTCACGATTTTCTATGCTCTTATCTAATATTCTGTTATCATCCCAGTACCGGGCTGTTTTGCTTTCTCGCTCAGCGATTGGGGCATTCGATAACGGCTTAAATCCTTTCACTCTATTCATCCTTTCTCTCTATAGTTATAATAACCAAATTAACCTATTCAAATTAACATATTATATTAGTCGATATTTTCCGCAGTCGCGCTTACTAGAGGCGAGAAGCCAGAAGTTGAAGGTTGGAAAAAATCCGATTTCCCGAGCCTGAGTTTCCCGCCTCCCGTCTCCCACCTCCCGTTCCCCATTTGGGTTAGGTCATTCTCCGCAGTCTCGCAACACAAATTTATTTGCTCCCTCCGGTCGCATAAATTTGGTGCTCGTTGCGTTTGACCTACCATCAGTTTTCCAATAAAACATTTGGAAAACTGGGTTAGGTCATAAAGAAAGTCCCTAAGTCTAAAGACCTAGGGACGAATTTGTCGTGGTACCACCCTCATTATAGGACAGCATAAATACTATCCTATCACTCGAACCATGTAACGTATGGGTACGAAAAACCTTACTGTTATTTCAGGTTTTTAACTCCGGGGTGATCTTCATAAAAGGACTGTCATAATCTTCCACCATATGATTACGTCTCTGGAAACAGTTTTCTTTTTACTACTTTCCTCTTCTTCGTCTTTATATTTATTTTTTTCCTAAAGTATATTATACACCCTTTTGGCCGCATAAGTCAAGGGTCCCTGGATAAAGCGGGGGCAAACAGGGGGACGGTTCCTCTGTTTGACAATAGAATCCCTTCAGGATTTTTTTATTTTAAAATAATTGTCAAACAGAGGAACCGTCCCCCTGTTTGCCTTTACACCCGATTTGCTGTAAATGTCAAGGGTTTTGAACTAACCGATATGGATAGTCTCCGCAGTTTCCGGTTTAGCATGCGGTTTGGGCGGTTCTTTTTCCATATTCTTAAAAGCGACCGCCAGCATTAATTTGATTCTGTTTAACTGGTTCACCTCACTGGCCCCCGGATCATAATCCACAGCGACAATGTTGGAATTGGCATATCTGTTTCTCAATGCCTTGATCATTCCTTTGCCTGTAACATGATTCGGCAAACAAGCAAAAGGCTGCATACATAATATATTGGGTACTCCGCCCTCTATCAATTCTATCATTTCCGCCGTCAGAAACCATCCTTCCCCTGTCTGGTTTCCCAAGGAAAGCACTTTGGATGCACCTCGGGCTAACTGTCTGATAGATTTCGGAGCTTCAAATCTGTTACTTCTATTCAGGGCCCGTTTCATCTCTCTACGGTAGTATTCTATGGCCTCGATAATAACATGCCCTATTACTTTAGCCGTTTTACTGCCTGAAAGATGACTGTATTTAAAATCCTGGTTATAGGCACAGTATAGAAGAAAACCGATCAGATCCGGCATTACGGCTTCTGCCCCTTCTGCCTCAATTATATCTACCGCATTATTATTTGCGGTAGGATGATATTTTACCAAAATCTCTCCCACTAAACCGACCCGCGGTTTTCGTATATCATTTATCTCTAATGTATCAAAATCCCTAACAATTTTTCTGATGTTATGTTTAAATTTTTCGAATTTATCCTGCAGCACGGACTTTTTACAAATTTCAACCCATTTTTTATACAAAACATTAGTGGAACCCGGTATCTTTTCGTAGGGTCTGATTTTATAAACAACTCTCATCAACAAATCACCGTATACCAATGCCATCATGCTCTTATGAAGCAGCCGCGGCGTAAATTTAAAGCCCGGATTTTTTTCCATGCCGACGGCATTTATTGAAACCACAGGAACATGCCCGAACCCGGCATCCCTTAAGGCCTTCCTCAAAAAGCCTATATAATTGGTGGCACGGCACCCTCCGCCGGTCTGAGAGATCATCACGGAAGTGTTGTTCTCATCGTATTTACCGGATTTTAAAGCCCTCACAATCTGACCTATCACTATGATCGAAGGGTAACAAGCATCGTTATTTACATACTTTAAGCCTTCCTCCACGGCTTCCTTGTCCACGGAAGGCAATATATCCAAATCGTATCCCGATGCCTTAAATGCACATTCTAAAAATTGAAAATGAATGGGTGACATCTGCGGAACCAATATGGTATGATTTTGTCTCATCTTTTTCGTAAATATAACCCTGCCTGTCCTTTTTCTTATTTCTTTGGGAACAAATTTATTTTTGTCCCTCTCCCTCAAGGCCGCCCGCAGTGAACGTATCCTGATTTTGGCTGCCCCCAGGTTATTGCCTTCATCTATTTTTAATGTAGTGTATATCTTGCCCCATTGCCCCAAAATCTCTTTTACTTCATCTGTAGTGACCGCATCCAGTCCGCATCCAAAGGAATTGAGCTGTATAAGTTCCAGGTTTGGATGCCTAGCCACAAAATTGGCGGCCGCATAGAGTCTCGAATGATACATCCATTGATCCACAACACCCAGAGGCCTTTCCACATTCCCCAGATGGGCTATGGAATCTTCGGTTAAAACGGCCATGTCAAATGATGTAATCAAGTCGGAAATTCCATGATGTATTTCGGGATCTACCTGATAGGGCCTGCCTGCCAATACTATCCCTTTCTTGCCTCTCTTTTCAAGGTATTTCAATACCTTTTCACCTTTATTCCTGATGTCCGATTTTACCTTTTTATCCTCTTGCCATGCCCTGTCTACGGCTTTGTTTATTTCGTCTTCGGAAATACCCATAGATTCGAATTCTTCAAAAAGACGTCTTTTGAGCCTTCTTTTATTATCCATAGAGAGAAAGGGGTTCATAAACAAAATATCTTTGTCCTTCAATACTTCCATGTTATTTCTTATGACTTCGGGATAAGAAACCACAATAGGACAGTTATAGTGATTATCCGCTTTACGTTGCTCTTTCTTTTCACGTGTGATAGAGGGATAAAAAATGAACTTTAATCCCCTCTCTATTAGAGCCATAATATGTCCATGGGCCAATTTCGCAGGATAGCATACGGATTCCGACGGAATGGTTTCTATACCTTTTTCATATATCACTTTTGAGGATCTGGGAGACAGTTCTACCCTAAAACCCAATTGCGTGAAAAAGGTAAACCAAAATGGATAGTTCTCGTATAAATTAAGTACCCTCGGAATTCCCACGGAACCTCTTTCAGCTCTTTCTATTTTTAACGGTTTATAAGCAAATATACGTTTATATTTATAATCATATAAATTCGGCACGGTTTCTTTTTTCTTTTCTATGCCCGCTCCACGCTCACATCGATTGCCGGTAACGAATTGCCTGCCGTCGGAGAATTTATTTACTGTTAAAAGACAGTTGTTCCCACACAATCCACAGCGCTTGGTTTCGCTTTTCATATCTAAAGTTTTTAAATCTTCCCGGGCGACAAGCGTAGTCTTGATGCCTTCCACATATCTTTCCTTGGAAATCAAGGCCGCACCGAAAGCGCCCATAATTCCGGCTATATTCGGTCTTACGACTTCCTTACCGCATACCAATTCAAAAGCCCTCAAGACCCCGTCATTGTGAAATGTTCCGCCTTGCACAATAATTTTTTTGCCTAATTCATCGGCATCCCTGATTTTAATCACTTTAAACAACGCATTTTTGATTACGGAATAAGAGAGTCCTGCCGCTATGTCCGCTATATCGGCACCTTCTTTTTGAGCTTGTTTGACACTTGAATTCATAAACACCGTACATCTTGTACCCAAATCCACCGGCGCTTTGGACTGCAATGAAAGTGCCGCAAATTCATCGATTTTCAGGTTCATTGAATATGCAAATGTCTCTAAAAATGAACCGCAGCCCGAAGAACAGGCCTCGTTTAACATTATATTATTTATAATACCGTCCTTGACCTTCATAGATTTCATGTCCTGCCCGCCGATGTCCAAAACAAATTCCACACCGGGTAAAAAATGTTCCGCGGCCTTGTAATGGGCCACTGTTTCTATCTCTCCGGCATCTACCGACAGCGCTGCCTTCAGCAATGCCTCTCCGTAACCCGTCACAGTGGAATAAACTATTTCCGCACCTTTCGGCAATTTACTGTAGAGGTCTTTTAAGGCATTTGCCGTTGATTGAAAGGGGTTACCCCTATTGCTTCCGTAGTAAGAATACAGTAAAGAATTATCCTCGCCGATCAGTGCCAGTTTTGTAGTGGTGGAGCCTGCATCTATTCCTAAATAACATTTGCCTCTGTATTCTCCCAATTCCTTCCTTCTGACATCATGTCCCTTATGTCTGTTTTTAAACTCCTCCAGTTCCTGCGTATCTATAAAAAGCGGTCTCAATATACCGACTTCATGATTTATTTCCTTTTCTAAAGAGTTGACTCTCTCAACCAGCCTTTTGAAAGATACCCTCTTTCCTTCCGCGGCTGCCAGCGCCGCCCCTATAGCTACAAAAAGCTGGGAATTTTCCGGAAAAATTATTTGTTCTTCCGTTAATTTTAGAGTTTCTATAAAGCGTTGACGAAGCTCGGATAAAAAATACAAAGGCCCTCCCAAAAAGGCTAC
>LSQX01258810.1_pt2 | contig 19786 bp, 13 predicted proteins | sample 654561 | NCBI WGS metagenome assembly LSQX01 (sample SAMN04489861, study PRJNA283612) | anaerobic digester metagenome | isolation source: 4 biogas reactors fed with cattle manure at either 37C or 55C with and... | place: Denmark: Kongens Lyngby | collected 2014
CTGGCCAGAGCCTTGTTATCATTATCTTGAATGAGCACCCTTGATCACATACCCACCAGGTCCTTAGACAGCCCTATTTTTGGATTATTCATTATGATTCAATGAGCAACTAATTTCATAACGTAAAGAACCAAGTATTGACAGCCCAGTAGGATTGTCTATAATTAAAGTGTGATATCACATGCATCACACCTGAAAGGAAACTATGCTGATCATTGATCTTCGAAGCCGAGTGCCCATATATGAGCAAATCAAGAACCAGATCATGGAACTGATCGTGATTGGTGCCTATAAACCTGATGATTTATTGCCTTCAATCCGAGCGCTGGCCTCACAGTTATCTCTCAATTTCAATACTGTCAAAAAGGCCTATCAGGATCTGGAGGCCGATGGAGTCCTCTATACTGTTGTTGGTCGTGGCACATTTGTTGCTGATGGTGCCATGAGCAGCAGTCATCTCCAGAATCGGGCCATCGCACAATTTAAATCAGCACTGGGAGTGGCCAGGGCCAGTGGATTGACCGAAAAGCAAGTTCTGGAGATGGTGGATGAAGCCTATGCCAGATTTGGAAAGGATGTGCAAAAATGATTGAGGTCCGCAATGTCACCAAGCGATATGGTAAATTCACGGCGCTGGAGAACCTAAATCTCAAGGTGGAGAAATCAAGCATCTACGGCTTGGTGGGATATAACGGCGCGGGAAAAACCACCTTGCTCAAAACCATGATGGGTATCTACAATCCCGATAAAGGCAAGGTGCTGGTAGATGGTGAGAACGTATATGACAATGCTCTTATTCGCCAAACGATGGTTATGATACCCGATGAGATTTACTTTTTCCCTCAGGCATCTATCGCCGACATGTCTGAATTCTACCGGGGGTTTTATCCTCGCTGGAGCGACACAATTGAGCGGAAACTGGTGAAAGTCTTTGGCCTTAATGACAAAGAACGGATCCTTCGTTTTTCCAAAGGCATGCAGCGTCAGGTGGCGATCATACTGGCGTTGTCTACCCGGCCGTCTTATTTGCTGCTTGATGAGCTTTTTGACGGACTGGATCCCGTCATACGAAACACAGTACGCCGCCTGATCCTTGAGACTATTGCCGGAACCGAAACAACCATTATTATTTCATCTCACAATCTTCGGGAACTTGAGGACCTATGTGATCATATCGGTATCATCAATAATCGCCATATTGTTTATGACAACTCCATTGAGGCTTTGCGGGTACAAAAAACACGCTATCGCGTGGTGTTACCCCAAGATGCATCGACAGCAGATTTTACTGCGATTAGCACGAAAGATATCGTACGCACCGGCCAGGTGGTTACTTTTGTTGCCCGGGAAAGCGAAGCAGATGTGGACGATAAGCTCAGGGCTCATAATCCACTGCTGGTTGAGAAATACCCCTTGACATTGGAGGAATTGTTTCTGGACGAAATGGAGGTGAAAGACTATGACTTTTCAGGCCTTTTCGACGAAGAATAAGCCGTTGCGGCACGCTTTTCGGATCGCGCTGAAAGATGGGACGGTACCCGGTATCATCGGCACACTTCTGCTATCAGGGATTATTATTTCATCGACACTAGCTGTATACAGCAACCCCAATCATGCAGACGATATAATTTATATGATTATAAGAGATATGGGATCACCAGAGCCGGTATTATTCATTGTCGCGCTTATATCCATTATTCAAGCGTTGTTCTCATTTCAGATGTTGTACCAGAGAGGGTCCGCCAACTTCTATTTCAGTGCCGGTCTTAACCGAAGCCAGCTTTTTACAGCGAGATTTGCTGCCGGAATGTCATGGCTGTCATTGGCTGTATTTTTGTCAATGGTAGGCAGCGCAGCGGCCAATCTGACAAAGTCAGTGTACGCTGCGACTCAAACGGGATTAATTATCGGGAATACCTTGATCGTTGGATTTGGATTTCTACTCACTGCACTGATCGTATACACTGTTACAGCACTTGTCTGCGCATTATCTGGAACACTTGCTGAAACACTTGTCTATAGTATTCTTGCCCTGTTTCTTCCTACGTTCATCTTTCTTGGCCTTAATGGCCAGATGATAAAATTTCTGTGGGGCAACGCCCATGATGTGCAGGACATATGGTCATACAACCTGCCGGACAATTTGGTCATCAGCCTTGCAGGATTCAATCCGCTTCTTTTTTTCGATCCGTATGTTTCAGCATACGGATCTCGTATTGCCGGACAGGCAGCCCCTGTCGTACCCACCTGGGGACCTGTGCTAGGGTGGATATTGATCACAGCGATCCTGGTTTGGCTGGCGCGAAAGTTTTTCATTGGTCGTAAAGTGGAAAATACGGGACTACGCGGAACATGCAAGCCATTAGGTTTTGTCCTGCTCTTTCCCTTGATTTACGTATTATGCTCTATTCCTCTATATATAGCATCAGGTTTGTCACCCATCACGATAGCGACAGCCATTGCGAGCGGGTTCGGCTTGTCTGCAGCAGCATTTGTTGGGCTGTTTTTCTCGCTGCGGCTGATCGATCGCCCAGTTTGGAAAGGCGTATTGATCTATCCTGTGTACCTTGCCATGATCGGAGCCATAGTTGTCATTCTTCTGACAGGCGGCCTTGGTTATGCTAATTATCAGCCTCGCTTCGATGATATAGTCCGAATGAGCATCTCATATAAGGGCATGCCTAACATGATTATACGGGGTAGTTATTCGAGTGTTAGCGGTTTTGTTGATAAAAATAACAATATGAATCTAGTCTTAGAGGATGCTGAGGATATCAAGACAGCTCTGATATTGCACCGTCAATTGATTGAACAGGGTGATACACAACCTGGAGAATTCATTTCAAACGATACCCTGGTGGAGTACACCTTGCAAAACGGCACTAAGGTCAGTCGGTTTTATCGAACAGCCTCCAGCGACATTCTTGGATCCATGCTATCTCTTGATCAGACAAAGGCTTTTCGTGATTTGTTCAAAGGATATATGAACAGAACTAATCCAGAACCCGACAATCTGGATCAATATTACCACAATGTAACTTCTCCATTATCAAACGGCGTTCTATATCTGGGGACTCCTCTGTCCGATCAGGTCGTTTTAATTAACGATGACTTATCAGCTAAAATCCGTCAAGCTCTTGCAGATGATATGGAAAACCAATCCATCGAGGAACGATACCGGCCTTCTGTTTCGGAAAGTTTTATTCTATATTTTTACGCAAATACCATATATCAAAATGATTCGGGTGGATCTACATACCCACAATCGCCTGATATAGAATATTTTGATTCGGGATTCCTTTCCAGGATCTATATTGATCAATCCTGTCCTAAGACTCTGGAGATTTTGAGTGAAATTACCATGAAACCAGAAGATAAGGAAATCGAATCCATTCAAATAATAGGTCCGTATTGGGACATGCTCATAAATACTGATAATCGTGATCTTGCATCTTGCTTCTCCTCATCATACCTAAGGCTATCTAAACTCGATACCCGGATGACGATTTCCGATCCAGATCGAATCGATGAACTTTTCAGATTAAGCAGAGGTTTCTATTTCGCCGGAGATAAAGGGTACTTGATTATAGCTTACTTTCAAGATAGCGAAATGAGCGTAACGCGCTATATCCCCCGCATACAATTGCCGGAATGGGCTAAATAGACCCATTTTGCTGTGGTGAACCAGCTGATCGGAGGAGCGTGATGTCGGCTATCAAATAGATGAAAAGAGATTTCAGAGATCATCAAGTATGTTGAAGGAGTTGGACTTCATCTATACACAGTAAGTTAAACAGGTAAAATGTAATTTTAATATGAGCGCTAAATAATGTCTGCTGAGTGCATCTTTGCACGATTTACCTTAGGTGTGTGCATAATTTTGCGACTAGGTTGCAGAAAGCCGCTTTTTTAATTTTTTGGTTATCAGGATCGAACGGTAAAAATCTCAAACGCCTTGAAATCAAAGGGCTCCAGCATTGTATCAATACTGGAGCCCATCTCTTGGAGCCTTTTGCCGGAATTGAACCGGCGACCTCATCCTTACCATGGATGCGCTCTACCAACTGAGCTAAAAAGGCAGTTCTGATATGAAGTTTGGAGCGGGTGAAGGGAATCGAACCCTCACGGTCAGCTTGGGAAGCTGAAGTTCTACCACTGAACTACACCCGCGCGTGCAGTGCAGATTGTATTATATCGAGCGTATAATCGTGTGTCAAGCCATAGATCCATTCAACGATACCTTATAGTGCTAAATCATGTCAGGTGCCGTACCAAAAATAATGGGGTCGAGAAAACGGCACAATACTCAAGAAATCTGCTTTTTCTTTCAAGATCACCAACTGACTGTACGTGGCCATTTTGATATAATAGGCAAAACATGATCTCAGGGGGACATCTATGCATATTGGACTTGGCCTCGATACAGGAGGAACGTATACCGATGGTGTGCTGTATCGCTTTAGTGACAGAAAGATTCTGCAGAGCGGGAAAGCCTTGACCCGCAAAGAAGACCTGACTGTTGGTATCAATCAGGTTCTGGATCAGCTGGATCAGCATATGCTTATGCAGGTGGATTTGGTGGCACTTTCTACAACACTGGCTACAAATGCTTGTGTGGAAAATAAGGGTGGGTACGCTTGCCTGATCTTGATCGGCTGCGATCCGCTGGTTATTAAAAAATATGGTCACGAAAATGGCTTGCCGCCTGTCGAGGACATGATCCTGCTGGAGGGAGGCCACAATATGACCGGACAGTTGCTGGCAGAGCCTGACTGGCAATATCTCAAGCAGCAGACCGAAACCTCATTCAATCTGGCAGAAGCATTTGCTGTTGTTGAGCTTTGGGGGGTGCGAAATTCCACTTGTGAACTCAAGGCAAAAGAACTTCTGCATGCCTGGACAGGCAAGCCTGTGGTGTGTGGTCATGAGATCAGCGGAACGCTTAATTCTCTGCGACGTGCTGCCAGCGCCCTGCTCAATGCAAGATTACTTCCTTTGATCAACACTTTTCTTGATGCGGTGAGGAACAGTCTTGCCGGTCGCAAGATCACAGCACCTCTCGTGATCGTTCGCAGTGATGGGTCGCTGATGGCAGAGTCCGTGGCGCGAGAACGTCCGGTGGAAACATTGCTGAGCGGTCCTGCCGCCAGTGTCGCCGGCGGGCTTGCTCTGACGGGCTTAAAAAGCGGGATTGTTGTTGATATGGGCGGCACAACCAGTGATGTTGCGATGGTCCGAGACGGTCAGCCAGTCATGGCTGCGCAAGGCGCTCAGATCGGTACCTGGCGCACAGGTATTCATTCAATCTTGATTCAGACAGTCGGTCTGGGCGGAGACAGCCTGATCCGACATCAGCAAAACCAGAAATTGGTGATTGGTCCGCGGCGGGCAGCACCTCTGTCGTGGGCAGCACAACGCTGGCCGCAAATTCTGGAAGCGCTGCGTGCGTTGAAGCTGGCAGAAAGAAAACACACCCTGTCACTGGCAGAATTTTTTTACAGGGTGGAACGACCGGCTGGTGACACGCGCTTTACCCGTCATGAACAGCGCATTCTGGATGTCCTGCGGGATGGCCCCCTAAGTTTGTCGGATCTGGCAGAAAAACTGAACATTACAATCTACGATCTGCGGACAGAACGTCTGGAGCAGCAGGATCTGATTATGCGTTGTGGTTTGACCCCAACCGATGTAATGCATCTAACAGGAGAATATCGTCTATGGCAGCAAGAAGCCGCTGAGCTTGCTGCTGATATTTTAGCTTTTCAGCTGGCGGTTGATCGTAATACCCTGATAGCGGACATACAAAATAAGGTAAAGGAAATGCTGGGGGAAACGGTTTTGCGGATGCTTTTGGAGCAAGAATATGCTGGAGCCGTAGGCCATGATCGCTCAGATATTATCTTGCTCGGAAAAGAACTGCTGCGCCGCCATATGAAAGCTGAAAAAGCAGATCAGTTTTTGCAGCCGGTGCTGGCTTGTTCGGTTCCGCTCATTGGTATTGGTGCTCCGATACATCTTTATTTACCGACTCTGGCACAGTTCATGCAAACGCCATGCCATATTCCCCATTATGCTGCGGTGGCTAACGCGGTTGGCGCTATAACCGGTCAGGTTGTGGTTACTTCTGAGGCTTTGATCAAACCTCGCTACGCTGTTTCAGGCATAACCGGCTATGATGGGTTCAGCAAAACCGGTACGTGCCATTTCAAGGCTCATGAGGCAGCTTTATTATGGGCAAGAGCACAAGCGGAAACAGAGGCGCGCGGTGTCGCTGCGGAAAGAGGCGCAGAAAGGGTTGATGTTCAGGTGAGTATCAACAAGAGAGAAGTGCCGGTTGCCAATGATCGTGTGCAGATAGCTTCAGAAGATACGGCGGAGGGATTGAACGCTCAGATTGCAGTAAACTCCGGCTTATCTGTATCAGTTTATTTAGAAACAGTGGTCCAGGCCAGAGCAATTGGCCGGATCAATCGGGTATAAAGCGATCTGAACGCATTTTGGAAGTACGGGCTGACAGGTTTGACTGCCTCGCCAGTGTTGTAGGAAACGCACCGAATCGGCTGTGGACTCGTTTTATTATTTTTATTTTATCGGAGATATTTACTTTGACATGAAAAAACGCCTGCAGAAGTCAAACCGGTAAAGGTGATTGGTCTGCAGGCGTTTTTTTGTTTCTCACAGGTTGATGTTTTTCACAGATTCAAATTCTTTGACAATTTCATCAGATGGCTTGGCGGTGGTCAGGCTGACCACCACAATGACCAGGCAGGAAATAATAAATGCCGGCAGCAGTTCATATACAGTGAAAACACCACCTAATTTACTGATTGCCTCTTTCCAGACAACAACAGAGATGCCGCCGGATAACATGCCGGCCACTGCACCAGGTAGATTTGTCCTTTTCCAGAACAAGGAAAAGAGAATCAACGGCCCGAAAGCAGCACCGAATCCAGCCCAGGCATAGGATACAACACGAAAGATCGAGTCGTTTCCGGATAGTGCGATCATGATGCCGAATGCTGTGATAAACAGCAAAGAGATCCGGGCAATCCACATAATGGTACGGTCAGATGCCTTTTTTGTAAACAGTCCGCCGAATAGATTGCGGGCTATTGCAGATGAAGCGATCAGCATGTATGAATCAGCGGAACTCATGGAGGCGGCCAAAATTCCAGAAAGGATAAGCCCGGCAATGATTGGTGGGAAGAAAAGTGTAGCCAATTCGATGAATATGGTTTCTGATTGACCTGCTGTTCTCAGTAGATCCGGCAGGAGCGCTCTTCCCACCATGCCAATTGCAACAGCCGCGAACAGAGAGATGAAACACCATGTCACAGCGATCTGGCGGGATTGTTTCAGTCTTGACACTTTGTTTATCGCCATGAAGCGCAGCAGGACCTGGGGCATACCAAAATAACCCAGTCCCCAGGCCAGACAAGAGAGGATGCTCAAGGCGCCATATGAAGCACCTGTACCGAATAGCGGTTTACCATTGGCAATGCCTTGGAGATTGCCTGCAGCTTGCGTAACTGCTGCTCCAGACTCGTCCACGGGTACGGCAATTCCGAAGAGGTCAGTGAAACGGGGGATCTGACGGAGATTTTCTGCGACAACTGAAAGACCGCCTATACGGACTGTAGCCCCAACCAGAACGACAATTAGAGCAAAAAACATGAGAATGCCTTGTATGAAATCGGTGGTGCTTTCAGCGAGAAATCCGCCGATCAGGGTATAGACCAGTACGAAAATTGCACCAAGAACAACCATGGATACATAATATTGATCAATACCGAAAATGTAACCAAATAATTTACCGAAAGTGATGAACTGGCTGCCGACATAAATAGAAAAGAAAACCAGGATGATCAAAGAAGCAATGGTCATGAGGATTTTTTTATTGTCTTTGAACCGGTTGCTGAAAAAATCAGGCAATGTGATCGCGTTGCCTGCAATTTGCGAGTATTTACGCAAGCGGACGGCAACCAGTTTCCAGTTGATCCAGGTTCCGATCGCCAGACCAATGGCGGTCCAAACGGCTTCACCGGCGCCTGTGAAATAGGCAACACCCGGCAGACCCATCAAAAGCCAGCCGCTCATATCTGAAGCTTCAGCGCTCATGGCTGCTACCCAGGGACCCAGTCCACGGTCACCCAGAAAATATTCATCTGAATTACGATTGCTTTTTCTGGCGTACCAGATACCGATGCCAATAGCGAAAATAAGATAAACTCCGATACCGACGATGATCTTAATGTTTTCTGGTGTCATACGTTTCTCCTTTTTCATTCCTGATTGCTCAGTGGAACACGTGTACGTGTCATCTTGGGCAATCATTGCTGTGTTCAAATATGGTGTGCGGACATGTTTTTTGCCATTATATCCTTTTTGCGTGGCGCTGTCTTGATTTTAATGAATATGCATCGCAAAAACGCTAAATCGCTATAAAAAAGCCCATAATGTTGCATATTACAAGAAAATTGCGTGTTTTCATGCATATTATCATTAAATGACTATGTTACTGCAGAAAATGACAGGTATGCTGAGGTTAGGTCAATTCATGCAAACGATACCAGAGCGAAAGGATCAACCATGGGTCAGGATAACAGCATCAGTAGGGACAACATAAAAGGGCCAAACCCATCTGAGGAAGAATCTAACAGTACACAAGTGGTCAAACAGGAAGATTTGTTTCGTAAGAAGCAAGAGACATCTGGTCAAATCAGGCAGAAATTTCTAATGCGTCTGTTTGATCGCCATCAGTACGGCAAAGTAAAGAAACTAGCCCAGCTCCTTTGCATTCTCGATGACTGTCAAGTGCCGGTTCCCAAACCAGTCGATTTCGGCCTTTGTGCACAACAGCAATCTGTCTATTTGCGAACCGTTTGGATCGATGGGGAAAGCGCTTCTGCTTTCTTAGCCAGGGTGCATGCGATTGACCAATATGTTTTAGGCTACGAGACTGCACTCTGGCTTAAGGTCATGCACTGCTGTGCAGCACCGGTAGTAAACGAAAGCTGGTCTATACTGCTGGCGCAGGAAACGGAAACTCTTTTGCGATTCTGTAGCAGCCAGAAGCAGTGTCCTGATATGATTCTGAAACTGGTTGGCTTTGTCGAAAAAAACAAAGATGGTCTAGTCAGAAAAGAATGTTGCCTGCTGCATGGCGATCTCAGGCCGGACAACCTGCTGATAACATCTGATCAACATATATTGTTTGTTGACTTTACTAAATACTGCTTTGGCGATCCGCTATATGATCTTGCCACTGCCTTTTGTGAGATTAGCCGGATCAGTCAGCCTTTTGCCACGGGCTTGATCGATGCCTATTTCAATAACGATGTAACCACGCGGTCTTTTCGCGATATTGCCCTGTATGGCGCGATCAGGTTCCTGCGGGCGTATGCCCTCTCCTGCGAATCTGATCTTTCTCCCAGTCGTCGTCAGAGTTGTCAAGGGATACAATCCTTTCTGGACACTTACAGCAATCTGCGAACGGTCGTTCCAGTGTGGTACAAGCCTACACCGCGAAGCCTTTGACGGGCGATCACATCTTGATCTGCAATGATCAGAACCAGGTGGATATGAAAACAGGGACGATTCACATCAAAGAATCGAACCCCGTTTTCCAGAATAAGCTTTTGCCGTGGCCTGTTGAAGGAGAAAGGATCCTTCCCGAATGATTGAGGACTTAGTCAATCATTTGCCCATGCGCCGTTTTCATGGTCTGACCCAGCTCAGCCAGTTTTTTGCTGATCGCTTCTTGCTCCAGCGGTCGTCTGACCTTCATGGTTGTTGTTTTGATCAGATCCTGCTGAGAAACGATGAAATACTTGATGGCTTTGTAAGGTGGCATCTCTTTGTTGATCTGACCGACCTGCTCGCTCAGCCATTCGCAGATCGCCTTATTTTGACCGTTCAGATTTTCTGGCAGATCATCCGGATTGATCACGACTTTTGCACAAATATCGATGGTGTTGCGAGATGAGACCTCACCCCACACGATAGATTCCTTAATCCCGGGAATCCGGCTGATCAGGAACTCGATTTCTTCAGGGAATACTTTTTTGCCGTTCGTCAGTACGATCATGGATTTGGCTCTTCCAGTGATATGCAGGCATTGCTTTTTGTCCAGATAGCCTACATCGCCGGTACGGAACCAGCCGTCTCCGGTCAGAACATCAGCTGTTGCCGCTTCATTCTCGAAATAGCCCAGCATCACGCAATCACTTCTCGTCAGGATCTCCCCTTGTGTGCCAGGCTGATCCGAAGTGGTGTCAATGGCGACATCTACAAAAGCCAGTGGATTGCCGACACTGCCATAGACATTGACAAAGTAATTGCAGGCGGAAATAACCGGTGATGTTTCGGTGAGACCGTAGCCATTGAAAAAATCTATGCCGATATCATTGAAGAAAGAGATGATTTTATGATCAATCGGTGCAGCGCCGCTGACGCAAAGATTCAGTCCACCGCCAAATGCGTCCAGAATCTGATGAAATAGTTTGTGGCGGATATCGATCCCTGCCAGGCGCAGGCCATTGGAAACTTTACGCAACAGATTGACAAGCTTTTGTTTGTCTGATTTCTGCAGATTTTTTTCAATCTGCTTGTAGATGTTGTCGAACAGCAAAGGAACACCGATGATTATATTGATTTGCCAGTCTTTCAGATTCTGCACAAAATAGCGAAGGCCATCAGTGAAACAGATGCAGCAGCCATAGGAAAGCAACCCATACATGCCAACTGTATTTTCAAAAGTATGGTGCAGTGGCAGTACAGATAGAGCACGCTGATTTTGCTTGATTTCCAGTGTACTGGTCACTGCATGTACATTGCTGGCGATGTTGCGGTGGCAGAGCATAACACCTTTGGACAGTGCTGTTGTTCCAGAGGTGAAAAGCAAAGCGCACAAAGCTTCAGGATCGATTTGCGCATCGATGAAACTGCGATCGCCTGATGCCAACAAGTGCCGCCCTCTTTCCATCAGCGTTTCCCAGGAGATGAAACGGGGATCTTCCTGTTGCAGCGTCTGGCTGATTACATCCGGTTTCATGCAGATAAAATAGCGGATACGACGGTTGGATTCAGCAACCTTCAGGGCGATCTCATGATGAGGAGCATTGTATATGAAAGCTTCCGCCTGGCCTCTGTCACTCAGGCTGATAACTTCCTGCTCTGGCAACTGCCGATCGAGTGGAACGGAAACTCCGGTGCCATTGACAACCGCGTTGTGTGCGACCGCCCATTCATAGCTGTTGGCACCAACAATCACAATGTGTTTGCCTTGTAAACCCAGATCAAGCAGCGCTGTTCCACAGGTGTTGATGTCGTCATTGAAATCTTTGTAGCTGCGAACAGTATCTGCGGAACCAGGTGTCTCGTGATATCGGTAAGCATCGGCATCAGCAAAACGCTCAGCACAATCACGAATGATGTCTCGAATCGTAGAGAATTTCTGACGGTCGTAGTGTTTGGTTCCGGTAACGATCTGCATAAATGTTCCTCCCGGGCTTGTCTCTGTTTTGACTATCGTAAATTTTGATAATCAAAGCATAATTATTGTAGCACGAAAATAATTTCTTGGCAAGAGCAAAGCTGCCTTGATGTGTTTGAGCAACAAAGATAGGCCATCATGATTCCTGATGTGAAAATCTGCCGCAATGATTGATGTCATTATGCACAAATGCAAGCATGTGCAACTAGGCATAATGATGATTTTGGCGATTGACGAAACCTTTTACCGCCTGTAAGATAATAACGTAAACGTTGTCGGTAATCACCCAGACATAAAAAGAGTTTTTCTGCGCTCTGCTTGAAACAACCGGCTGAAAACGTTTACGACCAGTGGTGAACCTCATTAGTGCATCACGGTCCAAGCAAGACAGGAGGAGCATATGGAGCGTAACGTAAAAACAGATGATCGGGCGGGAAGCCGGAAAAAACAATCAGAACAAGTGACACCTGCGGTTCAAGACACAACTGGAAGCAATGGCATGAACGAAAAGATTAATCATCTCGTCCAAAGAGCCTGCCAGGCACTTGATCAGATGATGATGATGTCGCAGGATCAGGTGGATCGGGTCATTCAGGCGATGTCCACCGCCGGTCTTGATGCGTATATGAAGCTGGCCAAGGCTGCTGTTGAAGAAACTGGCCGCGGAATCTATGAAGATAAGATGACCAAGAACATCTTTGCTACTGAATATGTGTATAACAGCATCAAGAATGACAGGACAGTTGGTGTCATCAATGAAAATGACTATGAAGACTATGTTGAGGTGGCTGAGCCTGTCGGCGTAATTGCAGCGGTAACGCCAGTAACCAATCCCACATCGACCACCCTGTTTAAATCACTCATCGCGTTGAAAACACGAAACCCGATCATCTTTGCCTTTCATCCATCGGCTCAGCGCTGCAGTGCGGAAGCGGCTGAAATCATGTATCAAGCCGCTGTTAAAGCTGGCGCGCCTGCCCACAGCATCCAGTGGATCAGTGAGCCTTCACTTCAGGCAACAAACCAGCTTATGAACCATCCGGATGTTGCCCTGATTCTGGCTACAGGCGGCAGTTCGCTTGTTCAAGCTGCTTACAGTGCCGGAAAACCTGCTCTGGGCGTCGGGCCCGGTAATGTGCCCTGCTACATCGAAAAGACCGCAAATATCCGCAGGGCTGCGACGGACTTGATCATGTCAAAGACTTTTGACAACGGCATGATCTGCGCATCTGAACAGGCGGTTATCGTGGATCGCGCTGTCGTGGATGAATTTGAACGGTTCATGAAAGAGAATGGCTGTGTTTTTCTGGATGAAGTTTCTGCACAGAAGCTGCAGCAAGCTGTGATCAAGCCGGGCAAGGCTGCAGTCAAGCCTGAGATCGTAGGCAGGCCGGCGGCAGAAATCGCAGCTATGGCCGGCATAGAGGTGCCGCCTGAAACCAAGATCCTGCTGGTCAAGCCCCAGGGTGTTGGCCCCGATTATCCGTTATCGGCAGAAAAACTCAGCCCGATCCTTGCATATTATCAGGTCGAAGACGCCGATGAAGGTATCTGCAGAGCGGAAGAAGTCATTTCATTTGGTGGCCTTGGGCATTCCGCGGTTATCCATACAGAAGACGAGACCGTTGCCGGACGCTTTGCTGACCATTTAAAAGCAAGTCGCCTGATCATCAACTCGCCTTCATCACACGGGGCGATTGGCGACATATACAATACAAACATGCCTTCTCTGACACTGGGATGCGGTTCATACGGTCGCAATGCAACAGGTGCTAATGTGACCGCTGTGAACCTGGTGAATAAAAAAAGGGTTGCCCGGAGGCGGGTGAATATGCAGTGGTTTAAAATTCCTGAGAAAATATATTTTGAATTTGAGTCAACACAATATCTTGAGCAAATGCCCGATATCAGCAGGGCCTTTATCGTTACCGATCCTACCATGGTGCGGTTTGGCTATGTTGACAAAATCCTCTACTATCTGCGCAAGCGTCTTCAGCCGGTTCAAATCAGCCTTTTTTCTGATGTAGAACCTGATCCGGATATCGAAACCATCAGACGAGGTGTTGAGGAAATGAACCGTTTCCAGCCGGACGTGATCATTGCACTGGGTGGTGGATCGGCTATTGACGCAGCAAAAGGTATGTGGCTTTTTTATGAAAATCCAGATCTTGACTTTCATGAACTGACACTGAAATTCATGGATATCCGCAAAAGGATCGTGAAATTTCCTCATCTGGGGCGAAAGACCAAGCTTGTGGCCATACCGACAACCAGCGGTACCGGTTCGGAAGTGACCTCATTTGCCGTTATCACAGATCGCCATACCCAGTCCAAATATCCGTTGGCCGACTATGAGCTGACACCTGATGTAGCCATTATCGACCCTGATTTTGTCATGAGTGTTCCACCGGTGATCACGGCCGATACAGGCATGGATGTATTGACACACGCGATCGAAGCCTATGTTTCTTCTTTTGCATCTGATTATACGGACGCTCTGGCCATGCATGCCATCAAGCTGGTTTTTGAGTGGCTGCCTAAGGCCTATGCCCAGGGTTCTGACCGTAAAGCCCGGGAAAAACTGCATAACGCCAGCACCATCGCCGGCATGGCTTTCAGCAATGCTTTTTTAGGCATTAATCATTCTCTGGCCCATAAGCTCGGAGGTGCTTTCCATATCCCGCACGGCCGCAGCAACGCAATACTGTTGCCTCATGTGATTCGCTATAATGCCAGTAAACCCAGTAAATTTGTTTCTTTTCCCAAGTATGAGTCATTCATAGCCGATGAGCGGTATGCCCAGATCGCTGCCGCGATCGGGTTACCGTCAGCCAGTGTCGCCGAGGGGGTTCAGCAGCTGGTTCAGGCTGTACAGGACTTGATGAGCCAGCTGAACATGCCTCAGCGCCTGCGTGACTGTGCCATTGACGAGACACAGTTTATGGCAGCGGTTCCGGATCTGGCCGAAAGAGCTTTTGCGGATCAGTGCACCGGCACCAATCCGCGCATGCCGTTAATCAATGAACTGGAGCACTTGCTGCGGCAGGCCTGGTGATGTCACCACCCCCTGATACCGCTAATCTGGACGTGTGCTGATTTCATTGTGTACTTATAGGCTTTTTTGTGAACTTTATTAAGTCGCCCAGCCTGTTAAGGCTGGGCGATTGGCATTTTATGACCTGATTTAGCAAAATCTGATCTGTTTCATGCAAAACAAAACACCTTTCGTTGGAAAAAAACGATGATCCGGCTATAATGAGCCTGAGATAGAAGAGGCAACAGGCTCATGCTGTTGCCGGGAGGTGGCAGTCATGCAAATCGGTATTGTTACCAGAAGTTTTCCTGAGATGAGCAATGAAGAAGCTGCTGCGTTTATGGCCGACACGGGCTTTACCGTTACGGAACTGTGTTTGTCACAAATAGACAGCAAATACTGGGTCTATAACGGTATGGCGGATCTCAGTGATCTGCCGGATAAGCGCGTCTGCGCCATAGCTGACACTTATCGTCGCCATGGCATAAACGTTCATGCTCTGGGGGTTTTCACCAACCTGATTGAAGAAGATGATGAAAGGCGCCAGGAACTCCTTCGCTATTTTGAGCGTTACATGCAGTATGCACAGGCAGCAGGCATACCGGTTGTCGCTACAGAATGCGGGTTTGACCCTGCCAGCCGTGGCATCCGCTCCGATGTCTATGAAGAACGGTTCGGCAGGCTGATTGACTCGCTGAGCTGGCTTTGTGAAAAAGCAGAAAAATATGATGTAACCGTGGCCCTTGAACCCTGTGTGCTTGATGTTGTACCCAGTGCCAAGCGAATGGCGGATACGATCAGCCAGGTTGGTTCGAGCCGGCTGAAGGTGCTGCTTGACCCGGCAAACCTTATAGCTAATTCCTCAGAGAAAGATATGTTTGCCTACCTTGGACCGCACATCGCTTATTTTCATGGCAAAGACCGCAAGGTCAACGATGCCAAAGGCCGGCTGGTCGGTGACGGTGAAATAAATTGGCCCCTCTTTTTCAGCCTGTACCACCAGAAGCACGAGCACATTCCGGTTATCATTGAATACGCAAATGCCGGCAACGCAGCTGAGATTCTGCAGCGTGTGCGCGATTTCGATCGTCAGGCTATCGTCTTATAAGTCAAGGAGGACATGAAGCATGATCAAACTAGGTGTCAATTCTGTGCTTTTCAAAGCGGTTGGTTTTACTGAGGCAGCGCGGGCGATCCGGCTGGCAGGATACGACGGGATGGAAATCTCTGCGATAAAAGGCATGTGCGAGCATCTCGATCTTGATCACTATCAGGATCAGAAAAATGAAATCAAAGCAGTACTGGAAGAAACAGGACTGGAATTATTGGCGACTGAAGTCGCGTCGTTGGATCCAGATCGGCTGGAACTGGCTTTTTCAGTAGCTGCTGATCTGGGCATTCCGGTTGTCAATGTCGGTCCTGGGGGCAAAAAGGATGATGAAGAATCGCTACAGGCAACATTGGATAAACTTGCTGCAATGGCAGAACGGGCTGCCCACTATGGTGTGACTCTTTGTTGTAAAGCGCATGTCGGAGCGGCCATCCATAATACGGCAACCACGCTGCGGGCTATGGAAACGATCAAAAACCCGGCTTTTGGTGTCGACATGGATCCGAGCCATGTCTATAGGGCAGGAGAGAACCCGGAGCTTGCTTTACCACAGGTTTTATCCAGGACCAGGCACATTCATGTGCGTGACTGCCGTGGTCGCGGCCCGTCACCGGGCGAGCCGGCGCTGCAGGCCTGTGGCCGTGGTGATATCGACCTCTTTGCCTACTGCCAGGCGATGGTGGATGGCGGCTATGACGGACCGGTCAACCTGGAAGTGATCGGACCTGAACAGAACCTGACCCAGGCCATGGCGATTGCCGCGGAGAGTTATGGTTATCTGAATGCCTGCCTGAAGAGGCTTCAAGCGCGCTGAAATGAAATGAATATTGGAGGAATACTATGAAAAAACCAAACCTGCTTTTCCTGGGAATCGACAGCCTGCGTTCAGACTTTATGAGCCTTTATGGCTATCCCCGTCTGACCACGCCGCATCTGGACCGCTATCTCGGCGAAGATGCCATCGTTTTTGAAAGCTGCTACAGTCCGAGCATCCCGACCACCCCGGGTTATGCTTCCATGCTGACCGGCATGGATTGTTTCGCGACCAATGTTGTCGCCTTACGTCATAAAGGTGACATTGCACCGGGCGTCAAGACACTGGCCGAGGTTTTGCGGGAAAACGGATACAATACGACCTGTGTCGGTTTTACCGGAAATCCCTCAGCCCGCGGTTTTGACCAGTATCTCAATTACGAAGGCTGGGGCTCCAGCGATGATGGATTTGCCCACAAGGCAGAAAACATCAACGACGTCGCTCTTCCCGAAATGGAGCGGCTGGCTGGTGAGGATAAGCCTTTTTTCCTTTTCCTGCGCCATATGGACCCCCATACCCCATATCTGCCGCCGGAACCTTTCCATAAGATGTTCTATCAGAAAGACGCTTTCGATCAGCAAAATGATTCTTTGCAGGCGCTCTATGATTTTAAGCCCTTCCGTGATTATTTCCTGTCCTGGTTCCCGGCAGGCTGCACAGACAAAGATTTCATTATCGCTCTTTATGAAGCTGCGATCGCCTATCTGGATACCTGCGTGCAGAGCATTTTTGAAAAGCTGGACGCTTTGGGTATCGCTGAAGACACCGTTGTGGTCGTGACCTCCGACCACGGCGAGACCCTTTATGACCATGATTGCCATTTTGATCACCATGGTCTCTATGAATGTACGCTGAATGTGCCGCTGGCATTCAAATACCCTGGAAAAACCAAGAGCAGAAGACTTAAGGATATCTGCCAGCTGAAGGATTTGATGCCTACACTGCTGGATTTGATGGGTATTCAGACGGATATTCCTTTTGACGGGCGCAACCTGTTGAAGTTGGTAAACGGTGAACCTTTCCAGCAGGAAACCGAAATGTACATAACGGAATGCACCTGGATGCGGAAACATGGCTGGCGCACCCCTGAATGGAAGTTGATTGTCGCGTTGGAGCCGGACTTTCATTTCAAACCGGAAGTTGAACTCTACAACCTGCTGCATGACCCGGAAGAAAACAACAACCTCGCAGAGCAGGAGCCTGAGACGGTGGCCTGGCTGCGTAAGCGCATGGAAGACCATATTGCCAGACGTACTGCTGCGACCAATCGTCCCAATCCGATGGACACCAACCTTGATTGGCATGGTCAAGGTTGTGGCCCCTTCAAAACATCTGAGCAAGCTTACAATGCCTTGCACATCGGTGACCCGGAGGCAGCCCGCAAACTTCAGGCTGACAAGGCAAAACAAAAATAGACTACTGCCGATTCAGTTGCAGCAAGACTAGGATGTGCCAGTGCAGAACTGGCAGATACCGGAGGACGTGAACATGAAAGTATGTGTTATTGGCATGGGTGCGATTGGCAACACCCATGCCCGGATCTATCAGTCGATACCAGAGGTTACATTGGTCGGGGTCTGTGATCTGATCGAGGAACGAGCCAGACTGGCCGGAGAAAAATATGGCGTAGCCTGGTATCTGAACGCGGTCAACATGCTTGACGAGTTGAAGCCGGATCTGGTCAGTGTGGCTACAGGCGGTTATGAATACTCCAGCGATCATTATGAACCAACGATGCAGGCGTTGACCGCCGGCGCCCATGTTCTTTGTGAAAAACCGATCTGCAATGATCTGGTCAAAGCGGAAGAAATGGTGCGGACAGCCCGTGAACGTCGCCTTTGCCTGGCGGTCGACCTGAACCACCGCTTTACACCGGCTGCCCGTATGGCCAAGCAATGGCAAGACGAAGGCAGGATTGGCGAGCTGCTTTTTATCAACATGAACCTCTGGATCGGCAAATTTGGTTCATTCGAATCGGAGTTCTACCACCTGAAGGCGCTGAACCCGCACAGCGTGGACATTGTCCGCTACTTCGGCGGCGATGTGGCTGAGGTGCAGTGCTTCGCCATGAAAGCCAGCGGCCGCGATATATATTCGACCCAATCCATGAATCTGCGTATGGCCAACGGCGCTGTGGGGCACATAACCAGTTCCTATGACATTAAGCGCGGTCATCCGATGGAACGTTGTGAAGTTGCCGGCAGTGCGGGTCGCCTGATCGTCGATGACATGTGGCGGGAAGCGACCCTCTACCCGGCGGATAATCTGGTTAAGCAGATCTACACCAATCCGGTTTTTGATGGATTCACCTCCTTCTACGATACTTTTGCCGACAGAATCACCAGCTATGTGCGGCAACTTCTGGCCGGGGTTTCGCCTGAAGAAATCGATGGCAGCGGGCAGGCAGGACTGGAGGCCAGCCGGGTGATTCATGCGGCGATCGAATCGATCCGCCGCGGGGGTCAGCCTGTTCTGGTCGAGGAAGTAACACAATAAGCCCGAAGGTCTGGAGTGTGGTATGGAAACGTGGCTGACTGCAGATCAGTTTTTTGATCTGGATTTTCCGCTGATGGTTATAAAAAACAACCAGCACAGCAAAACGGCTCTGCACCGGCACGAGTTCTATGAATTGGTGTATATTGACCATGGTGTTGCGTTGCACAGTCATGAAGGCCAGATCCAGATTTTGACAGCCGGTGACCTTTTTCTTGTCTTGCCTGGTGAGGTGCACAGTTATATCAGCACCCATCAGACCGGTTTATACAATTGCCTTTTCAAAGCAGAAGCCTTTGACGGGATGGAAGCAGATATCGCCGCGCTTGGTGAATTGTCCTGGTTGCTTAAAGGGCGTGAGCGCAGTCAGGCTGACCGTGTTCATGCCTCTATGGCACAACGGCAGCAGATCGTCCTGATCCTGGAGCAGATCGACTGGGAGAAAAGCAACCAGCCTATCGGCTGGCACCTTAAATGTAAACTGCTACTCATGGACTTTTTTGTCTTGTACGCCCGCCTTTTAGGCAACCACCGCCAGAAGACACAGGAGACAGGCGCGAATTTCCGCCAGGTTCTGAAAGCGGTGGCCTATATCGAACAACACTACAAACAAGATATTACCGTGGAGGAGATGGCGCGTGCCGCCGGACTTTCAACTGGTTACCTGTCCAGGCAGTTCCGCTATTTTCTTGGTACGTCTCCCTCGGAATATGCCCGTAGCTTTCGTATGGCTAAGGCAGCAGAATTATTGCGGAACGAACAGCACAGTGTTGCTGCTGTTGCCCGAGACCTGGGGTTTCACGATACAGGCTTGTTTTCTCGCCAGTTTCGCATGGTGAC
>LSQX01233145.1_pt1 | contig 19781 bp, 21 predicted proteins | sample 654561 | NCBI WGS metagenome assembly LSQX01 (sample SAMN04489861, study PRJNA283612) | anaerobic digester metagenome | isolation source: 4 biogas reactors fed with cattle manure at either 37C or 55C with and... | place: Denmark: Kongens Lyngby | collected 2014
ATTGTTCAGAAATAGAGAAATCGGCTGATACGACAGCTTTTTACGATCTTTGTGAACGATATACTCGTATGAAACATAGTCAAAATAACTCTTATGTGGTCGATTGTCACAATCAAGTGTTGTTACGATATAATTCTTAAAATCTTTGCCCTCTTTTTGCAATTTTTTAGCAATATACTCACCCGCATACGATATGTTGCCTCCCTTTCCAACTACTTCGTTTGGTAAATCTTTTGGATGCATTACCGGATAGAATCCTGCAAATTTCTTACCGTAGCGCTTTTGAAGTGTCGCTGCAGTTTTTGCTATTGCCTCTCCGCCTCTCTCATCATAAGCAAAAACCACTAGTAGCGGCTTTTTTGGCGTTGTGGTATCAAGTAACGAAACAATCGTTGGCTCAATTACCTCAATGGCTTCATTATATGCTGCCACAATAACAATATGACGCAGCTCGTCCACCCTCGGGTAATCAGATGGACTAGCTGCAATCTTTGTTAGATTTTTTATATGATAATTTTTTCCAAATACCTTTGAGCTGTCCTGCTTTCATCGAGACAGAGAGTCGGCTGGCGTACTAATATCACTCAAGCGCTCCGACCAGTCAACCTCTTGTGCAGTCACAAGACGTCGATACCCCTTAATAGTATGCACCCCAATCGAGACCGCCTTTACCAACATGGTAAATATAACAAGTAACAGGTAAATACTCGCAGCCGCGGCACTCCACCACGCCAACAACGGCAATGCAATCAGTGCACCATAGCTAAGTAGGCCTGGCAACATCTCAAAAAAACGATACTGTCTTGTGCGTTTCCCTAGCGGTATCTCTATCGACATATCATTCACCTACGTTAAAGAAGCGATGCCCATTACGCGGCTAAGTAGGACAAACGCTATGACCAATATCCCTACGCTACTGTACCCAAACAACAAAGCCATCGCTCTTCCCTTTAGCCCGTAAATCTTGGTAAAGATTGCAGCATGAAGAGCAACAATGATTGCGCCAAATGCAACAAATGAAATTAAATAGTACCAACGCGATCTATAAATATTCTCCCCTCCGAAAGAGGTATACTGAATACTGACTTGGAGTTCACTTGGCTGAATGCGTAACGCCAGTAAAATTACCGTTAACAAGCCGACAACAATAAGCGTCACTAGCCCCAACAGGGCAGCTCTGTCTTTTGCTATATTCTTTATCGCAGTGTACGCAACTGTTTTCATGTCCTGTTATCTCCCTTGCGTGGAGCCGCTATCCGGATTTGAACCGGAGACCTACGCTTTACGAAAGCGCCGCTCTACCAACTGAGCTATAGCGGCAAGTTTTTACTCTGTCAATTATAGCACAGTTTCCACCTTGCACGCTGCGATTTTTTTTGGTATTATTCAATAAGTCGCTAACAATAGGCGCCCGTAGTGAAGTTGGTCTATCACGCCTCCCTGTCACGGAGGAGATCGCCGGTTCGAATCCGGTCGGGCGCGCCACAATCAACCTGCAGTCCACCTAATTCATAGGTGGTTTTATAATTTTAAAACTATATCTTTTAATATAAATAAGCTTATGTTAAAATATAGTCAAAGTACAGAAAAGAAAAATGAAATATATAAAACTAACAACCCCCTTCATCGTTGCAATCGCTACTTTTTTATACCTAGCAATACCTCTTAATGTATTTGCAGCTAATGAAAGAATTTTTTTGTCTCCATCAAGTCGACGCTTTAATCCAGGGTCGACCTTTAAAGTAGAGGTGCGTGTTAATACTGGAACCTCTACAAGAAGCACCACTAACGGCACAATCCTCTACGATAGCAAAATTCTAAAGGCAGAGAGCGTATCTACGAGTGGAAGTTCTTTCGGCGGCATAACCTCAATAGATAACAACTACCGCAATGGTCAAGGTAGAGTCTGGCATACAGCCATAAAGATACCAGCGCCCAGAGGAAGTAATTTATTAGTTTATACAGTGACGTTTAAGGCTGTTGGCACTGGCAAAGCGCATGTATGGCCATCAAGCGACAGTGTAGTTAACGGTGCTAGCTCTATAGCTAGAGACGGAGTTACCTACAACATTAGCAACCCGCCGCCTCCACCACCTCCTCCACCACCTCCAGCACCCAAGCCTAAGCCAACTCCCCCTCCAGCACCCAAGCCTAAGCCAACTCCCCCTCCAGCACCAAGACCTGCCCCAGCTCCAGCACCCAAGCCCAAACCTAAGCCGACTCCCTCTCCAGCACCAACCGCGCCAACCCCTGACACAGATAGTCGAACCGGCAACGAAAATGAGGTTTCCAAAGAAGATCCGCTCTCTAAAGAAGAGCCTGAATTGACTATTAGTAATATTCGAACAAAAGTTTTATACGATAAAGTAGACCTATCATGGGAGGCAAACCACCCATCTGACATAGTTTTAAATTATGGCACATCTGCAAATTCTCTTGAAAACAAGGCAGAGATAGAATCAGAAGAGGCGGACCCAAATGACCCTGAAAGTTTCCCCTCATATTTCACGACCATAAGTAAGCTCCGTCCAGGGACCAAGTATTTTTATACTATTGACGCGGTAAAATCTTCGAAGCCTGAATCAAAAGACTCATATCAAGGTTCTTTTACCACCAAGGGTTATCCGGTTAAAATAGTTGCTCAACAAAATGATCAGCCTATTCAGGGAGCCACCATAACCATAAAGGATCACTCTGGATCATATAAAACCGACAAAGATGGCGCTAGCGTCTTAGAGATAAAAGAAGGCACATATACAATAACTGTCAAGAAAGAAAACTCTGAAGCTACAGAGTCCATTACTGTAAAGGCGCTATCCTTTGCAGACGGTGGCACGCCTGACACTCAAGAGTTTAAATTTAATATAATTCAGTCTGGTAAATCTTCTGGATCGATAGGTAAGATTCTGTTAATAGTGACTGGGTCTATCTTAGCGCTACTAGCTTTAGTTGGCCTAGTAATATTCTTAATCCGTAAAAAACGCTCTTCTGACAGCCCTTATGGATATCAATCTATTATCGAACCTGACGTTCCAGCTGAGACGCCAGCCCCAGCTGGACTTGAATATCCAGCAAGCTACCAGCAACCTTACGAGCAAGCCGCATACAGCTACCCAGTAACAACAGAGGCGTCATCCAATGAATATGCTAGCCCTGCATACACCAACAGCGGCAATATCGACTATGAATATCCAACTACGATGACCGAACAAGGCTATTACCAAACGCAGACACCAGAACAGCCCTACTCCAACAGCCAGACAGATAGTCAGCAATATCAAGACTATACTAGCTCAGAGACTAGTCCATCCGACCCCGAAGCTCAATATCAACAACCAGAAACTTATCAGGCAGCATACTACCAGCAGGTAGACCAAGAAGTAAGTGCCACTCCAGACACGCCACAATACGATCCATACAGCGAATCAACTAATCCCTATCAGGAGACAGAACAAACAAGCGATGCTTATGCTGACCCTCAATACAGCCAATCTGCCATTCAAGCTACAGATGAAACAGCACACTCTAATACAAGCATCCTCGATCCGCAAACTTACAACCCAGAGTTAAACACACCAGACCAAAACTCATACCAAATAATTAATCTAGAGCCAGATCAAAGTAGCGCAGTAAATTACTCAGCAGAAGATCAGATGGCAGCAAGTGCTTATCAGCAAAATACTGCTAATCAAGATGCGTACGATACCTACGCTCAACTTCAGTCCAATCAACCACCTTCCACCATGCAGTGATGTAGTCGGGGCGCACGTTCTTGTAATCAAGGTAGTAAGCGTGCTCCCAAACATCTAGACCTAAAATGGGTGCAGGCTCACCATCCATAATTGGGTTGTCTTGGTTTGGAGTAGTTACGATTGACAGGTCTGGCATCAACCATGCCCAGCCGCTACCAAACACAGCAGTAGCCCTATTAGAAAAAGCCTCCTTAAAGCCATCGACCGTACCATACTTACCCCCCAGTAACTTAGCAAAGTTATCGCTAATAGTATTACCACCCGGAGTCATGATATCCCAAAAAAACGAATGATTATAGTGACCACCACCATTGTTACGGACCACTTGCCTAATCTCCTCTGGAGCTTCATCTAGCCTCTTTAATAAATCTTCTATTGGTAAATCTTTAAAGCTAGATGGCGCCGACTCGAGAGCAGCGTTAACTTTATCTATATAGGTCTGGTGGTGCTTCTTGTGATGAAGCTCCATTATTTCCCGGCTAATATATGGCTGCAGTGAATCGTAGCCGTACGACAGCTCTGGTAATTTATACATAGACACCTCCAATGATGATTAATTATTTACTACAAAATTACGACTTAGTATTTATCTGAGGCTGGATGTCTGGTACAGATATATAATATTTAACGCCACCATCAGACTTAAGGCTTTCAATCCTTCTATTAAACTCTAGTAGTGGAACCTTAATTTGACCATAGCTAATCTGGCCATCTTTATTTTGATCAATCAATTGAACAAAATAGTAACCATCTCCACTAAAAGGCTTGATTGGGCCAGCTATATCACCCTTCTTTAATCTAGCAGCCGCCAGAGCGATACCGCCATCTGGATTACTCTTCTTTACCCAGCCAGAGGTAGAAACTTCTAGTTCTGGATACTTTTTCTTAACAACAGCAGTAAGTTTATCAAAGCCTGACTCAAACTTAGACTTTTTAAGATCTGTTGATAGATTATCTGAGACCTTCCTGGCACGCTCATCAATAGAGTACGACACCTCTTGGCGTAAAATACTACGCATTACATTATATCGACTGTCCTCGGGAGATAGCCCATACAATTGACGAGAGGAACGATCATAGACCTCCTGACTTATTTCTCCTTGCGGTGAGGTCGTCTGCCGGATACGCTTAATAGCCGCATCTATCTGATCAGAGCTAATCGATATAGAGTTTTCACGCGCCAACTTACTGGCATACGCATCTTCTATAGCCTTCTCCATAGCCTTAAACTTAATATAATCAAACTGACCCTTAACGCTTTCTGAATCAGCCTTTTGATCTAACTTTTCAACAGTATTGAGGTAGGTTTCGGCACTTTTATAATTTAGTAAATAATCGCCGTACTTAACATTTTCACCATCAATATTTGCCACTGGTACAGGAATTAATCGAGTCATTCTATAGAAAAATTCACTGGTTGATTGCACTTTATAAAGCTGCCACCAACTTAACAGGATAAACAGTAGCAGCGTCACTATACCAATACTAATTGCACTAATTATCAGTCGATATTTTGTATATTGAACAGGATACTTAAACCTACGAGCACCAGCTAAAATCTGTTCACGATGCTCCGCAACTGTCTCATTAGTTATCCTAGTTGGTTTCTTAACCTGCTTTTTACGCGTTAACTTCGATGTTAGCTTCTTCATTGACTCCTCGCTCTGCTGCATCAACAGCGTCTTGTAGTAAGTTGTAAACCCTTTCGGGGTGATCAACATTACGAATCACCAAATCCCCTACGTATGTCTGAATGGTGATTGTACCGAATCGAAATATCTCTCCAGCAAATCCTGGTATATTATAACTTATGTTATGAATTTTTGACAGTTTAAGCTCAACCACATCACTACCAAAAAAACCAATTTGTGTAATTTGACGTAATCTTTGATTTGTCAAAACAAAAACCGTATAGTACCAGATGATAAAGTGATAAGCAAACAAAATAAGGCCAATGACCAGCCCTGCAATCGGTAGCAAGAACAGCTCTAGATTACTTTGCCAGATCAGAGGCGGAATTGCAGATAGTGCAAAAGGAATTAGTAATCCATAGAAGCCTTTTCGCATAGCAATAATGTGACGGCGAAATACCTTAATAACCTCTTCGCCCTCGCGCTGACCTTCAAAAGATACGTCTACTACCTGCTTCTTTGTCATATATACCCTGGTACCCCGAGTAGGAGTCGAACCTACAACCTTTTCCTTAGGACGGAACTGCTCTATCCAATTGAGCTATCGAGGCGCTACGTACAATTATAACAAAAAGGCCCTCTAGTTAACAGAAGGCCTTTAGAAAACTAATACTTTAGCGAACAAATCTCTCGCTAGCCCGCTCATAGCTATAAAGTTCCGTATCACTAAACCAGTGCGAAATCTCACTATCAGCCTCATCAGGATCACCACTAGCATGAATTAGGTTTGGCACTCCCTTGTGCATACTGTCGGCGTAACCGAAACTCATATGGCTATAGTCACCCCTGATAGTACCAGGATCAGCTGATTTTGGCTCAGTGCCACCTACCAGCTTTCGCACCAAGGCAACTGCTTCAACACCCTCGAAGACCATCGCAATAACTGGACCCTGAACCATAAAATCAAGAGTTACCTGAAAAGCCTTGTCGCCTCTGCGCGTTACCATTTTACCGATCTCTTCGTAGTGGGTATAGTAATGCTCCTTACTCGGTGAAATCATTTTCGTCCCGACAATCTTCAAACCAACACGCTCAAATCTAGTTAGAATCTCACCCACGATACCTCTTTGTACCGCATCTGGCTTAAATACTACTAATGTTTTCTGGACCTTGCTACTATCTGCCACAGTTTCTCCTTTTTAACTTATTTACTATATTTTACCACAGAAACAACCTAATGGAGCATGCTACACTATATACTATGGGTAGCCGATATTATTTATCAGATCTTATCTACGAATTTGCCGATTCAATTGAAATCGAGGGTGGACGCAGTAGCAAAACAGCCGAAAACTACACCCATTACTTAATGAGGTTTTCAGATTTCACTGGTAATATATCCGTTGATAAAATAACCACGGAATTGATTCGTAAGTATAGACTTTGGCTAAATCGATACGTAAATCAAAATGGCGATTCATTAAGTATCACCACACAAAGTTACCATCTGATTGCCTTGCGTGGCTTCTTGCAATATTTGTCAAAAAGAGACATAAAATCTCTACCTCCGGATAAGATAGAGCTACCAAAAACTCATCGAAAACAGGTAACCTTCCTGCATGTTGATGAGGTTGAGCGTCTAATTAACGAAATCAATACTAGCGATGAAGCTGGATTAAGAGACAGGGCTATTATAGAGCTACTTTTTTCAAGTGGTCTGCGCGTTAGCGAACTAGTAGCCTTAAATCGAGACCACGTTAATACCAAGAGACGTGAATTTACTGTTAGGGGTAAAGGTCAAAAGGACAGACCTGTTTTTATCAGCCAAGAAGCTGCCGACCACCTGGACAACTATCTGGCCACAAGAACAGATAGCCTAATCCCTCTTTTTATTAGCTATAGTCGCAACGCTCAAACTATCAAAACTGATGGAGACTTTCGCAGACTAACTCCACGCAGCATCCAGCGTATGGTCAGCAAGTATACCAAGCTGGCTGGCATCACTAAGCATGTTAGCCCTCACACTATGCGCCACAGTTTTGCTACAGACCTACTAATGAATGGTGCTGACATTCGTAGTGTTCAAAGCATGCTCGGTCATAGCGACATTAGCACTACTCAGGTCTATACGCATGTTACAGACGAACACCTAAAAGATGTTCACGATAAGTTTCACAGCCGTTAGTCTATAAAAACACTCCCTGTTTTCATAAAAAGGGAGTGTCTTGAAACTTATATAGTTGATTTAACTAAAAAGCATTTCCGGTCGAAAGATTGTAGCATCCAGAATTGCCCTGTCGGCTAGCTGAATCTTCTTGGTAATCTCCAGACTCGTCTGTAACTATATAGCTCTTACAGAGGCTGCCGCTTGAACCAAGAGCTGCCCTTGGGAAAGGTGCAGATTCTCCACCTACAGCCTCTACTCTTGAAACAATTCGCCTAAATACATTATTAGCTCGACCAGTTGAATCTATCTCAGGTTGCACACCCTTAAAACGAATCTTCTTCGCCGGATTAGCCTCATCCTTCAGGGTTAACTTGAAGCTTGTAGCCCTATAGAGTGACGCTAATGTAAAGTAAACCTGATCAGGGCTGTTTATATCCTTAACTTTAACAGATGTTTTACACAAATAACCCTGCTCTACCAAAGGATCCTTTAGGCTATTTTCGGCACTAACACCCTCACACTTTACTGGAGTAGCCACATTGAAAGATCCAGCAGCATCCCTAGGCTCCTCGTTCTGATATATAGGTGTATGCGCATCAATTGAACGATCATCTAGGCGAATCTTATTCTTTGGAGTACTCCTATTTCCCGCATACAGAAAAGCAGTACGCGACCTTTCATCCATATCTCTAATATCAACACCGTTTGAATTATACGGCACAGCGCCTACACGAATAACTGATCCTCGATTACCCCAATCAGCCTTCTTAGGCAGAGCTATATACGCTGCCCTATCATCAGGATTTGAAGGCTGACTTCCGGCTGGGGGTGTAAAGTTTACCTTAGAAGGAACGTCCTTTCTCTCTAGCCAACTAACCTCGACCGTATCAAAACTATCTGTACCGTTCAAAGGAATTACGCGCATATCACTTTCATCATTCGTCTTTCCAACAAATGCATCCGTGTCAGGATTGATGGTAACGCAAGTGTAGGCCTGATCCAGCTTTTCATCGCCTTCTGCCTGAGCCACCTTACGCTCTTTTTCACCAGACACACCTAAGGCACGACTGACCGTGTCACAGCTCCTAGAATTTACTGCATCCTGAATATCTCTACATTTACGAGCCTCTTCTGAATCTGTACTACCTAGCAAGCCTTTACTTTGACAATCAGTTAACTGTGCTAAAACACGCTTAGCATCCTCAACACCAGCCTCGGCTGAGTCTTTTGCGCTTTGGGATAGATCGTTATCAGATGAGCGATTCTGATCTGAAAGCATAAGAATCGTAAAGCCAACAGTTACACCGGTTAGTAAAATAGCTGCAAAAATGACAACAAAAAGCGAAACAGCTCCAGATCGATAATCTATTTTTAATTTTTTCATAATTCCCCCTCTAATATTAATCATTTTTTTACTTTCCGGCAGCCCCACTTCGCGCCACAAAATCAATCTTATTAATTGCACAATATTCTGATTCATTAACTGTAGCTTCGGCTGGTGGTGAGCAAGTTTCGTTTGTTGTAATAATTTCATCGCCAGATTGAGTGCCAACAACTAGGCTGATTGTATAGTAAGGTGCTGTAGCCTTAATGTCAACATTTGGCATGCCTATAACCCCTCCTAATACACCCTGATCACCAGGTGCGTCTATTGAAATTTTGTAGAGCACTAAATTGTTATTGCCTGCACCGAATACATTTTGGTACTGAGCTCCAGAGTCGCCCGATGGCAAATAGCGATCTGGTCGAGTTTCAGCACCAGTGCTGTCAACTAGGGCTGCCCTGCATAAATTCTTTTGTGTATCACGAATTTTTATAAATTTTATTGGATCATCCTGACCACTGGCGGTCTTAATAAACTGAATCGGAGAACCCTCAAACTCAGACAAGCCTCTGTCTCCATTATAAGCTTTTAGTGCCCTGCCTGTATTCCACGCATAAGAGTAGGTGCCTGTACAAAAACGACCGCCTGCGTTGTTTGTGTAATAATCCGATCTGGTACCGGGTTGGATTTCGCTAAAACGACTAGCCATCTTTGTAACTGGATTGGTTGCGGTGTCATCATAGTAACGAAGTGCAAATACGTCAGAGTTCATTATGGTTTGCTGCATATCACGTACCACAACCCTAGAAACAGCGTTAACCTCTTTAATTGTAAGCCCGGTATTATAAAGTGACGTAGCCTGCATGACGACCATAGTGATAACTAAAAGCAAAGAGCCGATAAATACTGTTGAAAGCATTAGTTCAATTATTGTAAAACCCTGTCTGTTATTAGTTTGGTGCATATAGCCTCACAATCGTACCAATTTTCATAACGCCACCAGACCCAGGCGAGTCCCAGCAAGCACGAATATGAAAGTCATAATACTTACTGGTGGTTAGTCTGTCTTGGTTCTGCTTATTTTCATCATAAACTGCCTCTATCCATACCATTTCAGACTTGCCACCAGGATAAACCTGAGCAAAAGTTCCCGGTACGCTAAACTTATCCTGCCCCCTAACAACCCTACCGCTTGAAGGGTCAATAAAGAAAGCGTGACTAGGCACCCCGACTCCATCAACACCAGCCACCTTACACTGACTAAAACTGTTGATGTCATCGTACTGAGAAGCCTCTGCAACTGTCTTACTAATAGCTTTTTTCCAGGTACTTTCGGTGCCAGAAGCTGAATTATGTGTCGAGCCCAGCTCTACAGAGTTAATGTGCCTGAGCAGCTCAGCTTGTGTATCAATCTGATTCCTAACTAAGTTCAGCTCTAATGAGCTTTGAGCAACCGATATACCCCGACTCATTACAGTGATCGCTCCGACAGCCACTGCACTAAAAATAGTAACTGCGATTAAAACTTCAACCAGAGTATCACCCCTTTGACTAGATGATTTTAACATTCCGCCTCATCCCCCATCGACTCAACACCACCAGGTCCAGCCGATCCTGAACGAATAATCACAGCCATGCGTTTCGCCGGATCCATATTTCCAATTAAGTCCGCCACACAAAGCTTAACCTCTTTCAGGCTACTAGATGACTGAATTGCCGGAGATAAGTTAGCAGCCATATCCTCCGTCATTTCACCGAATACAACGTGAGTGCTAATAGCTCCGTTAACTGGTGAGCGAACAATCAAAACTGATAGTCTCTGTAGATTATTTTCGCTACCAGCCGACACTAACCCAAGATCCCAATCAAGCTGCCAGTTTTCTATTAATCTTTGATTTTGGTTATACCTAAAAACATCATATCCTTCTACCGGGTTAGTGTTTTCACCACCAGTTGCTCCAGCCGCTCCAGTGTCAGAGCCACCGAACAACGAGGGTATATTACCGGAAACAGGTCTAGCAATAAGTGGGCTTACCCTTAAGCTTGAAGTGCCCTTAGTGGCATCAGACAGCACTTCTATTAACCTACCTACATATAGACAGTCAGTCGTACCGCGATGCTTGTAGGACACTGCTCCAGAACTTGCAACACAGGGATTCTCACTCCCGTCAGCCTCGCTAGTGTTGTCATTAGTTAAGCTGTAGACCTTGTCGTATTGACCCTGGATAAAACTGCGGAGCTGCTCAACAGTGTCCCTGTATCGTTGGCTATTGATATTACTAGAGGCGGCAATCATAAGACCTGCGATTAAGGCCCCTGTGATACCAAGAAAAAGCATCACCTCGATAATAGTAAACCCACTCTGCTTAACTTTACTCGTCATCTGGCTTGATTATACCATAAGCATATTATTTACAATAGACAAAAGTATCAATACATTAAGTTTTGCACATAATACTTAACAATATTGTGCCCTATCAGCATTGTTACTATAAATCCAGCTATTAAAAATGGTCCAAACGGCACTCTTGAACCCCTCTTTAATTTGCCTGTGGCTATACCAGGCAAAACTACAAGTAATCCTATTAGGTTAGATAAAAAGATAACCAACAAGCCATGCTCCCATGAAGAGAGTATAAGCGAAAAAGGCATCAACAACTTAACGTCACCAAAACCAACCCAGCTGCCCTTACTGACTAACCAAAGAACTCCGTAAAACACAGGCAAAATGAGTATCAATATACCTACCTGCGCAATATAATCCTGCAAGGCAACGTTGAACGCATTCATATAAAGTAAGGCATAAGCAATGGCTAAAACTGTCAGTATCATAGTTACTTTATCAAGAAGCAGTTGCCACCTATGATCGTACATCCAGTGAATAGATAGAACGACAAGTATCGCCATCCAGACAACAAACATACCCTGCTGAGACCCTGTCTCTAGTGGGTAAGGCCAAAATACATAAGACAATGCAAAACTAGCCGCCATGCCCAGCTCTGCAAAAAATTCAACAAACCCAATCGGCTTTCTACACGTTCGACACTTACCACGCAATATCAACCAGCTAATTATGGGTAATAATTCCCACCAAACTAATTGTCGTCCACACTGCAGGCAGACTGAACGGTCAGATATAGCTGACTTTTTTAATAAATTGGCAACCTCCTGCTTGTCAGATTTTGTAATCTTTTCACCGTGTCTCTCATCATGGGCTAGTTGCCTGGAGCGTAGTCGCCAAACTGTTGCGGCAGAGAAACTGCCAAACATTGCACCTAGTACTATAAGTAGACTGTATATAATATATGCCTCTGTCATGGTTATATTTTAGCATAACCATAATAAAATCCCCTCATACTAAGATGTGGGGATTTTATTAAATTTAAATCGGACCAGTAAGCCGACTAGGCCTCCTGACAAAGCTGTCCGCCACCCTCAAGTGGCTTAACGATAACAACTTTACGAGCGTTGCTGGCAACATTTCCCTGAACGGTTTCGCCGTTACACCTAGCTCCAACATATATATACATGTTCTTAGGATCATCATCCTTAAATGCAGGCGCAGCCGTATTGTTACTCATAAGCTTAGGTACGTAGTCATCACCAGTCGGATCTGCGAATGTATCATCAGCAGTTCTTAGGTCGGTTGAGAAGAAAGAGTTCCACGCAGCCTGGCCATCTGGAATCCTACCTTTATTCCTAGCTTTGTAGTTGCTAACAGCAGCTTGTAGACGGCTAACGTCATTCTTACGCTGAGTGTCCCTCTGACCACGCTGCAGGGCTGGCAACGCCAAAAATACAAGAAGCATAATTAGAGCGGCAATAGCCAGTACTAATACAACTTCAATAATGGTAAATCCATTTTCTTTTTTTATTGTTCTGTTCATAGAGTTGTTTCCACCCTTCCTGATGAACTTTCTTATTATTTAAACGCGAATATCGCTTGTGTTAATCATACCGCAACAAAACAGGCCTGTCTAGTCATTTTTGACCTATAGGTTTCCACCAGTGACAGTTACTAGGCTATAGATTGGATACAGAATTGCCAAAACTATGCCACCTGCAAATACAGCCATAAACACCATTAAGATTGGCTCAATCGTAGTTGACAATGCTTTAATCTGCTCTTCTAGCTCGTCCTCATAAACATTAGCCACCTTGCCCATCATCTTGTCTATCTGACCAGACTGCTCACCGATTTTAATCATCTGGGGCACCAGCGCCATAATATACTCTTGATCTTTTATAGCCTTGGACAAGGCAACACCACCCTTAACCTGCTCGGCCGCATTCTCAATGCTTTGACCAACATAAGTATTGTTAACTGCTTCAGATGAGATGCTAAGCATATCCAACATAGGCACACCAGTTGCAAGCAATGTCTCGGCAGTGCGTGTAAAACGAGCCATGTACAGTTTTCGAAACAGCCCCTTAAATGGCGGCATATTTAGCTTTAATCTATCAGACATCCTGATACCAGACTCTGTTCGCAAATACTGCACAAAGAAGTAGCTACCAATCGCGAGTACCATTAATATAAGCCACCAATACTCAACGATAAATCTAGAGGTTACAACTAGAGCATTAGTTAAAAGCGGTAAATCACGCTTCAAATTACCGTATAGTTTAGACACCTCTGGAACAATAGTCACCATCATAAAGATAACCACCAAAATGATAACCACTAAAACAATTGCCGGGTAAACCATCGCACCTCTTACACGTCTGACAATCGCCTGATCCTTTTCTTGCTGGTTGGCAATTCGCTTCAAGGCATCATCAAGTGTACCAGACAGCTCGCCAGCTTTTATAAGAGCTAGAAACACCTTATCGAATACTTCTGGGTGACGAGAAAAAGAATCGCTAAGTGATCGCCCACCCTCAATTGAAACGACTATATCCTGAACAACTGCTCTCATTTTTGGATTATTAGTTTGCTCAACAATCGTTCGTAAGCTCTGGGCAATCGGCAAACCTGCCTCAATCAACGTAGCCAGCTGACGACTGAACACCACCTTGTCCTTCATGGTAATTCTCTGGAATAGACGACTAATTGAGCCGCCCTCCTTCTCAACACTAATATCAAGAGGGGTTAATCCTTGAGCAGAGAGAACCTTAGCAGCATCCCTCTCTGACTCAGCCTGAACAACAGACTTAATTACCTTACCAGTTTCGCTATCCTTAGCTGAATATGTAAATCTTTGCATACCCTACCCTCTTATAATCCTATCGAATTCACCCAAATCAACCGCATAGTTACGAGCCTCATCGTAAGTGATTGTACCTGTCTGCACTAACCCCGCGAGAGTTCTATCCATAGTTTGCATACCCTGATCAGCTCCAGTTTGAATGACAGCATCTAGTTGATGACTTTTACCCTCGCGAATAATGTTACGAACCGCTGAATTAGCCACCAGAATCTCTGCTGCGACCACACGACCACCGCCAATTGCAGGAACCAATCGCTGACTACAGATACCCATCAGTATATTAGCCAATTGCGAACGCACCTGAGGTTGCTGATGCGGCGGAAAAACATCAATCATACGATCAATTGACTGGGCTGCACTGTTGGTGTGTAGAGTTGCAAACACCAAGTGACCAGTTTCAGCGATTGTAATTGCCGCACTAATAGTTTCGAGGTCACGCATCTCACCAATCAATACTACGTCTGGATCTTGACGTAAGCTTGATCGTAGAGCCGCCGAAAACGAGTATGTATCATAGTGAATTTCACGCTGAACTACAACTGATTTTTTACTTTTATGAGTAAATTCGATCGGATCCTCAATAGTAATAATGTGATGAGATCTTTCAGAGTTAATTTTATCAACAATAGCTGCTAAGGTTGTAGACTTACCGCTGCCGGTTGGCCCTGTCACCAGAACCAAACCGCGAGGATATTCAGCAAAGCTCATCACCACTGGCGGCATGCCTAATTCAGTAATGGTTTTAATTTCATTGGGGATTAATCGCAAAGCAGCGGCCAAATTACCTCTTTCATGGAAGGCATTAACACGAAAACGCCCCATAGTTCCAAAGGCGAAGCTAAAGTCAAACTCCTTGTCCTTAGAGAGAACTTGCTGTTGATCCTCATCTAAAATTGCATAAATAAGCCTCTCTACGGTAGCTTCGTCCAGAGGCTCAGCTCCAACCACTGGCACCAAAGCACCATCAATACGAAGCATAGGTGGTAGTGACACTTGAATATGAAGGTCACTAGCGCGTTTTCGCACCACCTCTTCTAGTAATACCTCAATTCGTAACTCTTGGTTGTTCATATCGTTCCCTCCTATACTGTAACCCGATTAACTTCTTCTAGTGTTGTGACGCCATTAATTGCTTTTAAATATCCGTCTTGCTTCATTGTTATCATTCCTTGCGCTATAGCAGTTCGTTGAATATCCGCACTTGTTGCCCTAGAGGTAATTAGCTTCTGGATCTCTTCTGTTATATCCATAACCTCATAGAGTCCGGCCCTGCCAGAGTAGCCACCTGGCGTACTCGCTGTATCTTTACCGCTATAAAGGTCGTAGCCCTCCTGATTGAAAATTGGCAGACTCTCGTGACCTAAGGCTTCGCAATAACGAGCTACATCGCTACGTGTCTTTGGTAATAGGTGACCAACTGTATTATTGATGTCTTGAGTTTCAATTGTACTAGACCGATACGTAGCTTTATTACGAGCATTTCTTCGCACAAGCCTTTGACCGATCACCGTATTAACCGTACTAGCAATCAAAAACGGTTCAATCCCCATATCTAGTAATCGAGGTAAAACGCCTGATGCACTATTGGTGTGAAGTGTACTAAAAACCAGGTGACCAGTCAAAGCTGCCTGCACAGCCAGGTTGGCAGTCTCCGCATCACGAATCTCCCCGACCATCACAACATCCGGATCCTGACGCAATATAGAGCGTAAACCACTAGCAAATGTTAAACCTACACCAGTATTGACCTGAATCTGGTTAACACCACTCATCTTATACTCTACTGGATCTTCAAGTGTGACTATATTAATTGACTCATCTTTAATTTCCTTAATTAATGCATACATGCTAGTAGATTTACCACTACCGGTTGGTCCGCTAGTTAGAATCATACCATTCGGTCGACGCATACCCTTCCTTATAGTCCTGAGGGCGTGACCCAGATAACCCATTGCTTCAAGATCAAATGTATTACCAGACTTATCTAACAGTCGAATCACTACCTGCTCGCCCCAAATAACTGGACTGATAGCAATACGTAAATCTACTTCCTTACCAGATACATTAACACCGAACTGACCATCTTGAGGTATACGATGTTCATCAATTTTTAATTCTGACAAAATTTTAATTCGACTAACTAACGCTGGCTCAATGCTTTTAGGCAGTTTCATCATAGCTCGCAGAACGCCGTCTATCCTAAAACGAATCAGCAAAATATCTTCAAGGGGCTCAATATGAACGTCGCTAGCTCTAGTCTTAACGGCGTGTTCTAAAATTGTACTCAAGGCACGACTAATCGGTGAATCTTGAGCAATCGTCTTAATGTTCTCCGACAGAAACGATGTACTTTCGCTCTCGGAGGCTTCTGCCGCCTCATCCACCGTACTCAGGTCAGTTTTATACTGATCTAGAATATGGCGCACGCTTCTTTCTGAGGCCATGAACACTTTAATTGGCCTCTGAATGATATTAGCCAAATAATCAACAGCTTGAACATTATTGGCATCAATCATAGCAATTGCCAAGCGATTCTGAACCTCCGCCAACGGCACTGCCATAAAGCGCTCAGCTACATCAGAGCTAAGTAAGCTTAAAACATCCTGGTTTACGGTAGAATTAACGAGATTTACATAAGGTACTCCTGAAACAAAAGCAATTGCATGGGTTAACAGCTCATCATCTATGATCTTCTTCTCGACTAAAATTGCAACTAGCTGTCTATTAGTTTTTTTAGCCTCTTTTTCAGACTCCTCAATCGTAGCAGACGAAACCAGACCTTCAGAAACGAAGATCTCCTTTAGCTTATCCTGTATTTCGACCGTTAGTAGAGATGACATACTACCCTACTGATCTACATTATCCGACGGACCGCCATCATCGCCCTGATCTTTAACGTAAACCTCTACTGTTGGATTAATAGATTTAGCGTTAAATATTCTTTTAGTTGGCTGCGCCAGCTCTCTGTCTATCGACTTGGTCTCTTCAATCTTCGCCTTCTGCTTAATCTTACCGCCCAGTAAAGAGTTTACTGCGAAAAATGTAATAATCGCAGAAGCAGATGCAATCAGTATTATCATTGCTATCTCTGTTTTTTTCACTTCTGCTCCTCCTCTTTTATAGTTAGCTCAAGATTAGCAGGTGGGAAATAGTAAGCCACACCATTAATCTGAAGTGAAACATCGCCGTCTTGAGTCGAACCATTCATAGTTGTTATGTTAAATGCACGAATCGACCGCTCAAGTCTTTGAAGACCCTTCTTAAGTGCATCTGGGCTACCAGATACTGTTACTGCAAAAGTAACCTGCTGAAGACCGTCCTCGTCAATGTCAGCCGTCATTATACCCCCCGCTGGATCAACCGACAGAGCGTCTATCCTTACACCAGGAGCTTCTTCAAATATTTTCTTCTGAATAGATGCACCTAAAGCCAAGCGGTTCTCGTCTGCTGGCAAAGCATCTAAAATAGTCTGCAGGGCTGACGCATCTTCCCTAGGGCGAACTAAGCGCAGTTCTTGATTAGTATCAAGTTTGCTGATGTCGGCCTTCAGATCAGGAGCAACTTCAATATTCTTCTCGATCTTTTTTAAAGTCTCATTCTTCCTGTCCAAAACAGACCGGTTAAACATAATCGCCTGTACTAGCATGGATGAGATGACCACCACAGCACTAAGCACCGATGCCGCACCACCAACCCAGAGAAAAACATTTTTCTTGGCTTTCTCTATTAGACTTCGTTTCCTTACGATACCTTCTGGATCTTTTCTCATACTAAACTCCGTCCTTTTCATCACCTGGCGTTGTAAATAGCGAAGTAGGCAGGCGGGTATACGAATCAGTCACATTGCCCCTATCAAGACCACGAAGCCTTAGCATATCGACTGTCTGGTTAAAAAGTATTGGATCATACTGGAAGTCTATCCTAAAGCTAACACTCTCCTTGTTAACTTCAGTATCACCATCACGAGCCAACACCATCTCACTCAACGTAACATCTGAGGCAATATTTACTGATTTCTCCTTCTTATGCTTAGTACGCGGCGAGTCTGTAAACTCATTAGCTACTGTATCCTTTTCAGGCTCAACATAATACATCTTCATGCCTTCGATATTCTTTCTAAACACCTCGGCAGCATCAAACCCACGCTGCTCAGTCCTAGCAACTATGCTAATTCTATTCTGAGTAGAGTCAATATCAAAAGAATTGATTGCTACACTGTTCTCTGTGCCTTTAGCTGATGCTTCGGCTAATAGATCAAAAATTCGTGATGAGATTAACTTACCCTCATGTGAGCTTTGTATGTAGTTAAGCTGATTGCTAACTGTAACCGTCTTCTCAATATCACGAATATTCCTAAATGTCTCATCCTCTGTTTTAATATTCTTTGTAACACTAGCGATTCTGGCTTTATAGTTTAAAAGGGTTAGCGCTAACAATGCCAAGGCGACTAAAGATGCAATTATGACAATAATCGATATAGACACTACTGTATTGCGATGTCTCTGAGATTTTATTAGCTCAAGCTTTACATCTGGAATAAGATTTATCTGAATCATACTACCGCTCCACCCTCTGCGCTAAACCGACTGCAGTTGCAAACTCGTATTCTGTTGCCTGCACCTTTTGTCGGTCTGCATCAGATAAATTAACTTTTTGCCATGGACTAACTATGTCTGTAGTTAAACTTGTTTTACCAGCAATATACTCTTTAAAGTGCGGAATAACTCCCGCATAGCCCGACAAATGTACGGCGGCGATACTCTCGGTATTATATTTGTTCTGGAAAAACTTAATTGATTTAGCAATTTCTGATGCAAAATTATCCAAAACACCCTCGACCGCCCGAAAAACTTGACCTTCTAGCCTGCCTTGATCTAATCCAAACTTAAGAATAAACTGTGAAGCTTGATCTTCTTTGATGTTTAAATTTTGAACAATCGCCCCAACCATCGTACGCAATCCCATAGGTAAAGTACGAACCAAAACTGGTCTATCTTCTATGGTTACAACTATATCTGTTGACTGCTCGCCTACATCGAGCACTACATGCGAACCTGAAGGATTTACTGGTAAAAGCGAACGAATAATTGCCACTGGATCTGGCTCAGCTGCAATCACATTAAAGCCACTGCTGTCAATCATCTCAATAAGATTTTCAACATACGACTGAGCCGTACTAGCTAACAATACCTCTTGCTTCTTGGCATCTCTTGGCGAAGGTCCTAGTTTTGCCCAGTCTATCTTTGCATCATCTAACGGCATCGGGATGTATTGATCCGCTTGATACTTTAAGGTGCTTTTTAGTTCAATATCCGACATAACCGGCACCTCAATTACTGTCGTAAACGTTTTAGTTGACGGCAACCCAACCACCACATTTTTTGTGTTAATCCCTGCTTGCGCAACCGTTGCAATGATAGCACTGCTCAATTTCTTACGGCCCTCTGCAGAGTCACTAGCGATAATACGCGCATCCAGTGCGGAATACCCTACATTATCTAACTTCCAGCGCCCTTCACCAGCAGCAGAAAGTTGCACCACTCTAATCGACTTTGTGCCGATATCAAGTGAAAAGTAATCGCCCATCCCTTTAATTAATTTCATACTGACCTTTATTATACATAAGCACTTACCCTTTTGGCAATATCAATCTTTATTTTATAGCCCCGCCTCTAATACCTCGGTGGCAGATCTACT
>LSQX01299031.1_pt1 | contig 19781 bp, 16 predicted proteins | sample 654561 | NCBI WGS metagenome assembly LSQX01 (sample SAMN04489861, study PRJNA283612) | anaerobic digester metagenome | isolation source: 4 biogas reactors fed with cattle manure at either 37C or 55C with and... | place: Denmark: Kongens Lyngby | collected 2014
TCCAGCCCAGCTCATGCCGGGCCTTCGTCACGTCGGCGTAGCTTTCGGCGATGTCGCCGGGCCGGCGGGGGGCGAACTCGTAGGGGATCTTGATGCCGTTCGCCTCTTCAAAGGCCTCGACCAACTGCAGCACGCTGGTGCCCCGGCCGGTGCCGAGGTTGTATACATGGACTCCCGGACTAAGCTTCTCCAAGGCCCGCAGGTGGCCTTCGGCGAGGTCGCAAACATGGATGTAGTCGCGCACGCCGGTGCCGTCGGGGGTGGGATAGTCGTTCCCAAAAATGCGCAGCTTCTCCAGCCTGCCGCTGGCCACCTGGGTAATGTAGGGCATGAGGTTGTTGGGAATGCCTGTGGGCGCCTCCCCGATGAGGCCGCTTTCATGGGCCCCTACGGGGTTGAAATAGCGCAGCAGGGCCACCGCCCAGCTCTTCTCGCTGCGAGCGACATCGCTTAGAATCTGCTCACTGACAACCTTCGTCCGGCCGTAGGGGTTGGCCGGCTTCAGCTCCATCGTCTCCACGAAAGGAACCTTATTTTCGCCGTAGACCGTGGCCGAGGAACTGAAGACAAAGCGCTTCACCCCGTGCTTCAGGCAGGCTTTCGCGAGGACCATGGTGCTGACGGTGTTGTTATAATAGTAATCCAGCGGCTTCTCTACGGATTCGGCCACCGCTTTATACCCGGCAAAGTGGATCACCCCGCCCAAGGGATGATTGGCAAATATTTCTTCCACAGCGGCGGCATCGGTCACATCAACCTGGTAAAAAATGAGCTCTTTCCCGGTGATCACCTTGACCCGCTCCAGGGCATCAGCGCTGCTGTTGCTCAGGTTGTCGGCCACGATGACGCTGAAGCCGGCCTCCAGCAAGGCAACACAGGTATGTGAGCCGATAAAGCCGGCACCGCCGGTAACTAAAATATTCATGGATGGATTCCTCCCATTCGATTTTAGTTCAAGTTATCCGCTCACTTATCCTTTTCCTTACTGCTTTAATTACGGCATCGACATCTTCTATTTTCATAAAAAGGATCAATACAAAGTAAATTGCAGCTCCTGAGGCTATTGATAAAAGCAAGGACAAGTTTTGGCTATGAGCAATCGTTAAAAAGTCAAAGAGCAGCCTGGCGATAACCCCCATCACAATGGAGGCGAATACAATTTTACAAAGAGAAATGATCATATTTTTTAAGCCAAGCGCTCCAATTTTTTGGCCAAGTTTTCTAAACAACATAATAGAGATAAAAATTGCCGAAAGGCTGGTAGCCAAGGCCAGTCCGCCAATGCCCAGGAATCTTGACAGGATTATGTTTAAAACAATATTCAGGCCCACACCTATGGCGGAATTAATCATGGGCGTTTTAGTATCCTGCAGGGCATAAAAAGATCGGGAAAGAATATACCTAAAACCAATTCCAACCATCCCGATGGCATAAAAAAATAGGGCGTTTGCAGTCAGGGCAACAGCCTGATCATCAAAGGCTCCCCTTTTAAAAAGCATTTCGATAATGGGCTGAGATAAAACCATTGCCCCGACAGAACAAGGGATAACCAATAAACCGATACCGGCAGCAGCCTCGGACATTGCTCTTTTAAGTCCGGCAAGATCATTTTTCGCGGCCATTTTGGAGATGAGGGGGTACATTGCTGTAACCACTGGAAGAATCATAATCCCTTCAACAAAAATCATAAGCTTTCTGGCATAATGCAGCACTGATATGCCGCCCTCATAGATTTGAGACGCCATCGTTCTATCTACAATCACATTGATATCATTTACCGCTGCGCCAATGATCACCGGTATGATGAGATAGGTCATCTCTTTGATATTGGGATCAGCCATGTTGACAACAGCCCTGTAAATAAACCCCTTCTGTGCAATAAAAGGTATCAAAAAGAGAAACTGCGCCAAGCTGGATGCTAAAAGGCCAAAAGCCAATATCATTATATTCCCCTTGGCGCTGAAGATAATCGACATGATAATACAAAAATTTGCAGGGAAAAAAATCGATGCGGGGGCGGCAAAGTTGCCCTTTATTTGTAGCAGGGCATTAAAGACAGTGATTAAGGCTGTAAAATATATACCCAACAAGCTGATCCGGGTAAATCCAATCGCCAAATTCAGAATATCGCCTTCAAAGCCTAAAGCAAAAAGCTTGACCATGGGCTTTGTAAATATTAATCCAAATGTGATTAGCAAAGTACATAATAATAAGAGAATATTAATTAGGTTGTTTGCGAATTCATTGGCTTTGGCTGCTCCAAGTTTGGTTTCTATTTGGGTATACTTGGGTATAAAAACGGAGGTAATGCCGCTTGCGATAAAGGCAAAAACAGTTCCTGGTATATTCATGGATATTATATAGGCGTCACTAATGCTGGTAGCCCCATAATAATAAGCCAGCACCAATTCTCTTCCGAACCCAACAAATTTGGATATAATAGTGATAAAAATAATGAGTAAGGCTGCCCGTTTCAATACTCATACCTCTTTAATCGATTTTATGCCGACCTCAATATAGCCACGTAACTCTTTTAACTGCCGGGCTCATAACAACCAGATTTTTATGCATGGGAACTTTATTTCACCCGGTAATATTCCACATACCAATCGGCAAACCTTTGCAAACCTTTTTCAAGCGACGTCATAGGCCTGAACCCTATGGTTTCCTCCAATAAATCCGTAGAGGCATAAGTCACCGGAATATCGCCCGGTTTAACAGGTTCATATATCTTTTCAAAGAGCACTTTCCTTCCCGTTGCTCTGCTTAAGCAGCCCTCCAGCGTTTCAATAAATTGCATCAGCTTTACCGGCTTGTTGTTGCCGATGTTATACAGTTTATGGGGCACTTCTCCCGCCGGGGGATTGCTCAAAAGGCTCTCCATGGCAAACACAACATCATCGATATAGGTAAAGTCACGATAAAGGTCATTCTCAAAATCTCCGTTATTGTAAATCCTTATCGGTTCACCGGCGAAATAGCTCTTCGTGAACTTGAAATAGGCCATATCCGGTCGGCCCATTGGTCCGTACACAGTAAAGAAGCGGAGTCCGGTCGCCGGAATCTTGTACAGATTACTGTATGTGTAGGCCATTAGCTCATTTGCTCTTTTGGTCGCAGCATAAATTGAAGCTGGCTGATCTGCCGGATCCGATTCTTTGAACGGTATCTTCTTGCTGCTGCCGTAGACCGAACTGGAGGAGGCATAAAGAAGGTGTTCCACCGGATGAGATCTGCAAGCTTCCAGTAAATTAAAGAAACCGATGATATTGCTGACGATATACGGCTCCGGGCATTCCATGGAATAGCGCACCCCGGCCTGGGCGGCGAGGTTGATCACAATGTGCGGCCGATATTCTGCAAAAAGATGAGCAATCATCTCTTTATTTGAGATGTCGCCCTTAATAAAGATAAAACGCGGGAAGGGTTCCAGCAATTCTAAGCGAGACAGCTTAAGTTTAATCTCATAGTAATCATTGAGGTTATCAATGCCGATAACCTGGCAGCCTTGCTCCAGCAGCCGGCGGGAGGTGTAATATCCAATAAAGCCGGCGGCACCGGTAACCAGGTAAATTTTACTTTTATCCAGAGGTTTAGAGCTCATTTTCATCTTCATTTTTCATTTAAATAAAAAAGCTTGTCCTATATCCGGCCAATAGAGTAATACTCTACGCCGGCATCTCTCATCTCTTTAACAGAATAAATATTTCGTCCATCATAAACTAAAGGCGTCCTCATCAGCTGTTTATACTTTTCCGGCTTTACCGCCTTAATCTCCTCCCATTCAGTGAAAATAAAGCAAACATTGGCTTCCCTTAATGCATCCTCAATATTTTCAACATACTTAATGGTCCCCCGGCCGCTTTTGCCCTCGGGATATTTCCGCTTGCAATTGTTAATGCCCACCGGGTCATAAGCTAATATCTCCGCCCCCTGCTCCAGCAATAAAGGAATGTTATCCAGTGAAGGGGCTTCGCGCAGATCATCTGTGCCCGGTTTGAACGTTAATCCCAGTATAGCTACCTTAAGACCATTGAAAGTAATTAGCCGCCTGGAGGCCTTCCTGTATAAGATCGTCTTCTGGTCAGTATTTACATCTATGGCTGCGCGAACTGTGCGCAAGCTATAGCCGTGCTGCCTGGCCAGGTACTCCAACGCCTTGGTGTCCTTGGGGAAGCATGAACCGCCATAACCAATCCCTGCCTTTAAAAATTTGCTCCCGATACGATCATCGAAGCCCATTCCTTTGGCCACATCCTCGATATCTGCGCCTACAAGTTCACAAAGATTGGCGATATCGTTTATATAAGATATTTTGAGAGCCAGGAAATTGTTTGCCGCATATTTAATCATCTCGGCTGATCTTCTACTAACTGAGACAATGGGGATATTAAATGGCTCATATATCTTCCTCAGTCTCTCTTCAGCCCATTTGCTCTCAGTACCGATAACAATCCTTTTCGCATGGAGCATATCGTGCACTGCGGACCCCTGGGCCAGGAATTCAGGATTGGAGGCCACCTCTACCCTGATCTTCTTACCGAAACCGGCGCCGTTTCCCGTATAGCTCTCGCCACAACGCGGCAGGAAATCATGGATGAACTGCTCCACCTTATCGTTGGTCCCAACGGGCACCGTAGATTTCACTACCACTAGGCAGTCCTTCTCTATGGTTTCTGCAACCTGCCGGGCTACGATAGCAATGTATGTAAGGTCGGCGGATCCGTCCGGCTTCTCCGGTGTTCCCACTCCGATAAAGATTACATCTGCATCCCGGTACGCAGATACATAGTCGGTAGTAAAATTAATCCTGCCGGCTGCATAATTCTTCCGCATCAGCTCTTCCAGACCGGGCTCGTAAATGGGCGAGATGCCCTTTTTCATCATGTTGATTTTATTCTCATCAATGTCCACACAGATCACCCTGTGGCCAACTTCAGCAAAACACACCCCGGTAACCAACCCCACATAGCCGGTGCCGGCTACAGCTATCTTAAACATTTGCTACCTTCTCTCAAATTTTTTTTGGCAACTTCACCCAGATAATTCCTCCACCTTTCGGCGACAACCGCAGCATCCAGCTTTTCTTTTATTTTCAGGGCATTTTCCCCCAGCATGGATGCCAGCTCCTCTGACTCTGCTATACTGGACATGGCTTTGTATAGCGCATTCTCATCGCCTACCGGTACGAGCAACCCATTCCTGCCATCCTCGATTAAATTCGCCGGACCTCCAGATGGGCAATCAGTTGAAATTACCGGTAGGCCCATGGCCATGGCTTCGATCAATACATTAGGCAGCCCTTCGTAATCTGAGCTGAGCACAAACATCGCCGCGCCGCGCATACGCTCCAAAAGCTCCGTTGTTACCCCGGGAAAACGATAACTATCCTTTGGCAATAAAGAACTCGCCAATTTTTCAAGCTCTTCTCTTAATGGGCCTTCTCCATAAATAGTAAGAGTGTAATCGGGATGTTGAACATGAAACCTGGCAAAGGCTCGTATTAACAGGGGAAAATTCTTCTGTTTATCCAATCTTCCGGCCCCGACAATCTCCTTTCGCCTTGCACCGGCCCAGGGCTTGGGAATTCGCGTTAAATCCAAGGGATTGGGTAAAACTATGCCTTTTTCCCGAATGTGCCTGGGGAAAAAACTTGCCGCCTGCTCCGTCTGAAAAATGATCCCCGCGGCAAAAGGATAAAACAACTTGCGCATAAGCCGGGTCCCCTTTTTCCAGGGCATTACCCAGGGATTGTTGCGCTCTGAAACAACAACCGGCAATCGGGTGCCCAATAAAGCCGGTATAACGAATATGCCGACATCTTCTGGAAAGGCCAAGACAACGTCTGGTTTTAAGCGCTTTATATAATTGCGTATTTTCTTGTACCGAATAAGTTTATCAATATATTTATTTTTAGATTTTTGGCCTATAGTGTATATATCTGCCTGGGAAGGAATGCTATAGAAAATCTTTTCATTGAGTATAATTATGGTGCACTTTGTATTCTTTTTAACCAAATATAGAACCAATTGCGCGATAACGCGTTCAGCGCCGCCTGCCTGTAAACTTCGCGTAACGATAGCCAAATGGTTCAATGCATCTAGTCCCCTCGTCAAAATTTAAGCCTTGGAATTAAATTTAGCCGCTCCCAGGTAAAACTCGGTAAGCACTCTGGCATTAGTTTTTATATCAAAACCTTTTTTCCGCAACATGCTTAAACACAAATCTTTCATTGCTTCTCTATTGCAGGTAGGTGTATTTATTACCCTCTCTGCCCAATACTTTGCTCCAAGCTGGAGTGGGATGAACTCAATAAGATCGGTTGCTTGAACTTCTGTAGATACAACATCTGAAACAAGGCATTTGAGGCCTGAAGATTGCGCTTCTATCAGTGCAAGCGGCAAACCTTCGAAATGTGAAGGGAATACAACTAAATCCATCACCTGAAGCAATTGCGGAACTTCATCGGTTTTGCCCATAAATATAACTTTTTTTTCTAACCCCATTAGCTGAGTTTTTTCTTCTACGTGTTTGCGAAGAATGCCATCTCCTAAAAGCAATAGGACGTAATTATCATCCCGTTTGCTCACTTCATAAAAAACATCAAGCAAAAAATCATGGTTCTTTTGATAAACAAAATTGCCAATATGGCCTATTACCTTTTTATCTGATAGGCCAAGATTTCTTCTATAATCTTCTCTTATTTTGCGGTTAAAAGCATATTTGTCCAACTCAATCCCATTATTAATAACCCTGTAATTATTTCCATACAGCCATTGGCCGGCTTTGTGCGAACAGGCAAAAGCATGAGTAATGGATCGAAGGAAAAAGGGCTTTAAAAGGTAATGCATGAGCTTATAGTTGCAGGTGATATTGTGACAATGTGCAATCCTTACAGGTACACCGCATGTTTTGGCAGCTGTTGTTTCAAGAAAGAGGGTCGCGCTATTTCCATGGGCGTGAACAATATCGTAATTACCACGTGCAATTATTTTTTTTAGAGCAAGCACATAGGATAAAGGCTTCTTGGAGCGTAAAGGAAGTTGAAAAACTTCACTGCCATGGCGCTTCATTTCGTTTAGCAACTCTGGTTGCAACTCGCCATTTACGGCAAAGTCGTAGCGAATATGATTCTTGTCGCTATTTCTATAATAATTCATTATTACATTTGTAATGCCATGAATTGTAAACCTGGTTGAAGAAACTACGAGCACATTAACAACATGACTCATTCTTATCTTTCCCCGCAGCAGATTTTTTCTTAAGAGGAAGATTAATATGGCTTCCCATCTCTACGTTAAACGAAAAGGGATTTATTTTGCTGAACCCTGCACCATGAGTAAATGTTATTTCGCCAAAATATATTTTGTTATTAACAATATAAAAGTCTATCCTGGCATGAATGAACTTAGAGGAAAGCTTGCGAGAATAATACAGCAGCTCCTCCAATTTGCTTGGCTTATCAATCGGCTTGCCGTTTGGAAAACTGATTGTAACCCCTTTCAACAATCTCCAATCGATGGTATAAATATTGCGCTTATGACTTGTAAATCTATCAGTATCTACCAATATATACCTAGGCTCACCATGAAAACACATGACCTTGTAATCTGCCGGAATGGAATCATCATTGTCAGTTAATAGTCTTTCAATGATTATTCTGGGTTTAACTACTCCATAGAACCATTCACCATAGCATGGAAAATACTTTTGTTTAAGCCATTTTTTTAATTTATTGACCACCTTTTTATAATCAAGTTCATCCTTGTTTCGGCAAATAATATTAAAGCCAGAGCCATGCGTTGCTTTAATAACAAACCGGTTAGGCAAGCTATCAAAGGGAATCTCCTCCGGGTCAAATCCCTCCCAAATCAAATCATTAAGGATTTCAGCACAGCCGCATGACTCAACATAATTGCGGACAGCATATTTATCAGCGCAAATGGGCATCAAGGGATTTTTATCATATAGTTTGATCCATTGAAGCTTTTCATTGTAGGTAACAGGGTGGTCAAGGTTTAATTTATAACCTGTTTTTAGTCTAAATAATATTCTTAACGTTATTTCCGGTGAAATTTTGTATAGTAAGTTCATTGGAGCAAGTGTAATATTTTTAGTGAGCGTATCCACGGTTATTCACCTTTTTATTGTTTTAATTCCTTGCGAATAAACTCTTCGATTATTTCCAAGACCAAGGAAGGCTTATTATAGCGCCTGATCTCGTGTTTTTCCAAAGAGTTAATTCCATCAAGCAAGTCATCTATGCACCAGGCTGCCTTTATATACCCTTCTTTTTCCAGCGCTTCTACCAGCTGAGTCTGATGGTCATCTATATGCTCACCATACTTCGCCAACCGGGGTACGGCCAGCACTTTTTTCCCCATTTTTAATGCACCAATCAATGATCCTGTTCCGCCATGCGATATGAGCAAATCCGCTTCTTGCTGATATCTCCTGAATTCATCGTCGGGCATAAACCTTTTGTACTGATAATGCTTCGGCAAGTAAGAAGAATGCCCAATCTGAGCGATTATTGTATCCGTTATCGCACCGCATTCAACCAGTTCATCAATTTTTTTGAGAAGACGGTTAAATTGATATTCTCTTGAACCTACGCAAACGAAAATCAATAAATGCTTCCTCCATAAACCGCATTGGGGTAGATTTTCTTTAATGACTCCCACTGAACAATAAACAGATCGGCATATTTATACAATAAGCGGCCGGTCCTGGTGCCGTCATGTCTTCTTGAAATGCTTTCTATGTAAATCAGTTTCTTGCGAAAGAACTTGGCCAGGAAGGCCATCGGCAATACAACCATGGTTCCGGTTGTGATAACAACATCGGGCTTTTCTTTAAGCCAAATCATGATTGATTTAAAAAAGTTCACCATCATTTTCACGGGAAAAGTTTTGTCCTTTAACCCTGTCTGCAACAAGTAATAATCCGCGTTGACAGCATAACCGGCATTTTCAGTAACCCAGAACAGATCATGATTTTTCGATAACGGTGCCAGCATCCTTAACTGTTCATAATGCCCGCCTGATGACGAAATCAAGCATATTTTGCAGCGCCCTTTTCCCATTGGTTTAACAGTATACTCCCGCATTTTTTTTACTGCATTTCCTTGCTTGAAGCAGTCTCCTGATGGCTCAGTGCAACAATACTTCCTTCAACATAGCCATTACTTGTTATTACTACAGGTATGGTTTTTAAAAAACATACTATGTCAAGAATAAAACTTATCCGTTTTACATATTCACCATCAAGCTTAGCCTTAAGCTCCGGGGAAAGTTTATCCCGGCCGTTAATTTGCGCCCACCCGGTAAGGCCTGGCCGGACATCATTAGCCCCGTACTTATCCCGCTCTGCGATTAGCTCGATCTCGCTTAAAACAACCGGGCGCGGACCAACAAAGCTCATCTGGCCCATCAAGATGTTCCATAGCTGGGGCAGTTCGTCCAGGCTGCTTCTCCTAAGCAGCTTTCCAACTCTGGTTATGTATTTTTCAGGATCTTTAATTGAATATTTTGGTGAATCATTCGGCGCATCTGCGCGCATGGTTCGAAATTTCAGCATATCAAAAGTAGTCTTCCCTTTTCCGTATCTTTTTTGCTTAAAGATAACCGGGCCCTTGGAGTCAATTTTGATGGATAGGGCTATGGCTATGTATAAAGGAGACAAAACTACCAACCCTGCCAGTGCCATTAATAAATCCAAAACTCTCTTTGTCTTCAAATACGTCATTTGTTGTTCTCCTTACTCCTTCCGGCGAAGACTACGATTCAATCGACTTGTGGAAGGCGGCTGGGCAAGCGAGGAAAATCTATTTAAGCATTTTCTCAACAGCAACAAGTGACATCAGCATGTCATTGTTCGAGGCCTTATTCGAAAAGAGGTATCTTGGATATTATTGTTGCTTGCTTTTACATATAATTGGTCAAGATTACCACTTTCTTCACAATTGATTAATTTAATTTCGACAGTACTGCCTCATTACCTTTTTGTTATTTCAAATAGTCATAACACGTTTTTTATACTATGTATTTTTCCGCGGGAGCACGTTAACAAGTTATGTCGACTAGAAAGAAAGCATATGAACGAATAAAACAGCATATATATTTTAAGTTGCGGGGAATTCCATTAATATTAATCCACACAATGCACAGGGTTATCCACAGCTTTAAGGGCCATTTTAAAGATTTTTTCTGCCCTTTTCACATTATCCACATGGAGTAAACATAAGCTGTTCTCCAGTTATGGGAATTTTGAGGGTTATTATGGAGCAGATGGCAGTTTTAAAGAGAAGAGATAAAATGCGGCTGCGCGGTGAAATTTAGGAGGAAAGGCGAGGTAGAAACGAGCCTTTAACCCTGACCGTTTAGCAGACGGTGGGCGGCCGGCAGACCGGCATGGGCGTTCAGGTTTAAGGGGGCAAAAATGCCGCGCCGGTAGAGGGGGTATGCGGCGGCGGCGACCATGGCCGCATTGTCGGTACAAAGCTCGGGAGGCGGGAAGTAAAGCGGCACGCCGGGAAGGGCGCGCATGAGCTCTTCGCGCATTAAAAAGCGGAGCCTGCTGTTGGCGGCGACGCCTCCGGCCAGGAGGACACAGGCGGCATTGTGCTCACGGGCGGCGTTAATGGTTTTATCCACCAGCACCCTTACCACCGCCTCCTGGAAGGAAGCGGCCAGGTCGGCCGGTTTGGGCGCTTCTCCTTTCTGACGAAGGTGGTGCAGGTGGTTAATCACCGCCGATTTCAGGCCGCTGAAGCTGAAGTCAAAGCGGCCCTCCTCCTCGTCGAGGTAGGCGCGAGGGAAATCGAAGGCGGCAGGGTTCCCCTGCGCAGCCATGCGATCTATGATCGGGCCCCCTGGATAGCCCAGGCCCATCGCCCGAGCCACCTTGTCAAAGGCCTCGCCGGCGGCATCATCGCGCGTCTGCCCCAGGGAGAGAATTTCATCCGGCCCCGTCATGAGCAGCAGGTTGGTGTGGCCGCCGGAGGCGATGAGCGCCACCAGGGGGTAGCGGATCCCGGCCCCGGTAAGAAAGTTGGCATAAAGGTGCGCCTCCACGTGGTTGACCGCGATTAACGGCAGGCGGGCGGCATATGCCAGCGCCTTTGCCGTGGAGACGCCCACCAGCAGCGCTCCCACCAGGCCGGGGCCGTTGGAGACGGCCACGGCGCTGAGATCTCCCAGCTTGAGACGGGCTTCAGCTAGGGCCTGCTCGATGATGAGGTTGATCTGCTCCAAGTGGCGCCGCGAGGCGATCTCGGGGACCACGCCCCCGTAAGCGGCATGGAGCTTTACCTGCGAAGAGATGACATTGCTGCAAATGCGGCGGCCGTCTTCCACCACCGCCGCCGCGGTTTCATCGCAGGAGCTCTCAATGCCGAGTATGTAGACTGGGGTTTTAAGAAGCCGGCTCATCGTCATCCTCTCCCCCGCCGCCCAGTTCGCAGAACATGACCAGGCCGTCCTCGTCAAAATAGTAATGCTTGCGCACCCCTTTTATGGTAAAGCCGAATTTTTCGTAAAGCTTGCGGGCGGCGTGGTTGCTCGGGCGCACCTCCAGGGAGATGCGGCGTGCCCCCAGCGAAAGCGATTTATCCATTAGAGCCTTAAGCAGCGCCGTCCCGATGCCGAAGCGCCGGTATGGCTCGGCCACCGCAATGGTGGTGAGGTGGGCTTCATCCAGTATGACCCAGATGCCGCCGTAGCCGACCACCTTGCCTCCCACGCGGGCCACCAGGTAGTGAGCCACTTCGTTTCTTACCAGTTCGGTGCGGAATGATTGCAGCGACCAGGGCTGATCAAAGGAGTCCTGCTCAATCTTGGCCACGGCTTCCAGGTCGTCCAGAGTCATGGGCTCAATGGTGAAGCTCAGGGGCACTGCGCATCCCTCTTCTTTCGCTCTTCGAGGCGAAGCTCGGCTTCGGGGCGGCGCAGGTACTGCGGCAGAAGCTCGTGAAAGGATGAGGGGTGGCCCTGCGCAAGAAGGCGGCGCCCGCAAAGCGCCACCCAGGCGGCCCGGCAGGCGCGCTGGGGCGCCTGGGGGAGAACCGCCATTTCGCCCAGCGCCTCGCTGATGTAGGAGCCGTAAGAATTTAAGCCTTCCCCGACAAAAACAATGGGTTTGCCGTAACTTTTCAATCTCTGGACAAAGGGGCCCAACTCCACCGCCGCCGGCGGTATGACCATCTCCAAGGCACGGGGAGGAAGAGATTCGCGCCGGTAGAGGGCGCTGTAAACCTCATGGCGGCGGGCATCAAGCAGGGGGCAGATGAAGGCCCCCGGCGAGGGCACCGCTTCAGCCAGCGCCTGGAGGGTGGAGACACCTACCGCCGGTATGGAAAGGCCCTGGGCCAGGGCCCGGGCCGTGGAGACGCCGATGCGGATGCCGGTAAAAGAACCGGGCCCGGCAGCAACGGCCACGGCTTCCAACTGTTCGCGCTCAATGCCGCTCTCTTTCAGCATGGCGTCAATCAGCGGCATGAGCCGCTCGGAATGGGTTTTGCGTATGTTCAGGGTAAACTCGGCCAGCAGCGCCTCATCATCTATCAAAGCCACGCTGCAGGCCAGCGTCGTCGTGTCTATGCCCAGGATCAGCAGTTCGAGCCCAGCCTTCCTCTATGTTCTTTAGAAAGGTCCAGCGGCAGCATGTTCAGCCTGCCGTCGACCCGCCAGGTAACGCTCTCAATTAGCCTGGACACTAGCCAGGAGCTCTCCAGCCCGCGGGGCATCAGCCAGAGGCGGCGCCCCTCCCCGCCGTGATCATGGAAGCGCTCAATGGTAATATCGAGTCTCTCAGCAGGAAGCAGCCCGGGAAGGTTGTTCGCCCATTCCACAAAGGCGACCCCATCGCCGGGAAGATATTCTTCGAATCCCAGGTCTTCCAGCGCCGCCGCCTCGTCCAGCCGGTAGAAATCAAAATGATACACCGGAAGCCGGCCCCGGTATATCTTCAAGAGAACAAAGGAAGGGCTGGTCACCATTTCGGTGACGCCCAGCCCGGCGGCGGCTCCGCGGACAAAGACCGTCTTCCCGCTGCCCAGTTCGCCGTTCAGGGCAACCACCAGGGGTTCCCTGATAAAGCTTCCCAAAACCATGCCCAAGTAAATGGTCTCCTCTTCACTGCGCGTTGTTAAAAATGCTTCACCTTGCTGCATAGTCCCCCGCTTTTCCATATTTTCCTGGCATAATTATAGCTTTGCCCGGTTTAAAAAGCAAATTGAGAGCCTCGCTGAGGCAGTGGGATTAAAAAATTTGTTTGAATGAACCAGGTATCTGCTATAATATAAGAATTAATGGCAAAAAGGACATGACATTCTGTTAAATAACTGGAAGCAGCAAACCGAAAATTTAAGAAACCGGAGAGGGGAAAGAACGATGAATCTTCCACGAATTTCCGTGCGGCGTCCCGTCGCGACAATTACCATCCTGTTAATCGTCCTTGTTATAGGAACAGTGTCCCTGGTGCAGACTCCCCTTGACCTGCTGCCCGACATCAGGCCGCCATACCTGGCCATAATTACCGTTTTCCCGGGCAGCTCTCCCCAGGAAAATTTGAAGCTGGTTACCGAACCCATTGAAAGTGCCCTCTCCCCCATCAACGGAGTAAAGAATATTCTCTCTCTCTCCCAGGAGCACGTCTCCCTGGTAGCCCTGGAATTCAACTGGGGAGCCAATCTGAAGCAGAAGCGCGAAGAGGTGGGAACCAGGCTGGACCTGATGAGCCTGCCGGAAGGAGCCGAGCGTCCCATCATCCTCGAATTTGACCCCACGCTGCTGCCCATCATGCAGGTAAATGTAGGCAGCAGCCTTGAACCGGCCGAGCTGACCAAATGGCTGGAGGAAACCGCCAAGCCGCGCCTTGAAGCCATTCCCGGCGTGGCCAGCCTGATGATTGAAGGCGGAGTGAAGAAAGATCTTTTTATCCGGCTCTTTCCCGATCGCGTCCTGGAAAATGAAATCTCTTTCGAGCAGGTGTCGAACATACTGCAGGCCAGCTTGCTCAATATCCCGGGCGGGAAAGTGGAGCTGGATGAGCGCGAGATGCGCATTCGACTGGTGGGGCGCTCACCGGAGTTGGAAGATCTCCGCAACCTGGTGGTGGGCTTTCAACTGGACGAGGAGGAGCTAAGAAAGCTCATCGGGCGCTCGGTGGATATTGATCTTAACCGCTTGCTCTCGCAGGCGCTGCCCGTCAGCGACAGCCTGGAGATACCCATGCGCGAAGTGTACCTCAAGGATCTCGCGCCGCAGCTGGAAGTAGACGAAGAAGGGCGGTTGATCATAAAGCCCGATGCGGAGCGGCTTAAAAAATACGGCCTCGACCTGGAGCAGATTGCCGAAGCACTGCCTGAAGAGTGGCCGATAGACATTGAAAAAAACAAGATCATCGTTCCCCTGCCGCCGGACGTGAGTGCGGAGCTGGAGGAAATCGGCAATATTTACCTCATCAGTATCCCCGATTTTGACGCCTGGAAAGAACAGCTCAAGGGGCTGGAAGGAAAGGCCAAAAGCGAACTGGGCAAGGCTTCGCAGCAGCTGGAGAAGGCCATCGTGGACATGTCCATGGCCATGATCCTCGCATCGGCGGGCGGCGGGAGCAGCCTGCCCATACCGGAAGATGAATTTCCCCTCATCCCCATCCGGCTGCAGGATATCGCCGAAGTGAATTTTGATTTTCATGAGGCCTCCTCGATTAGCCGGATCAACCGGCAGCCGAGCATCGGCTTCTACCTGCAGAAAGAAGGAGAAGCCAACACGGTGGCAGTTTCGCGCCAGGTGCGCCGGACGCTGGACGAACTCTCCGCCGAGTTCAACGAGCTGGGCTACGATTTAACCTTTACCTTTACTTACGACCAGGCCAAAGAGATCGAAACCGCCCTGATGGACCTCTTCGTCTCGCTCCTGCAGGGTTCCCTTCTTGCCGTGGCCGTGCTGCTGCTCTTCTTGAGAGACTGGAGCATGATCGTGGTCATCGGAATGACCATACCGGTGGCCGTGATCGCGGCCTTTGCCCTTCTCTATTTCGCCGGCCTCTCCATCAACCTGATGACCCTGGGCGCCCTGGCCCTGGCTGCCGGGATGCTGGTAGACAATGCCATCGTGGTCAGTGAAAACATTTACCGGCACATTCAACTGGGCGCCAACTCCTTGGAAGCGTCAATTAAGGGGAGCAACGAGGTTGGCGGAGCCATATGGGCCTCAACCCTGACCACGGTCTGCGTCTTCTTCCCCGTGGTTTTTCTAAGCGGGTTGGCCGGCGAGCTCTTCCGCGATTTCTCCATTACGGTGACCTGCGCCCTCTTCGCTTCGCTGGTCGTGGCCATGACCGTGACTCCCATGCTCTCATCGCGCTTTCTGCAGCAGGGCAATAGGATGGTGCCGTCAATGACGGGGTCCCCCCGCTACCGCGCTTTCCTGGAGTGGGTTTTGCGCCATCCCTGGGCCACACTGGGCATCGGACTGGCCGTGGTGATCATCGGTGCAATTATGGTGCCCCACCTTGAGTCCGACCTCTTCCCCGTGCCCGAGGAATCGGCTTTTTCCGTTGAACTGACCCTCCCTCCGGGAACGCCCCTGGGGGCAACTGACAACTACACGGCTGAACTGGAGAAGATCATCGGCGCGCTGGAAGGGGTTGATTATTACACCACCCGGGTGGGAGAGCAGCAGCTTTTCGGCGTTGCTATCCAGTCGGGCATATCCAACGAGTCCCAGATCAGGGTGCATGTTAATCCGGAACATGCCGCAGAAATTGAGCAGATGATAGCCACGGTCAAGGAAAAGGCGGAACCCCTTCTGCCCGCAGAGGCGGAGCTCACCTTCAGGCGGGAAACGATCATGGATGCAACCGGGTTCAGCCTGGGGCTGGAGCTCATGATCCAGGGACCGGAGCAGGAGAAGGTGGAGCAGCTTTCAGATGAGATCCTGGAAAGGATAAAGGAGTTGCCGGGTCTCACCGGCGTGCAGAGCGCCACTGAAGAGGCCATCCCGGAAGTGCACGTGAAGGTGGACCAGTTCAGGGCCCTGCGCAAGGGGACCACGGCCTACCATGTGGGGATGATGCTCTACCAGGCCATTGATGGCTTCTCTGTAGCCCGCCTGGAGACAGGTGAAGGCATCTTTGAGATCATTCTCGGATTCCGGAAGGAAGATTTAAATACCCTGGAGGACCTGGAGAAGCTGGGCTTCTACACTTCCACCGGTTCATACGTTCGCCTGGGGGATATTGCCGATATCGAGGTCACTTACGGCCCGCTCAATATCGCCCGGGAAAACCAGCAGGTCATCGGCAGGATCCAGGCTCAGCTTTCGGGGATTAGCCTGAGCGAAGCCAACCGCGCCATCCAGGAGGCAATTAAAGACATAGAGCTGCCGCCGGGTTACCGCGTCAAGGAGGCTACCTCGAGCCAGATGGCCGAGGTTTACGACGATCTCTACCTTGTGCTTGTTGTCTCCATCTTCCTGGTCTACCTGGTCATGGCGGCCCAGTTTGAATCGTTCCTGCATCCCTTTATTATCATCTGCAGCCTGCCGCTGGGTCTTGCGGGTTCAGTAATCGCCCTCTATATCACCGGTAACAGCCTGAGCATACCGGCGATCATCGGTGGAATAGTCCTGGTGGGGGTGCTGGTCAACAGCGGGATTATTATGGTTGACTTTATCAACCAGCTGCGCCGCATTCACGGCCGGCCCCTGGAAGAGGCCATTGTCACTGGCGCCGCCACCCGGCTGCGGCCCATCCTCATGACCACCATCACCACCATCCTGGGCCTGGTGCCGCTATCACTGGGCTTGGGCCAGGGCAGCCAGCTGCAGGCGCCGATGGGCATCTCCCTTATCGGCGGCATGACCGCCGGCACCATCCTGCTGCTTGGCTTCATCCCGGCGCTCTACTACCTGGTGAACCGGAGGAAGAATCTTTCCGTTGACGCGAACCAGTTCGGTGATATGACCGTATAGCGGGACGCAGGTGGCAAGAAATAACACTGCTTAAGGCGGATGTTGTATGCGGGCGGGCATGAAAGCCCGCCAATTGAGATGTGAGAGGTGAGAAGTTTGAAATGAGAAAAGTGGGACACTAGGGACGTACCTTTTTGTCCCATTTTGATCTGGTTCTGAGGTTGGCGGGCGGGCGTGGAAGCCCGCCCCACGCGCTTGTTACCTTCCTGAACATATGGATCCTCAGCCCTTGATGCCGCAGTGCATTTTCACCAGGCGCTTGCAGGAATCGATGTCGTACTGATTGCGGATGGCGATCTTCTCCATGATGGGTGAGCCGCCGCCGTGCAGCCCTCCCACCTGGGCCACCCCGGCCATAGCGGAGCAGAGCATGTCGGAGAGAGTGCGGAAGAGGCGGTGCTGGTTCTCTGCCGAGATGCCGTCCTTGCGCATCATGTACTTTTCCAGCAGCGGCTGGAGTTCCGGGTTGTAGAAATCATCTTCCAGGGGCAGGGTCGCCGGCAGCCCCCCGGCCAGGTCGGCCAGGATCTCATACTCGTGGTAGAGGTTGACCCCGGCATGGTAGCGGCCCACGTTGGTGTAGATGATGTTGGGGATGTGGGTCCCCGAGGCGGCCTGAATGGACTTCACCGAGGCGGCTATGCCGGCGGCATAGACCAGCTCGCCCACGGCAATGAGATCGGAAAGTTTATCCTTCACGTGAGAGGCATGAGCCACCCCGTTGTACTCAGCCACCAGGGCGGAGGCGCCCAGGATGAGATCGGTCATCGCCGGCTTGCAGCCGGTGTAGCTGTGGCGGTGGTAGGTGGCAAAGAGCATCGCCAGCAAGCTGGCAAAGTAGGTTTCACCACAGAGAAAAACCCGCTCCCAGGGAACGAAAACATCGTCAAAAATGGTCATGGAATCGGCAATCCCGTAGAAGTGCTTGGTGTGGATATGCTTGCGCGGCCGCGGCGTGGTGATGCGCACCACCTGCTTAATCCCCGGGGCATCGGCGGGAATGGCGAAGGCCACCGACCAGTCGGCATCCTGCTCCGTCATGAGGCGGGTGGGAACGACAATGATCTCGTCGGAGAAGGGAGCGTTGGAGTTGTGGGCCTTGCAGCCCCGCACGACGATGCCGTCTTTCTTCTTCTCGATGACCCGCAGGTAGAGGTCGGGGTCGCTCTGCTCAAAGGGGCGCTTGGAGCGATCGCCCTTGACATCCGACTGGGCACAGTTGCCCACGAGGTCGTTTTTCTGGAAGTACTTCATGTATTCAACGAAGCGGGGATAGTATTCGGTGCCCATGGCGTCATCGCAGTCCTTGGCCACCACAGAGATGGCGTTGAGGGCGTCGATGCCCATGCAGCGCTGAATGCAGCCCCCCACCTGGCGGCAGAGCAGGCGGGTGCATTCCTGCTTCTTCAAGAGGTCCTCGGAACTCTGGTGGATATGGTTGAGGCGGTGAATTTCCTCCCCGGTGAGGTGAGACCTGGCCGTGATCAGCCCTTTCAGATCGGGATCGTTGACCCTTTCGAAGCTGTCGGCAATGAGATCAACCCCCGGTTTGAGGCGGGGATCGTCCCTGCCGATGAGCTCTCCCCCCATGTAGATATTTTTGCGCATCCGGTAAAGCCTCTCCCTGTACTCTTCCGCCGTAGCAATACCCATCCTTCTCCCATCCCTTTCTTATAAAATTTAGAATCATCTTAATTGTATAACACTGGGAAAATGGTTTCAAGAAATGCGAAGCTGCCCCGGAACCCTCATCGCTGTTGACGGCCCGGGCCGGGCGCTGCTATATTGTTTGCAGAAACGCCGGAAAGGTGAGCGTAAAGCTTTTATAGCATACAACAGCTTGTAAAGGGGAGGTTTTGAGGTGCATGTCGTCTTCGCCCTGGTAGGCGGGCTGATCTACCTGCTTGGCGGTTTAATCCTTAAATTTATGGGCGCCGGAGCAGATTCACGCAACCCGGTGGCGGGCTACCGCACCCCCCGGTCAATGAAAAGCCCGGAAAGCTGGGTTGCGGCAAACCGCTACGCGGCAAAAGCTTTTTTTGCCGCCGGTGCAGGAATCTTGCTGTTTGGAATGGTGCTCTGGTGGAAGCCGCTGCCGCAATACAATGAGCTGGTCATCCTGGCCTTGATCCTCCTCTCTCCCGTGGCCATCATCCTGGCAACGGAATCGCACTTGAAACGCCGCTTCGATGAAGATGGTACTGCCAGGCCGGAGCCTCTTGGCAGCGCAGGGGACGCCGGAGAAGCGAAAAAGATGCCCTATTCCCGGCTCGAATGGCTGCTTGAGGCCGCCTCACTACTCCTAATTCTCCTGGGTGCAATCGTTTCCATGAGCAGCTGGAGGCAGCTGCCTGACCTGGTGCCCCGGCACTATGATTACCGGGGCGTGGTCGATGCCTGGGGCGGAAAGGGAAGCCTGGCGGCCCTTCCCGTGGTCAATGCCCTTCTCTACCTCGCCCTGACCCTGGTGAGAATTTTTGTGCCGGCGCATTCCGGGAAAGAGATGCCGCGCCGCTCCCTCATCCTCGGCATGGAGCTCATCGCTTGGTTGAAAGCCACCACGGCCGGGATCTTCACCTACCTCACCTGGTCCACGGTTCAAATTGCCCTGGGCCGGGCGGAGGCGCTCTCGCCGCTCTTCCTCCCCCTGTCGGCGGGGTTTTACCTGGTCATCCTGGCAGTCTACGTTGTTTTGATTTTGCGGGGTAAGAGCTAAAATCCCCCCCTTTTCAAAGGGGGGAGTTTAAATCCCCCCGACGCCAGGGCAGTATTTGAGCTGCATTGCGGGCGGGCGTGGAAGCCCGC
>LSQX01368783.1_pt1 | contig 19779 bp, 17 predicted proteins | sample 654561 | NCBI WGS metagenome assembly LSQX01 (sample SAMN04489861, study PRJNA283612) | anaerobic digester metagenome | isolation source: 4 biogas reactors fed with cattle manure at either 37C or 55C with and... | place: Denmark: Kongens Lyngby | collected 2014
TCTTTTCGAACCACCCCTTGGCTTCTTCCGATAATCATGATATTGTGCTCGACAGCGAGTTTGATTCGTTGGAGGATTTGAAGGTTTACGCGGAACATCCCGAACACTTGAAAGTGGGGGAGTTTATTGCGAAAGTGAGAACCGGAAGAGTGGCAATCGATTACCAGTTTTAAATCTGTATTATAGTATATAATGATATATTGAGGGCGGACAATAGGTTCGCCTTTCTCATTTATAACCTTTCTTTTAAAAAAAATTCCTACGATTTAATTGGCCTAAAAAAATAAAAAAGAGGTTGGAAAAATGACTATTTTTTTGTACTTTTGTTCAGTTTTGGATAAACCCGAGAATCTCTTGTAAAGGTCCGATTCGCGGGTGTTTTTTTAATATATCAGAAGAAATGTCGGAAGAAGAGAAAAAAAATGAAAGTGGAAGCTATTCCGCGCAAAATATTCAAGTCCTCGAAGGTCTTGAGGCAGTTCGTAAGCGACCGGGTATGTATATCGGATCTACCGGCCCACGTGGTTTACACCACCTGGTATATGAAATCGTTGATAACTCAGTTGATGAGGCACTCGCAGGTTACTGTGACACCATCAATGTGACCATTCTTGAAGACGGTGCTGTTCGGGTTGTCGATAACGGCCGTGGCATTCCTGTAGACATGCATCCCACCGAGGGTCGCTCTACCGTTGAGGTTGTTCTCACGGTTCTGCACGCTGGCGGTAAATTTGGCGGCGGTGGGTATGCAGTCTCTGGTGGTTTGCACGGTGTGGGTTCTTCTGTAGTAAACGCACTCTCCACCACCTTTGATGTAGCGGTGAAGCGTCAAGGTTTCACGTGGAACATGTCGTTTACNNAAGTTCGATAAAGGCACTTATAAAGTATCGGGTGGACTCCATGGAGTGGGAGTCTCCTGTGTGAATGCACTTTCTATCTACCTAAAAGCCGAAATCCATAAGAATGGAAAGATCTATATGCAGGAGTATTCGAAAGGAAAACCATATGCAGATGTGAAAGTGGTGGGAGAGACAGAAGAGACCGGAACGGTCATCACTTTCAAGCCGGACAACACGATCTTTACCACATTAGAATACCGTCACGATATTTTGGCAAGCCGTCTCCGTGAATTGGCATACCTCAATGCCGGCATAACCCTTACATTGACCGATAAACGTGTGGTAATTGCTGATGGTAGTTTTAAAATAGACCGCTTTTACTCAGAAACAGGACTGGAAGAGTTTGTGCGCTATATCGATAAGAATAAGGAGTCACTTATCCCTACACCCATTCATATTGTAACGGAGAAAAATGGTATTCCCATTGAAATCGCACTTTCGTATAATGACACCTACAACGAGAATATCTATGCTTATGTCAATAATATCAATACGATTGAAGGGGGAACGCACCTTACCGGTTTCAGACGCGGTCTCTCTCGTACATTGAAAAAATATGCCGAAGATTCCAAGATGCTCGAAAAAGTGAAGGTAGAAATCAGTGGTGATGACTTTCGTGAGGGTATTACGGCTGTGTTATCTGTGAAAGTGGCTGAACCGCAGTTTGAGGGGCAGACCAAAACAAAGCTGGGAAATAGTGAGGTGATAGGTGCTGTGGATCAGGCTACAGGTGAGGCTTTGAGGAATTATCTGGAAGAGCATCCGAAAGAGGCGAGAGTGATCGTGGAAAAGGTGATCCTGGCGGCGACAGCTCGTCAGGCGGCGCGCAAAGCACGTGAGATGGTACAGCGCAAATCGCCTTTGTCAGGAGCAGGGCTGCCGGGGAAATTGGCCGATTGCTCCAGTAAGGATCCCGTACAGAGCGAGATATTCTTAGTGGAGGGCGATTCTGCAGGGGGTACTGCCAAGCAAGGGCGTAATCGTATCTTTCAGGCTATCTTGCCGCTGCGCGGTAAAATCCTCAATGTGGAAAAAGCGATGCCGCATAAGGTGCTGGAGAGTGATGAGATCAAGAACATATATACCGCTTTAGGCGTTTCCATAGGCACCGAAGAGGATTCCAAAGAACTCAATATCGGGAAGTTGAGGTATCATAAGATTATTCTCATGACCGATGCTGATGTGGATGGGAGCCACATTGATACCCTTATTCTTACTTTTTTCTTTCGTTATATGCGCATGTTGATCGAAAGCGGCTATGTCTATATTGCCACTCCACCTCTTTATCTTTGCAAGAAAGGCAAGATTGAGGAGTATTGTTACAACGATCAGCAACGTCAGGCCTTCATCAATAAGTATGCTGAGGGTAATGAGAATGCAGTGCATACGCAACGTTACAAAGGTCTGGGAGAGATGAATGCCGAGCAGCTCTGGGAGACAACGATGAATCCCGAAAAACGCACCTTGAAACAGGTGACCATTGAAAATGGCGCCGATGCAGATGTTATTTTCTCCATGTTGATGGGAGAAGAGGTGGCACCACGCCGAGAATTTATAGAAGAGAATGCGACCTATGCAAATATCGATGCATAGATGAGAAAATAGCAAGATGAAGCGACCGCCGTCACTACAGTTCAACGATAGAGCCGTCATACTTTCTCCCGCCGGGAAAATTGATGGGTATGTGGTGCAGGACGCAGCTGCTATCTTGGATCATTGGGAACTTTGTCCGGAAATCAGCCAACATGCCTTGTGCGAGGTGGGGAGGTTCAGTGGTTCGATAGCACAGCGGCTTTCCGATCTGCAAAAAGCGTTCGATGATCCGAAGGTGAAACTGATTCTTTGCTCCCGCGGTGGTTTTGGCGCAGTGCATCTGCTTGAAAAGCTTAACTTTTCGGGAATCAAAAAAAATCCGAAGTGGGTTGTCGGTTATAGTGATATAACCCTCCTTCATGCTGCACTACTGCGCTGTGGCGTAGCTTCCCTTCATGGACCGATGGCCCAGCATTTTTCCGATGAAGGAGCTGAAGATATAGCAGTAAGATATACAAAAAGTGTATTGTCAGGTCAGTCACTGGAGTACCAAATTCCGGTGGGAGAGAGTGGTTTTCTAAATCGGAAAGGAAAAAGCCGGGGAAAGCTGTTTGGTGGAAATCTATCGATCTTCTGTAGCCTTTTGGGAACGAAATATATGAGAATTCCCAGGGGAGGTATCCTCTTCATAGAGGATATTGGAGAGCCACCTTACCGCGTAGACCGGATGATATATCAGTTGAAGCTTGCCGGTATTTTCCGCAAGATCAGCGGTTTGATTGTGGGACAATTTACCGATTATAGCGAAGACCATCAGATGTATTATTCATTGAAGGAGTCGATAAGAGAGGCGGTGAGTGAATATGATTTTCCTCTCTGTTTCAATTTCCCGGTGGGACATGTGAAGCTGAATTTCCCAATGATTGTGGGAGAATCTGCTATCCTGAAAGTAGAAGAAAATTTTATTTCTTTCAAACAATAACCTTATATAAGATGACGATAAGCACTGAACTATTATTATTGGTTGGATCCATCCTGTTTTTTATAAGTATGTTGATTGGAAAAGCAGGTCACCGTTTTGGTGTCCCCATATTGTTGCTTTTTCTTGTAGTGGGCATGGTTTTTGGATCCGATGGGTTCGGTCTGGTTTTTGAGAATGTGCAGACGGCACAAACTATTGGTACGATCTGTTTGACAGTTATTCTGTTTTCGGGTGGATTAGATACCAAATTTTCGGAGATCAAGCCAGTTATTTGGCCTGGAGTGATGCTTGCCACCTTCGGAGTATTCATTACCGCAATGCTAACGGGGTTCTTTACTTACTGGCTGTCGGGGCATATGTTTCCCTCATTGGGAATCAGTTTGCTGACCGCCATGCTGCTTGCATCTACCTTCTCGTCGACCGACTCGGCGTCGGTATTCGGGATATTGCGATCCAAAGGGCTAACGCTGAAGAATAATCTTCGGCCACTGCTGGAGCTGGAGAGCGGAAGTAACGACCCGATGGCCTACATGCTTACCATCGTCTTTATGAATATCATTCAGTCGGGAAGCGACCCCAATATCGGCGTGGTGGCTCTTACCATCGTGGTACAACTGGCTGTGGGAGCTGGAATGGGATACCTGCTGGGGAAAGGAGCGGTAATTATTATCAACCGTATCCGTATGGATAACAGCTCTTTTTATCCTATTCTTTTATTGACGTTAGGGATATTTATCTTTGCTTCTACTTACTACCTGAAAGGAAATGGATACCTTGCCGTCTATATCGCGGGATTGGTAATCGGCAATGCTAAATTCTCGCACAAACGGACTTCCATGAAGTTTATAGATGGAGTTGCCTGGATGAGCCAGATACTGCTCTTCCTTACCCTTGGCCTGCTCGTCAATCCCAATGAGTTGGTGGAAGTGATTGTGCCGGCATTGATCATCTCTGCTTTCCTGATCTTTATAGGGCGTCCTTTGACGGTTTTCCTTACATTGATCCCGTTCCGTAAGATCGGATTCAAGGATAATCTCTATATCTCATGGGTGGGGTTGAGGGGAGCAGTACCTATTATCTTTGCCATTCTTCCGCTGGCCGCCGGAATTCCCGATTCGAGATGGATCTTTAATATGGTTTTTGTGATTACCATTGTTTCGCTGCTTGTACAGGGAACCTCCCTTCCCATAGTGGCAAGGTGGCTGAATTTGGCCGAGAAACCGCAGAATCATAAAGCGTTTGAGGAATTCGATGTGGAGTTTGCCGAAGAGATCAAATCGGCCATGACAGAGATATCGATTACCGAAGAGACGTTGAGATATGGTAAGAATTTGATAGAGATGCCGCTACCTGATAAGACCTTAGTGGTAATGATAAAAAGAGGAGAGCGCTATTTTGTGCCGACCGGTCAGACCGCGCTGCATGCGGGAGATAAATTATTGGTTATCTCCGACAATGAGGAGGCATTGCGAGAGACTTACCAAAATATCGGTATTTCTGATTTTTCTTATCAGAAGAATCAGTAGGGCCTCTCTCTATTTTTTTAGTGTACAAACTCTTCTTTTTTTGTAAAATATGCGACCTATCGGTACTCTTTTTCTGTGGAGCCTGTTGGTAGCCGGAGTGCTATTTTCCATATCGTGTAATTCTTGCCAATCGATCAAGAGCACGATGGAAGAGCCGTATCGGCAAATTTCTCCTGAATTTAATGCCGACAGTGCTTATGCTTTTGTCGAGAAACAGGTCAGTTTTGGTCCCCGAGTCCCTGGATCAGAAGCACATAAAGCTTGTGGGGATTATTTGGTAGCTAAGATGGTGGAGTTTGGCGCAGCGGTGACAGAGCAAAAAGCGGATATCACTCACTATGACGGCAAAAACTTGACGATACGCAATATTATTGGAAGTTTTTATCCGGAAAAAGAAAAAAGAATTTTGCTTTTTGCCCACTGGGATACACGTCCCTTCGCCGATGAAGAATTGGATTACGACAGACAACGGAAGCCCATTGACGGTGCCGACGACGGTGCGAGCGGGGTGGGGGTACTCTTGGAGATTGCCCGTAACGTACAGCTGCGACCGATAGAGGTAGGAATTGATATTATCTTCTTTGATCTGGAAGATTGGGGAGAACCTTCTTTCGACAATATCCAGGTAGGGAGAAATTGGTGGTGCCTCGGTTCTCAATACTGGTCGGAACAGCCACATGTGGAGAATTATAAAGCTTACTACGGTATCTTGCTCGATATGGTGGGTGCAGCCAATGCCACTTTCAGGAAAGAGGGATATTCTACCAATTATGCGCCGATGGTGCTGAACAAGGTGTGGAGTATCGCTGCGAAATTGGGCTATAGCAACTATTTCTTGCAGCAAGAGGGGGGCTATATTACTGACGACCATTTGCCTGTAAACCAGCAGGATCGTGCTCCAAGTATCAATATAATCAATCTGAAGGCCGATAGCCATACTGGATTTGCCTCACACTGGCATACACATAACGACGATATGCGCAATATCGACAGAAAAAGCCTCAAGGTAACGGGACAGACAGTAATGGAAGTGATTTATACTGAAAATCCTTAAAGTGGAAAGTGAAGCATTGGAATTTTGAAGTTGAGAAGCAAGGAAATTGAAAAAACTAAGAGAATTAGAACCAAGAACCAGGATAAAATCTTGAAAAAATGAAACCGACGATAGACGAAATAGAACAGGATATTATTGACGAATTCAGCATTTATGATGATTGGATGGACAAATATGCCCTAATCATTGAGCAGGGAAATGCGCTTGAACCACTCGAAGAAAAATATAAAATCAGCGGAAATATTATCGAGGGATGCCAAAGCAGAGTCTGGTTGCAAACTGATTACCGTGACGGGAAACTCTGGTTTCAGGCGGAAAGCGATGCCATTATTGTGAAGGGACTACTTGCACTGGTGCTACGGGTATTTAACGGGCGTACGCCTGACGAAATTCTCAATTCCGATCTGCGTTTTATGAAAGAGATCGGGCTTACGGATCATCTCTCACCCACACGTTCCAACGGATTACTCTCGGTGATCAAACAGATTCGTTTTTATGCAATTGCCTATAAAGCTAAAATGGAAAAAAATGAATGAGCCATTCACCTGAAATCTATTTTCCTTGTTTGCTCATCTCTTTCGATCGCTCTCTTGCGGCATCGACTATCCCTTCGAGCTGTTTTCCAATTTCATGTGTGCGGAAATAATCGAGTCCTGCTTGGGTTGTACCTCCTTTGCTGGTGATGTTTTGTATCAGCTGTTCGATGGTGTAGCCCTTCTGGATTTGGCCAAAATAGAGTGCGGTCCCCTCTGTAAGTTCTAATAGGAGTTCGTCTAAAAGCGGTTCCGGAAGATTGAATTCCTGCATTTTATCTTTGAATGTCTGGATAAAGGAGAGGATAAAGGCGGGTCCACTCCCAAAAATGGCGGTGAACAGGTCGAAGCCGCTCTCTTCTAACGGCACCGCTTTCCCTAATTTTCCTAAGAGGTTGAAAATCTCCATTCCCTTCTCATTCTTGGGCTGGTTGGTGGCGAAAGCAGTTACCGACTTTCGGTAAGCCATGGCTAAGTTAGGCATAATTCGCACGATCAACTGCTCTTTGCCCAGATAGCGCTCGATAGATGCGATATCTTTTCCCGCAGCCGGAGAGACGATCGCTTTGCCGATCCTGTCGAGGGGCCTTAATCCTTCCAGTATCGTTGGCAAATCTTGTGGTTTCACCATCAGCCAGATCACATCGGCAAAGGAAACCAAGTCATCCATCCGGTCGTGAAAAGGTATAGTGACCTCTTTCCGGATTATGTCGCAATAAGCGAATTCAATATCTTGCTCTTCTTTCAATCCTTCATACACTGCATTGGCCAGATTGCCGAAGCCTATAAAACCATGTTTCATTTGTGAATTATTTTAATCACTCAGATATTCAGATGCTTAGGGATATTGCCCTTTAATCTCTTATTTTTCCAAATCGGGTGAAGGGGATGCGGTTGTCGATCGCATTGATGATGTAGTTGGGACGTTGTCCGTTTACAATCCACATCTCTACGCCTTGCTGCATACATATTTCGGCTGCATGTACCTTGGACGACATGCCACCGGTGCCAAGCAACGACTCCTTTTCCTCGATATACTCTTTGATGGAGTTTAAATCGGTCACTTCGGCGATCAACTGTGCATCGGTATGCAGGTGGGGGTTCCGGTCGAAAATACCGTCGATATCGGAGACAAGTACCAGAAGATCCGCCTCGGTAATTGCCGCTACCAGTGCCGAGAGCTTGTCGTTATCTCCCAACATTATCTCTTCAATGGAGACAGTGTCGTTCTCATTGACAATAGGAATATAATCCACCTGCCAGAGACGTTTGATGGTGTTACGGGTATTCTCGTTGGCTACCGGATTTTCAAAATCGCGGTAAGTCAGCAATATCTGCGCGATATTCAACCCGAATGTACTGAAAATAGTGTCGTACAATTCCATCAGTTTGGTTTGTCCGATAGCTGCCAACGCCTGTTTGGAATCAACCTGTTTGTTGCATCCGTTGATCTCGACAAACTGTCTTGCCGTGGCAATTGCACCTGACGAGACAATTACGATATCGTATTCTTTTTTTAATTCCACAATTTGGCGTGCCAGGCTTTCGATTACAGCAAATGATATCCGGTTTGTTCCGGCCGTCAACGTGGAGGTCCCTATTTTTATGATCAGTTTCTTTTTCATTTTGTCTTATCTCCCGGCTCTCATTTCTCATTTCTCAACTCACTCCCTCACATGTCCATCCCCATAGACGAACCATTTGTTGGTCACCAGCTCCTGCGCACCCAGCGGACCCCGGAAATGAAGTTTTTGCGTGCTGATGGCGATCTCCGCACCTACACCAAACTGGCCTCCGTCGGTAAAACGGGATGAGGCGTTGTGGTAGACCGCGGCACAATCGACCTGTTCCATAAATTCGGCAGCTTTTGCCGCATCGCTGGTGACAATTACTGCCGTATGTCCACCGGAATAACGGTTGATCATATCGATGGCATCATCTATTCCACCCACAAGGGAGAGGTATAATTTGGGGGCGAGGTACTCCTCGCAAAGCGTAGCGGCATCATTTTCTATCTTGATACCATTGCAAAGGGATGCAATTTTTTTGTTCCCCCACACTTCGATACCTTTTTCAGTGAGGTGCGTTACCAGGGTAGAGAGTTTCTCCGCTAACTTGTCGAGATCTTTGTGAAGCAATACCTTGTCAATTGCATTACAAACGCTGACACGTTTTTTCCCATTCAGTATGAGTTGGACTGCCATTTCGAAATCGGAACGATCATCCACATAGAGAAAATTATTTCCTCTACCACTCACAATCACCGGAACCGAAGCATTCTCCCGTACAAATTGAATCAATCCTTCTCCCCCGCGGGGGATAATCAGATCTACCCGGTGGCTGTTTTCCCTGATAAGACGTTGTGTATCCTCGCGTGATAGGTCGAGGTATTGTATATAATCTGTCTTGATATTTTGTTCAGTAAGCGCCTGCTGCCATAACGCCGTAAGCAAGAGGTTGGTCTGACGCGCCTCTTTTCCCCCTTTCAGCAGGATATGGTTGCCAGCCTTAAAGGCGGTTGCTGCCGCCTCGATGGTGACGTCGGGGCGTGATTCATAGATGATCAGGATAGTACCGAACGGCACTGTCTGATTGACGACACGCAGCTTGTCTTCCCGGATGAACTCATATAGGATTTTTCCCTCCGGATCGGGCAGTGATGCCACCTCTTCCAATGAACGGATCATTCCGTCGATCTTCTTGTCATCCACTCTGAGGCGATCTTTCATCGATTCATCCATGCCGGGAAAGGCATGCATATCGGCTTCATTGGCCTCCATAATTCTCGCCCTGTGCAACGCCAAAAGTTGTGCAAGGGAAAGCAACAGGTTATTCTTTTGTTCACTATTCATATTGCTTGAGGTGGATATAATCTAATAGTCTGATGAAATTGAAACTATTTTGGCTTCAAAGATAGCAAATTATTCTTAAAAGAGGTGTTGCATTGATCAATTTGAAATATAATTATCTTGATTTAAACCCTTCCAGTTTTATAAAGTCCAATTGCCGATGATTAATAAAGAAACTTACTCCCAGTCATTTAAAGCACTTTTTCGAAATCTGATTCCCTTTGTAAAGCCTTACAGAAGGATGATCGGTGGAACCCTTTTTCTCACACTGATCGGATCGTTTGCTGCCCAGGTAAACCCTCTCTTGGTGAATGAGACGATCAACCGGGTGGAAGAACTGCTCCGGCAGCCCGATCCGTTTCAGAACGGAATGAGGTTGCTGTTGATTATTTCCACCATCATGCTGGCCAATGAATTGTTGAATATAGGCATCCAGTTTGGGCAAAAATATTTCGGTGAGAAAATCCGTATCAAAGTGGGAAGCGACCTGTCTCAAGCATCGGTAGAGAGGATATTGAGTTATAAAATGTCGTTTTTCTCCGAACCGGACAATCAGACGGGATTGTTACAGACCAGGATTAACAGAGGAATAGAGAGTCTTATCGGACTGGTACAGAACTTCTTCCTCGACATACTTCCATTGTTCTCCACAGCTATCATAGCCCTGGTGGTGATGTATAACGCCAACCTATATGTGGGATTACTTGCAACGGTTATTGTACCTGCTTACTTCTATGTGAGCCAGCGACAAGCCGGCCGGTTGAAGGGGTGGCGTATCCAGTTGCGTGGACAGCGTGAACGCAAGAACCACGGACTGATCAATATCATCGATTCGATCACGGTGATCAAGAGTTTCGTGCGTGAAGAGCCGGAAGGGAAAAAACAATATGCTGTGCAGATGGAGATGTTGAATAACCAGTTACAGACCCGACGGACAAGTTATGTCTACGAGAGCCTGAAATCATTTATCCAGCAGATAGGAGTGGTGCTTATCATCATCCTGACCGTGTTTCTCGTACTTGATGGGCAGATGGGCATAGGAGCCATCATGATGCATATCATGCTTTTCCGGAATGTGTCGGCTCCCATCAGCCAGTTACATCGTATCTACGATCAGGTGAACGATGCCCTGATCTATGCCGATGGCTTTTTTGAAGTGCTTTCCAACGATGACGCAGTGGAAGTAGGTGGTAATATCAGGGCCGAAAATGTAAAGGGACAGTTTGAAGTGCGTGATGTGACTTTCACCTATCCAAACGGGAAGCAAGCCCTCTCGAATATCAATCTCTCCCTAAAAAAAGGTGAGACCACAGCTGTTGTGGGATTAAGCGGTGCCGGTAAGAGCACCCTGATCAATCTCCTTTGTAAATTCTATAAGCCCGATAGCGGAAAGATTTTGTTGGATGGAGTGGATCTGGAAGATTATGAAAATGGATCGTTACGGAACAATATCGGTTTGGTATTGCAGAAGAACCATATCTTTAAAGGGACGATCTATGATAATATCCTTTACGGGAAACTCAATGCTACCCGAGAAGAGGTGATTGAAGCATCGAAAAGGGCTTTTCTACATGACCAGGTGCTTTTACTCCCTGAAGGGTATGAAGCTGATGCTTTTAATCTGAGCGGCGGTCAACAGCAACGGATTGCCATCGCACGGCTGTTCCTCAAGAATCCACCGGTAATTTTCCTCGATGAGCCGACTGCAAGTCTCGATGCCATTGCAACCNNGATGAGTCTCGATGCCATCAAGGAGGGACGTACCGTGGTGATTATTTCACATTCGCTTTCGCAGATCATCGATGCCGACTTGATCCATGTCTTAAAGGATGGACGGTTGGTAGAAACCGGATCGCATGAATCGCTCTACAAACAAAATGGCGAGTACCGTAAGATCTTCGACGCTTCTGCCCGCAGCCTTAACCTCGACAAAATGCTCGATACCCTAGCGGTTTGATCTATTATTTCTGTTAAATTATAGGTAACTATTGATATTTTACTTTGTTCTTTGAATCTTTTAGCCTAATTCTAAGTTTTATAAAACTAAAAGTCTAATAATGGAAGCAGTTCTTGAACGAAAAATAAAACTTGTAAAAGAGATACCGGATGATAGCACTGCTTCAATAAACAATATTAGCACCAGAATTTCAAAATTTCGTCAGTAATATCATTTTACTGACGAAATTTTGACTACTATGATCAAGATAAAAAGTGCATCAAAAGAGAGAATTGAAACAATAGTAAAATCCAAGAAAACAGACAAGATACTTGTCGAAAAAACAGTCCGGGATTTAATGCTTTTGGAAGGATTGGCCAAGTCCGATTTATTGGAATCATCACATTATCAAATCAGTCACTTTTCCCGATGCACTCACGGTAACTTCAATCGTTCCTTTATCGACGAAGGAGAGTCGGATATTTTTCAGAGGTATATTTTATTTTGTAAAGATGCAGGATGCAGGATGTTAGGTTTGAGATTTAGGATTTAGGATTTGGTTTGTGGGATGTAGCTTGCCAAGCGATTTGGCTACTACCACCGATACCATCGCATCACCGGTGATATTGATTACCGTGCGGCACATATCGAGTGGACGGTCGATAGCAAAGATCAATGCAAGACCGATCGCCAACTTGTCGGCAGGGAAACCGATCGATTCCAGCACAATTACCAGCATGATCATTCCGGCACCGGGAACGGCCGCCGCACCGATAGAGGCCAACAAGGCAGTCAGAATAATGGTCAACTGATCCAGGAAATCTAATGGAAAATGAAGCGCTTGGGCAATGAAGACGGCCGCTACCGCCTGATAAAGGCTGGTACCGTCCATATTGACGGTAGCGCCTACCGGTAACACAAAACTCGACACCTCATTGTCCACTCCAAGGTGATCCGTGACCCGCTCCATCGTCACCGGCAATGTGGCGGCACTCGAACTGGTGGAGAAGGCGAGGAGTTGGGCAGGAGCAATTCCCTGGATAAACCAACGGGGACTCTTTCCGGTATAAAAGTAAACGACTAAAAGATAGAAGCAGAGTATCAATATTAACCCTAAAACGACTGTGGCGCCATAGAAAAGCAACCTTTGGAGTATCTCTATATTGTCGGAACTGACGACGATTTGTGCCAGAAGGGCAAATACGGCAAAAGGGGCTATCTGCATGAATAGGTCGACCATTTTCAGCACTATTTCGTTTAGTCCGGTGATCAGTTTGGCGACCGGCTGTGCACTTCCCGGGTCGATCAACAACATGCTGATACCGAAGATAATGGAGAAAAAGATTACCTGTAACATCAAGCTGTTATTGCCGAAAGCGATAAAAATATTTTCGGGGACCAGGTCGATCAGAAAAGTCAATGGGCCACTATCCTGCTGTTCCGCTTTCTCTATATTGGAGGTGATGGATGCATCACCGGCGTATGTTGCAGTCAACAGGTCAATAGTCTCCTGTGAAATACCTACTCCCGGTTTTAACGTATTGACCAAAAGAAATCCTACCACGATGGCTATCACTGTGGTGCTGATATATAGAATGATCGTACGGACTCCAATATTCCGGAATTTGGATATCTCTTTCAGGTCGGATATCCCTTTTACTAATGAGGTGAAAATTAAGGGTATTGCAATTAATTTGAGTAACCGGATGAAAATTGTGCCGAAAGGTGCGATCCAGTCGCTGACAAACTCTCTTCCCCAACTAAAATTACTGACTACTATACCAAATAAGATGCCGAGCACCATTCCTATCACTATCTTCCAATGTAGGGGGAGTTTTTTCACTGTTTATTATGATTTTTTATGTAACATTCTCATTAATACNNTGGGATCGGAGATGTGTATAAGAGACAGTTATTTGTCTGAGCAGCTCCATCTCTTCGGAAAGCTCTTTCCGGTATCGTTCACCGAATTCCTTCCACTTTTCGGGATCATGCTGGAACCACTTCCTTAATTCTGTGGATGGGGCAATCTCTTTTAACCAAAGATCCACATGGGCGTTTTCTTTGGACAGGCCTCGTGGCCATAGCCGATCTATCAATATACGATAACCGTCATTATCGCCCAATTGCTCATATATACGTTTCATTCGGATCATAATGCTCTATCTATAGGTGGCTATTGCATCCTTAAGATGGGTAGAATCGCTACTCTATAACAAAAGGATAAATAGAATGTTCAATATTTTTTTATAAGAAAATCAGATTTACCCTATGTATGGCTACAGCAATTTTCTGGGTTCGTGTTGTTTTCAAAAAAAATCATGTACTTTTGTCTTACGAACCCGATTGAAGCGTCGTGATGATAAATGGAATGACCCGCCAAATCGGACGATTGAAAAATAAGAAATAAAATTATCGCATGAGACGTAGTAGTATATGGGTCATGAGTGCCATTGTGCTTATGATCACATCCTGTAATCCTAAAAATGAAGAGGTGAAGATTTTAAAGCAATCCGATTTTCCCGCTCCTCCGGTAGCGGAAATGATTCCCGACAGCTTTGTCAACTTCGGGCAAGAGCGTATCGACAACTATTATTGGTTGAAAGATAAGACCAATCCCAAAGTAATTGAGTATCTCAATGCCGAAAACGGCTATACCGACAGTGTAATGGCTTCCACCAAAGTGCTGCAGCAGACTATTTTTGATGAGATCGTCGGCCGTATCAAAGAAGATGATGAGAGTTATCCGTCACTGAAGGATGGTTATTACTATTACAGCCGTACGGAGAAGGGGAAACAATACCGGACCTACTGTCGCCGAAAAGGGTCGATGGATTCGCCTGAAGAGGTTATCTTCGATGTGAACGCGATGGCTGAGGGGAAAACGGCATTTATTTTCAGGGGCTATTCCATCAGTCCCGATAATAGCAAGGCAGCCTATTTCTATAACGAAACCGGTTCGTATGCCGAATTTACGATGAAAGTAAAAGATCTTGCTTCGGGGGAGAATATAGGTTTTTCAATGGATGGTGTAGCTTCAGTGGCATGGGCCAACGACAACAAGACGTTGTTCTACAGCCTGATCGACCAGACGTTGCGTTCATCCAAAATATACAGGCAAACGCTGGATGCATCAGCAGGAGAATTGGTTTATGAAGAGAGGGACGCCCGTTTTGGCACCTATGTCTATGGCAACAAGACAAGAGAATATATTTTTATAGCCAGCGCCAGCTCCACCACTTCGGAAGAGAGGTATATCTCTGCCGATAGGCCTGCCGATCCGTTCAAGATTTTTCTTCCCCGGGTACAGGATGTGGAGTACAGCGTTTACCCGCATAAGGATAAATTCTTTGTGCGCTATAAAGACAAGGAGAACCTCAACGGGTTGATCTACGAAATGCCACTCACTGGTTACGAAGATCGCACCACCTGGAAACTGTTTGTGCCTCATGACAATAAGGTGCGTATTGAATCGATCGACATAGTGAAAGAGTATCTGCTGTTGGAATTAAGAAAAAACGGACTGGCCGAAATTCAGGTCAAGCCGGTATCCGGAGAGGGTGAGACAGAGACGATTGCTTTTCCCGAGCCGGTCTATACGGCATCACTCGGCGGCAATCCCGAATATGATGCAAATACTTTCCGCTACACATACACTTCGCTCAATCGTCCTACAACCTTGTATGAATATAATATCGAAACCAAAGAGAGCGAGAAATTGAAAGAGCAGGAAGTGCCTTCCGGATTCAACCCTGACGACTATAAGGTAGAGCGTCTTTGGGCGACTGCTCCCGACGGAGTGGAGGTACCCATGGCCATCGTCTACAAAAAAGGATTGAAGAGAGACGGCACCAATCCGGCACTGCTCTATTCATACGGAAGCTATGGAATAAGTTCCGATGTCTATTTCAGTGCGAGCATGTACAGCCTTATCGACCGGGGTTTTGTCTATGCGATTGCCCAGATCCGTGGAGGGAGTGACCTGGGTGAGCAGTGGTATGAAGAGGGAAAACTGTTGAATAAGAAGAACACTTTTATCGATTTTATTGCCTGCAGTGAGAAGTTGATTCACGATGGCTACACCTCCCCCGATAAACTGGCCGCCATGGGTGGTAGTGCTGGAGGCCTGCTGATGGGGGCAGTGGTGAATATGCGCCCTGATCTCTATCGGACGATCGTTTCGCAAGTTCCCTTTATTGATGTAATCAACACTATGTTAGACGATACTTTGCCACTCACTACGGGCGAATATGAGGAGTGGGGTAATCCCAATGAAGAGGAGTATTACAATTATATACTCTCTTATTCACCTTATGACAATATCAGTGCGCAGGATTATCCCAATATATTGATCACGGGCGGGATCAATGACTCGCAGGTACTTTTTCATGAACCTGCCAAGTATACAGCCAAACTGCGCGAGCTGAAAACAGATGATAATATCGTGTTATTGCATATGAATATGGATTCCGGTCATGGTGGCGCTACGGGACGATATGACGGCATCAGGGATACAGCGTTTGAATTCGCCTTTATCCTCCATCGAGTCGGGATTGAAAAATAGATTGAGCGATGCATGTACAGAGCCACCGACATGGGAAGGGATATGGTCATGATCACCATCACGACCATGGGGATGTAAAGAATATCAAAGTGGCATTCTTCCTGAATCTCTCTTTCACCATCATCGAATTTGTGGGTGGAGCAATCACCAACAGTGTGGCAATCCTTTCCGATGCCGTCCATGATTTGGGAGATAGTTTTTCACTTGGATTGTCGTGGTATTTCCAGAAAGTGGCCAAAAAACCACGTACACAAGATTATACCTACGGCTATAAGCGCTTTTCGCTGTTGGGAGCCGTGATTAATTCAGTGGTATTACTGGTGGGGAGTTTCTTGATACTGCTACATGCTGTCCCGCGTCTGTTCAATCCGCAACATCCCGATGTGAAAGGGATGTTGCTGTTGGCAGTATTGGGAGTGATCATTAACGGTATGGCTGTTCTTCGGTTAAGAAAGGGGAGTTCAATTAACGAGAGGGTAGTGTCGTTGCATCTTCTGGAAGATGTATTGGGCTGGTTAGCGGTGTTGGTAGGGGCCGGGATCATGTATTTTGTGGATGCGCCATTCATCGATCCGCTACTCTCTATTCTTATTTCTCTCTACATCCTCTATAATGTCTACCGGAATATCCGACAGAGTTTACGAATCATTTTGCAGGGAAGCCCCGTGGATCTGGATATGGAAGAAGTAGATCGGACACTACAGGAAATCGATGAAGTGGAAGAGGTACACGATCTTCATGTCTGGTCTGTGGATGGTGAATACAATGTGATGACCCTGCACGTGGTGCTCGGGAGTGCTATCCCAATGGAGGAACAGCACCGGCTGAAACTGGAGATCCGTGACAAGCTATTTGGACTGGGGGTACAGCACTGCACAATCGAATTTGAAGTGGCAGGCGAAGATTGCGGAATGGAGGGCTGTTGTTGATAAATTGACTCAGCTTTCCTAATGGTATCTTTTATCCGTAAAAAATATAACTACGTCTTTTATATATGTTAAAACTGTTAGAGTTCGCTGGATCTGTACCGTTTGACTTGAAAGAAACTTATTATTCTAAATAGGTGTAACCATACAAACCCGAGCGGTAGTTGGAGAGGAATTCTTTCCCTTCTTCCACCGAAATCTTTCCCTGCTTCACCGAACTCATCACCCAGGTCTCCACCGTGCGTACCAGTTTCTTTGGACTGTATTGCGCATATTCCAACACATCCGCTACTGATTCTCCATCAATCACCTGGTCAATTTTATATCCGCCATCCCCTGTAGAGACATGAACCACATTGGTATCGCCGAACAAATTATGCAAGTCGCCCAGGATCTCCTGATAAGCTCCTACCAGAAAGACACCAATATAATAGGAGTCATCCTTCTTGAGAGAGTGAACCGGCAGATAAGCCGAGCGGAATCCCTCCTGCGAAGCAAAATTGGATATCTTTCCGTCCGAATCGCAGGTGATATCCTGCAATGTGGCTGTCCGGTCGGGTTTCTCATCCAACCGGTGGATCGGGATGATGGGAAATATTTGGTCGATCGCCCATGAGTCGGGAAGCGACTGGAAGAGGGAGAAATTGCAGAAATATTTATCGGGCAAGAGGGTAGACAGCTGCCTCAGCTCTTCCGGTGCATGCTTGGAGCGGTTGCTGGTGACGTTGATCTCCCGGATAATCGAGAAATAGAGCTGCTCCATCTGCGCCCGTGTTTTCAGGTCGAGCATCCCGAGACTGAAAAGGTCGAGCGACTCCTCCCTGATCTGCTGCGCATCGTGCCAAGCCTCCAACATCCGTGGTTGGGTGAGTGTATCCCATATATTATAGAGCTCTTTTACCAATTCATGGGCATCTTCTTCTAACTCCTGGTCTTCGGGCCATGCCGGCAAGGTGGCCGTTTCCAATACTTCGAAGATCAATACGGAATGATGTGCTGTTAATGCACGCCCCGATTCGGTGATGATGTCGGGGTGAGGTAGCTCGTTTTTGTTGGCAGCATCCACAAAAGCAAATACCGAGTCATTCACATACTCCTGGATGGAGTAGTTGATGCTGTTTTCGGTGAAAGAGGAACGAGTGCCGTCATAATCAACTCCCAATCCCCCTCCTATATCCACATACTGAATCTTGAATCCCAGCGAGTGCAATTGCACATAGAACTGGGCTGCTTCACGGAGTGCGGTCTTGATGCGGCGTATCTTGGTGATCTGACTCCCTATATGAAAATGAATCAGCTGAAAACATTCCTCCATCTTGTTTGTCTTGAGCACCTCCATGGCTTCGAACAGTTCACTCGAATTGAGCCCGAATTTACTGCCGTCGCCACCCGATTCTTCCCATTTTCCACTGCCGGAGCTGGCCAGTTTCACCCGGATGCCGATATTGGGTTTTACCTTCAACCGTTTGGCAATCTTGATGGTCAAGTGAAGTTCGTTCAGCTTCTCTACCACAATGAATACCTTCTTTCCCATCTTTTGCGCCAGCAGCGCCAATTCTATATAGCTTTCATCCTTATAGCCGTTGCAAATGATCAGTGAATTATTGTCGGTATTGATTGCCAATACGGCATGCAACTCCGGCTTGGAGCCAGCCTCGAGGCCGATATTGAATTTTTTTCCACTCGACACGATCTCTTCCACCACTTGCCTCATCTGATTTACCTTGATAGGGTAAATGATATAATTCTGGGCATCATATTCATATTCTTTGGATGCGATGGCGAAACTTTGGAATATCTTCTCAATACGATTGTCGAGAATCTCCGGGAATCGAATTAATACGGGAGCTGAAACATCGCGCAGGTACAACTCACGCATCAGATCACTCAAATCTACACTGTCGCCCGCCTGTTTGCGCGGAGTTACCTGCACATGTCCTTTTTCATTCACGGAGAAATAACCGTTTCCCCAACCGTTGATATTATACAACTCCTCAGAGTCTTCAATACGCCATCTTCTCATTCCGAAAGACAATATTATAATGGTGATACATAAAACAAGCCGATCAGCATAAAATTTGATCAATCAGCAGACAAAAATAGACATAAATTTTATTATTTGAGGATATCATTGGTAAAATGATGGATGAAAATAATACATTCTCATTTTTCCAACCGTTTCCCATCCTGTTGTCGATCACTTTTTTTTAGATGTGCCGGATGGTGTGAATTTTAATTAACGCATTTTTCCAATATCGAGAAGGTATATTAAATCTCTCGGAGTTTATTTCTCGTAGATTTTTTTCTATTGAATGATTGCTAAGTTATCTTTCTCCCAATTATATTAATTTGTTCTTTTCTAATTTATTTGTTTGAAATTCAATATGGTTGAACAAAACGGAAAACTTTTTCTAGTTATCTAAAAATTAAAATGCTTATTGTCAGTTATATATAAATAATTCCGGAAAACTTTTTCTTTATGTTGATAAATAAATAGGAAAATATTTTGCACTATTGGAAACTTTTTATAAACTTGCAGAGCCAAAATCTCACATTGAAGAGTTGTAGAGTCGATTTAGAAAATAAGTAAGTATTTTAAAACTTTTTTTATTATATAATTTTTTCCTGATGAAGAAGAAGACATACACTTTCGACGAAGCCTATAAAGCCTCGTTAGGGTACTTTCAGGGCGATGAACTGGCTGCCAAGGTATGGGTAAGCAAGTACGCCCTTAAAGACAGTCAGGGTGCTATCTATGAGAAAACACCTGAAGATATGCATTGGCGACTGGCCAAAGAGGTGGCACGAATTGAAAAGAAATATGCCAACCCGTTGAGCGAAAAAGAGCTGTTCGACCTGTTCGACCGTTTTCGTTATATCATTCCCCAGGGCAGTCCCATGACCGGCATCGGTAACGATTACCAGGTGGCATCCTTGTCGAATTGCTTTGTGATCGGAATGGATGGCGATGCCGACT
>LSQX01113320.1_pt1 | contig 19778 bp, 17 predicted proteins | sample 654561 | NCBI WGS metagenome assembly LSQX01 (sample SAMN04489861, study PRJNA283612) | anaerobic digester metagenome | isolation source: 4 biogas reactors fed with cattle manure at either 37C or 55C with and... | place: Denmark: Kongens Lyngby | collected 2014
TAATCAAAAAACCTAATAATTTTATTAGTACACTATTGAAAATATCCAATAATTCTATCAGTAGAGTTGCTCAAAAACTCAATAATTTTATCAGTAGGATTTTTTAAATAACTAAAATAAGCCCTGTAAAACGGTATTAATACACAAATATTTCACCTTCCACCCTCCGAGCAAAGCTACAATGTTGATAATGAAAATATTAACTAAGAACTAAAAACTAAAAACTCAAAATTCACAATTTTCCACTTTATGAACTTTCCCCTTTATCCTCAAAACTCACAATTAACCATTAATCATTTCTCACTCATCTTTATTCTGTTAAAAGTTTTTATGCTTCCAAATTTTTCCTAATTTTGTAAAATAATCATTTATAAAAGGAATTGAAAAAAGTTTTATATATCTCTTATGACGGCATGACGGATCCTTTGGGGCAATCGCAGGTGTTGCCATATCTTGTTGGATTGAGCAAAAAGGGCTACAGTTTTGTATTGCTATCTTTTGAAAAATCTCAAAGATTTGAGCAATTTCGTCATCAAATATCCGAAATTTGTGAACAGGCAAATATAGAGTGGCAACCCGTGTCATACACTAAAAAGCCGCCAGTTTTGTCCACATTGTGGGATGTGCGTAGAATGAAGAAAAAGGCAAAACAGCTTCACAAAATCCATAAATTTGATTTGCTGCATTGTCGTAGTCATGTGGCCACTTTAGCAGGGAAATATTTGAACCAAAAATTTAATTTACCCTATATTTTCGATATGCGAGGTTTCTACGCCGACGAAAGAGTTGACGGTGGTTTGTGGAATTTGAAGAATCCACTTTTTAGAATGATATATAGATATTTTAAAAACAAGGAGAGCTATTTCTTGAAAAATGCCACTTACACAATTTCGCTGACCAAAGCTGGAAAAGAGATAATTGAAGAGGGTTTTAATGAAAAAATTGCACCCATAGAGGTAATTCCGTGCTGTGCCGATTTGAATCATTTTGATTATAAAAATATTGATGAAAAGCAGAAAAATAAGTTAAAAACTGAGCTTGGTATTTTGGCAGAAAATAGGGTGGTAACATACATTGGTTCGCTGGGTACATGGTATTTGACGGACGAAATAGTGAAAGCTTTCGCCAAGTTCCGTGATGCTCAAAAAGTGGATAAATTTTTGGTTGTTTCTGGCGATGATTTGGAGATTTTAAAACCAGCTATGGCTAAATATAAAGTCTCGGAAGATGAAGTAATTATCCGTTCTTCGCCACGCAAAATGGTACCTTTGTATATCTCTTTAAGCGATTTTTCTATCTTTTTTATAAAGCCAGTTTTCTCTAAAAAGGCATCATCTCCAACAAAATTCGCCGAACTTTTGGGAATGGGAGTGCCGGTGCTTTGCAATGCCGATGTAGGCGATATGGATAGCTTTTTTCATGACTATAATTTAGGGCATATTATGCCAGATTTCGAAGAAAAGAGCTTCGAGAATGCAGTTTTAGAATATGAAAATATGATGGCGATTTCCAAAGAAACTTTGAGAGAAGTGGCTGAAAATTTATTCTCACTCACAAAAGGTGTAGAACTTTATAGTAGAGTTTATAAATCGATATTGAAGTGAAGATATTAGCCTTGATGCAACATAGACCAGATAGGTCGCCGGGACAAAGATTTAGATTTGAGCATTATATGGAATATTTGCAAGAGCAGGGTTGGGAGATTTGTTTCTCGAATTTGCTCAACGGAAAAGATGACAAATATTTCTATTCCAAAGCTAATTATTTCCGTAAAGCTTTTATAGCCTTAAAATCACTTTTTGTAAGATGGAAAGATTTGCGTAGAGCAAAAAACTTCGATATTGTTTTTGTTTATCGCGAAGCTTATATGCTTGGCACAACCTATTTTGAAAGGAAGATTGCCAAAAAAGGCATCCCTTTGGTTTTTGATTTCGATGATTCTATTTGGCTCAACGATACCAGCGAAGGAAATAAGAATTTGGCATGGCTCAAAAAGCCAGAAAAGACGGCAGAAATCTGTAAAGTCGCCACTATGGTGATGGTCGGAAATGAGTATTTGGCAAATTATGCACGACAATTTTCAAAGAATGTGGTAGTTGTTCCCACAACCATTGATACTAATTATCACAAAAAAGAAAATATTGCAAAACAGTCCGAAACTATCTGCATTGGCTGGACTGGCACCACAACCACCATGAAGCATTTTGAACTAATAATGCCCGTTTTTGTTAAACTCAAAGAGCGTTTTGGCGATAAAATTTCATACAGAGTTATCACAAACCGCATTGTGGAGGGCTATCCCGTTGATGTGGAGATGCTTATTTGGAACAAAAATCGTGAAATTGAAGATTTGCAATATTTTGATATTGGCATAATGCCACTTCCGGATGACGAATGGAGCAAAGGTAAATGTGGCTTCAAAGGCTTGCAATGTATGGCATTATCGATGCCCGTGGTGATGTCGCCAGTGGGTGTAAATGTGGATATTGTTGAAGATGGTAAAAATGGCTATTTGGCAGAAACTGAAGAAGAGTGGTTGGAAAAATTAAGTATATTAATTGAGTCGGAGAATTTGAGAATTGAAATTGGTAAAAAAGCTCGAAAAAGTATAGAGGAAGAGTACTCGGTTGAAGTTTGGAAAATAAGGTTTGATGAGCTTTTGAAAACATTATTGAGCAAAAATAGGAATGAAAAATAGTGATGAAAAATATATAGAACGTTGCTTTAGTTTGGCAAATTTAGCTTTGGGCGATACCGACCCCAATCCTTTGGTAGGTGCTGTAATTGTGCACGATGGGAAAATTATTGGCGAAGGATATCACAAAAGAAGTGGTGAGGCACATGCCGAAGTGAATGCCGTAAATTCTGTAAAAGATAAATCAATGCTTCCTAAGTCAACAATTTATGTCAATTTAGAGCCATGTTCACATTTTGGAAAAACTCCGCCGTGTTCAAATTTAATTATAGATTCAGGAATTAAAAGAGTTGTCGTAAGCAATTTAGACCCCAATCCGAAAGTTGCAGGAAAAGGTATTGAAATGATGCGTAATGCAGGCATAGAAGTTGAGACCGGAGTTTTGAAAGAAAAGGGAGAGGAGTTGAACAGAAGATTTTTTACTTTTCACAATAAAAAACGACCATACATTATTCTAAAATGGGCAAAGACTTTGGATGGTTTTATGGACGTTAAACGAACACATGAAAATGAGAAAAAATCGTACTGGATTAGTAATCAAGAGCTTAAAACACGTGTTCATCAGTGGCGTTCAGAGGAAACAGCAATCATGGTGGGAGCAAATACTGCCATAAATGATAATCCAAAACTCAACGTTAGAGAATGGCAAGGAGCTGACCCACTGCGAATTGCACTTGCCATAGGAAAGGAATTACCCGGAAATTTGAATCTTTTTGATGGAAGTCAAAAAACAATCCTTTTTACCGACAATAAATATTTATATAAAGATTTGCCAATAGAGATTTTTGAACTTAAGGAAGAAGATTTTTCTTTAGAACTTCTTCTAAACGTACTTTATGAAAAATCTGTACAATCGCTAATTGTTGAGGGCGGAAAAGAACTTTTATCTTCTTTTATAAAATCCGATTTATGGGACGAAGCCAGAGTACTCACCGGAAATAAATATTTCATCGAAGGTCTAAAAGCTCCTTTGATTGACGTAAATCCTCATAGAACAGAAAGTTTTTCTAAAGATAAAATCGACTACTATTTCAATAATACTAAATTCGAAAAGTAATGACACTTCTTATAATTGCAATATTTCTTTACACTCTCATATTCATTGTAATGAAGTTATTTGAGAGATATGAAGTTGACAATTTCTCAGCCATAAGTATTAATTATCTCGTGGCAGCTGTTTCTGGAATTTTAATTTTCAATAGAGTTTTAGATTTCAATTACGAAGCTGGAATGTGGGTTATTGCTGTTATAGTTGGGGTAATTTTCTACGGAGTTTTTCATCTTTTTGCCATCTGCTCACAAAAAATCAGTATCACGATGACTGCCATGGCAAGTAAAATGTCGGTGGTAATTCCCATAATTGTTACTCTCTTTTTATTCAACGAAAGTATCACAATATTAAAGATTGTAGGAATAATCGTTATTATAATTTCGCTCTATTTGATGCTAAAACCCGACAAACAAAATCCCATAAAACGAAGTTTATTACTAATCCCCATTTCCATCTTTATTTTTACAGGAATTTCCGATACACTTTTCAAGGTAACGCAGGTCAGTTATAATATTAATGATGCCATAATGTCGGCACAATTTGTAAGTTTGGTTTTTGCATTGTCATTTATTTCGGCTGTTGTAACGGCTCCTTTTTTCAAAGTTAAGCCCAAACTCTTCTTTCAGAAAAAGAATATAATTGCAGGCTTGGTGCTTGGACTTATCAATTTTTTGGCAGTTTTCTTTTTCACCTATTCTATGATAGATTTCGAAGGAAGTCTGTTTTTTCCTATCTTCAATGCTTCTGTGGTGGGGCTAACGGCAATTTCTGGAATGTTGCTATTTAAAGAGAAAATGAGCAAAATAAATATTTTTGGACTTATTTTAGCTATATTTGCAATAGTGCTCATAAACCTATAATTGATGTTTGACGAAAGTTATAATACTATTTTAAAAGCATCCGAGGGCTCGTTTCGTGATAAAGGTAGCAAGTTTATTGCCTATCTTTTTCCGGTTACTACCGAGGATGAAGTAAAGGAAATTTTACAAGATTATAAAAAGAAATATTACGATGCTCGACACCACTGCTACGCATATCGATTAGGCTGGAACAAAGATGCTTATAGAATAAATGATGATGGCGAACCCTCTGGAACAGCAGGAAAACCAATTTATGGACAAATTCTTTCCAACGATTTGACCAATGTTTTAATTTTAGTTGTCAGATATTTTGGAGGTGTAAAATTGGGTGTTTCGGGGCTAATTCAAGCCTATAAAGCAGCTGCAGCCGATGCCATCGAAAATAATAAAATTGTAGTAACACCCATTCGACATTTGTTGAAAATTGAATTTGGATACCCACATATGAATCAGGTGATGTCGCTATTGAAAGTAGATGAAGTGAAAATCCAAAAAAGCGACTATACAAACGATGGCGTGATAATCGAGCTTACAGTTGAAAAGAAAATTGTTGCAAATCTTGAAAAGCAACTTCTTGATTTAGAAGGACTTAGTTTGAAATTGCTTGATATATTTTAAAATATATTAAGCTAAGTTTTATCCTAAAATTTAATCTTCGTGATTTTGCTTTATATTTCAATTATTTCATCTAATTTTGTTTCAAATAATTACAAATGAAAAATATATTTTACTTCATAATAATCTCGCTCCTGATTTTCTCATGCACGGTTCATCAGCCACAGCTTGATAGTAGCGGCATGCGGAGCTTATACATACATCCAAGTTCTGGACATAAACCCGATAGTGCAATTGAATCATACATTAATATATATAAGGAGGCAATTGAAAAAGAGATGAGCAAAGTTTTGACATATTCGGAATTTGCCATTGAAAAGTCGAAGCCAGATGGAGGTCTAAATCAGTTAGTTGCCGATATGGTGCTGAATTGGTGTGAAAAACAAGATTTTGGTGAAGAGGGATTAGAGGCCGATTTTTGCTTGTTGAATCACGGTGGAGTTCGCAAAGCACTGCCCAAGGGTGAAATTCGTGTAGAAAATATTTTTGAGCTAATGCCTTTCGAAAACGAAATAGTGATAGTTCAACTTTCGGGTGAAAAAGTGGAGGAGATGTTCCAGTTTTTGGCACAAAATAATGATGGACACCCAATTTCCAATGCAAGTTTTGAAATTATAAATGGAAAAGTTGAAAATATTAAAATTAATAATAGTGCATTGGATAAATCAAAATCATATAATGTGGCAAGTATCGACTATTTGATGTTTGGAAACGATGGAATGACATTTTTTGTTGACAATCAAAAACTTTTTAAAACTGGTGTACTTTTAAGGGATGCTTATATTGAAGAAATTCCAAATATGAAATTAGATTTATACTATCCCAAAAATTTTAAAAATAGAATTATTGTAAAATGACAAAAAATATAATATTACGATTTTCAATTTCTTTGATAATTATTTTTTCTTATCAATTTAATTTTGCTCAAAAAGCCACTAAGGTAGATACTGTCTATTTTTTGCAAACAAATGATACTCATAGCCGTATTGAAGCTTTTTCGGAAAATGAAAAGCGAAATCCCGGTGCAGCAGGCTACGCCATGCGTTCAGCTTTTATAAAATTTTACAAAGAAAAGCACTCCAATTTGTTAATTTTCGACTCTGGGGATTTCCTTCAAGGTACTCCATATTTTAACTTTTTCAAAGGAGAATTGGAGGTTGAGTTGATGAATCGACTTGGTTATCATGCAGTTACACTGGGTAATCACGAATTTGACAATGGGGTAGATGAGCTTGCCAGAATTTTGAAACATGCCAAATTTAAGGTTATAAGTTCAAATTATGATGTTTCAAAAACTGCATTGCGGAAAATAGTTAAGCCATATCATATTTTCAATTTGAATGGTATTCGCATTGGTGTTATTGGATTAGGTGTAGATCCCGAAGGATTAATATCTCCCAATAATTTTAAAGATGTAGTGTATAAAGACCCCATTGAGATGGGTAATTATTGGGCTGACTATTTGAAAGAAAAGCGTAAAGTAGCCATGGTGGTCTGTTTATCGCATTTGGGTTTTTATGTTGATGAAGAAAAAATTTCAGATGCTACGTTGGCAGCCAGTAGTAAAAATATTGATATTATCATGGGAGGTCATTCGCATGTACTTATTGACGTTCCTCTATATGTTAATGATAAAAATAATAATGAAGTTTTAATTACTCAAAATGCAAGTACTGGCTCTCATATGTCGCTGATTTATAGTGTTCTCAAATGAGACTGCTCGCAAAGGCTGATTGTTCTATATACAAACTTTTTTAAAAGTCAAGGGTAAAACCATTTTTTAATTTACTTTTTTTTGTTTATCTTTGTTACGCAATTGAGCAAACGCCATTTGCAACTTAGTTAATCACATTTTATTATCTTAATAATCAATAGGAAGCATATATAATGAAAGGAAATATGGTATTGAATCACGTAGAAGTTTGGGAAAGATGTTTAGAAACCATAAAAGATAATTTGCCAAATCGGAGTTACAAAACTTGGTTTGAGCCACTTATTCCGCTCAAGTTAGAAAGCAATGTGTTAACGATTCAAGTTCCTACTCACTTTTTTTATGAATTTATTGAAGAGAACTATATCAACTTACTGAAGAAAACTATTCACAAAGAACTTGGTGCAAAAGGTAAATTAGAATATAGTATAAAAATGGATAATAATTCAGAGTCAGCTATGAATTCTTCCATTTTGTTGCCTACTACAAATAAGAATGCGACAAAAAATCCAGAAGTAAATATGCCAATAAACATCAATAAAGAGAGTTCGAGAGAGATTCCCAATCCATTTATAATTCCTGGATTGAAAAAAATAAACATCCATTCACAACTTATAGACACATTAAATTTCGATAATTTTGTTGAAGGGGATTGTAATCGTTTAGCACGTTCGGCTGGATACGCTGTGGCAAAAGATCCGGGCAAAACAGCCTTTAATCCACTTTTTATTTATTCGGCGGTAGGTCTGGGAAAAACTCACTTAGCACATGCAATTGGAGTGCAAGTGAAAGAGCTTCACCCCGAAAAAATTGTACTTTATGTTAATAGTGAACAGTTTATACAGCAATTTGTAGATTCTATCAAAAATAATAATTTAAGTGATTTTGTACATTTCTACCAAATGATAGATGTACTAATTATTGATGATATTCAGTTTTTGGCAGGAAAAGAGAAGACTCAAGATGCTTTCTTTCACATATTCAATCACTTACATCAAAAAGGAAAACAACTTGTTATAACATCAGATAAAGCTCCGGTAGAGATGACTGGCTTTGAACAACGTCTTCTTTCTCGCTTTAAGTGGGGATTGGCAGCTGATTTACAAGTTCCAGACTTGGAAACAAGAATGGCCATTCTTCATAAAAGATTTTATAACGACGGCATAGAAATGCCCGAAGATGTAATTGAATATATTGCATATAATGTTAGCACAAATGTTAGAGAACTTTATGGTGCAATCACATCTATTATGGCACAGTCATCGCTAAATAAAAAGCCTATTACAACGCAGTTGGCAAAGCAGATGATTGACAAATATGTGAAAAGTACTACAAGAGAAATTTCTATGGATTTTATCCAAAAAATTGTATGCGACTATTTTGAAATGCCAGTGGAGACAATAAACTCTAAAACACGTAAACGCGAAATTGTGCAGGTGCGTCAATTGTCAATGTATTTTTCCAAGAAAATGACCAATAACTCATTGGCTAATATTGGTAAACATTGCGGAAACAAAGACCACGCAACAGTTCTTCACGCATGCAAAACAATCAATAACTTGATAGATACTGATCCCAAATTTAGAGCTCAAGTAGAAGAGATTGAAAAGAAAATTCAGATATAAAATTATATTTTAGCCTTTGAAAAGCTTGAATTTATAATTGGAATATCTGCCATTTATAATTACAAAATAGACACCAGAACTAAATGCTCTTGTGTCTATTTTGTTTTTGTTTTGAGATGTTTTTTGTGAATATATGAGCTTGCCGCAAATATCAAAAATCTGAATAAGAGAATTATCGGCATTGGCAAAATCAATAATAATTTCATCTTTAAAAGGATTGGGGTAAACACTAATTTTGTTCTCATTTTCCGAAATTCCAACACTTTCAATTAATATATTTTTCTCAATTAAAATAGTATCGCAATTGTTACAAAGTTTAAGTTTGATAAGATATTCTCCTGTTTCTTCATAAACATGTTGCGGATTTTCAGTATCTGAAAAATTCCCATCACCAAAATCCCAGTAAAAAGAAAATGCATTTTGAGATTCACTTATAAAATTACAAATATTGTTATTGCAAGTAAAAGTGAAATCGCCAATTATGTTATCATATGCAATCAGAAAAAGAGTATCTGTATAATAATGGCAGTTATTTTCGTGGAAATGAGCAAAATAAACACCATTATTATTTACATAAATTGGATTTTCAGCTGAGCCATTATTCCAGATAATATCAGGATGTGCAGCCGAAATTTCTATCGTTTCATCATTGCACAACATCATCGTTCCTGAGGGTGAAATTTCCGTTTGAACGTTGTTAACCTGAATATTAAGTTCGTGATTTTGGCTGTAACATTTTCTTTCTACTTCCCAATTATAGAAGTAATAATATATGTCTGTTTTGTTTGGTGCCGAACTGCTGTCGATGCTGATATAATCGGTAGAGTAGGGGAAATCGACAATTTCGGTATTAGTAAATAAATTGGCAAAAGCAGGTCCCATAAGTCGGTATCTTCTATCTTTTTCTAATTGAAAATTTAGATTGATAATATTTTCACCTTCAGAAATGTTTACAATTTTCGTTTGTAGAATATTTCCCACAGAATCGCTCAGTTCAAAAATTTTATTTCCGTTGGCACCGCTATATATTTTCACATTTTTAAGAACCATATCTTCCTTTGTTTTGAACACCAAATAGTGCTTCTTATTTGATGCCATCATGCCACCAATTCCTTCATTATCAGGTTTTCCAGCATTTGCAATATAGTTATTGGAATGATACGGGAATAGGGTTAAATTAGTATCTAAATAATCAAAATGTAATCCCAAACTCAGCTCAATAGGGTCTTCTTTATTTATGTCATAAAACCAATGAATAAGTTTTACAGAATCGCTAAATAATGTCAATGAATTTGGAAAGCATAAAATTGTATCAGAAATATTTGGAATTTGTGCAGAATATGATTTTATAAAATTCTCTTTTATAATAGTGTCAGAACCTATTGAGTTTCCAGCTATTAGCTTCACTGTAAAATCACCTTCTTGATTATATTGGTGTATTGGATTTTGTTCGTAAGAAATATTTCCATCGCCAAAATGCCACTCCCAAGTCTCTGGCATATCGCTACTTAGGTCGTGAAATTGAATGGAATTATTGCACTCAATATTGTTGTCGGAACTAAAATCGGCTTGCGGTTTAAAAATTGCCTCTGAACAGTTCCATACAAGATTTTTTTCGAGAGTTAGCCAGTTTTCAGAATAGACACTTAATGTGGCACTATCGCCATATTGAGGCTCGAAAAACAAATTTATTGAATCATTAATAAGCTTGTGTTGTGCTATTAATTCGCCATCTTTTATTAAACTTGCAATGCAGTTGTTGCAATTGGGTATATAGCCTTTGTAAACCCCTGAACTGCAGTCCAATGTATCGCTCAAAAAGGCTGACATTGTAGCAGGTTTCACTTTGTGAAACTGCATAGAGGGGTCGCCAAAAAAGTGCATCACCGACATAGAATATTCATTTAACCCCCAATATAAAGTTTTATATAATAGTGCATTTATAAGTGCATTTCCAAGTCTATTTCCTGTGTTAAATTCATCAATTTGCCCATAGGGCTCATGTCCATTTCCTGTAAAATTTGGTGTAAAACTTGGCGATACCCAAAGTCCATCTATCAGACCCATCAAAAAGGCATCGTTGTATCCACTATAACTATAAAATGAGGGTGCAAAAACTCCCCACGCACCAGCATTGGAGCGTAAAAGTTTTTCTGCAAAAGACTCATCTTTATAAAATTCACCGCTATGACAATTGATGCTAAATACTAAATTTGGATTATTATTATTAAAAAGATATTCTATTTCGGAGGAGCCGAAATGAGGGTGTGTCCAGCCACTGGCATCTGAATATCCATGGTCTCTGTGAATAACGTATAACGAAACATGATTAAAAGCATTGATAATATCAGAGGTGTTGCCATCCCACATGAAGTTGGGTTTTTGCAAATCAACAGGAATTTCTTCGCCTGAGGAATATAAGCCGTTGTTCCAAAACTGTGGATTTACATCAGCTTCAGCTTGGTAGATTCTGTTGACGCTAATTGGACTATAAGCTTCAACATAGTCTTTAATTTCTTCCAAGGTTTGAACAAAGCGCCTGTCGTCATAACCATCAAAATTTTCATCTTGAAAATATCCACAGTGTGTTGCTGTATTGTAGAAGCTATCAGCATTGGGTGGTTTTTTTTCGGAATTAACTATTTTCCTAACTACATTCATGGCTTCTATTTCATTTGAAACAGAGATTCTGCCATAGGGTATGTCTGGAAAAATATCGTCATCACCGCCCATACAGGCATAGGCCACATCGCTGGCATAGTTGTTTATTAATGGAGGGGGCGAGGTGAGCAAAATGCCCGGTACCTGCTCATGGTCCCCAAGAATGCAAAGATAGTTGGGACGAGTGGGTAAGGAGTCGTAAAGCTCTTGAATAGAGTGTTTTATGGTTTCTGAATCCCAAAAATTACTACTTAAAATTTTAGTCTTAAAACCGCACTGTTGCTTCCAAAGGGCTAAAGTGTCGGCAGCAGAGGCAAAGTCGGGGTGAGTTATAATAAGATAATTGTTTTCTACATTCCTTTCAGGTTCTACAAGATTTAGCTGCTCTGGATTTTGTACCCATTTTTTTAGAAATTGAATAGTTTGCTCCGAATTATCGCTTTTGCTGTTATCACTATTAATCTTTTTAGTGAAATTAATATTGTATTCAATGTGGTAGTTTATTTTAACTTCCTTTTTTAGTGGATTATACTGCACAGGAGAAATTCTCACAAGGGCTGTTTTGTGTCCTCTGTATTCAATTTCGGAAACAATCTCGACGCAGTTTTCAAAAAACCATTTGTCAACAATGGGATAGTCGGCTGAGTTTTCAATAATATCATTATCAAAGCCGTATGTATCAATATGTTGAGGATGAGATTTTTCGAGTTTAATATCTTTGAAAACCTTGGAGTTTTTCACTTGATAAGAGAGTGAAAATTCATAATTTTCTGGAATATAAATCAACTGATATTTTGTGGGCAAAAGTGGCATTGCCTCTTCATGAACAAAAGAGTGGTTTTTGATAGAAATTTGTGTTCTAGCGTTATCCTTATTTTTAAATTTGAAGTCAGAGTTTTTATAAAATATTTCAACTCCAATTTTGTTATTCGAATAATGTTTTGTTTGGGCAAAACCACTGTTACACAGAGAAATAAGAATTAAGACAAAAAGAAATATTTTGTCTTTCCGAAGTTTTCCATGCACTAAACTCATTGGGTTTATATTAATTCTTAATTTTATCAAAGTTCATTTCAACAGCTCTTATTTTGTAACCTCTTTTCCTCATTAGATTCAGCACTCCATTTTCGCCACCAAGGTGTGCAGCTCCAATGGCTACAAATATTGGACTTTTACGCATCTTCTTGCCAATGCTTTTCACCATCTTAACATTCCTATCGATGAGAAAAGCCTTTTCAAATTCGGCGGGCATAGCTGTGTCTTGCGTTAGCTTAACCATCTCTTCCAAATCCATTTTAAGGTAGGCTCCAATTAGTTCTTCGGTCTTAGAACTACTCTCGTCTGTGGTGTCTTTAACAGCATCCATAAGCATTTTTATCTGCTCTTTAATGGTAATTCTGTCAACAGCTGCAATTTGGTCGGAAAATTTTTCTATTCCATAACATTTTTTATCTTTTTTTCTTGCAATTTTCAGAAGATAAAGGTCCAAAGCATCAGCCATATCACTCTTTATTTCGAGCATTGACAGCTGAGAAGAGAGAAAAAATGGTTTCATATTATTGAACATTGCTATTCCAATTCCATATTTCTCTTTTAAAGTCTTTTTCAGAAAATCGTAATCTTCTTTTTCCATCAAATCATCCAAACTCTCTTTCATCATCATATGTTTAATCATCTCTTTTTGGTCAATTTCGTCCAAAAGAAGTTCGAGAGCAAAGGCATCACAGGCATCAATGGCAATTTCAACAGAATCGCTATACTCAAAAACTCTCTTGTCTTGAATATGTATTGTGCCATAAATATAAGATGGTTTTTTAGATTTTTTGCCCATAACTTCCCAAAGTAGCGACTGTGAAAGCAAATGGGAGGGCAGAATAAATGTGAAAATAAAACCAATTAGAAAGAATCTTTTTTTCATAGTAAATTTATTTTAAGTGTTTTGATAATTCATACAATATTATAGAACCAGCCACTGAGGCATTCAACGATTCGGCTTGAGAACTTTTATTTGGTGATTTGGACTGTGGTAGAGAAATTTTGTGATTTATATATTTTTCAACTCCTAGCGAAATGCCTTTGCCCTCGTTTCCAATAATAAGCACGCTCTCTTTTTTGAAAGGAAATTTACTAACATCTTCGCCCTCCATATATGCTCCCAAAACATGATACTCTTCTGGGAGTATGCCGAAAAAGTCATCAATTTCGCAATAAAAAACTTTCACCCTCGCTATGGAACCCATACTGGCTTGAATAGTTTTGGGGTTGTAGCAATCGGCACTGTTTTTAGTACAAACAATTGTGTCAATTCCAAACCAATCTGCCGAGCGGATTAAACTGCCCAAATTTCCGGGGTCTTGGATTTCATCACAAAAAAGAATAGTCCTTTTTTGGTCAAAAATATCACCATTCAATACATAATGTTGATATTTGAATAAAGCAAAAACTGAAGATGGAGATGATAGTTTAGAAATCTTCTTTATTTCTTGTTCATTTACAATATTTATATATTGACTGATATTGGCAGAAATCTCCTTTTTTTCATCAATCCACTCTTGTGTGGCAAAAATGGATTCAATTTCCATATCTGCATTTATCAAATCTAGGACAAGTTTACTGCCTTCGGCAATAAAAATTTGATGTTTTTTGCGATATTTTCTAATCGAAAGAGAGTTAATTAGTTTGATATATCTATTGCTAAGTGCCATTTTTGGTTATTTCATCAAAGTTTTTACAAAAATATTAATTTATGAGCAAAAAGCAAATTTACTTTGCAAATATTATTTTGTTTTGTCTAAATTGGTGATTCTAAACTCTTTTCAACAATTTGTATTTGATAAATAATATATAGATAGGTGAACATGAGAATAAAAATAGTGTTATTATTGCACAATCATTGATTTTTTCTGAAATAATGATTATTTTTGAAAATTGGAATTAAACTAAAACTATTATGGAAACAAAAGAAAAAGTATTAAACGCAATGAAAGAGATGGGTGGACCTGTGCGACCTGGTGAAATAGCTGAGAAAACAGGAATTGAAAAGAAAGAATTGGATAAAATAATTAAGGTATTAAGGACAGAAGAGTTGATTTTTTCGCCAAAACGTTGTTTTTACGAAATAAAAAAATAGATTATCCTTGTTTCACAACTAATTTTATTTAATTTTGCCTTGTAATAATTTTGCAAGATCTTCTATTGATAGAAAAAGTGATTGCAAGTGAAATAGAAAAAACGAGTATTATCAAAATAATTTAAACAAAATGAGAAATAGAATTTTAACTTTAATCTTTTTATTGTCAACGCTTGGAGCGTTTTCACAGGCAAAAAAAGTGACAATAGAAGAAGGTAAGGCTTTAGCTCTTGAGTTTAGCAATAAGAAGCTAAATAAAAACTTGACAAGTTCTTCAGCATTAAATGTATCTGTTTGGAAAAAAAACACTACAGATTTAATGTATGTATATAACTGGGAAAACTCTTTTGTAGTAGTTTCGGCACACACAAGTTTCCCTCCCATTATTGCATATTCAGACGAAAATAACTTTGTTGTTGACGAATTACCAGATGTTGTAAAATATTGGATGGGTAATTATGAAGCAGGAATGATAAAATTAATGAACTCTGATAAGTCTAACGAAATTGACCCAGGTTGGGAAAAGTTAGCCAATGAGTTGAGTAATATGTCTGCTACTGATAAGGCTACAATAGCTGGAATTGCTCCACTTCTAAATTCACGTTGGAACCAAGATAAATGGTATAATGACTACTGCCCAGAACATCCCAATGGACCCAACGGACGTTGCTATGCTGGTTGTGTGGCCACATCAATGGGACAGGTTATGTACTATTATCAGCACCCCACCAAAGGAGTAGGTTATACAGAATATACACACCCTCAATATGGAATTTTAAGCGTTGACTTTGATGCCGAAGAAGAGTACGATTATTCAAAAATGGGTATTGCTGCAAACTTAAACACTCGCGATGAAATTTCAAGACTTCTATATCACGCAGGTGTTTCAGTACATATGAATTATTCGCCTGCAGGCTCTGGCTCTCATACAGACCTAGTGGTTTATGCATTAACAGATCACTTTGATTATGCACCAAGTGTAACCATGATTGACAGAAGTTCATTTAGCAACTCGCACTGGAGAAGAGAATTGATAGACAACCTTTATATGCATAAGCCAATTATTTATGCAGGTGCAGATGCTTCATACGGCGGACACGCATGGAATTGCGACGGAGTTAATGACTCATTATATTTCCACATGAACTGGGGTTGGGGTGGTGCTGGAAACGGATACTTCCTACTTGATGATCTAAGTTCTGGAAATGGTGATTTCAACGAATACCAAAGAGCTGTTATAAATATCTCACCCGTTGGGCTTGACTATTGCTATGAGCCTAAAGAGTACTTTGAAACAGAAATGACTTTCAATGATGGAAGTGGAAATAGCCTATACAAAAATAACACCGACTGTAAATATTACATTAGAAGCGATTCCGCAAAAGTTATTCTAAAGTTTAACTATTTCAGAACAGAAGAAGACAATGACGTGCTGAGAGTATATGATGGCGACGACGTTACAGCTCCTCTTATTGGAGAATACTCTGGCGACGAAACTCCAGAAGATATTATTTCATCATCTTCAAATCTTTTGTTACATTTCATTACCAACGAAAGCATTCAAAAACAAGGTTGGGAAGTTGAATTTAAAGGAGTTGGCGAAACATATGGAATTGAAGAAGCAAGCAATGGCTTTGAATTCTACCCAAACCCTGTTAATGAAGTTATAAATCTAAAATCACCCTCACAAGGAATCTACAATATCTATGATATGACAGGTCAACTAATAATGAGTGGTGAATTAGTGGCAAATCAAGCTACAAGAATAGACGTTGATGCACTTTCAAAAGGAATCTACGTTGTTAAAGTTACAAATGAACTTGGAATTTCTTCAAGCAGATTTGTAAAACAATAGATATTTGATATCATATTACTAAAAATGTCCTCGATTTCGAGGACATTTTTTTGTTATAATACAAAACCTTTTCAACTTCAAATCGTATATAATAGCTGAAAAGGACAGATGTATTATGTTAGAGTTTGAAATAAAACGACTTTTGTTAATCTACTTCAAATTGCACCAAAATCTTGAAAAGAATGGAGGTGTGCAAGCTGATGGCGATTTGTTTCATCAAATAACACAATATGAAAAAAGAATATTGAAAAAGTTTGGCTTGCCACAGTCTAATAAATATGTTAAAATGATGTGGAAAATAGCCGATAGCAAAACCACTTTGAAGAATAAAAACAGCCTAATGTTAGAACAGCTTTCCATTGAAGCTGAAAAATATTTGGCTTCAAAACCATCTTCAATTCAGCAAATAATAAAAGATGCAAGGAAAAATAACTTAGACCCCTTTGATATATTACCCGAAATTTATGTTGGTCCCAATTCATATACATTGTTTTTATACAACGAAATTTTACTAAAAACCTCTGAACTTGATAATGAAATTTTGGAGGAATTTAGCAGAATAAAAAATAATGGGTGCTTGATGGATATTTATATGCTAACCATGATGGACTTATACAAAAACTCAGAAGCATATAAAAAATTGAAATTATATGGACTCAAATTTATAGACGCATATATAATATGGTATAGAAGTAAAAAAGAGTCTAAGGAAAAAATTGTGCTACAAGAGGTAAACAAAAACGATGACGAAAGGGTGGAAGATGCTTTGGTGATGCTTATTTTTGCTTTCAGAAGATTTCAAAAGTTTAGAAATTGGGGCTATGGGGAAAATAATGCCCGAAGTTTGTCAGGACTTACCGATGACAAGCTATTTAAAATTGCAAAATTTGCTTTTGCAATAAACAGCTAAGAATATTTCTTTAATTTCATTAAAAAAGATTGTGATTTTCTTTTTTTGAATATAAAAGTTGTATATTTGTGTCGTATATAAGACGTTGGGTGCAAGTGTAAAAGACGACCACCTAAACAAAAAACAGAACCGAAGAATGGAACAATCAGACAAATTAATTAAAGACCTTGAAAGTATAATAACGGCTGACACAGTTTTATTCTTCGATTTGGACGGAACATTGGTAGATACAAACCTTGCTAACTTTCTCTCTTACAAGAAAGCAATAATTTCTGTAACAAAATCAAACCACGACCTTACATACAATTCTGAAAAAAGATTTAACCGCAGTAGTCTTAAAAATGCTGTTCCAAACTTGACAGAGAACGAATACGAAAGAATAATCCAAGAAAAGGAAGAATATTACAACGACTTTCTAAACGAAACAAAACTAAATGCGGAAACCACAGAAATACTTTTTAAGTATTCGAAAACAAATAAAACTGTGTTAGTCACAAATTGCCGAAAAGACAGAGCAATGACAACATTAAAATATTTCGGACTTGACGACAAATTCAGCAACATTTTCTACAGAGAGTTTGGCGACAATGGAGAAAAAATAAACAAATTTCAAAACGCAATTTTAAAATTGGGCGTTCCGCCCAATCTCATTATCGCTTTTGAAAATGAAGAAAGCGAAATTGAAGATGCACGTAATGCAGGTATAACAATTATCAACTTAACAAATCTATATAAGAGATGAAAAATTTCACAATCTTATCAGAAGACCAATGGTATAGTGTCCCAAGTCACCGAGAAGAGTTTTTCCGAAATCTAATTGGAGAAAGACGAAGGGGTAGAGTTGCCAACACGGGGTTTTTTGTTAATGACTCTGATGAAATTCGGTTAGTTGGCAAATTTCTCCAACAAGATACAACTGCATTTTATCACGTTGATTATAATAGTGGTGGTTCGTGGCAAATTCCTAATAGTATTGAAAATTTGATTTGGACTTTTAAGAATGATGTTGACCCATTTCCTGAAAGACTACCTAACGTCCAACAACAACTATCAGAAATATTAAGGCAAGATTTACCGGAAATTCTTCGACAGGTCAGAAAAAACAATCTTACCGTTTGTGTTGTTCCACGCTCAAAAGCTGAAAATTATTATAGAGCCGACCAATTACTTTTTAGAAGGGTGATTAGTAATGTGGTGGACCAATTGCCAAATTTTGAAAACGGAACTAATTACATTGTGCGACACACAAACACAAGAACAACGCATTTAGACAGAAATGGCGAAGGTGGTGACGGAAATTTGCCTTACCCAGGAATCACAAAAGACACCTGCACCATTTCAGGACAGGTAAATGGCAAAAACATTTTGCTCATTGATGATTTATACACGAAAAGTGTAAACATTGATGAAGATGCAATTCAAGCACTAATGGACAAAGGAGCCAGCTCTGTTACTTTTTACTCCGTTGGAAAAACTGTATCACGAAATCAATAATTTAGCGACAATGAAGTATACTGATAACGCATTAAATATTTTAACAACCAAATCCTACAAAGGAATTGGTAATGCTTGGATTGTAAAAAATCTGAAGGGCAACGAAAGTGTTGAAACTATTGTGTCTTTGCTAAACAAAACAATCAAAGGAGAACAAACAAACGAAGATGAATTTGAACGTCTTAAAAATAATTTTGAAAATAAACTTTTAGAAAAGTTTGACAATGAACTTTGTGACGGAATTGTAGCATTGGGAGATAAAGATTTTCCTAAACATCGTGGCAATGTAAAAGAAAGTGAAAGACCTATTTTTCTTTATTACAAAGGCAATATAGACTTATTGAGTATTGACAATATAAACATCACTGTAATTGGACTTTTAAATCCAGAAGGCAATATAGAAGAAAGAGAAAGAAAAATCGTTGCTGAATTTGTAAAAAAAGGTGCTACCATAGTGAGTGGTTTAGCATTTGGTTGCGACAGCATATCACATCAACAAGCATTAGATTCAAATGGAAAAACCGTTGCTATTTTGCCAAGCCCACTCAGCAGTATAATGCCAGTTAGAAATAAAGGTTTAGCGTTTCAAATTGTAGAAGAAGGTGGTTTGCTTGTTACAGAATATGGAACTGATTTTAAAAGCCAAATGGAACTAAGTAGTCGTTATAAAGAAAGAGACCGCTTACAAGCTTTGTTTTGCGACACAATTGTTCTGGCTGCAAGCTATGCTCAAAATTCTGCTGAACGATGGAAAATTTTTGGACAAAAACTTGATAGTGGTGCACGTTTAGCAATGGGTTACGCAAAAGATTACAACATTCCACGTGCTGTCATGTATGACGAAAATATCGACAATAATAATCCAATGTTTGATTTAAATAGAGACCTTATCAAAGAACAGAAAGATATTACAATTATTACACAAGATAATATTCCAGAAACCGTTAAAAAAATAATGCAAAATAAATCAATTATTAAGAACATAACAGCTATTCAAGGAAGTTTATTCGACTGACAAAAATTATAAATGATAGGAAAAATTGAATACCAGCACCCAACAAAGTGTATATGCCATAAGGGTTTTAGTGGATATTCAGGCGTAGTCGCCCACTCAAACTTTCGTATCGGTGAACAGGAAACTACTCCGCAATCCCTTACGGCACATACACTC
>LSQX01153653.1_pt1 | contig 19777 bp, 18 predicted proteins | sample 654561 | NCBI WGS metagenome assembly LSQX01 (sample SAMN04489861, study PRJNA283612) | anaerobic digester metagenome | isolation source: 4 biogas reactors fed with cattle manure at either 37C or 55C with and... | place: Denmark: Kongens Lyngby | collected 2014
TGACGAACGGCATGGGGTTCACGGTCAAGGTGCCGTATTTGGGAAAGAACGCTAATTATGATATTTATGTGTACTACGGTAACTCTGCGGCGACTACCGATGTTTCGAGTTGGAATGGGATTGTGTATGAAGATATCGGGTGGATCGATCCGTCGTCTGTGATAACGAACCCCTCGTTCGAGACCAGTAGTGGATGGACAACAACGAGTTCGGTAACATCACATATGAGTACGTCTACGACGTTACCGTCAACGGAATGGAAAACTCATGGTTCGGCATCAATAAAAAATAATCTCTGGGGTTCTGGTAACTCAGAGACTCAATCGAGTGGAAACGCGCAGAGTGGTTCGGCGTCTACTACGAATACAATCGCGTTTCCTGGGATAAACGGGTCGTTCAAGGCACAGGCATATTTTGACGCGTATGGATATATGACGTCAACGATGAGTGCATCCTCACAGTATTATCCAAATGGTTATGCAACGATTGGGCTGTCGTCACCAGGTGGCACGTCAGTCACGGCGGTTTCACTCGCGGTGCACAATTCTGCTGTTGGTGGTGATCTCAACCACCCGACCGATTCGACGACCGCAACCGACGTCACCTTTGTTGCAGCACCTGGAACAATAGTCGTTAAAACCACCGCAGTTTCTGGGTGGGATCGAGGGGGTGGGTTTAGTGTGAATATGAAGGGATATGTCGACAATCTCAGGTTCAAGCGTATTATCACCTATCCACCGACACATTCAACGTGGGGCACCGTTCAACAAAATTATCAGAGAGATCTTGATCTAAAACAAACTACAACGATTGGTTCAACAATTCTATATTCCGATATGGCCTGGAGTGGTGACGCATTCGCACTTACCACGTCGTCTCGTGTATATCAGGTAGTTGTGACTGGATCGACAAACTGGGCAACAACATATGCGACAGTTTCGGGAACGCCTTACGCGTTAAAGACGACGAGCGGTGATAATTACGTCATTGAGGGGCGCGGGACATATATGTATTTGTATCGATACACGCCAACCCTAGATGCGGCATTTTCATTTGGAAACACGGTTGATTGTGTTGATATTGCCGAGGTAACCGGCGATTGGGCGATTGTTGGATCAAATGATGGCACTCTCAAGGTTTTTTCAAAAATAAACTCTACGGAGTGGTATTTTGCATGGTCAACCACACCTGAGAACGACGCCTCGACGGTCGTATTTAGTGAACGTGGTGGTTTTTTCGCATATGGCACCGAATCTGGGGGAGTTCATTTCTACTCAACAACTGCTAGTACGATAATTGTCCCAGATATCTATACCACAATCCATATTTACCGTGATGGTATGCCGTATTCTGCGGCGTTTGTTGATGTTTTGTATGGTTCGGAATATGGAAACGCGTTTGTTGCACAGGAGACGAATAAACGGACAGATTCTGACGGAGAATTCGTATTATTTGGAATCACTGGGCACTACTATCAGATCGATGTCAAAGGTGCCGCTGGAACTGTGATAGGCACAAAAATAATTCAGATATCCCGCACCGATTATGATAAAAATATTTATATTTATGTCGGAATCACACCGTATGACGAGCAGATATCAAATAAACTCGATTATGGTGCGACATACAACGAATCAACTGATCAGATAGAAATGCATTATTTAGATCCCGATCTGTTGACTGACGAGGTTTCGTTTAGAATATTGGAAATATCGCCAACAAACGTTTACACCGAGGTTTACTCGAACACATGGTACACCAGCAGTGTTTATGATACCCACACGGTGAATCCCAATAACTCGTACCGCGTTGACGTGTTATTTGAACGAGAAAATCAAGAATATTCGGAAACGTTCATATGCACCCCGATTGGGCGATGGCACATAGAATTCCCAATTCCTGCTGAAGTTCGGGTTGGTTGTTTTGCAATTTTGTTGATCTGCATATTGGCGCTATTTCCACCTGATTATCGTGGGGTTGGTGCTGTCACCGGAATGGGGTTCAATACGTATTTCTACGCAATCGGGGCTCTCCCGAACCCGTGGTGGCTGCTCGCAGTAGGCTGGATCGCAGCAATATTTTACCTTTTCGGTCGCGTACAGGACGGTGGTTTATAATGAAGATGTGGGTCAAAATGTTCCTCTTTTTGTTCGGATTAAAGGCAATGCTGGTCTTTTTCTCACTGAACCCGGTGTTCGGTGTAGGATTGACGGGTGCCGAATTTGAGCATTTAAATATTGACGAAAACTTTGGAAATGGTGGTTATATCGCCGACACGTCGTTGATTTCAATCGAAACGCTGGAAGCGCTGAAAGTTGATTCATTTGATCTGCTCCAGATTGGTGGTGCGATATTTGCGTTTTTTGAGATAGTTTTCACAAGTTTATTTATAATAGGATTTTTATGTGCAAAAATAGGAGCACCAGAAATGTTCTGTGTCATTATCGAGACAATTTGCTGGCTACCCTTCATAATCGGCATGTTTGAGTTTGTTACTGGTAGGGAGGTGGAGACGTGAAGATCAATTTAATCTCAATTTTTCTTCTCATTACGTTACTCGTAGCGCCAGCAGCAGCGTTCCCTGCCTATAATATCACAAACGAAACATATATAAATTCGTGGGCGTATTCCGGTGAGGATATTGGCGTGGATTTTCTCACCACCCTATTTGATTTCGTGGTATCCGAGGAATATGGCGCTGGTGGATTAATTCTCGTTGTGATTTACTCAGCAATAATTTTATCTGTTTGTATCGGAACAGGTGGGTTTGGAACTGGAATTATTGCCACTCTTGGAACTATCGCGTTTGCGTCCGTGTTTTTCCCAGAAGAGGCTAGGTTCTTATGGATTTTCATTCTTGCTGGTGGAGTTATTGGGATGGTTTTATATCCGATATTACGGAGGATTTGAAAATGGGTGGTATAAAACAGCGTCTAATTATTTTACTAGTCTGTATTGCGCTCTGTGTAGGCGTTTGTGGAGCGTCTGGAGACACTGAGCAGGGAGTGACATGGTGGAACTTACAATTCACAAAGATGATCCCGATCAATCTTAGTTCCGCGATGAGTGACGACTACCCGCTACTAATTAATGTAACTCATACGGTGGATATGCAGATTGATTTTGGTGACATCAGGTTCGTAACATGTGACGGTACGACAGAGATTCCATATTATATCTCATATTATGACGAAGAAGATTATGCTCTCATATATGTAAAGATCCCGGCAAACGAACCGTGGATAGCAATGTATTATGGTAATCCTGGCGTTGAAACAACAAGTTCCGGTGAAAACACATTCATCCTGTTCGATGATTTCGAAACAACGTTGAATACGACGAAGTGGGATACATCTGGTATTGACATAGCGTATACAACAAACGGTGTTCTGTATACAAAAGGTGCTGAAAACACGTGGGCGAACTACAATTCTGCGGCGATAGCCGATATCCCAGACATTAGCGGAGCATTCGTTGCCGAAACAAACCTTACTTATCGTCATAATGTAAACCAGGAGATGACGCTCGGACTTTTCTATTTAAAGACAGAAAATGCACACATATATGGCGGGCTAAGCGATGCATGGGCAGCTGTCACGGCAAACCCGGCATTCGGTTCGATGATCGGAGCGACTGAATATGGATCCGGTAAATCAACAAGATGGGTTGATGGTTTCATGGATATGAAGATCGTTCGACATGAGAATGGAACGGTCAATATCTATGAGAATGGGGCACTCAGACAATCTTTGGTATTTACAGAAAAAGTGACTGACGTCAGATTAGTATCAAACCGATATCAATCGGTTTCAACACACACGTTGAATTGGTCACACGTCATCGTTCGTCCGCTTATCGATTCTGAACCAACGATAACGTGGGGGTATGTAGAATCGGCTGTCAACCCATCTGCGAGTTTTACCGCGTTTCCAACATACGAAGCCGCTGGAAAACCAATTCAGTTTAACGATACGACACCATACGACGTCTGGACATCGTGGTCATGGGATTTCGGCGATGGTGTTGGTACGTCAACAAATCAGAACCCGGTTTACACCTACACAACTCCCGGTATATATAACGTCACCCTAAACGCGTCAAATGCAGCTGGTTACGGTGAGATAACCATACAGAACTGTGTGAACATTACAAACGCAATCCCGATGGCAGACTTCACAAAAAACGCAACCATAATTCATGTAAATGGAACAGTTGCGTTTACTGATACATCTGTCGGTGTCGTCACTAATTGGTTATGGGATTTTGGTGATAATACAACGTCAACTTTACAAAATCCAACTCATATGTATTCGTCTGTTGGAACATATACTGTGACATTGCGTGTATGGAACGATGCGATTGGAGTCAATGACAGTTATTACAGTGAAGTTGTGAGTTACAACTGTATTGAAGTAGAGGATTACACACTCACTGCAGCGTTCTCGGTAAATTTGACATATGCGGAAACTGGTGTTCCGATTCAATTCACCGACGAATCGACCGGAATGAACATAAACGAGTGGTTATGGGATTTTGGTGACGGTGCGACATCGATTGAGCAAAACCCAATCCACACCTACACCACACATGGAGTTTACACAGTCTCACTCACTGTGGGCAACACTGGCGGTGAAGCTGTCGAGACAAAAACAAATGTAATCACAATTGTGCCGGCAGCCCCCCACGCGGAATTCGAATCGGACACCACATACGGTCCTTATGCGCTCACTGTGCAGTTTACAGACCTATCCACGGGAACAGTGACCAATTGGTTATGGGATTTTGGTGACGGTGCGACATCGATTGAGCAGAACCCAATCCACACATATAGTGATCCGGGAGTTTACACGGTGTCGTTAAATTCGTCATACTGGGGCGATAGTGACGTGATGATTAAAACTAACTACGTAACGATAATGTCACGCGCTCCAATCGTGACGTTCGTATACTCGATCGTGGGTGATTCTCAAATCGCATTCACGGGTATCGCAGATACCCATCCAAATGACCCAATTGTCGAATGGAAATGGGATTTTGGTGACGGTATGGTTAACAATACTCAAAATCCGACATACCGTTACTCGTTCAGCGAATCGCAGCAGTATTTTACCGTGACGTTTTCCGCGAGGAATAGTGTTGGGTGGGATCACAAAACAATGCAAATTCTTGTGTCAAACTATCCAGATGGGAGTATGTCGTTCTTATGGCTACCATATAACGACATATATCTATCAGAGTTTATCTCACAAAACCCACTGGACGACACAGTCGAAATCGACAACGTTGGGCTCGTTGCGACGTGTATTATGTGGTTACAGGCGCACACTGCTCAAATGGGGGTGTTAATTGCGTCGTTGATTGTTGTTACTGTGCTAACGCTGAAAACACAGAGTGTGTTCGCACTATTCCTGTCAATGTCGCTTATTGTGAGCCATATGACGACGTCGTGGTGCCCAGAAGAAGCAAAATTCCTGTTATGGGTGATATTGGCGATAAGTCTCGTTGGAATCATCTTAAAACCCATACTGGGGAGAACTTAAATAGGAGTGGAACAAATTATGACTGGTAGTAATAAAATGAAAGGAGAATACAAGTTCCGGGTCGTTGACCCGGTAATTTCTCTCAAAAGTATGGTAAATGAGGATTTTATCGTAGAAGTGCAGGACATGAGAACGCGGAAAAAACTGGGTAAATACCCGTATTCAATCGCCAGGATGAAATTTGGAGTGTGACGAATATGAGTGGTAGTAATAATGGCATGATCTTTATCGGATTATTCATGCTAATATCAATCGTTGTTGGCGCTATTGCTGGAATTCCGGCAATTATCAGTGCAGATAACCACATTCAAGATGTCCATGCCGAGAATTATCCGTTTTACGACTCAATTGTGCTCAACGAGACAGTGGATCAAACGGTTACCACTGGAATACCAATGGTATCGATAATTGGTGCAATTGTCCTACTTTCTTCGATAGGAATTCTCTATTTGATGTTTAAACGGTCACAGCGTTTCGTGAGGGTGAGATAAATGGACGTAATAACGACAAATCCGGTATTAATTGCCACATATGGTATCCCATTCTACCTATGGGTATTCCTTGCGGTAATAAGTCTGGTTTTCTTCTTCTATGGCATTGATAGACTGCAGAATAAAGCGTTTCCTGCTACAGTAGCACTTTTATTCGCATTCGTAACAAACACTGTTACTGGTAAACTCGCGAGTATTACGTATTATCCTGAAAACGTAGCGATTGTAACAAATGAGACGGTTGGGATCGTCAACGAGATTGCCGTTGCCCCAACCGTGACATTACTCAATTACGTGTATATATCCCAAATATTTTATGGGTTGGGGGTAATATCAATGCTACTCTGCTTCTACAGCGCACTCCGGTGCGTCGGGTTGATCGGCGCAACTATCTCTGAGAGCGAATAATCTGTCCTTATTTTCTTCCAATAACTCCATTTTTCGGATCTGTTTATTCAACCGTTCGACAATAACACCACGTTTGGGGTCGTCTTTCGATATTTCGTCCAACAATGTCGTATAATTGTTGATCATACGATTACAATTGTCCATTTTACATGAATTTAAATATATTTCACGATCATATCCCGGCATTTTCCGCCGTTCGAGATAGTTTGGTTTTTTATTTGCAACTTTCTCTGCTTTTTTCTGTTCTTCAACAATCTCGTCCCAATTGTTGAGTTTGTCCTGCAATTCATCGGAAACCCAGTGTGTGCGGATCACTTTATAGGGAGAATCAATTTTATCGTAACTAATTAGCCCAAAATTACCATAATCGATAATTGCCTCCCCTTTATCAAGCAGAAGTGGTAATGTTCTGTATACAATCGAGTCTTTTACGGGTCGACTTCCTTTGCAATACAGGTAACACTGGGTTTTTGACGTCATCCACGGCCCTATATCCGACGTTTTGTGTGCAGTAGCATAGAGAGAAATCCTTCTTCTTCGGAAGTTTTTCGCAAGATTTCTTAACAATCCCTGTAAATACCATCTAACACCAGCGGGCTGTGCTTCGATGAGATCGTCGATTTCATCGAAAAAGACACTTACAAATTCATTACCTTTATTTTCCACGAGAAATGCAAAAAATTCGATCCAGAATAGGGGTGGATCAATAGGTGATTCGGTGAATTTTTTGAAATTGTTAATGTTCCCCATTCCTTTCTTCTTAATAATCGTCGCAATCTTCTCAGAAACGAAATAATCCTCCGGTTCATAGACTATGTTAATCTTCTTGGGCACTATTTTGCTATATAGGTCTTCCGAGTCGTGATACAGTTTGATGGGCGGCAATTCATCGATCGAAATTTCTTCATTCGTGTCGTCGCGGAGAAAGATTGTCTTTCTCCCATATTCCTCGTTCATATCATTTTCGTGAATAAATAGAACGGTTGAGTTCTCCGGGAACGAAATCCAATCATCATGTTCTCTTCCTCGCCATATCGCCGTTTCTTTCTCATATTTCTTGGTTTTCGGATTATAATGGGTAATTGCGAACATTAATTGTCGAATGAGGGTAGTTTTACCCGACCCAAGTAGCCCAAACGCAAATACGGTATTTCCGTCATCTTTGTGCTTAACAATTGACCTAAATAATCGTTTTCCTTCGTCTAAATACCGCGACGTCCGCATTGTGCGGATATTGTTGACCGGTTCGAACGTTTGCATTATAAATCACCCTCAATTGGCGTATTATCGAACTCACAGGTTTGATCGTATTTAATATTGTGGATTTCACGATAAATATTCTTGGCGAGCCCTTCTCTGAGTGCTATTTCGCAAATAGATTGGAATATGGATTCAATTTCACCGAGTGAATCTTTCCACTCGTCGGTGTTGTTATTGTATACTGTAAGAAGTTTTTTCCACCGGTTCCGGTGATTATCGAACAATTGTCGGTACGTAACACCGCTTTTATTTAAAGGAACATCAAGACGGCCCTTAATGCTAATAATCGAATGCATATATGACAACATTGCAGAAATTCGATGCATTTTTGCCTGTGTATTTGAGTCCATTGCTTGAATCGCAATTAAATACCCCAACGCATTGCAAAAATCATCACAATTGACGTCTTGAACAACAATATCACTCATAGTAATAAATCAGTTCTACGTCTATATAACTATATCGGATAATTATTACCGATAGTTATAATACGCCACAACACATATAAGTTATTATGAGCGGTTATTACAGTGGCTTGTTCGCTGGTGCGGGGAATCGATATTGGGTTGAAACGCTACAAAAATTACACGAAACCGTTAAAGATGACGAATTCATTTTCGGGGATATAAAGGATATTATCTCAAAAAGCGACTTTTCGCGGTTAAACTGGTCAAATGTTGTTCAAAAACGTCGATGCAAACAACGGAACGTTTGGAAAATAGATCGTGGTGCGATTGTTAAGTATTGTGGCGGCGGGAAAATGGCAGGTGAATGAAGTGAGGTGAGGTGATGGTTTCGGAGCCCGCCGCCGCAGGTGTGTGTGAATTACACGATGGTGGTGGAAAGATGTTTAGACAGAACCACTCACCATTACAACATTGACTCTACTATGATATATAGGTGTCGGGCTGAATCCCAACAAACAGTTATATCATTCTTATAATACATTTCCTATACTACCTACTAAAGGCAATGATGGGGTGAACGACCACCAGATTGGAGTTTCCAATTGGTAAGCCCCTTCCCGACGAGCGCGCGGATGAGAAACTATATAGGGGAGTGTGCGCATATAGATATGTGGAAGTATCCCATGACAAAAAATATTAGTCGGTATAAAAAGGGACAGAACTCCGGTGAAAAAGCACTCACGCGAAATGAATATGAAAAATGTCTTCTTGCATGCATCAATCAGGAGGACAGGGTGATGCTGTTGGTCGGGGTTGAATTAGGCCTGAGACGGAAGGATCTGGTGAATATCAAAGTTGTCGACATAGATCTTGATAATGGCAAACTTTCCTTTTTCGAACACAAAAAGGACCGGATTAGGACGTTGCCACTATCCGCGCGTCTCGCACAAGAGATTCGAATCTTGTTAAACACTCTCCCGCGCGGGCAGAAAACGCTGTTTTCATATAAATCAGATCGCACCGTTTGGAATAGATTGAACGCAATCTTTGATAAGGTTGGCATTGAAAACCGTGGTGTCCATTGTTTACGGGGAACCTGTGTAAAACTGCGACAACAGGAAGGATGGACTGTAGAACAAACGGCAAAATTGATTGGTGACCGGGTTGAAACTGTCTGGACACACTATAGCACACCATCAGATGATGAACTGGCAGCGTTGATTCGGGGTGAAACCTTATGAAAGCATTTTTGAAAACATGTTTCATTGATCCAACCAATGAGATGGATATTCCATTCATAAACAAGGTGGGGATTAACGTTGGTCGATATATGGTTGCGGTGGGCATGTGGCTCGTCATAGTCGCGGCAGCACTCTACCTGATTTATTTTGGAATTAATTTTTGAGGGTGGTATATTTTGTTCACCCCATTTATGATCGTCCGTTAGAACGACGATATGAAGGTGTGTCAATTATTGTCATGGTAATAAAATCTATTCTGCGCGCCACGTCACTGTGCCACACAGTAGCACGGTCAATGGTATTTTATTTCAAAGTAACTCTTTTACATGATAAATATTATGAAAATAAATATAAATGCAAAATCGCTGAATATCAAATCGGGGATCGTATAGGCGTCTGATGGCGGAAGGTTTATATGCCTAACTATCTAACATTAGTATTGTAATAAATGGAGTGTGAAAAGATGAAACTGAGATGTCACCGATGTGGGCACGAATGGAATTACCGTGGGAAAAAAGAATACTACTGTAAATGTCCAGGATGTATGACTTCAGTAATGATTGGACTTGGACATAGGCGCTATCTCGAAGCAAACCCGGAGGACGAAGAATGAACTGCCCACTGAATTGGTTTAAGCCTTGTGATCCAGACTGTGCATGGAAATGTTACAGTGGCCACTGTGCCGTCTATGATTTGAACGAAAACATTGAGGAACTTAAAAATCAAGGTGAGAGGCGAGCAAAATGGGAGTAGGACGACATTGCCCATTTACCTGCAAACCATGCACAACCACATGCCAACTCTGGATGGGTGACGGTTGTGCATATGAATTGAGTGCCCTGTATTTGTTTAATATTGGGCATCAACTCAACAAAATGAACAGAAATGTGAACACACCGATGGCGATGGATGCCATGGGACTCGAATAAGGAGATGAGAAAAATGACAAATGGTAATAATACATCAACGTCAAACGATATAAATGTTGCGGATACTATTCAGTGTGCGCTAAAGTATGCAGAACATGGATTTTATGTGTTCCCCGTAATGAAGAATGACAAAATCCCAAGCACCGCACATGGAATGAATGATGCAACGCGCGATCCAGAAGAAATCCAAAGAATTTTTACATTCGACGACAATATTGGTCTTAATTGCATCAAATCTGGTGTGATTGTCATCGATATTGACAACTCTGGTGATAAAACCGGAAACACAGCGTTCAGAGAATTTGTCGCAAAATATGGCGATACTGGTAATCATATCCCCGATACCGCTGGACAGCGGAGTGCAAGAGATGGCATTCACCTCGTTTTCAAGGCAAATGTTGATCTTATTAATGCGTGCGGCGACAGTTTACCGAAAACATTGTGTAAAGATGTCGATATTAAGTACAACGGCTATATTGTTGTCGAGCCGTCGGTGTTTCGCGGTGGTAATTACGGTTGGACGCGGAACAGCCCATTATCGAACGAATTTGTGTTTGATCGCGATATCGCGGAAATGCCAAATTGGTTAGTCCGAGAAATAATTCGGATTAAATATCCAACAAATAGTCAATCGAAAAAACTGTATGAGCAGGAGGTTTTTGAACAGGGTAATCGGCACAATGGGTTGGTTTCCGAGGCGGGTCGACTGAGGCGTGTAATTGACGATTATGACACTTTATATGCGGCACTTCAACAAGTCAACCTGAAAAAGTGTAATCCACCGGTAGACGCTGCCGAAATTGATAATATCGTCAAAAGCGCAATCGGATATACTCCGAGCAAACCAATTGTTGCACCAAACGTTGAGAAAAATGCAGACGATTCGCGAAATTTTGGGGTTTATAACGACAACGGTGTGTTACAACGTCCAAACTATGCGGCAATTGGAGATTATCTGATCAAAAAATTACATTGTTTAGTTTATAGTGGTCAAATATACGTATATAACCAGTCGAAACAACTGTATTGCATTAACGCGAGTGATATAGAATCTGAAATTATTACGATCTGTGTTGATCAACTCGGTTGGAATCGTACAATCACAGAACCACAACGTCAAATATTGTCATATATCCAAAATAATAAAGAAATTCAGTGTGATAGATACCCGTTTAACGCCCCAGGTGGTGGGATTTCTGTTAGGAATGGCGTAATTAAAATCGTTGATGGACAAATTGTCTTTGAATCGCCATCTTACGAACATTTGTTCACGTATCGATTAAATGTCGTTTACGACCCAACTGCAGATGGAAAGCCGATCGCCGATATTATCTACAATATTGCAAATGGCGATGCCGCGACAATTGCGGCATTATACGAAATTCCGGCACAAGGGATCTTGCAAATACAACAGATGATTTTTAAACGAGCATACTTGCTCGTAGGACCACCACACACCGGCAAATCAACACTGATGGATATATATAAAAACTTATTCGGGTACGAAAATATATCCAGTATACAATTGCAGAATTTAAATGACCGCTGGAGTGCGCACGCACTCGAAAATAAATTATTGAACGCGTATGACGACCTCAGTCCGCTTAAAATGGCGGACACCGCGGCGTTTAAAACGTTCACAGGTGCCGCGTTTCAGATGATCGAACAAAAATTCAAAGACTCCAGAATGGGGTTGGTTAACCCAGTTCACGTGTTTTCTGCGAATACGCCCCCGTTTGTACCGGCACACGCACACGACGATGATGGTTTTTGGGTTAGGTGGGGGTTGATCGAATGCAACCATGTGTTCACAAAAAGCCCAAATTTCAACAATGACGTAATATCTGACGAAAATCTATCTGGGTTTTTGAATGACGTCTTGAAGACGACGATCAAAATTATCCAGAACAATTACACACTAACGCTATCGGATAATTCGGATTATGTACGGTCTCGCTGGCTTTATCTAAGTGACACGCTACATCGATTTTTACAAGATCACACAACTGTGAATCAAGACGCGGAAAGCCACGAAATGTTAGGATTATCAGATTTATATGATAAGTATATTGAATATATTTCGGCACGACAATCCGGCAAACGATCTTCATTGATAACACAAGAAGCATTCGGGATCAAATTAAACCAGGAGTTTGGTATGAATCTGTCCAGGATTACCGTGACCTACCCATCTGGTAATTCCGAACGAAAACGTGTTTACTACGGAATCGTTTGGAAATAATACTTTTATCTTTTTTTTATTTCGGTTTTGGTTGTTTTGTAGATGTGTTCTACATTCATATAAAGATTGCGAAAATTACTTATACTGGACGCGCTGTCCGCACTTTTTTCTATTATTAAGTTTATGAAAAAAATATTGTACTATGTACATAGTAATAATAATAGAAAAAACCGCGGACAGCGCGGCCAGCGGTATAAGTAATTATAATTTATTATAAAGTGGATATATCCAAATGTGAGATGCGTCTCAGATCTTAGATGTGGATATTACATAAGACACTCCATCACCCTGGGACGACTCGAAAGTTTCCCAATATACCCATTTTAATTGATCGACGCAGAGTCTCCCGTTTCGCCAATACTACCGTGTAATAACAAGTATTATTTTGTAGTAGATTTGTATTACTATGTGTGACAAAAATCGGGATTATATGCCCACGGTGCGGATACGATTGGACGTATCGTGGACATCGAATGGCACCAAAATGCCCAGTTTGTGGTAAAAACATCAAACTACACGATGAAGATCTGGAGTGTGAAAAATATGAGTGAAAATAATACTACTACTGCAAAACCTGACGCTGCACAACAGCACAATGGTGAACACCAGTATATGCGGCAGAAAATTGTCGAATTTGACAACGAATTGACGTTTCTCGCAGGCAAACTTGACAGAACAGAGCGCGACTATTTGCTGTTTAAAGAGCAAATTTATGTGTTGTTGAATCAGATTATGACAGAAATTCGGTCTGAAGGAGGAGAACCAGATGCCAAGTCAGAATGAATCGGAAATTGAATTTCCGGTAGAAGGCTTCGAACCAGAGGAAGAAACTGAGTTTCCGGTAGAACTGTCTGACGGTCTCATAATCGATCCCAGGACAGACCCTCTCAACAGCAGGGGCCTCCAACCAAATGAGAAAGCGCTCAAAATCCTCCTTGAGACCGACGAAATTCCTGAACGGGTGAAAGATATTATGTGGAGCACTTCAAGCCGTCATCTTGAACTTTTGGATGCTTCCGAGTATGATTTGGCCGATTATGATATAATGATTCGCGATCTTCACCGCCATGCACGGTGGAGTAAAGAGAGTCGAAAAATATCGCCGTTAGACCTCAGACAATCAGAGTTTTTTGCGGGAAAAGTGCTGTTGCCAAAATCCAAAGACAGGGGCGAACGGACGTTGATTGCTACCCAGATTACGAGAAATATTGTTGACCAGAAACCAGTAGAGAAAACCGAAAAAACAGACCAGAAACGTGGATTGTTCCAATCCGCGCGGGAGATGTTAAACCTATGATTTTAATGGAAATGTTATTGGTATTTGGTGGATTTTTCATATTCACCATCATATTCATTGCATGTTTTGTAATTGTACAACCCGTAGCAGTGCCGTATGCGTTGGCACGATTGCAGAAAAAAGATATTTTAATTATTTCTGGGCACGATGGAAAAATCCAACTTGTTCCTGCGAAATATAGTGCGAATATATACACCACCACATCACCACCCTACTCGTTCCTGGCAGATAAAGACGCAAAAGTTTACACAATGGGTGGGATTCCTACCGTAATTGTGAATGATTCGTGGGGTATAATTAGCGATCCGTCAATGTCGAGTGCCGTACAAGCCCTTCAGGACATCGGCATAAACAATTACGACGATTTGCTTGATGCGATTGAGAATGGTGATATTACCGAGGATAATATTGTTGCGGCACGTGCATTTTCATACCACAAAGTCGAAACTATTTCAAATTATCTCGGTAGTGCGCTCACACCAGAATCACTACGCGCGTCGATTGAGGAACAGACGGCGCTGCTTGCACGATCGTATATCAAGAAAGTCGATGAATTAATGGGAATTAAACGCGATTCTGCACTCGGTGGTTCAACAGCGATCGTTGTGATACTTGTCCTTGCGGTTGTCCTCGGATTGGGTTATATCGTCATGAATGGTGGGTTATAATCTAATTTTTCTTTTATTTTAATGATTATTTAAGATTTCCGATACTTATATATACTAATATTACTGACGGTAATATGTGGAGGTGTACGAAAAAATGTTTAGAAAGGAAAGTGGTCAGATTGACATGGTCAGCCTTATCCTCACCGTTGTGATTGCTGCGGTTACGATGATGGTCGGTCTTGTTGTCGTCGCTAACATGGAAACTTCCATGCCGGATCTCACGAATTCGCCTCTGAGCGGTTCGATGACGTCCGTTATCGAAAATACGGGCACTGCCTTCAATTTCCTCGCGTTATCGGGATTCCTCGTGGGTTGCAATGATACCCTCAATATGAAAAAATTTACTACAACTGACATATTGAAAAGAGGCATTAGAAGTCGTTTTTCTCGATTTGCTCGACGTGCCAGGGTTATTTGTTTTGGCAGCCGTATTTATCATCGGTATTGTGGCTGGAGTGCTCGGAAACAGGTGAAATTTAATTTCACCCCATTTCCACCAACTTTAATGTATAGAAATTCGATCATTTAAACCAATTGGGGGTGTAAGTATCGCTAAAACGGTAAAAGTTTCTGGTTATATGCGGAAAGTTCCTGGATCTCGTAAGCGGATTCGGGTTGCCGGTTACCGGCGTAAAAAGTAGGTTTTGACCTACATTTTTATTGTTGTGTGGTAAACACCCATCACACAACAATCGTTAAATAGGGGTATATATATATATTCCTCTATGAGTGACAAGAAATATAAAGACCTTGACGATTTTGAAGAAATTGAAGGCGATTACGCCGAGATTGATGAACAATTCGATGAAGTTGAGTACGCCGAGATCGACGAACCGATCGACGAACCGTATGATGACGATCTTGACAATTACGCTAATGACGATTTTATAGAATCGGATTATATCGAACCAGATGAGATCGAAGAATATATTGAAGAAGAATTTGACGATGATTTTTATGAACCAGAACCAAGATCGAAAAAATCGTTTAAGAAACAAAAAGTTTTAGGACTTTTACACTCGGGTGTTTCGAAGTTCGACAAAGCGTCTGATGCCATTATGAAAACTGGTGGAAAGACGAGAAAAAGGAAGAAAACTAAAGGGTTTGATGCAAACTCGTTAACCGGCATTAAGGGCGACACTTCAGGAATATTGCGGGTTTCTGGGAAAAATATCGGGATCGTCTCATCTACTAATAAACCACGGGTCACACTCTCAGTGTTGCCGCTCGTTAAGCCGTGGAAAGGCAACAAAAGTGTCCATTCACCTGTCCAACCCACAAAAACAAACCTCAATTCGCTCAATTCAGTTTTAATGAACCCGAATAAGAAGGTTGTTAACAAAAAACCATTAACAAAGACATTTGTTAAACCATTGTCGGTTAAATCCACTGGTATTAATGTTGATCTTGTAGGTGTTACAAATACTCCAATTAATCTATCCAATTGTTTGCCAAAGTCGCCGCGCACCAAGAAATCGACGTTCAAACAACCTCCGATTAATTTATCCGGGTTTGAGAATCTCACCAATAAAATTCTCAATCAGAAAAAGCGGAGTAAGAAATGAGCCAATTACAGCAGCAACAAACCCAGGTATCCCACAAAGCCCCACAAACGCAAGGTGGGTCGTATCTCGGGAGATCGACAGCCCTCCCATCCCCGGAGTCCGTTCAGCAGTCTACCGACCAATACGCGTCGCGGTATGGGACTACAGCAAGCGTTGATAGGGAAAATGCGATTACTGGTATAATAACCACCCTAAAAAGCACACATTCCGACGTTGGTAAAGCGTATCGAGCACAGCGCGACAGTCTGCCAAAACACGACCCAAACGCACCAAGCGGCATGCCACAACTCGCAGATTATATACGACCCAATCTCCGGGGAATACCCACGTTCGATACGGAATTAATCGAATTTTACGTTCGTAGAAACGCAACATCTATAGGATCACAGCGTTCAAACCGTACACCGACCGAGTTTGTCGAGTGGCTTAATGATGCTAATGCTGTATATGATGCGAACTGGGCGGCAATACAGAAAGAATATGATGAAAATTATCCGCGTTATCTGAGAGATTATCAACAGTGGCAGGTTTGGTACGAACGCGAACAACGAGAGCGCGCACAGACTGAACAGATGAAAATCCAACGAGAATCTGAGATAGCACAACAAGCGCGCGAAAAGGAGTATGTTCAAGATTTTAACAAAAATTGGTCAAAATATTATGGGGAAGAAGCGAAAAGTGTTGCTGACGTAAACCGGATAACCTATGGTGCAAAAGAATCATTTCAGGCGGCAGAACAGCGTATTTATGAACAAAAATATGGCGACAATACATTTTCTGGTATTCAGCAAACTCCCGAGCAGCAACAAGCGGCGGCGGCGTTCGAGTTCGACCTGATCGCGAAAGACGCTGCAAAAACAACCGATCTCGATCATCTTATTGGATTATCTCAACCAATCCATGCGGCACATTCGAGGTTAACACCACGGGTTCAAGCAGAAACAAATCAGTTTATTAAAGATTTTGATACAAATGTTGAAATAGCCAAGATTGAACGACAGAAAGAATTGAAAGTTGAAAAGTATCAGAATGAATTTCGACAAGAACTAAAAGGAATCGGTTTCACTGACAGCGAAATAGCCCACGTTGAGCAAGTCGCACGGGATCGACAGAAACCCACATCATTCGACGATCAATTCAGTCGGAGTTCGTACGAACGTCGGCTGAACGAATTTATCCAGAAAAATCCAGAATCGCGTGAATACCTCACCGGTGGTGGGTCTACAAAAGCCACAGCACAGTTTATGGGTGAAGGGCTCACTTCAAGGGGGATTACACCAACTTCGCGTGAAGTTATTGAAGTTGGTGATAATACCTACTATTTAACCCGGTATGGGTCGGAAGGGTACGAAATACGTGATAAATACGGACAGATTCGGTCCGCAGGTCGTGGTGCTGTCCCGGACGACGTGTTCTCTCTGGGGCTCAAGCCATTATATTTCGGAAATACATTAACTCCACAATATAATCCACTTATAGGTGTTGATCTCCCAACGAGCGTATATGAGCCGGTGGATGTGTCCGACGTCGTGATGGCAATACAAACAAAAAAACTTACGGGTTACGATTTACCAGAAACCGACACTCCAAGCGGGATTGAAACCACTCCTGCCTGGAAAGACGTAGAATTGATCCATGGATTCAGGCAACAAATCGATGATGTTGAAAAGTCGTTTTTTGAACAACCGCTAGTCAAATCTGTGCTTGGTGTTGCAAAACAAATTGATTCGATCCCACAATCACAGATTTTCACCAATCCGTATAAAACTCGCGCACTTGGTAATCCATTAGAGATGGCGATTCAGTTGGCAACCGGTAAATCAACCAACGAACATCTTCAACCGTTTGTTACGAATCTGTTACCAAAGACGTCTATACCAGAGGTTGATGGGTTTGAATCACCCGACATGGGTGATCGCGGTCAACAATATCGGTTTTTGCGTGGCATTCCCATTGGATTGACCGTTGGCACGTTAGAAATGCTCGCAACGATGCGTGCTGCCGGAGAATATGGATTTTCTGAGGTTAAACGTGGTGGATTATCCACAATTCCACCGATGGCTGTTGCGAGCGCGACAGCAGTTGGGACCGGTATGTGGCAGGGATATTCTGCAGATCCTGCGGGGTTCACCGGTGAATTTATCGGTATATCGAAGGGAATGGGTCTGGTGACACGTGGTGTTGGTGCAGGGGTGTTACGTACTGGTCAGGCTGCTGGTGTGGTTCGTGCCCGCACGTTGGTATATCAACAACGTTTTGGACAGAACGTCCCATATGCGTCGAAATCGTGGATGTTAACGCAGATTCTGGAGAACGAGTTTATTTCCGGCGCTCGTGGTGTTCGGCGACCGATCGGACGCGAGTTTATCCTCGATGAAAACGTGTATCAACCAGCGATACTCACCCGCGATCCCGGTGTATATGCTGGAGAACCACCCGCTGGAACGGCGGGTTTTTTCATGACAATTGGTGATAAATACATCGAACCCGTTGGTGGTTATTTCCTCGAAAGCGGCACATTAATGGATAAATTACACGGTGGTGGTCGGATATATTTACTGGACGATATACGAACCGTTAAATTACCAGAGTCCGTCAAACAACGTGTATACGAACGCGTCGAAAGCGGTCAAGATTTTATTGATATATATAATGCCGAGATAATTCCACGAGCATTAGAACAACATCGTGCTACTGGTGAGCCGATTGCCGTTCCATCACCAAAACGCGCACATTATACACAACAACCAGAGTTGGAGGCGTTTGTTGTGATGGATAATTTGAGCCCTGCATCGGTTGTTACTGATCAAGCGTTCGTGGGGTTTGCATCCACCGGAACGCCGATTACTCGTATTCGATTGGGTTCACAGTCTCCGATAGCGACACGCGGAATATTATCAACGTGGCGTGAAAATCTCCATTATAATTGGGACGTTAGTTATGGGATGGGTAAATTTTATAATACCAATTACCTCGCATCAATGGGCGAGTGGGCAATGTGGAAAAATTTGGAGATATTCGAACGAACTGTTCCAGGATATCGTGGTGAGTATAGCCAGCACGGATACGAACACTCGGTTGGAGTTTACCAAAACCTGCTCGATCAATACTATCGATCTTCATCACTACGTAGTGCTGCAACCACAGAGGATCTTTGGATGCGTGGAAAATACCATGATATCACAAAAATCGACGATTTCGATCCACGTGTACCGTATCCACACGCATGGGCTGCCGGTGAACTGATTAGAACTGGAAGATTTACACCAGCAGATGTTGCAAAATTACCAGAGAGACAACGCGCGTCTCTTGCACGTGATATAGCGCAGCACACGGATATTACACCAGAATTCTCAATCAAAGGGTTGAAAACACGGATAATTGATCGCCCAACTGTTACGTCACGAACACTGGCAACTGCTGATAGAATGGACCTCACACGGTTTGGTGGAACTGTAAAACGTTCCAAACTGTTTAAATTACCAGAAGAAACGGTTGCATTTAAAGCAAAAACAACAATGACTGGTGTTGTGCGTGGTGATATTGAACTACCCATTGGATTTCGGGTTGTTACTGTTCCACCCACACCACGTTCTATCGCGCTAACTGAACGATATCTTAAACGACCGCAAGATATTAATATAAAAACAACTAAATATGGGAGAAGTGGATACAAAACCAGGTCATATCCTACAAAACCCTACCCAACACGAGTGTATCCAACAAAAC
>LSQX01165682.1_pt1 | contig 19776 bp, 13 predicted proteins | sample 654561 | NCBI WGS metagenome assembly LSQX01 (sample SAMN04489861, study PRJNA283612) | anaerobic digester metagenome | isolation source: 4 biogas reactors fed with cattle manure at either 37C or 55C with and... | place: Denmark: Kongens Lyngby | collected 2014
AGATGTGTATAAGAGACAGCCTAAAAATAGCATTAAAAGAATATTGAAAAGTTTTAACAACATCAACGTTTTGTTTTATTTCTATCTATAAAATTTAAATTACTAAAAAAACATAAACGGGCAATCTTATTTTTTCATTAAACCAGCTTTATAAACATAGCCCGGTAGCTCTCTTTGGAAAAACTCAGCCATCTCTTTAGCTAATTCAATAAATACATTAATATCAATATCTTTTCTTAAGCCCATTTGATTTAAAAGATTTATTAAATCCTCTGTGCAAACATTGCCAGCGGCAAGCTTTGTGAAAGGGCATCCCCCCAAGCCACCAGTTGAGGATTCAAACACTTTTGCTCCTCTTTTCATTGCAGCATAGTAATTCACAAGTCCCATTCCATAAGTATTATGGAAATGGCAGGCTATTTCCAGCTCCGCGTCTAATTCTTTTATTGCACAGACCATTCTTTCTACTTGAGCTGGATTGCCGTAGCCTGCGGTGTCTGCTAAACTTACTTTCCTTATTCCGGCGTCAAGATATTTTTTAATTATTGTAAGCACTTTTTCTTCTGGAATAGCTCCTTCAAAACCGCAGCCGAGTGCGGATTGAACAGAAGTTTGCACCTCTAATCCAGCTTTCATAGATTCTTTTGCTATATTGATAATCCTTTCCGTTGCCTCATCAACACTCATTCTTGTATTTTTTTGGCTATGAGTTTCACTTGCAGAAACGCCAAGGCAGAGCAAATTCACTCCGCAAGCAAGAGCGCGCTCCATACCCCTTTCATTCAAGGCAAGCCCAGAAAAAACTACATTATACTTTTTTTTATTAAAATAATTAAAAAGCTCGTCTGAATCTGCCATTTGTGGCATTTTTTCTTTATGGACAAAAGAGCCAAGTTGAATAATATCAACCTTGCTTTCAATCATTTTTTCGATCCATTTAACTTTGGTCTCAAAAGGGACTAGTTGCTTTTCCATTTGTAAACCGTCGCGCATTCCAACTTCATGGACGAGAAACATATTTCTTCCTAAAAAATTTAAAAAAATATCTACTAAATTAAGAATAAAAATTTAATTTTGATAATAATTAACATTTTTGTATTTTGTGTAAAAATTTAAACACTATTTCTGCGATTGTGTTGAAATATTAAGTTTAGTCCAACAATAAAGAAAATTTAATGTTAGAATCATTGATAGTTGGTTTTGTTTTAGGCTTTGTTCTGGCAATCCCTCCTGGGCCTGTCGCAGTTACGGCAATGAAACTTACTTTAGACAATGGAGTTAAGCACGGGCGAATGGTAGCTTTTGGAACCTCGATTGTAGATGTATTTTTTGCGTTGGTTGCGGTTTTTGCAACGGGTTTTCTGGTCCATCTATTCTCAGATATAACAAATTACAATCCTTTGCTCTTCCTTATTTTTCAAATAATTGTAATAGCTGTTCTGATGCTATTTGGACTTACCCAGCTGAAGCAAAAAAAGAGCGAAATAAAAATCGACCCAGATAATTGCCAGCCAAAAGCATTAAAATTTTTAAAAAAAGTTATGGACAGAGGACCTTTTTTCCTCGGCGCAGCAGTTGCTTTCACTAATATCGCCAATCCCACTTTCTTTTCTTCCCTGTCTTTTGTAACCTTGACCGTTCAAAAATATAACTTAATTGAAATAACGGCAGCAAGTAGTATAATGTTCTCAGTTGGCTTTGGCGCTGGAAACTTTGGCTGGATATACCTTTTAGTGAAAGTGCTGGCAAAGGTAAAACATAGATTAAATGAAAACATAATTTACAAAATAAAAAAGTTTGCTGGTTTTACTCTTATTGGCTTTGGCACACTGCTTGGTTATCGAGTAATTGCTTTTACGCACTGGCAGGACATTTTTCGTTTCATTTTTGCATTCTAACATTTTACACCATTTTTAACCCTTTCAAAACACAATGAAAATTTACTTTTTTAAAAAAAATAGCAGCTCCCTTCAATCTTTATTTGTGGGAGTTTTTTTTATTATAGCTTTAAGCTTCGCCAGCGCCCTGTCGCAAGATAAATCTACCGTCAATCAAATCATTGGCTCTGCCTATACCGATATTCGTTCTTACGATTTTTTGCAGCGTTTATGCGATGAAGCGGGTGGTAGGTTAGCCGGGTCGCCAGAAAACGAAAAAGGAATCTCGATTTTACTTGAAGAGTTGAATAAAATCGGAGTCCAGGCAAAATTAGAAAAATTTACAATTAATAGCTGGAAAAGAGGAGATGACCTTGTTGAGCTTGTTTCCCCTTCAAACAAAAAATTAAGAGCTTCGGCGCTTGGCTATTCACCAAAAGCAGCCGAGTTCATTGCAGAGCTTGTCTATTTGAATAGCGGAACGGAGAATGATTTTTCAAGTATTAGCTCAAGAAACAAAATCTGCCTTGTCTCCCAAGAAACGCCGAAGGGAGTTGAGCAGCAATTTAGATGCGAGGTGATTGAAAGGGCAGTAAAAGCTGGCGCCAGAGCCGTTCTTTTTATAAATCATAAAAATGGTGGTTTGACGCTTTGCGGCACCGCAACTTTCAATGGGAAGGAAATAGGAGTTCCAGCCTTTTCTTTAACTTATGAAGAAGGCAACTGGCTGAAGCGCTTGTTAGAAAAAAAGAAGGAAGTAAAAGTTAAAATAATAAGTAATTCCCAAAGCTTTGAAGCTGAAACAGCAAACATTGTAACTACTTTTAAAGGGCAATCTGAAAAGAAAATTGTTGTGGGGGCGCATTTCGATTCTTGGGATCTAAGCCAAGGCACTGTCGATAATGGCTATGGAACTGCAATACTTTTCGATATTGCTCGGCTTATCAATCAATTTTCTCAGAAAAATTATTATACAATCGAACTCGTTTGGTTCAATGCCGAGGAGCTTGGGCTCTTCGGTTCGAAAGAATATGCAGAAAAGCATGAAAACGAGGTAATTGCTATGATTAATATGGATATGACAGGCAGTCCAACTGGTTTTAATACAATGGGCTACGAAGAATTTATTCCATTTTTCGAGCAGCTTCGCGATGATTTGAAAGGATTTAACTTTAAGGAAGGAATTAACACTGTCCCTTGGGTGAATAGCGACCATGCTCCATTTATGCTTAAAGGCATTCCATCTTTCACACTTAACGCATATTTAGAAAAAGATATGTATCATTATTATCACGATTTTGGAGATACTTTCGACAAAGCAGACCCGCGCATTCTTGCCGATGCTTCTGCAATTATTACAGTCATGACTTTAAAACTTGCCAACTATTCCGATTTTTATTTTAAAAAGCAATCAAAAGAAGAGATTATTGAGTTTTTTAAAAAATACAATTTAGACAAGCGTTTAAAAAGACAAAAAGATTGGGATTTTGAAGATTAAAAAATGCTTCCCAAAATCTTTTGGGAAGCATAATTGATTTTTAAGAAAATGAAAAGAGCTGCATTGCACAAAGACGCAGCTCTTTTTTTATATGTTATTTACTGATAATCATAAGAGTTGAAACTCTTTTGCTATCTGCGCTTAATACAATGTTATACATTCCATTAGCAAAATTGCTTGCATCAAAGCTAATTCTGTGGATTCCAGCAGAATAATTGCCGCCTCCAACGCTTGCTACTAATTCACCTGTGCTTGTGTAAATCATTATGTCTGCTTGGCTTTCTTCAAGTAAATTGAACTCAAAGACGGCGCTTGTTTCAACTGGATTAGGAATGCTTTTTATTGAAAAATCAGTATTTAGATTGTCGCCTAAATATGCTTTTCCAAAGTATATAGCATTGGGACTATAATGCAAAGCGTCCAGCTCTAATCCACTTGTGATTTCTTGCAGATTTGTCAACGATATGTCTTTTAATGAACTGTTAGCAATGTCAAACAATTTGAGAGTTAAGGGCTCATTTGGCAAAGCGCCATCAATTTCATCGCTAATTTCATTATCACCCCAAATTGTGATTGCAGCAATTCCATTGTGTATTGCCCCTGCTCCAATAAGTTCATTTTTCAAATTATAAACTCCGATTTCGTGAGCATCTTCAATCTTTCCGCATTCAACAAACAAAGTAGCGTCATTTCCGGTGCTTGTTGCTTTTGGTGAAAGATGGAAAGCTTGCGGGGTGATTTCATTTGCAAAAGCGTTTTTGAAAAATGAATTAGCTGGATAAGTCAGGGCAGCACTTGAGTTTAGATAGTAAAAATAGCCTTGTCCGGGTAGCATATTCCCAAGAGTATTAATAGCAAAAACGGGACTATAAACACCACCCGCGCTATTTTTGACTAATATTAGGGAATTGCCCAAGCTCTGAGTTGCCTCAATTGGACCCATTGGATTGTTTCTAATGTAAGATGTTAAATTCCAGCCCTCATTCAAGTTAATTGGGTGGACTTCGGGCTGAATAGGAATTCCGGTAATTGAAAGATTTCTTTGAGAGCTAAGATTGACTAAATAGCCGTGATTGACATTCCAATCTCCAACTGCATTTAAGCCCCAAGCTGGGACAAACATTTGCCCAAAATTATTTTTCACCATTCTGATATATGGCAAAATATTCACAAATATTGATGGCATCGATTTTTCTATCGGGTCTACATAGCTTGAAATTGCATTCCAGCCAGCTCCGATGCTTAAATTAATTGTTTGAGAAATGTCAGTGCTTAAACTTTCTACAATAGAAAATCCATTTACTTCATAGCTATCTGAACCAAGTGAAAAGTTAGCAACAGCTTGATACTCAATTTTTTCAGTTCCGTCCCATATTCTAAAAGTATATGGCTCGCCAATTGCATAGCCGTCTTTTTCTTCAGTTTCGCTGTTATCTCCCCAAACCGTTATGCCTAATGAAGTTTCGCCGTTCCAAATTCCATAGCCGGCGCAGTTCCAAACACCTGGCTCAGTTTGGTAGAACAATCCAAATCCATCATTAATCTCAACCGCTCTTCCTTCGATAGATATATCGCAATCGAGCGGCACAATAACTATGGAGCTGTTATTTGTTTCTATTATTTCCCAAGGCACTGCTGGCGCTTGCATTGTTGTAAATGAGCGAGTTTGAGACCAAGTGCTTGAGTTCCCTTCATTGTTTCTTGCTTTTACCTGCCAAAAATATGTTGTTTCGTATTCCAATTCTATTGGAATCTGTATTGAAGTTGAGCTTAATTCAGTAGAATAAAGCAAGCTGCTAAAATCTTGCTCTAATGATAATTCAACTCTATAAAAATCAGCATCTTGAACCTCAGACCAAGTTAATATTGGATTTATAGCGTTATTTGTTGATTCATTATTTGGGCTAAGGAGCAAAGGACTATCGAGCGGAGCCAGGGTAGAAAATTCCCAGACTTCAGACCAAGTAGAAAGCATTTTTTCTGCAACCCCTTCTACTCTCCAATAATATGTCGAGGAATTAAAAAACGGGCTTGCGTTCTGCCAATTTGTTGCGTAAACATCGCTTTTATCATACACAATTTCGTTAAAATCTGGATCGCTTGCAATTTGGATTCTATAAAAGTCAGCGTCAAAATTTTCTTCCCAAGTAAAGTTTTTAATAACAGTAACGTTTGTCTCTTCATTTGCAGGGGAGTTTAAAACTGGAGCAGCGAGAATAATATTATCGTGATATTCAAAAGCGCCAATTGTGGGATTTTCTAATCTATCATTCCCAAGAATATCTGTCTCGTAACCTTCAAGCTGAAGAGCTTGTCCAATTAAGGGCGAGTATTCATCAATAAACAAGGGATAATCCGACAAGAATAGTGGATCGGCTGAAATTGAAAAATCGTCATAGCCACTCGCATCTATCCAATCGCCAATATTATATTTATTGGAGCCAAGATAGCCCAAAATTGCAAATTCGCCACTTGCGTAATAGTCGTTATAATTAATGTCAATAAATTTGCTTGCAGGCATTGCCGAATATATTGCATAAGAGCTTGAGCCAGCCAAACCGGATAAGGAATTTGCAAAAACATTATTTTTTACATCAACGCTTACAACGGTGCTGCTTATAAGCAATGCTGCGGAAAGCGTTCCAGAGCTTCCGCTTGGAAACTGCTCGCCATAAAGATTAACTGAATTATGATAAACTTTTATATCAGCTCCATAATCAATTTTTATTCCAAAAGGATTTTCGGTCAAGCTTGTTGAAGAATTGTTTGTTGATCTAATGTCGTAAATTGAATTGTTAACAATTTCTATATCATTATTGCTTGTGGAAAAAGAAACCTGAATGCCAGCTACCCCGTGATTTCCTTGCATATAAAGCGAGTGCACTCTATTGTTTGAAACAATAGTATTGGCGTTGTCATTTCCAATTTCTATACCTATCATATTGGTATAAGGATCGGCATCAAAGCCAAATACAGTGTTTTCACTAATAAGGGAGCCTGGGCTATTTCCAATGAAAATTCCTTTTAGGCTTATCTTATCTTCTGGAATATTTGAGCCGACAGTATTCCCTTTTATAATCAAGTTTTCGTTATACCCGGTAGTTTGAAGCCCTCTAACTGTAATTCCCCAAGTAGCTCTTATAATGTCATTTTCAATAATAGAAACATTATTATTTGAGGCGCCATTTGCAGCCATGCTTGAAGCTCCACCCACCACGAGTGCATAAGCAGAAGAATAGTTTGCATCGGATCCGGAAATAATACAATTTCTTATTGTAATATCATCGCAGCCCATACCGACACCCAAGCTCGCTACTCTCACCGCTGAGCTTTGTGCCGCTAAATTATTATTTCTAATTAATAGATTTTTACCTTTTCCATCAATTCTACCATCGAGAATCACTCGCTTGGCAGAACGAATTACAAGCACGCCATCATTTGCTATATTAGCCTCAATAGTTCTAAGCGATTCATCTGGCATAATTGATAAATAATAACCACCAATGCCAACCTCGTCCCATTCGTCTATAACAGCTGGATATGGCTCTTCAATATCGCTAACAATGAGCAAAGTAGTATTTCCACTTAGTCCGAGGTATGCAATGTCGTTAAATGCTTGGTAAAGGGAGCTGTAAACCCCGCCCTCACCTACGGTATATACTCCATCAAAATATGTGCGAAGCTGCCTTCTTCCTTCAGGAGCAGTTACAGTTGGGACATAAGTAACTCCTTCAATTTCAAATCCAAGGCATTCACCATCGGCATAATTCATATTTTCTGCACTGCTCGAGCTGCTATAAGCAAGCCAAAAATAATTTGCTCCGGGCTGAAGCTCAAGATTGCCCGTAACAGTAAACTCTTCTAATGGGTTTGCAGCAGTTCCATATTGAGTTTCACTTGAAAAATATTGCGAGGAGCCAGTATAAAACACTTTTGCTTCCAAAATATCGCCACCCGGGTTAGTTGTCCCGTTCATATTAAATGAAATACTGTTTAAATTCAAAGGATTATCAGCCCCTCTGGTTACAATTTTCACTAAAATAATTTCTTGGTCGGCGTCTCCAATCATAATTGGAGCATTATTATACTGCTCGGTATTACTATAAAGATAGGTCATATTTCCAGAAGATACAAGCTCATAAGCACCAATAGTTGGCGATTGGCTTCTCTCTACTCCAAGAATATCCTCTGAAAATCCCTCTATTTGAGTTCCAGCAAACATAAGCGGAGAGCTAAAAAGTGGGTATAGATTATCGTTTGAAGTATAAAGTGGAGACTCAGAAATTGAGTTCTTGTCCCTTCCAGTAGCGGTCTGCAATTCCTGCAAATTTATTTTTGCCCCTGCAAAATATGCAAATTTAGAATGCTGGCCACTAGTGTAGTAATTATTATAATCAATATCCACATACTTTTCAGCTGCTGCATCGGAATAAAGAGCGTAAGATTCAGAATCGCTTAAACCTTCAAAACTATTCGCGAGTGTATTATTGCGAACATCAACATTATTGATTGCCCCGGAAATAGATGAAGCGATTGCAAGGGCAGCTGAACGTGTTCCACTTGTGCTTGGCATAAGTGGTCCGCCATAAAGATTTACGCTATTAAAGTAAACGTTCACGCTGTCGCCAGCTCTTACGCTTATTCCATAGACTGTAAAAGAACTCAGTGCCTTGTTATTGTCGCCAGTAATATCATAAACAAGGTTATTGGCAATAGTAAATTTATTACCAGCTGAGCTTACATCGATTCCAGAGCTTCCATTTTCAGCTGGCATAAATATACTTGAAGCCCCTCTGAGTTTAAGATTATGAACGTGATTGTAAGAAATAACAGAATTATCAATATTCCCCCTTGCCATAATTCCATAAAGCACAAAGGCGCTTGGATTGTATAATCCAAAAACATGATTCCTTGTAATCAATGAGTTTATTGAGTTTTGGACTTCAATTCCCTCAAAGCCAATTCGATAATCAAAGTCGCTTGAGCCAATTTCATTTCCGTCTATAAGAAGATTATCGTTTAAGCCAGTAGTAGCTATTCCCCTTATGAAAACACCATAATATGCCCTTTGAATTTGGTTATCAATGATGGACAAATTGTGATTATGTGCTCCCGCGGAGGTGGCGGTAAAAGCTTCTCCGGCAACGTGGATACCGAAGCTGGTAGTAAAAATTGGACTTGCGCCAAAGATATTACAATTTCTTATAGTTACGTTTTCGCAGCCGGCGTTCGCTCCTAAGCTTAACAATCTTATTGCGGCGGAAGCAGAGCCAGCGTTGTTATTTGTGATGGTTAAAAAGTTTCCTTCTCCATCGATTCGTCCATCAATTATTACTCTGTCGGCACCGTTAAGTGTGATAACTCCATTATTAAGGCTGCCGCTAATAGTTCTCATTTGTCCGCTTGGTTTAATGGTCAGGAAATAATCGCCAGCCCCAATTTCAGCCCATTCATTAAGCATTGCTGGAATTGTTTCACTTATATCGCTAATAATTTCAAAGGTCGTATTTCCACTTAATCCAAGAACATTTACTTCTTCAAAAGCTAAGGCTAAACTCGGATAGTTTCCACCTTCACCAATAGTATATGTTCCGTTGAAAGGCACACGAATAGCTCTTGAGCCCGAGGGATTGGTTTCAGTCGGAGTGTAGTTAGTTCCATCAACAATAATTTCAGTGCATTCAGCATCTACGATATTCCAAGGAGTTGCGTCTCCTGAAATTGAATAAGTTAGCCAAAAATAATTATCGTTTGGTGCTAATTCTTGACTTCCAGTAATTAGGAACTCGCCATCTGGATTGTTGAACTCACCAAATTCTTGCTCTGCAAAAAAGAAGTCATAATTTCCAGTATAAAAAACGCGTGCGTTTGTTATATCGCTTGCCGGATTGGTCGAGCCGTTTGTGTTTAAGGAAAGACTTGTTAAATGCAAGCGTTCCAAAGCACCTTCTGTAACTACTTTAATTTTAATAATCGGCTCGTTATCATTTCCTTGCAAAACGAATCCGGTTACTTGCTCCACCGTGCTTGATTTGTATTCTTGCTCTACGATAGCCCACCTGTATACAAGTCCGTCACTTGGGAGATTTGCTTGCACTAATGCACAAGATGCGTTGTTTGCAGCTCCCGGGACGGAAGTTTCCCAAGTATTTGTTCCAGTTACAACGCTTCTATTCATCACTTCTAAATTGCTTGCCCCTCTTAATCCAATTTGAGCAGTTCTTGCACTTGTATTTTTTGTAAAATTTCCATAACAAAACTCAATTTTATTAGAGCTTTCATACAATTTTATTTGGAAATTAAAATTATCCCCATTCCCGGCAGTTCCAGAAAATTGATAATTAAGCCACTGCACGGTGAATACTCTATCTGGCGCCTCGCCACTTATTTCATACATCATCTGTCCCAAACTCGAAATACCAGCTATATTTAGATTTAAAGCAGATATAACGTTATTTGTAACACCAGTGCTTAAGCAGCTTGCTGAGTTTGTTACAGCGCCACCCATAGCAAGGAAGCCGTCAGTATTGACGCTAACTTCCGTATAATCGGTTCCAAGATAATTGAAGAAGAAACCGAGAGGAATACCGTTAAAACTTTCGTTGTTATTGGCAGAGGTCCCAAGTATAGTCCCATCTGTAATTTGCTCGAAAGTTTCAACAGAGCTCGAAAAAGTATAGAACTCGCTTTGAGCGTTTGCAAATTGCACACAGATTATTGTAAATATAACTGTTGCAACAAATTTAAAAAGTTTCATAGCTTATCCTTTATAGATATGAAAAAAATTAAGTAATTGCGAATATTATAGCTGTATAAGATCATACAAAATTTTCCTCAAAAATGAAATTTTGAGTCATTTTTGCATTAAAGAAATAAAAAAGTCTATAGCTTTTCTAAAAAACTATGCTTTTATGCAAGACGTTAAGCGCTTACTAAAAGTGTTTCTGGGCTATTCCTTTTGCTATGGGCTATGTTAGGAGATACAAAAGTGCGCTTGGGTTTTACTACTTTTTCAAAATCCTCGCGGAATTTTGTGGCAAAGCCGCGAACTGCCCAAGCTGCCGCATCGCCCAAGGCGCAAACCGTTCTTGATTCTATGTTGTTTGCAACTGAGATAAGTAAATCTATGTCGTTTGAGGTCGCTTCGCCAAGCTTTATTCGTTTCAAAATATTTTCCATCCAGCCATTTCCTTCGCGACAAGGCGTGCATTGTCCGCAGCTTTCGTGATGATAAAAATGAGCAATTCTCAGCGCAACTTTTACAACATCAGTATCCTCGTCCATAACGACAATACCAGCTGTTCCAATATGAGTTCCATATTGCTTTAGAGATTCTTCATCCATTTTGACGCCTTCAAGCTCATCACCTCGAAGAACGGGCATTGAAGAGCCACCGGGAATAACTCCTTTAATTTTTTTATTATTTGGAACTCCACCACACAGCTCGTAAATTATATCTTTAAGCAAAGTTCCGGTTGGCAGCTCATAAACACCGGGCTTATTGACGTGCCCGCTCACTCCGAAAAGTAAAGTTCCAGGGTGCTTCGGCTCTCCAATTTTTGCATATTCTTCAGCTCCAATGCGAAGTATGGCTGGGACAGTGGCAATGGTTTCAGCATTATTAACCGTTGTAGGCATACCCCAAAGTCCATTTTGAGCTGGAAAAGGCGGCTTGAAACGTGGATAAGCTCTATTTCCCTCAATCGACTCCATTAGCGAGGTTTCTTCGCCACAAATATAGGCGCCTGCCCCTTTGTGAATATAAATATCTATTGAGTATCTGTGATTAAAGGTTTCCTTCATTTTTGGACCGATAAGCCCAGCAGAATAAGCATCGTCAATCGCTTTTTGCAAAAGATTAATCCATTTGTGATACTCGCCGCGAATATAAATATAAGCAGCTTTAATTCCCATTGCGTAGCCAGCAATCATAATCCCTTCGATTAACTGGTGAGGATTATATTCAAAAATCTGTCTATCTTTAAAAGAGCCAGGCTCTGATTCGTCTCCGTTTACTGCTAAATATTTGGGTTTCTCGTTCCCTTTTGGCATAAAAGTCCACTTTAAACCAGTTGGGAAGCAAGCTCCACCGCGTCCTCGCAAGCCAGATTTTTTTACTTCATTTATTAGTTCGTCTTGCGTCATCGAAATTGCCTTGCGATAGCTTTCGTAACCCTTGTTTTTTCTATATACTTCCAAATCACTTAAATTTGGAATATCTGGCAAAATTAATTTTATTGAGTTATCTATCATTTCCTCATTCCTTAAAAATCTGGTGCTACCAATTTAAGCAAATATACAAATATTTTATTTTAAAATGAATATATGAAATTCCAAACTCATTTTTTGTGTAAATGTATCAAATGCAATAATTCTTCACATTTATTTATTATGCTCCGTTTTAAGCTCTGTTATTGTGAAAAGGGCGTGGAGTTTTATTCCAGCGTCTAAAAGTTTTTCTTTTCCGCCAGCTTCTCTATCTATCACGCAGACAGCGTCCTCGATGCTCGCTCCTTCTTTCCTAAGTTCGTTTGCACTGATAATCACCTGTCCTCCGCTTGTTACCACATCTTCAACGATTAGCAAGCGTTTCCCTTTAATATCGCAGCCCTCCGCAATCTTTTTAGTTCCGTGCTCTTTTGCTTTCTTTCTAACCAAAGCAAGTGGAAGTCCTGTTTGAAAGGATAATGCAGTGGCAATCGGAATTCCTCCCATTTCCAAAGCAGCCAAAGCATCGACGCCGCTTGGAACTATATCAGCAAGGTATTTTGCTACTTCAGAAAGCAATTCGGGTCTGCTTTCAAATTGGTATTTATCAAAATATTCATTGCTAATAAGCCCGGATCGCAATAAAAATTCACCTCTTAAATAGGAAACGCTAAAAATTTCTTTAGCCAACTGATTTTTTGTTAATTTTTTCATATTTTTTGTATCATTATTATTTTCAAATAAAGTTTGCATATTTTTTCAAGATTTATTTGCTTTCTCACTTGCTTTCCGTTTTCTTTAATGCGTGCTTGGAATCGCCCCAAAGGTCTCGACCAACAACCCTGCCAATAGAGGCAATTTTGTTTGATATTGAAATATTAAATTCCTCGGCGCTTAATTCCATACAAGGCTTTCCTTCGTAAAGTAAATACTCTTTGCGTCTGTAAATTGGCGTTAATTGAGGCATTATCACGTTTGCTCCAAAGGATAAGCCGTCCTCTCGCCCACATTCGTGCATTGCTTCAAGGGCTGTCGTTGAAGCGATATTTACATCTTTAAGAAAAATCCTGCAAAGCGCAATCATTTTCAACCCTAATTTATAAATTTTTTCTTTGTTCTTTTCATAATAATCTGAATACTTTGCAAAAGGAGTCTCGTTGTGAACAAGGTAGGGACCCATTCCGAGCATATCAATATCCATTTCTTTGAAAAACAGAATATCTCCAGCTAAATCCTCATAGCTTTGCTCAGGCAGTCCAATCATTACGCCAGTGCCAACTTGAAAGCCAACTTTTTTTAATGCTTTGAGAGCTTGAATTCTTGTTTCGTATTTTTGACTCGGAGGGTGAATTTTCTCAAATAGTATTGGATTAGTCGCTTCTATTCTGAGTAAATATCGGTGCGCCCCCGCATTATACAGTCTGCGATAATTTTCCTCGCTTTGCTCTCCCACACAAAGCGTGATTCCAAGTCCATCTGGCAATTTTTCAGAAATGGAATTTTCTTTAATCTTTTTAACCGTTTTTTCTACAAAGCTAACAAACTTTTCATCGGACCGTTCACCGGATTGCAGAACTATTGAGCCGTAACCCAAATCGGCACATTGTTTAGCTTGCTCAATTATTTCTTCCTCGCTTAATGAATAGCGACTTGGCTTTGCATTGCTTTTCCGTATTCCACAGTAAAAGCAATCTGAGGTGCAAATATTTGAAAACTCGATTAGCCCACGATAAAAGACCTTATTCCCTACAAAATCGAAAAGCACTTTTTCAGCTTTTTGTCTTAATAACTCAATTTCATCGTCATCTTCAAGCGATAGCAAATAAACTAAATCTTCCTTTTCAAGCTCTTCTTTTTGAAGTATTTTTTCTATTTTTTTCATAATTTTTTACAAAATGATACAATTAAAAAATAAAGACGAATTTGTATCTTGCTTTAACTTAATATCTCAGCCTTTGAAATAGTTTTTTAATAAAAAAAATATGATTAATTTTGTGAGATTTAATTGAGCGTTTTTAGTTAAATACTTAAAATAAACTAAAAAGTAAAATTTAAAAACATTAAACGGAGCTAATATATGCCATTGTTTGAATATGGAAATGTGAAAATTCAAGTTGATGAAGATGGATTTATGGAAAATCCAGAATTATGGAACGACGAAGTTGCTTTAGCATTAGCCTCAACCGAGGATATAAGTGAATTAACAGAAAACCACTGGAAAGTAATAAATTATTTAAGGGATTATTCAAAAGAATTTGGAATAGCCCCAATGGTGAGAAAGCTGTGCAAGGAAACGGGCTTTCAATTAAAAGAAATATATGATATGTTTCCCTCGGGTCCAGCAAAAGGTGCTTGCAAAGTTGCGGGATTAGCAAAGCCAACAGGCTGCGTTTAATAGCGCTTTTGCGCGGGCAATAATTTTTAACATAATATTTTTTTAAATTGATATAAGTGAAGGCGGCAAGCTATTGGCTTCACCGTCTTCACTGTATAATATATTACAGTTCTGTTTTCAAGATTTTATTCCACTTTTAAGCAATTCCAATAATGAACTTTGCACGAAAAAAAACTAAGGAAGTTAAGGTAGGAAGCATCACTATTGGTGGGAATTCCCCAATTAGCGTCCAAACAATGACCAAAACCAAAACTGCAGATATTGACGCGACTGTTAAGCAAATCGAAAGATGCTGCAGAGCTGGAGCTGACATCGTTCGCGTTACAGTAAACGATAAATTGGCAGCGGATGCGATTTCCGAGATTGTGAAGCAATGCAGTTTTATTCCCATTGTAGCCGATATTCACTTCAATCATATTTTTGCTATAAAGTCCATTGAAGCTGGTGTTGCAAAGGTGAGAATCAACCCTGGCAATATTGGCTCTGAAGATAGAATTAAGCAAGTTCTCGCTGCTGCAAAAGAGCATTCTGTTCCAATTAGAATTGGCGTAAACTCCGGCTCAGTTGAAAAGGAAATTTTAGAAAAGCACGGGCGGCCAAGTGCGGAAGCTCTTTACGAAAGCGCAATGAAACATATTGATATTTGCAATAAATTTGGATTTGATGAGCTAATCATAGCAGTAAAATCTTCAAATGTTAAACTTACAATAGACGCATATCGTTTGCTTTCAGAAAAAGTTGACTATCCGCTTCACCTCGGCGTTACAGAAGCTGGAACAATAGAAAGTGGAACAATCAAATCCTCAATAGGCATTGGAACTTTGCTTGCCGAAGGGATTGGCGATACAATACGCGTTTCTTTGACAGCCGAACCTGAGAAGGAAGTAGAAGTAGGAAGGCAAATTTTAAGAAGTTTGGAGCTAAGACAAACAGGCGTGGAAATTATATCTTGCCCAACTTGCGGGCGATTAGAAGTTGATTTATTTTCCATTGTTAAAGAATTAGAAAAGGCAACGAAGGATATTCAAAAAAATATCAAAATTTCTGTTTTGGGCTGCGCTGTGAATGGTCCCGGTGAGGCACGCGAATCGGATATAGGAATTGCAGCGGGCAGCACTTCGGCTTTGCTTTATTATAAAGGGGACTTGATTAAGAAAATTGATGAAAAAGATATAGTGAGCGAGGTTCTACGCTTGATAAACAAATAAAAAAGCCACCCAATTTTGAGTGGCTTTTTTAAAAAAGACTAATCTATATACTTTCCACGCTTTACATAATGAGTATGCAATAGCTTGTGTGAAAGGTGGCTGCAAGGTCCCTCAGTTAAGAATTTTTCGTATATATATTTAATACTTGGATTCCTAAAGGATTCGTTAATTTCGAGATCTGCTGCTTCATTGTATATTAATTCAGCGCGCTTTTGGCGAATTTCTGGACTTGTTGGTATTGGCTGTCCTCCTCCACCAATACAGCCCCCTGGGCAAGCCATAATTTCAACGAAATGAATGTCTTTCAACTCGCCACGGGCAAGAGCATCCATAACTTTTTTTGCATTTGCAGTTCCGTGAGCAATCATAAATTTAAGATTTACACCTTCAAGGAAACTCCAATCTGGCAATACGTTTTCAAGCAGAACGCTTGCCTCACGAACTCCTTCAAAGCCACGGCAGGGCAGAATTTGTAAATTCTCAAATGGCACTGGTCTTCCAGTAACAAGCGCATAAGCCGTTCTTAAAGCCGATTCCATAACGCCACCTGTTGCACCGAAGATAAGCCCGGAGCCTGTGTCTCCAAATGGTTCATCAAAGGCGCTATTTTGCAATTCTGGAAGGTGAAGTCCAGCTTCTCTAATCATTTGAGCCATTTCACGAGTAGTAAGCCCATAATCAACATCTTTAAAGCCAGAATCGGTCATCTCTGGACGATTGCACTCAAACTTCTTTGCTGAACAAGGCATAAGAGCAACTGTTACAATTTTGTTTGGGTCGATGTTTCTTTCCTGCGCATAGAAAGTTTTAATTACCGCACCAAACATCTGTTGCGGAGATTTGCAGCTAGACAAATAATCAAGAAAATCTGGATAAAAATGCTCAATATATTTTATCCAGCCTGGCGAACAAGATGTGAATTGCGGCAGCTTAACAGAGCTATCGCCCTCAACTAATAGCTTTTTCAAGCGGAGAAGAAGCTCAGTGCCTTCTTCCATAATTGTAAGGTCAGCCGAGAAGTTTGTATCCAAAACAGCATCGAATCCAATCATACGAAGGGCAGTATTCAATTTATATGTCATTGAAGTGCCTGGCTCACATCCAAATTCTTCTCCAATGCCAGAGCGAGGCGAAGGAGCGGTTTGAATAACCACGTGCATTTCTGGGTCGTCTATTGCAGCCCAAATTTCGTCTGATGGGTCGTTTGCTTTCAGCGCAGCTGTGGGACAGCGATTTATACACTGCCCGCAGTTAATACAGATAACGTCTGCAAGCGGTTTATCGAGGAATGTAGAAATTGTAGTCATATCGCCTCTTTGCGTGGCTTCCAATGCTCCAACTTCTTGCAAGTCGATACAGGTTCTAACGCATCTCTTGCAAAGGATACATTTGTCCATATCGCGAATTACAGAATAGCTTGACTTATCGACTTTGTGTCTTCTTTCTGTAATATGTCCAAATCTATAAAAATCAACGCCATATTCTTTTGCAAGTGTTTGAAGCTCGCAATTTCCGTTACGATGACAAGAGTAGCATTCGCCATAATGCTCGCTGAGCAGCAAGTCTAAAATATGACGGCGGGCTTTCCTAACTTTTTCAGAAGTAGTTCTTACTTTAATTCGGTTTGTGATTGGGAAGGTGCAAGAGGTCGGTAGAACTTTCATTCCTTCAACTTCGACTACGCAAATGCGGCACACTCCAGCTAAACAAAGATCTTCGTGATAGCAAAGAGTTGGTATATGAATATTATTCTGCCTGCAAGCTTCTAATATAGTAGTGCCGATAGGAACTTTATAAGGAATACCATTAATTTCTACCTCTACCAGACTACCGATTTCACCGAGGTTCCCCTTTTCAACCACTAATGGCTGATGACTAACCGGAGCGCGATGTGTGTGTTGTGTTTTTTCCATATTAAGTTCCATTTACCTTTGTGAAAAAATTTCGTTTTCAAAATGTTCCATTATTGAAATGAAAGGATTAGGCGATGACTGCCCTAATCCGCATTTAGACGCTATTTGCATTGAACGTCCCAAGTCTACAAGCTCGTGAATATAAGAAAGCGAGCAATCGTTATTTCTTATTTTCATCAGCCCTTCAAGAAGTTTCACATTCCCAATTCTACAAGGAGTGCATTGTCCGCAAGATTCTTCAACAAAGAATTCCATAAAGTTTTCTAAAACTTGCAGCATATCCCTTGTTTCATTGAAAATTATGACTGAGCCGCCAGTAGAAACATCTTCGAAAGCAACGGTGCGATCGAATTCTGCTTTTGGAATACAAAAGCCGGAAGCTCCTCCTACTTGCACTGCTTTAGTGTTTTCTGCTTCTACGAGCTTAAGGATATCGCTTATTGTTGTTCCAAATGGCACTTCATAGACGCCGGGCTTTTTACAATCGCCAGAAATAGAAAGCAATTTTGTTCCAGTTGATTTTGAAGTTCCATACTTGCTATACCATTCGGCGCCCTTAGCTACAATGATATGAGCAACGGCAAAGGTCTCAACGTTATTGACAATAGTAGGATATCCAAGGTATCCAGTGTTAACCGGGTATGGGGGACGATTTCGAGCTTCGCCTCTATGCCCTTCAAGCGATTCAATCAAGGCAGATTCTTCGCCGCAAACGTAGGCACCCGAGCCGAGACGTATTTCAATATCAAAAGAATAATTGGATCCAAGGATATTATTCCCAAGGCGATTTTCCTTTCTCATCTGCTCTAAATATTTTGTCAGCTTATCAAACAAATAGCGGTATTCACCACGCAGGTAAAGGAAACCTTTTTGAGCGCCAATCGCATAGCCAGCGATGACCATTCCTTCAAAAACTAATTTTGTATACTCATCGAGGAGAATACGGTCTTTGAAAGTGCCTGGCTCGCCTTCGTCAGCATTGCAGACAACAAATTTTTTGTCGGCGTGTGCAGATCTTGCAAGCAGCCATTTTGTTCCAGTTGGGAAACCGGCGCCCCCTCTTCCCTTTAAACCGGACTCTCTAATTTCCATAACAACATCTTGTGGCTCGCTGCTAATTGCTTTTTTCAAGCTGTCTTCTATGTTGTTCTCATCAAATATTACAAGTTTATTTAATATTGGCATACCTTTTTCTCCTAATTAAATTTTTTTAAAATTTCAATTACTTTGCTTGGGGTAAGCTTAGTAAAGACTTGTTCATTAATGAGCATAGCTGGACCTTGGTCGCACATGCCTATGCAGTTACAGTATTCAAGTGTGAATTTTTTATCGGGTGTAGTTTCACCGAACTTGATTTGGAGTTCTTTTTCCAAAGTGTTGGCTATTGCTTCTTTGCCTGCTAAATCGCAAGTAATAGTTTGGCATAAACGCACTATTAGTCGACCTTTTGGCTCTGTTGAAAGAAAAGAGTAAAATGTAACGACACCATAAACTTCAACAGGGTGAATATCGAGCAAACGTGCTATTTCCTGCTGAGCAAAATCTGAAATATGTCCGTGTTTCAATTGAATTTCTTGAAGAATTGGCAGCAAAGATTCTCTTTGATCCCCAAAGCTTTTGGTTAAATCTTCAATTTCAATCGTAAGAGCATTCTTTTCGCTAACTAACATATTAATGCCCCTCCTTTGGTAAATATTTCAATACGTTTTCTAAAAGCACTGTCGGTGGGACTGGCTTTTCTAAGAATTCTTGGATTTGTAGGTTTTCTTTGTCTCCAAAATCAAATCCAAATGCTTTGGAGACTGAGGTTAGCATAATGATTGGAGTATTTATGCCCATCTTTCTAAATTTGGCAGCTAAATAGAAACCATCGTCTGGCTCCTCCATCATCACATCCAAGATGATGACATCCGGTTTTTCTTTCGGCACTAAATCTAAAGCGTCCTCTACGTTACCAGCGGTCGCTGTCAAGTAACCCTTCGATTCGAACAGCATTGTTGTTGCCTCAACGATATCCGGATCATCGTCAATAATCACAATTTTGAACATTACACAATCCTTTAATAATAAATCTACGTTTCAAAATTAACAATAATTAATTCAAAAAAAAATAATTTTTTTCTTTTTTTTTAACTTTCTAATTCCTATTTTCTTAAATTGTTAAAATTAATGATATTTATTCTGTGTAACTTTCGATTGTTAAGTATGTTAGGGTAAAAGCAAATTTATTACATATTTTTGCAAAAAGATAAGACATAGCTGTGAATGCTCAAACAGTTGTCGCTAACTGGAGCTGGTATCTTAAAAACATTTAAAATCTCATCTTCTTCTTTGCTTGGCATTTTGCTTCCAAAAATAGCAATTTTGAGCATTATGCAGTTCTTTAAAAGTAAATCCATATTTCAAAAACGAGAATAGCTTACTAAAAATATTTTTTCTTTTGCTTATTAAGCTGTGTTTTATTATATTACAAAAATTAATGTGGTTTATTTGTATAACTTACAATTATAAGGTGATTTATGGCAAAAACAATTCTTGTATGTCTAATTGGAAAAAGAAAAGACACAGCTGTGAATGTCCAGAAAATTCTTACAGGCTGGGGCTGCAATATTAAAACTCGTCTTGGAATTCATGATGGAGTTCTTGGCGATTGCTCAGAAGCCGGATTAGTTGTTCT
>LSQX01079549.1_pt1 | contig 19768 bp, 19 predicted proteins | sample 654561 | NCBI WGS metagenome assembly LSQX01 (sample SAMN04489861, study PRJNA283612) | anaerobic digester metagenome | isolation source: 4 biogas reactors fed with cattle manure at either 37C or 55C with and... | place: Denmark: Kongens Lyngby | collected 2014
GTGCGAAATTTATTGCAGCTTGGGCAGCGGCCAGCCTGGCGATTGGCACCCTAAAGGGCGAGCAGGAGACGTAATCAAGGCCCACCCTATGGAAGAAGTCTATCGATGAAGGCTCCCCGCCGTGCTCACCGCATATGCCAAGCTTTATATCCGGCCGGGCTTTTTTGCCCAGTTTTACCGCCATGTCCACCAGCTTGCCAACGCCCACCTGGTCCAGCTTCTGGAAGGGGTCGGCCTCTATTATACCCTTGTTTTTATAGTCCTCCAGGAATTTTCCAGCATCGTCCCTGGAAAAGCCCATGGCCATCTGGGTTAGGTCGTTGGTGCCAAAGGAGAAAAACTCCGCTTCCTTTGCCACCTCGTCGGCGGTAAGGGCAGCCCGTGGCACCTCAATCATGGTGCCGGTTAGGTAATGGAGGTCTACCCCCGACTGACGTATTATTTCATCGGCGGTTTCAACTATAAGGTCCTTTAAGTATTTAAACTCGGAGACGTTCCCTATTAAAGGAACCATAATCTCCGGGTTAACCCTTATGCCTGTCTCCTTTATTACCTCTATAGCAGCTTCAATAATGGCCCTTGTCTGCATCCTTGCTATCTCCGGGAATGTAATGGCCAGCCGGCAGCCCCGGTGCCCCAGCATGGGGTTGAACTCCTCCAGGTCCTTTATAAGGCCGTTAATCTCTGCAACGCTCATATTCATATCCTCTGCCAGGGCCTTGATATCCCGCTCTTCCCTGGGAAGGAATTCGTGTAGCGGCGGATCAAGAAGCCTAATGGTTACCGGTTTTTCTCCCATCGCCTTAAATATCCCCTTAAAGTCTTCTTTTTGCATGGGCAGAAGTCTTCCAAGGGCCTTTTCTCTCTGCTCGGTGGTGGTTGACAAAATCATTTCCCTGACAACCGGTATCCTGTCCTCCTCAAAGAACATATGCTCAGTCCTGCAAAGGCCTATGCCCTCGGCGCCAAAACGTAACGCGGTGGCAGCGTCCTTCGGGTTGTCTGCGTTGGCCCATACCTCCAATTCCCTTATCTCGTCTGCCCAGCCCATAAGCGTGGCAAAGCTGCCGGATAATTCCGGTTCGGTGGTGGGTATGTTTCCTAAGTACACCCTGCCGGTGCTTCCGTTCAATGATACCCAATCCCCTTCGGATACCGTTATGCCCTTTACTGTAAACCTTTTTTGGTTCTCATCCACCCTTATGGTGCCGCAGCCGGCAACGCAGCATTTGCCCATACCCCGGGCCACCACCGCCGCGTGGGACGTCATGCCGCCCCTTGAGGTTAAGATCCCTTCCGCTGCGTCCATACCCTCTATGTCCTCCGGCGAGGTCTCCTGCCGTACGAGAATTACCTTTGCCCCGGCCTGGGCGGCCTTTACCGCCTCCTCGGCGGTGAAATATACCGCCCCGGTGGCAGCTCCCGGTGATGCCGGCAACCCCTGGGCCAGCAGCTCGGCCTTCTCCAACATCCTCACGTCAAAGTTGGGATGTAGTAGCTGGTCCAGCTGTCCCGGCGGGACCCTCATAAGGGCCTCTTCCTTTGTAATAAGGCCCTCCTCCACAAGGTCCACCGCCACCTTTACCGCTGCGGCGGCGGTCCTTTTGCCGTTGCGGGTCTGCAGGATATAGAGTTTACCCTTTTCCACAGTAAACTCTATATCCTGCATGTCTCTATAGTGCTTCTCTAATAGCTTTGCGATCTCCCGGAACTGTTTATGTACATCGGGGAATACCTCATCCATACTTTCAATGGGCTCTGGCGTTCTTATGCCCGCAACCACGTCCTCTCCCTGGGCGTTTAGCAAAAACTCGCCGAACAGGGCTTTTTCGCCGGTGGCGGGATTCCGCGTAAAGGCAACTCCGGTGCCGGAGGTACCCCCCATGTTCCCGAACACCATTGACTGGACGTTGACCGCTGTGCCAAGGCTATGCGGTATATCGTTTATGTTCCTGTACGCCCTGGCCCTTGGGTTGTTCCATGACCTGAACACCGCCCCAACCGCCAGCATCAGCTGGTCCCCGGGGTCCTGGGGAAACTCCTCCGATCTTTCCTGGCTGTATAGCTCCTTGTACCTTTTAACTACCTCTTTCAGATCCTCCGCGTCCAAATCGGTATCAAACTCGGCGCCCTTCTTCTTCTTAACCATATCAAGGATGCCATCAAACTTGTATTTTTCTATCTGGCATACCACGTCACCAAACATCTGTATAAACCTTCTGTAGCTGTCGTAGGCAAACCTTTCGTTTTTGGTGGACCTGGCAAGCCCTATCACTGATATGTCATTAAGGCCTAGGTTTAAAATGGTATCCATCATACCGGGCATTGAAACGGCTGCGCCGGAGCGAACAGAGACCAGCAATGGGTTATCAACGTCCCCGAAGGTTTTACCTGTTATTTTTTCAAGTTTTCCAACGCTCATGAACAATTCTTCCGTAAGCTCGGGAGATAGCCGGTTCCCCCAATCGGAATAGTATTTATTGCAGGCCTTAGTGGTAACGGTGAACCCCGGCGGTACCGGAAGTCCTATTCTGGTCATTTCTGCCAGGTTGGCGCCCTTTCCGCCCAAAATATCCTTCATGCCGGCTTTGCCTTCTTCAAACATATAAACGTACTTTTCCATCCTTCACGCCTCCTTTAACATCTGAATAACAATACTGGCCGTCTCCTCCACAGCCTTTTTGGATACGTCTATAACTGTACAACCAAGCTTTTTAAAAAGAGCATCGGCGTGTTCGAGCTCTAGCAGTATCCTTTCCATACTGGCATAGTTGGCATTGTCTTTAAGACCCAGCGTCTTAAGCCTTTCCCGCCTTATCAGGTTGAGCTTTTCGGGGTCCGCCGTAAGCCCTATTACCCTCTTTGCCGGTATCTCAAACAGTTCCTCGGGCGGCGAAATCTCCGGTACCAGCGGAACGTTTGCCACCTTATAGTTCTTGTGCGCCAGGTACATGCTTAAGGGCGTCTTCGACGTGCGAGATACGCCAATAATGACCACATCCGCCTTCAGGATACCCCTGGGGTCCTTGCCGTCATCGTATTTAACTGCGAACTCCACCGCGTCCACCCTTTTGAAGTACTGCTCATCCAGCTTGTATATAAGGCCCGCCTCCAGCTTGGGAGTAGTTGTGGAGACCTTGCTCAGCGCCTCCATAAGGGGACCCAGTATGTCCACCCTGGGTACCCCGTATTTGTCGCACTCCTCCTCCAGGGTCGTTTTCAGTTCCTGCAGCACGATGGTGTACACCACTATGCTGTTGTAATTCTTTGCTTCTCGTATAATCCTTATTATCTGGGACTTGTCGGTGACATTGGATTGCTTCCTTATTTCGGTGATATCCGAATTAAACTGTATCGCGACAGCCTTTACCACCTTTTCCGCCGTTTCACCTATGGAATCGGATACTATAAATATTCTGGGCCCATCTTCATTCATAACGCTGCATTCCTCCCTCAATCAATCTGTAAGCATTTCGTTTATTACCGTTATCATGCCGGTTTTTGATATCCTTCCTGTTACTTTCAGTTTATCCTTCCCACCCTCGGAATCCTCCCTGGAAACAACCGGTATACAATCCACCTCATGCTCCACCATTTTAGCTATGGCCCCAGCCAGGGTTTCATCGTCCTCCAGTGTAACTATATTGGGCATCCTGGTCATAACCATGCTTATAGGTATCCTATCCAGATCGGTCTTGCCCATGGCGTGTTTCAAAAAGTCCTTTCGGGAAACCACTCCGGCGAGGTACCCTTCCGATTGCACAAAAATAGTGCCCACGTCCTCGAGGAACAGGGTTACTATGCCGTCATAGACGCTTGTATCAACGTCCACCACCACCGGCCGAGTTTTTATGTCCTTTACAAGTATGTTGTTTATAAAATCTGCAATCATGTTTGTTGGTATTCGCCCGGTCACGGAATACCCCACCTTGGGCCTGGCTTCAAGGATTCCCGTCATTGTAAGAATGGAAAGGTCGGACCGGAGAGCAGCTCGGGTAAGGTTTAGTCTTTCTGCAACCTGCTCGCTGGTTATGGGCTGCTCCGATTTAACTATTTCCACAATCTGCGTTTGCCTGTCGGAAAGTTTAATATCCCTCACCCCTCTGTTTTGCTTATACATTATTATATAGTATACAACATTCATGCCTATCGTGCTACTCTAAAAAAGGGACAGGGGACGGTTCTTTGTCCCTTTTTGGAAGGGGAAAAAACTCTTCGTCCACCTAGCCAATTACTTTCAGGGCCAATATTGCATCACTCAAGGTTAGTCAACAGTTATAATACCAGTGAATATTATGTACCGGAACAAAGAGAGGAGGTTTTTTATGAACAGCAGCCGAAACGAATATTATGACCATTGCCCCTACAGGATGATAGCCATGCAGGATGACGCCGATTGCAGATACATGCTCGAAATGTACCCCCATGCATGCCAGGCCATTTACCGACATTCGGTGGATGAGATACTGCAAAGGGAGAGGATGGGGCAACTGCGGGATAATGTGTACCCCCCGAGGTCCGTTGTCGATGACATGATACGCAACGTATATGATAGAAGCAGCCAAGAATTCCTTGGAGACTGGCACGATAGCAGACAATTCTATTCCGATAGGGAGGGCATATTTCGGGACCTGGTAGCAGTTATTCTACTTGCTGAACTATTTGGAAGAAGACGCCGACGCAGAAGACGTTACTATACTGGTTTTTAAAACATTATTCTGTGGAAATGATTGCGGGATATGAGGCCTGACCCTTATCCCGCTATTTTCTGGCCACCACATTTTTACTTACTCCCATTAAACCGCCAATTTCTCTTACTGACAAATTGGATTCTTCTTTTAGCTTAATAATCAATTGGTCCCTTATCGCTTTGTATTCCTTTCTTTTTAAGTTTTTAAAACCCACGCCTATACCCTTTAAGTACTGTTCTATAAAGTCTTGAGCGTCCTTAATACTATTAATGGAGTACGCTTTACTAGGCTCTTCTTCTACATCCATGAATGCATTGTCATCCCTGCCACGGGAAAATTCTTTGAACAATTGCAGCGATTTCCAAGTATCATTAGAGAGTATTTTTAATATGAATTGAGTATTAACAAACGAACTATCTGCCTGGGTTGGTTTCAGGAAGTAACTGTAACTTGACCATCGGTACTGAGATGGATCATTTACTAGTCCGCCCTTTACCGGATTGTTATGAATATACCGAAGTGCTGCAAGCAAGTATCTTTCATTCTCAATGACTTCGCTTCTAAACCTGTCCTGAAACACATGTCCAACCCGATTATACTTTTTATTGAAATAGTGTGCATAACTGATGCCTATTCTTTTCATACTCTGGCCAATACTCTCCTTGCCGGTTTTTAACAGTAAATGTACGTGATTAGTCATAAGGCAATAGCCAAAAACCTCATAAAAGGCGGTTTGCTGTTTGGTTTCCATGATAGTCAAAAATTTGCGCCTATCTTCATTGTCCAAAAAAATGTCCATCTTACCGTTGCCTCTGAACATAACATGGTATATGGACGTTGCACTATTCTCTCGGGCAACTCTGACCACTTTTATCACCCCAGGATACGTTTAATATGTAATAATTCCATAATAAGTCATTTAATCCTTCTTTTTTACACAAAAAACTGGGTGAATAACCATTAAACCGTTCCCTGCTCTACTATTTTGAATGCAAAAAGGGACAAAGAACCGTCCCTTGTCCCTTTTTTACCTAGTACTCCAGCTTATCCTGAAGGTAGGCTTCCAGTTCGTCTATGCTTATCCTTATCTGCTCCATGCTGTCCCGCTCCCTTACCGTCACCGAGTTGTCATTCACACTGTCAAAGTCGTAGGTTATACAAAATGGCGTACCCACCTCGTCGTGCCTTCGGTACCTCTTTCCTATGCTGCCCGCCTCGTCATAATCCACCACGAAGTTCTTCTGCAGTCGGCTGTAAAGTTCAAAGGCCTGCCCACCCAGTTTTTTGGAAAGGGGGAACACCGCCGCCTTAATTGGCGCAAGGGCGGGATGGAGCCTTAGCACAGTCCTTGAATCACCGCCTCCCAGGTCCTCCTCGTCATAGGCGTCCGCAAGGAACGCAAGCAGCATCCGGTCCACCCCGAGGGACGGCTCAATGCAGTAAGGGATGTACTTGTCTCCGGTGAAGGGGTCGGTGTAGGAGAAGTCCTCTCCTGAGTGCTCCATATGCTGCTTCAGGTCATAATCGGTCCGGTCGGCTATTCCCCACAGCTCACCCCAGCCGAAGGGGAATTTGTACTCGATATCGGTGGTGGCTTTGCTGTAGTGGGAAAGCTCCTCGGGGCTGTGGTCCCTCATCCTGAAATTTTCTTTAGTCATGCCCAGTTCCAACAGCCAGTTTTTACAAAAGTCCTTCCAGTATTCAAACCACTTGAGGTCCTCGTCGGGGGCGCAGAAGAACTCCAGCTCCATCTGTTCGAATTCCCTGGTCCTGAATATAAAGTTACCCGGCGTTATCTCGTTCCTGAAGGATTTACCTATCTGGGCTATCCCGAAGGGCATCTTTTTCCTGGTGCTCCTCATTACGTTCTTGAAGTTCACAAATATACCCTGGGCGGTCTCCGGCCTTAAAAAAATCTCCGACTGGGAATCCTCCGTTACCCCCTGGAAGGTCTTGAACATCAGATTGAACTGCCTTATGCCGGTGAAGTCATGCTCGCCGCAGTCGGGGCATTTTATTCCCTTTTCCCCAATAAACTGTTCCATCCTTTGGTTGTCCCAGCCGTCGACTACGGCTTCCTCTTCCGCTTTCCTGTAGTAGTCCTCTATTAGCTTATCCGCCCTGAACCGGGACTTACACTTTTTGCAGTCCATAAGGGGGTCGTTGAAACTGCCTACGTGGCCCGACGCTATCCAGGTCCTGGGGTTCATTAGTATCGCTGCATCAAGTCCCACATTATAGGGGCTCTCCTGCACAAACTTTTTCCACCAGGCCCTTTTCACGTTGTTTTTGAGCTCCACCCCCAAGGGGCCATAATCCCAGGTGTTGGCCAGGCCCCCGTAAATTTCAGAGCCGGGAAATATTATACCCCTTGTCTTGCAAAGCGATACCAGTTTTTCCATGGAGTATTCCTTTGCCATACGTCTTCCTCCTCGCGTAAATTTTTGCATGTAAATAGCTAAATAAAAAGCTCCCTCATCCCCCATAGGGACGAAAGAGCGAGTCTTCCGCGGTTCCACCCTAATTGGTACCCTCAAGGCACCCTCCTTATTTGCAGCTGCTCCGCAGCGCCCTTCACCGGTCTGCTGTACCGGGCTTGCACCTTCCCCGGCTCGCTTAGCCAACCCAACCGGTTACTCCTCTGCTTCTTCGCATGGCTGTAATCTAAATTATGTTTAGTCTAACCGATTAACAATAATTTGTCAATCCTTTTGCCCATCGGGCTTTCTTACCCTGACTCTTCTCTTGGTTTTGCCCATCATATCCTTTGCATCGTCCGCCAAGTCATCTATAAAACCCTTTGCAGCCCCCGCCTTCCTTTCTACTATATCGCTTAAGTTTATCACCTCTCCGCCCGGCTTTTCAATTTCCACCGTCGTCTTGGAAATAACGGCAACCACAGCACCAATTGCGGCCAGTTGCGGTGCCAGTAGCGTACCAATAGCCCCGGCGGTGACTGGTATGTCCAGTATCGTATTGTTATCCTTCTTGACCCTTATTTTTGTGACGTTTCCCTGCTTAAGCAGTTCCTTAAGCTTATCCAGCACCTCATTGCCCGCCACAGACAGGCTCTCGGTCCATTTTTCGCCCTTCTGGGTGGCTTCTAAGTGAATCAGGGTCTCTACCACGTCGCCACCGCACTGCTCCAGGGCTTCCTTGGCCTCCTTGTACGTAAGGCCGGTGCGCTCCCTTATTATGTCGATCTTTTCAAGTGTAATCTCCATTATTTCAGCCTCCCTGTAACTTTATTTTTAATACTATCCAAAAACCTGGTTGAAGAAAAATCCTTGTCTATATGTATCGCCACATAGGCCCTCATTATTTTTTCCAGTTCCTTTAGTATATGCCCATCAACCCTTAAACAGTCCAGTTTTTTAAGTCTCCACCCCATCATAAGCTTCATTACGCTTATTGCTCCACGGCTTATACTGTATCGGTAGGGGTCGGACTTTTCACAGACAGGACACAGTACCCCTCCCGAGCCTGGGCTAAAACTTACGGCCTCTGTGGTCCCCCCGCAGTTGACACAGCGCTCCAGTTGGGGCTTAAACCCTGCATAGGCCAATATTTTAAGCTCGGAAGCCCTAAGCAGCACCTCCGGGTGGCTCTCCCCTGCAGCGTACAGTTCAAGGGCCTCCAGCACAACCTGCAGCAGTCTGCCCGGCGCCTGTCCGGGCTGTACCACTTCACCGGCCAGTTCCATAAGGTAGGTGCAGCAGCTGAGCGTCACAAGGTCGTTTCTTATCGTATGGAAAGTATTTATTATCTCCGCTTGGTCTATATAATACCAGGTTTTCCCTTTGAATAAAACAAAATCGCAATAGCAAAAAAGCTGGGTACCCGCCACCAGCTTGCTCCGCTGTCTGCGGGCGCCCTTTGCCATGGCTTGGATTTTGCCGTATTTTTCCGTTAAAATGGTTAGGATCTTGTCCCCTTCTCCGAAATTAACCGTCTTTGTCACAAGCCCCCTTGTCTTTACAAGCATTTTGATTCATCCTCTTTATCCTGTTTTATCCATCCTGTTATCCCGTTTAGGTTCCTGCCGTTTGTAATAGTCGTCCTGCCACTTTTTATACTCAAGATAATACCTCGTATCACCCGTTTCTTCGAAGGCCTTCCAAATAAAATCCCTTATCATTTTTATGCCCCTCCAGTACTGTCAAAATTTTCCGGCGCAAAAAGCCGATAATGCCTTTCATATATTTTTACCGACTTGAAATGCACTATACGGGCTATATTATGCCATATTTGGAAGACCTGGTTATTGATAACCGAAAGAATGCAGCGACCCGGCAGTGTTTCTCCAGTCCTTTTTGACCTTTACCCAAAGCTGCAGATATACCCTGCAGCCCAGCAGACTTTCTATATCCTTTCTCGCCAGGGTCCCAATTTTTTTCAGCATACCGCCGCCCTTGCCTATAACTATCCTTTTATGGGATTCCTTTTCACAATAAATGTTTGCATATATATTCAAAAGGCCGGACCTTTCATCCTCCTGCATTTGCTCTACATCCACCGCTATTCCGTGGGGCACTTCCTGCTCGAGAAGCAGCAGCGTTTTTTCGCGAATAATTTCCGAGACCACAAACCTCTCGGGCTGATCGGTTATCATATCATCGGGGAAATATTTTGGCCCCTCCGGCAGTTTTTCTACTATGGCGCCCCTTAATATATTCAGGTTATACCCGGAAAGTGCCGAAATGGGTATTATATCCGCAAAATCCCTTTTTGCCCGGAACTCCTCCACCAGTGCGTCCACACTGCTGCGGTCGCATATATCAGTTTTGTTCACCGCCAGTATAACGGGAGTTCTTACCCTTTCGAGCATCTCCAGTATATAGGTATCCCCCCTGCCTATGCCGACGTCCGCCTCTACCACGTATACGATTACGTCCACCTCACCCAGCGACGCCTCAGCCGAGGCAAGCATGTATTCCCCCAGCTTGTTTTTGGGTTTATGTATGCCTGGTGTATCCAGGAAAGCCAGCTGAAAATGGTCGGTGGTGTAAATCGCCCTAATGCTGTTCCTGGTTGTCTGAGGCTTTTTGGATATTATGGATACCTTCTCCCCCACCATTGCGTTAAGCAGCGTTGATTTGCCAACGTTGGGCCTTCCTATTATAGCCGCAAAACCCGATTTGTAGCCTTCATCCATAACGCTAACCTCCAAAAATGCATTTCGTTCTTATTCTATAACTTAAACCATCTTTGTATTCTCCATTAATGCGAAAGGGCTACTCTTTTTCCCTTCCAGGCAGTTCCTTTCCAGTAAAGGCAAAGGGCAAAAGGTCCGCCACCGTGTTTACCTGTATCTCTCCTTCCGCCTTGCCGGTTATCACCTTAATGCCAATGCCAAATTCCGCCAGAAACTGGCGGCATATGCCGCAGGGGAAGGACCCCTCCTTAGCATCGCTTGCCACTGCGATGGCCTCAAAGTCCCGATGCCCTTCAGACACCGCCCTTACAACCGCCGCACGCTCGGCACATATGGTGGCCCCATAGGTGGCACTTTCCACGTTGGCGCCGGTAATAACCTTTCCGTCGGTTGTTAAAATGGCCGCCCCCACCCTGAAACCGGAATAGGGCGAGTATGAACGCTCCTTAGCCTCCTCCGCCAGGGACAGTAGTTTTCTATAATCCATTGAATCTACCTCCTATTCAAAGGTCACTTCACTGCCCGTTGGTACAACCTGTATCCAAGTTTTGCCTGGGTTTAGTATTACTTCCTCCCCGTCCTCAAAATAAAAGTAAGTAGGTGACCGCCTGTCCGCCTTTTCCCAGGTAACGGGCGTGTAACGTCCGTTGGTTATGTAAAATCCATTGCCGCTGCCCACTAAGTGTACTTCCCTTCTTCCTTCGCTATCCACCACTTTATGAACCGCCCTCTGTATTATTATGTTTTTGGCCCGGACCTGGTAGCCAGCGTTGTTTTCATCCACATGGGGCTTATCCAGTACATACCTTAAATATACCCCTTCCTCCCCGGAATACTCATAGGAAACCCTGTATTTCTGGGGGTAGGCTATCAATACTCTTTCCGTTTCTTTGCCCTCTATTAATTCGTCTTGCAGGTTAAAGGAATGAACCTTTACGCCTTCGGTTTTGTTAAAACCTTTGGCTTCCGCCGAAGCCTGTATCCTGTCAAGGGCAGTGTATACATTGTGGGGCTCCTTCCTGTGCTTTTCCCTCCAATAAAGCGGCTTACCAAGGTGCATTGCGTTGAAGGACGGAATCTTGAGCCTTTCTATATCGTCCCATGCCTGGGGGCTGCCCCCGGCGTGTAGGTATATGGCATTGTACTCCATGGACTTGTCTATGTAATAGGACCTTGCGCTCCTCACCGGCCCCACCGGCTGGTCGGTTCCGTGCGTAAACAGCGCCATATATCTGGTAATATTGCCCTCCGCCAGTATCTCGTACACCACCTCCGCCTGTTCCAACCCGGCCTGGGGTCTTGCCGCCGGATGATTGTCCAGCATCACCGCAACCGGTCTGGGGTAAAGGTCTGACCGCTCTATCATTTCACCGCCTAAGGGACATATAACTCCGTCAACAAAAATCTGTTCCTTTGGCACCTCCGGTTCTTCGGTAACGGCCGGTTCCCGTATATCGGGCCCCTCCAGGGCCACATCCGGCGGCGCTGCTGCGGGCTTGTTGTATAGGATGGTGACAACTGCCGTTACTGTTGCACAAACCAAAACAATGACTATTATTGCGATTATCATTTGCTTATTTCTCATTCTCTTCTCCCTCTTCTTATGTGTATAAAACGAACTAATAGTATTACATTTCTTTATGTGTCATCCCGAAGAATCCGATAACCGTTACGCTCACAACGACATGTGCCCCTTAGCATCTCCCCCAACCAGCTGTGGTTATGGCCCTTTCAGGCGGCAGTCAGCGGACCAGCTGGAACAGCAAAACAGTTATTATAACGCCCAGCAGTGCGCCCATTATCGTTTCAAAGGCGTTATGTATCCTTGTCTCTATTCTGCTTTGTATTACCAAAAGCCCCAACAGGAACGTAAGGGTTGTAACCAGCATGTCCTGGGAAATAAAGGCAACCGCCGTAACTACGCAAAAGGCTGCCGCAGCATGGCCGCTGGGCATACCGCCCCTTAGGGGTGTGCCCTCTCCCCTCTTTGCCTTAACCGCCACCACCGCCAGTATCACAATAATAAGACTAATAAAGGTTATGTGGGCCGGTGCCTGATGCACCCGTCTCAACGCCGTCAGGGTCAGAGGGTTAAGCCGACTAAAAAAAAGAATATAGGCAGCCACAATGGCATTAACCGCCGAAATAAGCACCGCTCCGGCGGCCACGTTCTTTGCTATCCTGGCCAAGGGATGGAAGGTTTTCACCGTAAGGTCTATTGCAGCCTCTATGGAGGTGTTTATCATTTCCGCGACCAGCACCAGTACAATTGTAAAAAACAAAAGCAGAAGCTCCAGCCTGCCAAGGCCCAGAAAAAGACCCAGACCCAGCGCCCCTGCCGCCATTACAAAGTGAACCTTCATGTTCCTCTGTGTCTTTAGAGCAAGTATCACGCCGGCTATCGCATCGTTGAAGCTGTCCAACAGCTTTCTATCCTTCAAAGGCAATACCTCCATTTATCAAGGGTGCTAAGGTAACCATGTGAAACTGCTGAAAAAGGAGCTTTTTCAGTTGTCCCGGCCGGGGTTGTTGTCATCGGGTTAAGCCTAAGCCTTCCAGTATTTCCTCTTCCCTTTTCCTCATCCTCCGTGTATCCTCTTCCCCGTCATGGCTGTATCCCAAAAGATGCAGTACCCCATGCAGTAAAAGGTATGCAAATTCCCTTTCACGGGAATGGCAATACTCCTCCGCCTGCTCGACCACCTTGTCCATGGATATTACCACGTCCCCGACGATGGCCTCTTCTTCCTCGTTAAGGTCAATGAATTCTTCTCCCTCCAGCATCGCGAAGGAAAGTACATCGGTGGCAGCGTCCACCCCCCTATATTCTTTGTTAAGGGCAGCGATGGTTGCATTATCCACCAGCGTAATACCCACCTCGTAGCCGTAGGGGAAGTCCTCCTTTGTAAAGGCAGCGTCCACTATTTTTTCTGCTATTTGCATCAGCCCATCGTCAACGGCTATACTGCTCTGCCTGTTTTCTATCAGCACCGTCACCGTCTTTACCACCTTTCATCTCCTGCTCCAAATCCGGGTACTCTATCCTCTGATGGAATATTCCGCCCAGTATATCAAGGAAAGCATCAGCTATAATATCCAGGTCCCTTAGCGTCAGGTCGCAATTGTCCAATTGACCGCTTTCCAATTTATCCCTTAGTATTTTTCTTATCATACCCTTTATCTTACCCGACGAATGGTCCTGCATGGACCTGACGGCGGCTTCCACCGAATCAGCCAGCATGACAATCGCCGCCTCCTTTGTTTGGGGCTTAGGGCCCTCATAGCGGAAGCTGTCCATGTTTACCTTATCCGAGTTTTCCCCCTGCTTTGCCTTGTGATAGAAGTAGGAAATCACCGAATCCCCATGGTGCTGCTTTATCATATCGATTACCACTCCGGGAACCTTATGCTGTTTGGCCAGCTCCACCCCGTCCTTCACATGGGAGGTAATAATAAGGGTGCTAAGGCTTGGAGTAATTTTATCATGGGGATTATCCATGGCCATCTGATTTTCATTAAAGAAGTAAGGCCTTTTTATTTTGCCTATGTCATGATAATAGGCCCCTACCCTGGCAAGCAGCGAGTTGGCACCAATTTTTTGGGCAGCGTGCTCCGCCAGGTTACCCACTATAACGCTGTGGTGGTAAGTCCCGGGGGCCTCCATAAGCAGCATTTTTAAAAGGGGCTGGTTTGGATTTGAAAGCTCCAGCAGCTTAAGCGGCGTTATTATGCCGAACACGTTCTCCCAGGCCGGCAGCGTACCTATTGTAAATATCGCGGCAAAGCCTCCGTTAAGTATGCCCCACAGGCTTTCCCTTATTACAGCCATCACCTCGCTACCCGTTATAAGCCCCATGCATATTATAACCAGCGCATTGCTGCCGCCCACCAGCAGCCCCGACATAAGCAGGTCCCTTCTCTGGTAGGAAACCATGGTTATAAGCGACCCCACCAGGCCCCCTATTATGCAAAGGAAAAGCACCGTGAGGCTACCGTCCGCTATAAGCGCCACCAACATCGCCACCGGCACGTTCACCATAAAACCCACCTTTGCATCAAGCAGCAGTGTGATAAGCATAGAAACCGCCGCCACCGGTGCAAGGTATCCCGATATTATGTTGGCCCCCAGGCTTATAAAGAGAATCAGCACCACCACGGTACCTATAAACAGCAGATTGCCTCTTTTATTGTATATCAGCGGATGAAAGTTCTTTATATAAAGTGCGATGAGTATACCCAGCATTAATATAAGCATTGAATACCCGGCCAGCAACCTGTAATCAATAATGCCCTGCTTCAGAATCCCCGATGCGCTAAGGAGCTCTATCTGCGCATTGGTTACTGTATCACCCCTGTTTACTAGATATTGCCCTTTCCGAATTATAACCGGCTCCACCCTGTTTACTGCGGCCTCTATATCCCTATTGGTCTCCACAAGGTTAGGCAGCATGTTTGGCTTTATCACCCGGTCGGCTATATTATATCCAAGCTGTCTAAGCGGCTGTGTAAGCTGTTGTTTGGAAAAGAAGTCCTCTGCTTCCCTGCGAGTCCTTTCCAGCGCATCCGGTGTAACCCCCACGCTCATTATCTGGTCGGTCACATCAAGCACATCCTGTCGCAAAGCGTCCAGTTGCTCATTGTCAACGCTCAGCGCCGTACCCAAATCTGCATCCTCAAGCAGTATCCTGGATTCCTTTTTTAGCTCGTCCAGCTTTTCCTGTAACGACAGTTCCTCTTCCTCTCTTATATCAACCACCTGATTAAAGAACTGTTCTATGGTATTCCTAATATCCACCGGGATGGTATGGTCCCTGGTATATGTGGTGTTTACCGACTCCCGCGCTTGGGCCTTGAGCCTTTCGGTGGCCATCGTGTCCACAATATCCTTGGGAGCAAATATATCCACCGGCGCAACGTCCCCCACCTGCAGTGAATACCTTTCCGGCATGACCGCAGATAAAACAAGGGTCAATACCGCAGCATATATTGCAACTGCTATTAAAGCCCTTTGCACTTTGTCTCCAATCTTCAGCCTTAATGCGGGCCTTTTGCCCATCCTGCCCAACCGCCTGCCTGTCTTTGCCATTGAAATCCCCCCAGACTCCCTAGACTATTTGCCTGCCTTTTTTGCATTGTGTCTGTCGTAGGCGAGTATTATCTTTTGTACCATGTGATGCCTTACCACGTCCTTTTCGGTCAGATAAACTATGTCCAGCCCCTTTATACCTTTGAGTATTTTTATGGCCTCCACCAGCCCGGAATTCTTTCCGGTAGGCAAATCTATCTGGGTGATGTCGCCAGTGACCACAATCTTTGAACCAAAACCCATACGGGTAAGAAACATTTTCATCTGCTCAGGGGTTGTATTTTGGGCCTCGTCCAGTATAATGAACGAATCGTCCAGAGTCCGACCCCTCATGTACGCCAGCGGCGCAACCTCTATTACTCCCCTTTCCCGGGATTTCGCGTATGTTTCCCCGCCCAGTATATCGTACAGGGCATCATAGAGCGGCCTAAGGTACGGGTCAACCTTGTCCTGCAGGTCCCCCGGCAGAAAGCCCAGTTTCTCCCCCGCCTCCACTGCCGGCCGGGTGAGTATTATCCTTGTGACCTCCCGGTTCCTCATAGCGCTTACCGCCATAGCGATTGCCAGATAGGTCTTTCCTGTACCCGCGGGGCCTATCGAAAACACTATATCGCATTTTTTCATAGCTTCAATATAAATTTTCTGACCTAAGGTCTTACTCCTAATCTGCTTACCCCTGTGGGTAAGGCATATTACCTCGTTTCCTAAGTCCTTTATTTTCTCCTCCTGGCCAGCCATTACAAGGCCTATGGCATAGCTTATATTCTGGGCGTTGAGCTGCTCCCCTTTTTTTAGCATATCCATCAGGTTGTTTATTAGCCTTTCCGCCAATATGCTCCTGTCCTTGCTACCTTTTATCTTTATCTCGTTGCCCCTTGCTATAATGTCCACACCGAGGCTTTCCTCTATCATTTTGACATTCTCGTCAAAGTTGCCGAAGAGTTCCATCATGTGCTGGAAATTGTTTATGTGCACGCTTTTTTCGCAGTAACCGTTATTCAAACTCAGTCCTCCCTATAGTTAATATCAATCTTTTCCTCCAGGCCAATATCTTCAAGGGTTTCGAAAATTACATCCACCCTTATTGTGTCGGTTTCTGTTTCTATATATTTAGCCTTCCTGTCGCTTATTTCAACCTCCCGGGGCAGCATCCCGGTCAGCCTTTGGGCAGTTTTCTCCACCGCCCGCTCCACCGCAACCTCCACCGGGAGGATTTCTTCCTCCACAATTACCTCATAATATTTTTCAATTACTAATTCTACGGGCAGGGTGATATTCCTCCATTCAATAAGCCTACTTGTCTCCGTCTCGGTATCAAAGTTTTCAAACTCGCATGCTTTACGGTTCAGGCTTAGGGTGCGTTCTCCAACCCTAAGAAACACACCCCTTTCCATCCGCCCTGTCCTTTCCCTTTTTACAAGCCTTAATTGCTGTTCCTCGGTCAACTGATACCAGGTCCTTGCTTCCACCCTGCCCATGGCGTGTACCACCCTGGTGGGTTTGCCAGGTTGCTCCACAATACCGCTAATTAGTAACTGGCCTACCTTTACCGTGTCGCTTACCTTTACTGCCGCCTGTCCCTGGTATACGTATATATCATTTATTATACCATCCTTTTTTGCAACAATGTTGCAGGGGGCATTTTTGTCTATGAGCGGGGGCGGCTCGGTCCGCTCCACAATGTCCACCACCGCCCTGGTGCCCAGTATGTTTATACCCACCCACACCAACTGGTCCATTTCTATTAGCAGCTTTGTTTCCACTTCCCTTGTATCTATGTAAGGTTTGAATGCTCCGGGTTTTAACCCAAAGGATTCCAGTTCCCTAATAATCCTTTCACTGGGCATCCTTTCATTGCCCTGCACCTCCACAACCCATACAAAGGAGGTAAGAAAATACATGATAAGGATGGCGCTAATGCCCCCTGCCACCAGAGCTTTTCTTTTAAAGATTCTGTGCAACAAAAAAGGGCAGCCTTTTCTTTCCAGTATGGATACCCTGCAGTTTATCCTTTTTCTTATGCTGCGTAAATGTTTGTACCCCTTAAGGCCTACTTTGCCCTTAAGGGTGGTGTAGTTTACCCTTTCAATGTCCCAAAAAATTATGTTGTTTGTGATGGCCAAGTTTATGAACCGCTCCAGATTTATTCCCTCCACCTTTATTATTACATAACCCTTTAAATAATTCCAAATCCGGATCGCCAGTATAGTCTTCACCCCCTACTGCAAAAACTCGACCCTGTCTATTCTTCCCACTATTATTATCTCTTCCACAACTATGGTTCTAATGGTCAGGCCGGTTCCCGTCACCACAAGTATACCAGCCTTGGTGTTTACCTGTACAAGGCCGGTTGAATATTCGATTATTCCCTTATGGTTTTCTATATAAAGCTGAAGATTGCCCACAAGGGTAATTTTGGGCAAGTCCAGCACAATATCCCTGGGCAGTTCCAAAAGATCGGCTATTCCCTTTTTGATTAAATCGCCCCTGGTTTCCACCTAAAGTTCCCCTCCTTCATTTAATAATCTATGCCAAAACCAACTGGTTAATAACAGCTAAATATGCTATACTAAACGAATGAACAAAGGTTGGAGGTATCGGCTATGAACAGGACGCTTAAGATAGTTTTAATGCTGCTGATTGCTGCATCCCTTGCGGGGTGTCTGCTATTGACAGCGGTGCAGCTTGCCACCTTTGATATCAGTTTCTACGAAAGAGCCTACGACAAATATAACCTTCGACGAACCACCGAACTGTCCAAAAAGAACTATACAGACCTATGCAAGAATATCCTGGTTTACCTAAACGGCCAGATGGATTTTTTGTATAACAGGGCAATGACTTTCGGAAGTGCTAAATACATGTTCAGCCAAAAAGAACTCCTCCACATGGAGGATGTAAAAAACTTGTTCGTGCAGGGCTACCGGATAAGGAACATTTCCTTCGCAGTGCTACTTATTACTATATTTGCAGCCATACGACTATCCAAGGGCAGCAAACGCTTGGCAGGCAGGCTGCTATTTTCCGGTTCAATAGCGTTGTTCCTTGCAACCGTTGGGTTTGGATTGCTTTTGCAGACCGATTTTTACCGGCATTTCACGATTTTCCACAAGGTCTTTTTCACAAACGACCTCTGGCTGCTGAACCCGGAGACCGATTTGCTGATAAATATGTTCCCGCTGGAATTCTTCAATGATATGGCCATACGGATTATGCTTTACTTTGCGGTGGGGCTGACTGCGGTAGCCTCAATCGGATACTTCATCTCCAAGACGGAAAAAAGCACCCCTTAGAAGGGGCGCCTTTTATTTTTTTGTCTTAATGCCACAGGGGGCTGCAGTATTTCCGAAAGAATTATTCCCTTTACCAGGTCATCCTTCCCAAACAGTGCATAACCGCCCTGCTCTGCCGCCACCGATACCCTTTTGGATACCGGTTTTTCTTGGACCCCGGGCTTTGCCGGTGTTTCTTTGCCCACGATCTCATTCGCCACCCGCCACACTGGAATACCGCTGGCCTGCTGCCCTTGGTGATATCCGCCGGGCGCTTGGGCTGAAGCCGTGGTTCCTTCCGCATCGGTATAGGCATCCACAGTCTCTCCCGGTTTTGCCGGACCCCCGGAAGGTTTTGATCCGCCGGCGGGTTTACCGGATTGGGCGGCCCTTTCCAGCTCCTTTAACATGCTCTCCAGCCTGCCAAAAATGCCGCCGTCTCCGGTGCTTCCCTGCACCGGCCGTCTCTTCATCGGCTGTCTCTGTGCCGGCGACTGCATAGGTTGCTGCATCGGCGGCCTTTTTCGCCGAGCTTCTTCTTGGGCCTTTTTTGCTTTACGCTTTCCCGAAATAAATACAGGAATAGCTATATAAATAAGCAGCGTTAGAATATCGCCAAAGTCCATCCTAATCCCTCCTTAGGGGACCTACTTCTTATCCTTATTGTCTAAAGTATCCTCCTGCTTGCCGGAAGAGCCCATATTCGCTATGGAATCCCTCATGCTGGTATCGGCAAGGATGTTCTTCATATTGTAGTAATCCATAACCCCAAGGTTTCCTTTCCTAAAAGCTTCCGCCATGGCCAGCGGAACCTCCGCCTCGGCTTCCACAACCTTGGCCCTCATTTCCTGTACGCTGGCTACCATCTCCTGCTCCTTGGCAACGGCCATTGCCCTTCTTTCCTCGGCCTTGGCCTGGGCTATGCGTTTATCCGCCTCGGCCTGGTCGGTCTGCAACTGAGCACCAATGTTCCTGCCCACATCCACGTCGGCGATGTCTATAGACAGTATCTCAAAGGCTGTTCCGGCGTCCAAGCCCTTGTCAAGCACAACCCTGGATATGGTATCGGGGTTTTCCAGGACCTCTTTATGGGACTCCGAGGAGCCTACGGTGGTTACTATACCCTCGCCCACCCTTGCTATAATGGTTTCTTCTCCTGCCCCTCCCACAAGGCGGTCAATGTTTGCCCGTACCGTAACCCTTGCCTTAACTATCACTTCTATTCCGTCCTTGGCAACGGCGGCAACATTGGGTGTTTCAATAACTCTCGGGTTTACGCTCATCTGAACCGCCTGCAGCACGTCCCTTCCTGCAAGGTCTATGGCTGCAGCCCTTTCAAACTCAAGGGGAATATTCGCTCTCTGGGCTGCTATCAATGCATTAACAACCCTGTCTACATTACCACCGGCCAGGTAATGGGCTTCCAACTGGTTGGCACCCACCTTAAGGCCTGCCTTGGTGGCCTTTATAAGCGGGTTTACTATTCTTGAGGGTATAACCCTTCGAAGCCTCATACCAACCAGGGTAAAGATACCTATTTTGACCCCTGCCGCCAGGGCGGAAA
>LSQX01302872.1_pt1 | contig 19768 bp, 16 predicted proteins | sample 654561 | NCBI WGS metagenome assembly LSQX01 (sample SAMN04489861, study PRJNA283612) | anaerobic digester metagenome | isolation source: 4 biogas reactors fed with cattle manure at either 37C or 55C with and... | place: Denmark: Kongens Lyngby | collected 2014
AGCGAGCGTCACCCTACTCGATATGGTCGGTATTCAGTGACACTTACCGCAGGATATCGTTGATGTCGTCTTGCAGACCTTCGATGTCGAACTCGCCCACAAACACGATATCATCGAGGTCACTGATGCGTACGAAGTAGTTGACTATGGCGAACCATCCGCTACCCTCGGATCTGGTGTCTCCGGCGTCCAGAGTGAGGCTGGTGCCGTCTTTGAAGCCCAGCTCCAAGCGCCAGCTGTTGGCGGCCGGATAGAAGCCGTAGACGCTTTCATCCTCTTCCGGCGGCGGAATCGATTCGGCGCCCAAAGACCTTACGTTCTTCAGGAAGGCCTCGACAGCATCCTTGTCTACGCTCTTGCCGTCATAGATCCACTGATCACCTTGTTTGCGAAGCGCGCGTGACGACGTGTTGCCGCCCCAGTCGGACTCGTATACGGTGATGCTGGTCACGTCAGCCGGTTCGAACACCAGCAGTTCGCTGCGCACTCTCGAGAGGCTGTCGAGAATGATGTCGACGTTCTCCGCAGGCGACAGGTAGACACCTCTGCGTGCACTTGACTGAACATAGCGCATCTTGCCATCGGGCGTTGTGGTTCCGATGTCAAGGGTAATCTTCGCTCTGTTGTCCAGCGTGGCAATGATGCGAACCGCACCGACGGCGGGGTAGAAGCCGTACATCTCATCGTCGCCCTCAGGAGCCGCCGTCTGGGCAGTCACCCCTATGATGGCGTCGATCACGGACCCTACGGAGAAGGCTACCTTTCCGTCCGTCGTCCAGGTATCATCACTCTTGTTCAAAACGGTCTCTCTGGCACCGGGTACCAGTTCGTCACGTCTGATCACACCGGTCAACAAAGCGGCGGTGGATATCTCCCTGCTCTTTGCGATATCTTCTGGCGTAGCTTCCTCAACTCTGATCAGGCGGAGTTCCACGACCCGGTCGGGGTCGAGTCCCATCATGTCCGTACCGACCTGGCGCATTTTTTCGCGCAGGTTCTCGGCGATGAACTGCACCACCTGATAGACGTGCGGACGGTCGGAACTCTTCACGTAGTAGCGTCGACCGTCTTCGGACTGGTTACCAACGTCAAGAGTATGCTGTTTACCGTCAGCGCGTGTAAGTACGATCCGCAGAGTGCTGCCGGTGGGGGTGAGACCTTGGCCCGGGCTGGCGCTCACTACGTCGGAGACGTTAACGTAGCGTAAGTCGCGCAGGAATTCAGCCACCTGGAAGACAACGCCGGGAGCGCCGAGGCTGGTAAACCACTTGCCGTCGCGTCTTTCGACGATCCTTTGAAGGTCATCGCCGGGAGCGATGGCCTCTATACGGACGACATCGTCCGGATTGAAGGTGAGCAACTGTCGGTTAACCAAGTCGATCGGGCGTACAACCTTGAGTTCCTCGGGCAGGCCGCGCACCACATAGATGTCATCGGAGGCTGAGGTCTTGGCATAGTAAATCTCGGTGCGCCGATAGCGTCCGATGGTAAATGTCCGGGTCTCACCGCCTTCGATGAATTTGGCAGTGATATACGGCCTATCAAGTCCGTACTCCGCCGCGTCGGCCGGATCGGCGATCTCGTCGGAAGCCAGCTCGCTGAAGATCTCTATGATACGTTCTATGGCTTCCGAGTCGGCGTCGTCATTGAACGGAGTCTCTAGGACCCACCTATCGTCTTTCTTGGTCGCCACCAAGTGCTGTCCTGACAGCGTGAGCTCTACTTGGCTCACCTTGCTGGCATCCATCGGCTGCAAGGCCGGAGCCTCGACCCTGATCAGGCCCTCGTCAATCGCGAGGGTCTTCGGGGCCTTCTGTGATGATTGGATAGCAAAAAGTACAACTAGGCCCACCGCGAAGACAACGATGAACCAGATTCTGTTGTGTCGCTTGGCTACCACGGGCCTGCTCACAACGATCGCCCTCCCTACATCCTCTTGACGGATGACACCCACATTGTTTTTGGGGATGCTTCCGCTTTAATTGAGATTCGCAGGACGTTCCCCGATATCCTCTAAGCAATTCTTTCGGAGCGCCTGCCAGATGTTTGTATCCTGGTAGTAAGTACGCCAATTTATCTGTACTTCCTTCTTCAATCGCTCGAATCACCAGCCTTCTTGAAACTCATGCGGAGGGAATCCGGAAGGAATACTCGCCTCCGGAAGAGAACCTGCAGGAGGTATACGAATCCCGTATACCGCATTATACGCAGACCAGGAGGTTTAACATGAACAGATTGTTCGCTGCGGTGACCGTGGTATTCCTGCTCTTGTTTGCTGTCAGTAGTGTTTTTGGGGCGGAAAAGATTCGTGTCGGCTCCGACATGACGTTCGCTCCGTTTGAGTTCATAGATGAACGAACCAAGGCTCCCGCCGGCTTCGACATAGACTACATGAGGGCTCTCGGCGAAGTCATGGGAGTGGAGATTGAGTTCATCAACGTCGCTTGGGATGGTATCATTCCGGGACTTCTGGCCGGGCAGTATGATTTGATCATTGCGGCCATGACCATCACTGAGGAGCGGGCCAAGGCCATCGATTTTTCCGATCCTTACTTCACCACCGGCCAGGTGATCGTCGTCCGCAAGGGAAATAAGGGCATCCAGGGTCCGGAGGATCTGAGAGGCAAGATCGTAGCGGTACAGATCGGCACAACCGGTCAGTTTGAGGCGGAAAAAATTCCGGGTATCAGACGCATTGACAAGTATCCCACGATTCCGGAAGCCTTTGTGGCTCTCAAACAAGGGCGGGCTGATGCATGCATTGTCGACGAGTTGGTGGCATTGGAGGAACTGAGGCTGAATCCGGGAGCGACTGAGATCGTCGGAGAGCCCTTCTCGAGCGAGTACTACGGTATCGGTATCAGGAAAGGACGTACCGACCTGTTGCGCCGGGTCAATGAGGGAATTGCCATATTGAAAGCCAACGGCACCTATGACCGACTTCGGGCGAAGTGGGTGGGTTCGGTACAGCAATAGCATTGACCTGACCTAAAGGTGTGTTTAGGATGCTTGGAGGACTGGATGTCGGTCTGATGATACGATCGGTTCCCTACTTGGCGGAGGGGGCCCTCGTGACCATTTTGCTCACTGTCGTCTCTGTAAGTCTGGGGATGATCGGCGGAACCATCCTGGGAATGGCTCGCCTTTCTTCGAATCGGATCGCCTACACCCTCAGCAGCGCCTACGTCGGATTCTTTAGAGGTACGCCGTTGTTGGTGCAGATATTCCTGGTGTACATGGGCTTGCCCGGATTGCATCCGGGGTTGAGCATAGATCGCTGGACAGCAGGGATTTTGACCCTGAGTCTCAACTCATCGGCGTATGTCGCGGAGATTATCCGCGCTGGCATTCAATCCATTGACCGCGGTCAATCGGAAGCGGCCATCGCCAGTGGACTGACTCCACGGCAAAGGTTGCGCTATGTGATCTTGCCTCAGGCTTTTCGCCGTATTATTCCTCCTTTGGGCAATGAGTTCATCGCTATGCTTAAGGACTCGTCGCTTGTTGCGGTTATCGCCCTGGAGGAGTTGCTCAGACGCAGTCAGTTAGTCGTTACGCGTACCTACAAGCCGTTCGAGATCTACATCTTGACGGCTATGATGTATCTTGTGATGACTACGTGCATCGCTTGGCTGGTGTCCGTGATAGAAAAGAGATTCCAGCCCGGCATAGACGGTAGGCGCAGTTCGGAGCATGCGGCGTAGAAAAAACAATCGCCCGTGGACAGTGGGCGAGACATACGAGCGATCCTGTTCGGGTTGGCACTCTCTTAAGGGTGCCAACTCTTTTCATTGACTCAGGCCAGATTGGGCACCACGTCAAATCCCAAGGCTCGCAAAGAACGCATCCAACGTGATTTTTTGTCGCGCTTGAGGCGGTTTTCTTGAGCAGCGAAATACTCATGCAATCGCTCTATCTGTTCCGGTGCGAGGTAGTTATACAGAAATCGCAACGGCGGCGTGCTGATCAAGGTCCGGCCGTGAGGATGAACGCATGACGGCATCGAGGCAATGCGGGATAGGAAGCAGTCTCTTTCATAGGCCTTGATAAACTCATTGATCAGAGGAACCTCGTGCGCGTTGTCAAGCACGCCTTCCTCAATGACGAACTTCAGCGTGCTCGGTCGGCCATGGTGATCATAGTCGATCACGAAGGCTTCATAACGCAGGACGCGGTCAATCTGGTCAAGATAGACCCATACGAAGACATCATCTTCATAGGAGACCACGGGTTTTGGATACTCATATATGCTCATGCTATCACCTCAGGTCTTCCAGCGGGCGTCTCCGGGCGCTCTCGTAACAGAAATATACGCCGCATATGCTTGCCTGGTGTGTCACGATGTGGCTGTGATGCTTAAGGTTTGTCTATGACAGGGATCTCATGCGTCCGCGGGTGGATTTTCCTCGTCATCGTCATCATCGTCCTCTTCAGTAAAAAGTGCCAGAGGATCCCCGCTCAGAATGATAACCACCTGATAGCCTTTTTTTCTGGCGCGGTTGTAGAGTGTGGCCACTGTGCTGGGTGTGACACCGATACGTTTGGCCACCTGCTGGTTAGACAGCCCCATCTCCTTCAGAGCGACTACCTGTCGCTCGCGAAAAGAGAGCTTTTCGACGCCTCTGATCTCCACTTGCATGATTCGTCCGCCTCATTATACCGTCAGATTCCTTGGAGCACCATGTAGGGTACGACCCCGCCTAATCGCCGTAGCGATAGCCACGGCACTTCTGTGCCGGATGGTCGGTGGCAGTTTTTCATTTAAACAATTGACGTTGTGCGGCGACAGTCGTAGGCGTAGCCGTCAAAACGTTGCAGCAGTCTAGATCTCCTCCACGATAGTTGCTCCCGGACCAGTGTACGGCCCACATGCACGCTCCGATATTTCCCCCTTCTCAATCACTACACGGACCATATCTTCGGTTTGAAAACCGTTCATACGTTTTTCCGCTCTTATCCCTTCGGTTTGCTGCGGGCAAAGCCGTGTTTGTCCACGCGGCACCTTGGTCCGGAACCGCGCCCCATAGCGGTGATTGTAAGAACCGGCATCGCTCAACGTTGCGTGTGGAAAAAACTCTCCGATATCCACATTTCACGCTCAGTAAAACGCGAGTTATCCACAGGATGTGTACAACCTGTGGACAACTAGTCTACAGGTTGTGGACGTATGTGAATAGCTTCGTCCGTCAAGCTCGGCTTCCTGCTACATGTGGTTCGAAACGCGAAAGGGACCGATGCCTTTCGGGCAGAAAAAGACCTAAGGATACTAACAAGCAGGTAGGTGGAGAGATTGGGTAGTCTCAGCGGGAAACGAATCTTGTTAGGAGTAACGGGAGGTATGGCGGCTTACAAAGCCGTGGAGTTGCTTCGGTTGATGACTAAGGCAGGGGCTGACGTAGTCGTAGCCATGACTCATGCGGCCACGAAATTTGTACAGCCTTTGACATTCCGTGAGCTGTCATACCATCCGGTGGCCATCGATGTCTTCGATGAACCAAAAGAAGGATTGATGCAGCATCTGTATTTGGCCGATAGCTGTGACGGCATTGTCATCGCTCCCGCCACCGCCAATACCATGGCCAAGATCGCGTGCGGTATAGCCGATAACGCCCTTTGCACGATTGTGTTGGCCTCTACTGCTCCTGTCATCCTGGCTCCGGCCATGGATTCGGATATGTGGGCCAATCCCGTTACACAAGAAAACGTGGCTAGATTGCGCGCTCGGGGCTTTCACTTCGCAGGCCCGGGCCGCGGACCCCTTGCTCGTCAAGGTAAAGAGGGCTGGGGACGCATGCTGGATCCCGAAGATATCTTTAAGATCACCGTCGATGTCCTCACTCGAAGCAAAGACTGGGAAGGGCTTCGGCTCTTGGTGACGGCCGGACCGACCTATGAGGCCATTGATCCCGTTCGCTTTGTTGGAAACCGTTCGTCCGGGAAGATGGGCTACGCCATTGCAGCCGCCGCCCAAAGACGCGGCGCTGAGGTAACGTTGGTGAGCGGTCCCAGCTCACAGCCTGTTCCTCCGGGGGTTGAACTTGTGCGGGTACAGACAACTCTGGAGATGCGCGAGGCTTGCCTGGCAGTCTTTGATAAGGTGGACGCCTGTGTGAAAGCGGCGGCCCCGGCTGATTTCCGGGTGGAAGAGCCAGCCCAAGAGAAGATCAAAAAAGAGGGACAGTCGGAGTTGGTCTTGCGCTTGGTGCGTAATCCCGACATTCTCGCTGAGCTCGGAGCCATGAAGAAGAATCAGGTAGTAGTCGGCTTTGCCGCTGAGACCGAGAATCTGATCGCCCAGGCCAGCGAGAAGCTACGTCGCAAGAACTGCGATCTGATGGTTGCCAATGATGTCACGGCTCCGGACGCCGGCTTTGAGGTGGACACCAACCGTGTGACACTGGTCTATGCGGACGGGCGCACCGAGGATGTGCCCACCATGCAAAAAGAACGGCTGGCCAATCTTCTGCTTGACAGAATCGGCGAGCTCGTTCGTAAGAAGAAGGCCTGAAAGATCCGTCGTCACTCGGAGGAGTTGTTCAATGAGTACAAAAGTCGTAGGCCGTCCAATGTGAGTTGCTTGTCCACAATCCGGATTTGATCGGACTCATGTGCGATGGCTTCGGCCAGGCCTCCGGTGGCAATGACGATCGGTTCATCGTTCAATTCTTTCTTTATTTGCCTCACGAGCCAATCCACCATGCCGACCGTGCCGAAGACGACGCCTGATTGCATGCTCTCTTCGGTAGTTCTTCCGATGGCCCTGGGAGGCTTGCTGAGTGCGATACGGGGCAGTCTGGCGGCGCGGGCCGAAAGGGCTTCCAGGGAAATGTGGATGCCCGGTGTAATCGCGCCGCCTAAATACTCGGCGTTCCGGGAGATCACATCAAAGGTGGTGGCTGTGCCCAGATCGACGACAACGGCCGGTAAGCCGTACTTGTGCATTGCGGCCACGGCATTGGCTATGCGGTCCGCTCCGACGGCATGGGGAGGATTGTACAGAATGCGCAGGCCGCATTCGTTTTCTGCGGAGACGACAAACGGTTCGCAGGAAAAATAACTGCGTGAAGCGGCGGTGAAGATCTCCAGAGTAGGGGGGACGACGCAGGCAATAGCCACACCGCGGACATCGCGGGGGTTGAGATCGCTGTTGCGCAGAAGTTCGATCATCAGTACACCGTATTCATCTTCCGTGCGTTGGCGGTCCGTGGCGATACGCCACTGGGCCAAAAGCTGCTCGCCCCGAAAGCATCCCAAAACCGTGTGTGTGTTGCCGATATCGATGGCCAGTAGCATCAGGTTTCCCCCTGTGATTAGCTTTTCGGATGGTCCCCCGCCGAATCATCGTAGCGACAATTGTGGCACGTCCGTGCCGGATGATCGGCGGCAACTTGCCATTCAAACACTTGACGCTGTACGTCGACAGTCGTAATCGTAGCCGTCAAAACGTTGCAGCAGTCTGAATTGCCTCCACGATGTCGCGATTCTTTTTCCCCGGAGCCGTTACCAGATCGAAGTAGCCTCGTTCGCTGCACGGCCCACATGCGCACGCCCGTGTTTCCCCTTCTCAATCACCACACGGACCGTATCTGCGGTTTGAGAACCGTCTACACGCTTTACCGCCTTCGGCTTAGTGCGGGGAAAGCTGTGTTTGTCCGCGCGGCACACTTGTCCGGAACTGCGCCCCAAAAGCGGTGATTGTAAGAACCGGCATCTTTGGGCTCAACACAACCTCAACTCCGCTTTCACCGACACAGACAATATCGATCCCATGCGCCTTGGGATATCCCTGCTGTATGCGGTTGTACTTGGCCATACCTCCGGTGTCGGTCTCCAGCGGCAGATCCGATCCGTCCGAACGCCGCCACAGCCCCCAGCGTGTCGCATTGATCGCGCTATGTCACGCATCGTTTCTTGAGCCCGCTCCTGGATATGCGGAAAACCGAACTCGGCTGCCGTCCGATTGCCTTTCTTTCGGTTACACTCTTTGCAGGCAATCGTCGGATTTGAAATCCGGTTTCTGCCTCCGTGGCCTTTGGCCATGGTGTACTCAACTTCCAAAGACGCATCATTTGCCTAACAATAGGCTCATCTATAGCCCCACTTCTCAAGCAGGTATTGCCTGACTTCGTATCCGAACGGCTCGTCCTGTTGATACTCCTTGCCTGATGTCTTTAGGATTCTACAGCTTTTGCGTGTCGAGCTTGACGTGTTCTACCGGACGCAGCCGTGATCGGGGCATATTTCATCAAGCGTCGTACTCAGGGGTCTCTATGTTGCCGAGACGGTTTTCCAACGTCGGAGGAAGCCAGCCTTCTTTCTGACCGGCGTCTGTTGTTAAACCGGGGTTTGCGATAGCGTGTCTTTCTGTTCCGTGTTGATCTGCAAACGGTGCGCCTTTTGTCCAGATTCCGCGTGACGATATGCCCCCTGTGATTCAGCTCGGCCGCAAAGACAACCGTTCTTGTCGTTGACAATTGCCAGGTCCGTGGTGCGACTGCCCGGACGATACAGGCGACATACTGCGACTTTGCCTGAGATTGGTCCAGCGAGCATAACGTAAGGTGACCGACCCTCGCCGCGGCGAAGGTCGGTCAAAAAGACTCGTTCGATCTATTTGACCACAATGTTGCACAGCCTGCCCGGAACGGCGATGATCCTTTGGATCTTTTTATCTGCCAGTTCCGCCTGAATGCGTTCGGAGGCCAAGGCCGCTTTTTCTATAGCCTCTTTGTCGGCATCGGTCGGCACCATGATCCTGTCGCGAATTCTTCCGTTGATCTGGATCACAATCTCCACCTGTTCCTCAACTGTGAGGGCTTCATCGTAAGTTGGCCAGGGCTCGTAGGCCAAGGTCTTGTCATGGCCAAGGCGCTCCCAGAGCTCTTCGGCAATGTGAGGGGCAAATGGCGAAAGCAACAGTACAAAGCCCTCCATGAATTGCTTCGGAAGCACCTCTTGTTGATAAGCCTCATTGATGAAGACCATCATTTGTGAGACAGCCGTGTTGAAGCGCATCTCTTCAATATCCTGCGTGACTTTCTTGACCGTCCTGTGATAGATGCGCTCCAGCGGTGGATTGGCTTTCTCCCAGGGCACAATGGCCGGATTGAGTTCGCCGCTTTCTGTGATATAGAGGCGCCAGACGCGGCGCAAGAAGCGGTGAACGCCTTCCAGACCCTTGGTGCTCCACGGCATGGCGGCCTCCAAGGGGCCCATGAACATCTCATACAGTCGCAGCGAATCGGCTCCATAGGTAGCCACGATGTCATCGGGATTGATGACATTGCCCCGCGACTTGCTCATCTTTTCACCGTTTTCCCCGAGGATCATCCCTTGATTGACCAAACGCTGGAAAGGTTCCTTGGTCGAGACGATCCCAAGATCATAAAGCACTTTATGCCAGAAGCGAGCGTACAAAAGATGGAGTACGGCATGTTCCGCTCCGCCGACATAAAGATCGACCGGCAGCCATTTTTCCTGAAGTTCACGGTCGACAAGAGCCTCGTCATTGTGCGGGTCAATGAAGCGCAAGTAATACCAGCAACTTCCGGCCCACTGAGGCATGGTGTTGGTTTCGCGACGCGCTTTTTGTCCTGTGACCGGATCGATCACATTGACCCATTCATCGACGTTGGCCAGAGGCGATTCACCGGTCCCGGTAGGAGTGATCTCCTCTACGTCCGGGAGCAGCAATGGTAGCTCATCTTCCGATAAGGGTCGAATCGTGCCGTCTTCGAGATGGAGCACAGGAATGGGTTCTCCCCAATAGCGCTGTCTGCTGAACACCCAGTCGCGCAGGCGATAGGTCACAGCTCGTTTGCCTTTACCGTTTTCCTCCAGCCATTCTATGATCTTCTCCTGTGCCTCTTCAACGTTCAATCCGTTGAGTATCCCGGAGTTGACCATGATTCCGTCTTCGGTGAAGGCCTCCTTGCTTACGTCCCCTCCCGATACGACCTCAATGATTGGAAGTCCGTGTTTCCGGGCAAACTCCCAGTCGCGCTCGTCGTGGGCCGGTACGGCCATGATGGCCCCCGTGCCATAGGTGGCGAGGACGTAATCAGCGATCCAGATCGGGATTCTCTCGTCATTGACAGGATTTATCGCATATGCTCCCGTGAAAACACCCGTTTTTTCGCGTTCCAATTGCGTGCGTTCCAGGTCGCTTTTCGACATGGCCTGTTGTCTGTACTCCTCGACGGCTGCACGCTGCTCAGGAGTGGTGATTTTGTCTACCAGTTTATGTTCGGGGGCCAGCACACAATAGGTGGCGCCGAACAAGGTGTCCGGACGTGTGGTAAACACCTTGATCTCCAGACCGGGATGATCAGCCACTGGGAAGATCACTTCCGCGCCTTCGGAGCGACCGATCCAGTTGCGCTGCATCTCTTTGATGCTCTCGGGCCAGTCGAGCTCCTCGAGATCTTCCAGAAGGCGATCGGCATAGGCAGTGATTCTCAATACCCACTGACGCATCGGTATCCGAACGACGGGATGATTGCCGCGTTCGCTGCGGCCGTCGATCACTTCTTCGTTGGCTAGGATTGTCCCGAGGGCGGGGCACCAGTTAACCGGCATGTCAGCCATATAGGCCAGCCCCATCTCATACAACTTGAGGAAGATCCACTGGGTCCATCTGTAGTACTCGGGATCGGTGGTGCTGATCTCTCGGTCCCAGTCATAGGAAAAGCCCAATGATTTGATCTGACGTTTGAATGTCGCTATATTGCGCTCCGTGAAGGGCCGAGGATGCTGTTTTGTGTCGAGAGCGTACTGTTCAGCCGGCAAACCAAAGGCGTCCCAACCCATGGGGTGAAGGACGTCATAGCCCTGCATCCGCTTATACCGAGCAATGATATCGGTGGCCGTGTAACCTCTCGGATGCCCGACATGCAGGCCTGATCCTGACGGATAGGGGAACATGTCCAGAATATAGAACTTCTTCTTTCCCGGAACCCGCGGGGCGCGGAATGTTTTGTGTTTATCCCAATACTCTTGCCACTTCGGTTCGATGTCGGTAGGCCTATACTCTCCTGCCCGATCGACAGTTGGCCTTGTCGAGCTCATAGGATTGCAACCTCCTTGAAACACCACGAATGGTGTCAATCGCTCTGTTGATAATCATGACGCTCCGGCGCCGGATGATCGGTGACGATATTGCAAACAAACTGGGGAGCACCACGGATGGTACGACTCGTCCGAATCAAGCATGACGTGTCGAGTATCTGCCCGAAGCGGGTGGTGTCGGTGAGTCGACGACTGTTGATACTGGCTTGGGTGTTGGACGGTCAATCACGCACAACTCGATAACCAAAAAAGGATCTCTCGTCACGAGGGACGAGAGATCCGAAAACTCCCGCGGTACCACCCTGTTTGGCCATGCGCGACGAACAACTAACACACAGCCCACTTCGAGTGCCGTTTATCGGGGGCTACCGTCGCCGAGTAGCGCAGCTTGCGCTGCGTTCCCCGCCGAAGCTCACGGGCGAGTTTGGTGATGACAACGACTCCGGCTCGCACCGTCTGCCGGCTCTCTGCCCTCGTGTCGGTCACCTACTACTCCCGCTCATTGCCTTAACGCTATGAAAGCACTATCAAGGACTTATGTAATCCCTATTGTACGGGCGCGGTCCGCGTATGTCAATTATACCCTCCCTGACGCCTGCGATCGGATAGTACCGAATGCCGTTGTCCGCCACTGTCAGCGGAGTCTACTTGTAAGCGGCCAAACGAGCGAGCATCTTCCGGGACTGAGGATGCATGTCCGGAGCTATGTCTTCGATCGTCCAACACGTGCGATGTTGGAATCCTGCTCCCGCTACACATAGTACCCACGGGGCGCGTTACCAATTCCCGCCATCCGCAGTCGTTCCCGTTTTGCGACCCGAAAAATGGCCAGTCCGGAGTTCTCCTATGATACAGGACTTTTGATTGATCCTTTTCGGAAGGAAAACCAGAGGCGCTTGCGAAGAATGACCATTCAAATATCCTGCCCCTTCCGGGAGTGGGTTCCGCTACTTGGAAGCAGGGCGTAGTCTCTTTTTTCGCCTCTTGGCGCGGTGCGGGTCCTTTGGATGGCTTCTTCGGAAGTCTACACGAGTCCATACTATGGCTGTATGCCGTGTCGCATCCGATTATCTCCGTGACCTACGGTACGGACCGACTGGACGGGGCCAGGAAAAGCAAAAGGCCGCACGAAAGCGAATACGGCAAGTCGTCGCATGTGGAGGTTGAGATCATAAGACTCGCGAGAGAGTTCTTCCAAGTGGACGCTTTGAAATTGGCTCGTAGGCTCATCGGCTGTATGCTCGTACATGACTCGCCGGAAGGCACAACCGCGGGTATCATCGTCGAGACTGAAGCCTATCGAGGTCCGCTGGACAGGGCGGCCCATTCCTATCGCCGGCGACGAACGCCGCGCAACGAGGCTATGTACGGGCCGGCCGGGCATGCTTATATCTACCTGATCTATGGGATGCACGAGTGTTTCAACGTCGTGTGTGGGGAAATCGGACATCCCGAGGCGGTGTTAGTGCGGGCTTTGGAGCCCACTCGAGGTTTGGCGCTCATGGCTCAACGCAGAGGATTGGACGTAAAGCAAAGAGGTTTTGAACGGAAGCTGTGCAGCGGGCCGGGCAAACTCACCCAGGCCATGGGCATTAACCGCAAGCTGCACTACGGCATCGATCTGTGCGGAGACCTGTTGTATATCGAGTCCGGCGTCCGGTTCGCGGACCATGAGGTGGCCACTACGCCGAGAATCAATGTGGACTACGCTGGGGAATGGGCGCTGCTGCCCTGGCGCTTTATCGTCAAAGACAGTACTTACCTATCGCGCAAATAACGCTGTGGAGGCGAGTTCTATGTATAAACTGTTGCACGTGCGCATTCGCGTGGCGGACTTGGAACGGTCGACTCGTTGGTATTGCGACCACCTCGATTTCAAGGTTGTAAGACGTACCGAGCGTTCGCCCGCGGGAAATCAGTTGGTCTTCTTGGAGTTGCCGGGCAACGATGTGGCTCTTGAATTGTGCTATTCTCCGGACTATGATCTACAGGTTCCGGAGGATCTCATGCACTTGGCCATCGGGGTGCCGGATCTCACGGCGTTTTGCGCCAAACTGGATTCCGAGGGTGTAGAGGTGTGGCCGTCAGATTGGCGGCAGAAGTTTGCCGAAGGAAAGAAGATGGCCTTTATCACGGATCCCGACGGCTATGAAGTGGAGCTTCTTGAGCAATAGATGAGCAGTTGACTTGATCGGTGTCACCGGTCTTCGGAGCATCGATCCTGCGCGACTACAGTCGGGGGCTCAACCGCTCCTTAGCGCCTTATGGATCGTATTGTAAGGCATGCCGGGGCGAGTCTGCGTTCCGAGCTCAGCGGCAGATGGTTAGTCAAGCGACAGTCACTGTCGTCCGTTATAGATAATCCATTTTCACCCGACAGCCATACTTGTCGATTGTTCTCAGCCAGTGCACGGCTTGGGAGATGAGCTCGCCATCCGTTTCATCGTAGTCCTCGCTCTGCTTTAGCTCTACCAAGGCTTGCTCCAAAAACTAGGCCAGTTCTTTGGGGGTGTCTGTCTCTTTGCTTATAGCACTTTGGATGTTTTGTGCCATATCCGCTTTGTCTTCGTAATCGTCCAAGGCGTAGGATAAGATAGAGATCGGGTAGGCACACGTTAAGACTTTCCACCATTCATCGACGTCCAGCTCTTTTCGTAACTCGCAAGTCCAACAATCATACATGGCCAGCCTTTTCATAACGAGCCGGGCCTTGGCTTGTCTACACGGTGGATTGCCTTTGTCATCAACGCATTTCCAAAACATCTTCTGCCTCCGAATACCAGGATCGTATGAGGCCGCCGAAGCCGTCAGGCAAGTCATCGGAGCGATTGCTCCGGGATAGTCGGCGGCCTCCTTTAAATCAACACTTGACGTTGTACATGATCAATACTCGCAGACCATTGACGGTCGACAACATTGATCAAGTCAAGTGCTCAACCAAAACCGCTCGATAGCATTGACACGACGGTCATTAACGCTGCTAAGCGCGTGAGCAGGGGTGCCTTGGCGCACCCCTGCCAAAAAACGAGGCGTACGACGTCAAGTGTTTGAAGGGAGATATTGCCGCGGTCTATCCGGTGGAAAAATACCGTGATCATCGCCGTGACGATTTGGCGGGCTCGCATCATCCGTTGTGTGGATCAGGAAGCCATCAAGGACGACGTCAATCGGCCGCGGGGATATCATACAGCCTGGCAGAGGAGCCCAATACGGTGACTCGATCCCAGTAGTTCACCCGCTGGGCGATGTATGCCAGGTCTTTTTCCTGTTCGGGAGTCAGCAGTGTGGCGGCTACCCGTTCCGTCTCGTTGGCCATCACAACGAGACCCTCGATTAGTACAAAGTCCTTGGGGCTGACTTCCCATTCCAGTTTCGTTCGTTCGAAGACGACCATGATCGGCATTCTTCGATCGGCATTGCCGTCGGTGTCGAGTAGATAGCCACCCAAGACTTGGTATTTGTGGGCATCTCCTTGAGGCATAAACGGGAGCACTTGTTCCACGAAGATCGGCAGCTGTATGCGGCGCCCGAGTTCATGAGAGATGTCTGTCCCTTGAGTGACGGGCGCGGTGATGATCTCCGACGGAGCGGATCCCTTCTCTTCGATCCTCTCCTCAATCCTTCCCAGGATAAAAGGCAGGTTGATGGCCATGCGGATCCCGAGGCCAAGTAGAAAGCTTGCCACGACGGTCAAGACAACGACAAGCCATCGCGAGCGCTTCGGGGTAGCATCATCCGCTTGTTTGGTAGGCGGAGCGACCTTAGGCAGCTCCATCGTGTCCGCAATGAGACCGCCAAAGGCCTCTTCGCTTCGGTTCGAGTCACGCATCAGTGCGATCTCCAGCTCCTGTTCTTGGTTGCCTCATGATTGTGCACGACGCTTCAGCAGTTGACGCTTGTGTCTCTTGCGTTCATTGACGAAGGCAAGCGCCTGTTCGGCAGCCCACTTACACAATGCTTCTTTGCTCGGATGCTCATACAACCACGTAGTGGCGAAGGTTTGATTGCGATGCCGCAGTTCGAGAAGGATACCTTCACGGTAGTAATGCAACGCCATCGGGGAGAAAGAGGCATTGGGTGGGTACTCGCCCAACTTCAGGATCTTTTCGGTCTCCTTCACGACGTCATCAAGGGTCCAGCTGCGCCATGCATCATAATAGGTTTCATCCGACATGCTAACAACCATCCGTTCTCAAGAGAGTCTGTATTCATAGAGTTAGGCGTTGGCGGTCCAACACCTGTTAAAATCATCGCTGCACTCTCCGGGCCGCTCAGGAGGGGACACATGATGAACTACGGTTGCACATCGGCGGGACAAGTCCCTTCTCCAGTTGGAAAAAGAGCTACCGAAGCCGGCAGCTCTTTTTTTACTGGCGGAGGAGGAGGGATTCGAACCCTCGTCACCCGTTAGGGTGGCACGATTTCCAGGCATAACCCTAGCGTAAACGGTGCATCGCGATGCACTCTCTAGCAGGCGTTTTGTCTTTCTTCGCTTGTTGCCGTTGCATCGAAATGCACCCTTTTGCGCTGGTATTGGGTTCCATATTGGGTTCCACAACAAGGCGGCGAAACGCCTTTCTGACGGCTTCAAACCGGGGAGCGCCCACCTGTGGTAAACAGCATTCACTTCCTGCGTTTACGGCGCTCCTCGTAATACTTCTGGTTCTGCGCCCGCTTTCGACACGTTGGGCAGCAATACTGCTGATCTGGGTACTTCGGCCCAAACCATCGCGAGCAATCAGGGGCGGCGCATTCTCGGGGCAAACCTTCGTCGGGACCAAAACCACGCAAACGCGCTTCGAGAAATAGGGCCGACCTCAAACTTGGGTAGTCGAATTCCGTATAACCGCCAAGAAACTTGAGTTGAACCGGGGAGTGCATTGCAACGGAAGCCATACGGTGTTCGGGTTCCCCAGGCGTGAGCATTCGCCGTAGATTGGCTGCTTGCTTCAACCAATCGGAAACGCGCTCAGGGTAGAATATGGGGATTATACCTCCGAACTCCGTGATCACTTGTTGGAATTCCTCAGGCGAAAGCATGAGCGCTTCGCGGGCTTGTTCGAGCGGCACCCTTTCGCCATTTGGAAGCGGAAGTGTCAAGTCTTTCCGGCCCGTTTTGCGGGCGTTGATGAATGAAAGCGCGTCTTCGTGATCAAGCGTCACCTTTCGCAAGCCAAGAAGACCAAACCTGTTCGCAAACTCCAAGGCTTGCTCTGGGGACCGGATCGACGCAAACGCTGTGTATAGACCGGCGTTAACGGTGTCCACGGCAACCCTCTCTTTGCCTTCGTCCTTGTGGACCGTCATTACTCGCTTCGGCGGCGACGACCGAACGCGCTTCCGCAACTCCCATGTGTTCGGAATCCAGGGTTCCGGGTGGCCGAATACGTCTTTGACTAGCACTTTGCCTTTGCCGACAAGCCATTCCTCCCCGCCTTGTTGAACTAACTCAACCCGTTCATGTTTCCACCATGGCGCAAAGCGGACCACAAGCTTCAACTCCCTCATGGATGCGCTCCTAAATTTCAGTATGGGTTCAGTGTCTTCACGTACTGAATTGAGTATAGCACAATTGAGGCAAGAACACGCACCATGCGGAACGGGAGGCAACGACGATGCACAAAGCGGAGACGGAGCGCCGGGTGTTCGACGTGCGAGAAGCTGCGAAGTACATTGGATTGTCGGAGCGGACGGTTCGAACGTTGATCGCGAACGGAGAGCTTCGAGTGGCGCGGTTTGGACGATCCGTTAGGATCGCTCGGGAGGACCTAGACGATCTAATTGAGCGGGCGAAAGCGGCGCGCGTATCGACGACGGCATAGCGAATAGCTCTTGCCGGGGGTGGACAACAACCGGCGAGGGGCGGGAAAGCAGAGGAGCGGAACCGAGTGAACAACAAGCAAAAGACGCCGCCGGTTTGGGCTGCATCCGTTCGCCGGCGGCGCTTACGAGGGTGACATCCTATGGCCATTGTAGCACCTAATTCCGACGAGAAGAAGCCGACCGCGCCGCCGGTTCAGGAGGAGAGCATTCCGGCTTTCCTTCGTGAGCTTCCGCAATGGGTTTGCTGGCGGTACGAGCGGCGAAAGCACAAGCAGACCAAGGTTCCCTATCAGCCGGGCGGACGACGCGCAAAGTCCGACAACAGCGCAACGTGGACCACGTTTGAGCAAGCTATGACAGCATATCGAAGGGGTAGCTTTGACGGTATTGGGTTCATGCTTGCCCAAGGCGGCGGCTTGGTGGCGTGGGACATCGACAACGCGCTTGATCCTACCACCGGCGAACTTGAGGCGTGGGCGCTTGAGATCGTGGAGCGCCTTAATAGTTATACAGAAATCACGCCTTCGGGGCGGGGCTTGCGGATATTCGCCCTTGGGCAACTTCCCCACCAGCGCCATGGCCGGCGGAAGGGGCAGTTGGAGGTTTACGCCGCAAAGAGGTATGTGACCGTGACCGGGCGGCGCTTTCCTGGTACGCCGGCGACTATTGAAGATCGACAGGACGAGATCAACGAAGTTTTTGAGCGGTACTTCTCCGGACAAGCCAATGGCAAAGAGCCGACTGATACAATGCCGGCGCAGGGTGCCGAAGAATGCGCCGAGACCGCCGGGAACACGCTCGACGATTGGGAGATCGTGGCGAAGGCCCGGAAAGCAAAGAACGGCAGCAAATTCGCCAAGCTGTTCGATCATGGGGACATATCGGATTACGGAGACGATGACAGCGCCGCAGACCAGGCTCTTTGCAACATGCTGGCCTTTTGGACAAGAGACCCAGCGCAGATCGAGCGAGTCTTCAGCCAGTCGGCCCTGGGGGTGCGGGAGAAGTGGCGCGGGCGGCCCGACTATCGGGAACGCACCATTGCCAAGGCGCTGGAGGACGTGAAGGAACATTACGGCACCTCCAAACGCCCGGATAAAGACGCCCTCCTTGTGGATGCTCCTGGCAACCCATTGCCGACAACCCGGCGGTTTGTGCGGGACTTCTTTACGCAGAACGGCATACATACGCTTGCCTACTACAGGGACGAGTTTCTGCATTGGTCTTCGGACGGCGGCTGGCGGGTTCTGGAGGCGGCGGTGCTACGCAAGCAGCTTTACGGATGGCTTGAAAAGGCGTGGTACTACGATCACAACGACAAGCCACAACCCTTCAAACCCAATCAAAAGAAGATCAACGACCTAATAGACGCCCTGAAGGGCGTGGTGTTGGTAGGCAAGGAAATCGAAACTCCGGCGTGGCTAGGTGACGCCGCCAATATGCTCAATTTTCCAGCGGAAGAGTACCTAGCCTTTTCGAACGGGTTGCTGCACACGGAAACCGGCTTCTTTGAGCCTTTAGTGCCGGATTATTTCGCGCTCCACACGTTGCCCTTTCCCTATGACCCGAGCGCCGGCGAACCGGCAACATTGCTCAAGGTGCTTCGCGACCAGTGGCGAGACGATGAAGAATCAATCGAGACCGTTCAGGAGATGCTAGGGCTTCTATTGACCACGGACGTAAGCTACCACAAAATGTTTGCGCTTATCGGACCTCCACGATCCGGCAAGGGGCTGCTGGCAGGTGTCATTCGCAACCTCGTTGGTGACAAAAACTTCGCGTCCCCAACATTGGAAGGGCTGACCCAACAATTCGGACTTCAGCCGCTAGTTGGCCGCAGGGTAGCCGTCATAGGAGATGCCAGACTAGCCGGACGCCTAGCCCGTAACCCTGTTGTGGTAGAGCGGCTTTTGAACATATCGGGTGGCGACGTGGTGACGATTGACCGGAAGCACAAAGCCCCATGGGTGGGGCGGCTTCCAACCCGCATTGTCATTATGTCGAACGAGCTTCCCCAACTCCTGGAGGCGAGCGGCGCGCTCGCAAATAGGTTCATTGTCCTGCGGTTCACCAAGTCATTCCTGGGCAACGAGGATCACACGCTTGAAATGCGCCTACTGCGAGAGACGGCGGCAATAGGAATGTGGGCGCTCGAAGGCTTGAAGCGGCTTCGCTCTCGTGGTTACTTCCGGCAACCAGCTTCCTCCGAAAGTCTCAAAGAAGACCTGCTCGAACTCACTTCGCCAATCACGGCGTTTGTAAATGACTGCTGCGACCTGGGACCGGGCTTCTCCGTTGAATCGGACGAGCTTTATAAAGCCTGGAGCGCATGGTGCTTTGACCGTGGACAGCGCCCTTCGAATAAACCACAGTTTGGACGTGATTTGATAGCCGCTTACTCCGATTTGCGAAAGACAAGGCCACGTGTTGACGGGGTGAGGCTCTACGTCTACGAAGGGATAAAGCTCAACGAAAGAGGCCGTGTACTGAGTTGGAGAGGTTAAGCTCCACGAGGTGGTCCGGGTGGTCCAAGCGTGGTCCAAGCGGTGGTCCTAGCGGAAACCCGCATCACAAAAGGCTTGGTCCAGGTGGTCCCAGCAAATCCCTATATATCGCGCATAGAGAGCGCAAACACAAAATGAAAGAGATAATAGGGGCGCGATATATATAAAAAAGAATGCGTTTTGCCTGGACCAGCCCGGACCACCTGGACCAAGCCTTTATTCATGGGGCTTTCGAAGAATGGGGTTGCTTGGACCGCGCTTGGACCAGCTTGGACCAAAGACGAAAAAAATGCACCTGTGGACTACGGAAAGGTGGTGGGTAAGGTGGTGACGCAGGTTGCGATTGAAAGTGAGCGTCCCCTGCGTTTTGCCCT
>LSQX01075947.1_pt2 | contig 19766 bp, 11 predicted proteins | sample 654561 | NCBI WGS metagenome assembly LSQX01 (sample SAMN04489861, study PRJNA283612) | anaerobic digester metagenome | isolation source: 4 biogas reactors fed with cattle manure at either 37C or 55C with and... | place: Denmark: Kongens Lyngby | collected 2014
GGAACACGTTCGGCCCGCCGTAGAACATCTGCGCCCAGTGCCGCCAGTGGACGTAGGTGATTGTCTCTGGATTGGTGGCGCTGCTGAGCCCGTAGTTCATGTCGCCGAAGTTGATCCAGCCGTAGTTCCCCAGCCGATCGCGCAGCCAGTACTTGCGGTGCATGATCGCATCCACCAGCGCCTCGACCTCCGGGAACTGCTCCGGGTCCGCGGCAGCGACTCGGCCAAATGCCCACGTCTGGGCGGCGTACTCAGGATCTGCGCAGGCAAGCACAGGCGTATCGCAGGCCGTTGCTGCCGCCTGCGCGGCTGAGCGTGCCGCCGCATCCGTGCCGAAGAAGTCAAGCTGCAGGTTGTGCGTCTTTCCGATGCCGTAGCCGTTCGTCCACGCGTCGAGGCCGCCACGGTAGAAGTCCTGCCAGAAGACCCGATCGCCGGGGTACTCCGCGCCCATCACTGCTGAGGGCGTGAAGTCGAGCACCGGCGCGTCGTGCGCAGGCCACAGGTGCGCGACTATCGCACCCTCCGTGACCTCAAGCTCCATCGGGAACTGCTCGGCGAAGTCGCGGATCGAGACAAACGCGCCTGCCTCGTCTGCCGCGCGCGCGCCTGCCCAGCCGCCGGAGCGCGTGCCCTCAACTGGCGCGGTTGCGGCGGAGGTGACGATGCAGGTATCAAGCCCCGTCTGCACCACTCGTGCGGGAAGAGCGTTGGCCGCGAGATCCACCGACTCGCCCGAGGAGAGGGCGGCGTTCGCCACCCCGCCCTCAACCGGCACCGCGAGCCGAATGTCGCGGATCTGATTGCTCGAGGTATCGAATGCCACTACCAGCGTGTGATCGTGGCGCACAGAGGCGCTGCCCGCTCTGAACCAGGTGTAGGTAATGAACTGGCAGTAGGGCTCACCGGCGGCTGAGGTGTACCATCCCTCGCGACGGATGACTGTCTCATTCGCACCCTGCCGGGTGATGCTGACGCTGAAGCCGTCCGCGGATGCCGGATATTCCGTCCCGTCGCCGCCGACTACCGTCGGCAGGTTCGCCGTAGCCGCCTCAGGCGTCACGATCTGCTCTCCGGCGACTGTCGCGGCATCGAGCAGCGTCGGGCGGGTCTTGCTGATGGTGGCCTGCAGCGGCCCGGTGTTGATCGTGATCGCATCGGGGGTCTCACTGACGGTCATGCCGTCGGCCTCAAATGCCTCAACTTCGGTGCCGTACTCGATGAAGTAGTCCTGCCCGCGTTCGAGCGTCGCGCTCACCAGCATCCAGCGCACCGACCCATCCTCGCGCCACCAGGTGGCGGTGGTGCGCAGGTCAGCGGGTACGGGCGTGCCGTCGGCGGTAATGAGCCGTGCGTTCTGAGGAGATGCCAGCGCGCCATCGGCGAAGGGCACTCCGAATGTGACCGGGCTGGCATCGAGGCCCGCAACACCCGGCCAATCGGTCCGCAGCGGAACACGAGCGCGCTCAGGTGTGACGACTTCGCGCGAGAATTCCGGCGCCCAGTGGAAGCCGGGATCGAGGGCCTCGACGTTCGGCGGATATGCCGCCCTCAGCCCTTCAATCGTCACCTCCTGCGCTGTCGCAGGCACCGTCAACAGCGCGATCAATGCAGCCAGACATGCCGACGTTCTGAATGCGCGCAGCATTGGTATTACCTCCCGATCATTCGGACCACATGTGGCCACCTCCCGCGACCGTATGGCGCGGGAGGCAGCCCACTACTGGCAAGCCGGATCTCTTACTGCTATCGCGTCTCCCACTGCACCTGTGTGCCCTTCACGAGGGCGGTGTCGTCGTCGAAGTGCGAGAGGATCAGCGTGTTGGCGTCGGGCTCAAACGGCGCCTCGGGGCGGTCGAAGTTGCCCTCATACCGCGCCACGTCGGAGACGCGCAGTTCGTCCACGTAGAGCCCCGCGTTGTCGCCGGGGATTAGAAGCTCCGTCCCTGCCCATCCCGCTTCGAAGCCGAGATGGCGGTTGTAGCTGGTCTCGACGCGCGTGCCGTCGAGGTAGAGCGCTACTTCAGTCTGGCCCGCGCTCACTGTCGATGGCCGCCACGTAGCCGCAAGATGCACCCAGCGGCCCTGCGGGAGGACCATGCCGGTCTGATGGCCGGCACTGCCAACATACATGTAGGTGCCGATGCATATGCGGCGACGGATGCTCAGGTCGCCGGAACGCACAAGCGTCCTGTTGTGCAGGTCGCTGTGCTGGCGAGTGTCGCGCACCCACATCTCGATGGTGCCCTCGGTCTCGTTCATCAGCGGCGTGTCATCAGCGGTTGCGAAAGCCACACCGACGCCAGATGGCAGCGCAAGCGCCTCTCCGCCACCGGTCAGCGGTGACGCGACCCGCGAGGGCGCACCGCCCTGCGGCTCCTCGATGGCAGGCATCTCCACGACCCGCTCAGGAACAAAGAGCGCATCGGGCGAGGAGGCCACGAAAGGTGGCACGCCCTCAAAGCGCAGAAGGGCCGGGGTCGGTGCCACGAACGTCAGCAGCCACGTCTCATCCTCCGCAGGAGCCCCCGCGTTCATCTCGATGCGTTCCCAGTCATGCCGGCACTCCGCCGAGACGTCCCAGTCGGCTTCCGCGACGACATCGCCCTCGGTGTCGCGCACGGCCACACTGACGCCTTTGCGCAGCGTGAGGGCCTTGATGTCAATGCTGAAGTCCTCGGTGCCCGCGGGTACGCGGAAGTGGTGCATCACGCCGCTCACCCACGCATCGCCGGTGCCGTTCACGTGCGGCACGACGACATCCTCCGTCACCTGTAGCGTGATCGGCACGTTGTAGTTGGCGGGCGCCAGCACGTAGGTGCCCGTCTGCCCATCACGCGGGATCATGATTTGAACCACCGGGCGATTGCCGTCGGTATTGAGCCAAAGCGCATTGCCCTGCTCGGGCTCACCCACCAGGTCGAAGCGCGCGGCCTCAGTTCCGTCCGGCGCATACAGAACCAGCGTCGGACGATCCTCGACCGGCAGAGACTGGGCCCACTGCTGCCAGTTGCTGAACGGGGCGGCACCGAAGCCCGGCGGAGCGATGGCCAGCCGCACCTCGACCTTCAGGCTCAGGTCGCCATCTTCAGCCTCCTGGAAGTAGATTGGCCCGTTCCCGCTGGCGGGGGGGCCGATCGACAGCAGCGGCATGGCGTCCGCGTCCGGGAGATCGTCCGTCTCCGCCAGCAGCGCCGCCAGCGTAGGTAGCTGGTTGCCCAGAGTTGACTGATAGGCGTGCTCGAAGGTCCAGCCTACCGCGCCGATCTCATGTGCCTCACCCTCCACCGGGGTTCGGCTCGTCGCTACTCCGAATTGCCAGAGCGCGTAGGGCAGCATATCCCGGTCCCCGGTGAACCAGTAGCCGTGCGTCAGGCCCCAGATGGTCGTCGCCCTCGTGTCGGTGAAGACGTTCGCATCGCGGCGCGCGGAGAGCACCTTCATGTCGTTGACGAAGAGGTCGCGCATTCGCTCGTCGCCGGTCATCTGGTAGTACTTCACCTTGCCCTCGTTCATGTAGACGTCATCGTAGCGGGTGACGCCAAGCTCTTCCTGCGCCTTGTAGAGGATGTCGGCGAACTGGTGGGCGCAGGAGAGATACTCCGGCTCCCATGTCGCCTCGTAGGCCTCCGCGAAGAGCCGAAGGCTCCCGCCGGTCATCCGGTGGCGGTATACCTGGTTGTAGCCCTGATCCCGCAGGCCCGCGTAGTGGTTGACGAACTCGTTGAAGACCTCCCACGTGCGCGGGGTGCCGTTGAGGTAGTAGTCCCAGAGCATGAAGCGCGTGTGGCAGTCGCAGCCGATAGTGTACATTTCAGCCGCATAGTGGCAGATGCCACCACTGCCGCCGTAGCGCCCGCCGGTCTCCTTCGGGTAGCGGAAGTTCTCGCCCGCCTCGTGATCGAGGTGCGCGATGTCAAAGTCGAGGATGTGCCGGGTGTTGACGCGATGGAAGTCCCACGACCTGCGGTCGCCTGAGCGCATGAACTGCAGCGGATGGGTGTTCGGGCCGCCGTAGAACATCTGCGCCCAGTGGCGCCAGTGGCTGTAGTTGATCTCCTCAGGGTTCGTCGCGTTGGAGATGTTGTAGTTCACATCGCCGAAGTTGATCCAGCCGTAGTTGCCCAGGCGGTCGCGCAGCCAGTACTTTCGGTGCGTGAAGGCATCCTGCAGCGCCTCGAGTTCGGGGAACTGCTCCGGATCGCGATGGCGCACACGCCCGAACGCCCACGTGTCGGTGGCGTATTCGGGGTCCGCGAACGCCAGCACCGGCTCATCGAATGCCCGCGCACTCGCTTCTGCAGCCGGGCGCTCCGCGGGCGCGGCGAAGAACGTGAACTGCAGGTTGTGCGTCTTGGCGCTGCCGTATGCCTGCGCCCACGAGTCGAGGCCGTCGCGGTAGAAGCTGCGGTAGTAGACCCGGTCGCCGGGGTACTCGTCGCCCATCAGGACCGAGGGCGTGTAATCGAGCACCGGGACGTCATGCGCAGGGTAGAGGTGCGCGATGAGCGCATCGCCGGTTACCTCAAGCTCCATCGGGTACTGCTCCCAGAAGTCGCGCAGGCTGACGAATGCGCCCACTGTGCCATTTGAGCCGCCGGCCCATCCTGCGGCGCGCTCACCCTCGGTGGTATTGCCGGCGCCATCGGTTACGACGCAGGCATCCACCGCTGTCTGTACGACACGCGCGGGAAGAGCGTTGGCCGCGAAATCGAGTGGCTGCGCATCTGCGTCCATGGCGAGAGTGCCGCTGGTGACGCCGCCACTGACCGGCAGCGCGAGGCGAACGTCGCGGATCGTGTTCTCCATGCTGTCGAAGGCGACGACCAGCGTGTGGTCGTGGCGCACCGAAGCGCTGCCCGCGGAGAACCACGTGTAGGTGATGAACTGGCAGAACGGTTCGCCGGCGGGGGAGAGGTACCAGCCCTCGCGCCGGATGACCGTCTCCATCCGGCCGTTGCGGAAGAAGCTCACCTGGAGGTTGTTCGGCGAGGCGGTATATGCAGCCCCGTTGCCATCAACCACCGTCGGCAGGTTGGCCGCTGCCAACTCCGGGGTGACGATTGCCTGACCATTGACCGTGACCGCGTCGAGCACCGTCGGCGTGGTCTTGCTGATGGTCGCCTGCAGCGGGCCTGTATCCACTGAGATAGCATCCGCGGTCTCGTTCACCATCAGGCCATCGGCCGCGAAGGGCTCAACCGCCGTGCCATACTCGATGAAGTAGTCCTCGTCGCGTTCGAGCGTCGCGCTGACGAGCATCCACCGCACCGGGCCATCCTTGCGCCACCATGTTGCGGTGGTACTCAGATCTGCCGGGACCGGCGTACCGTCCGCCGTCACCAGACGCGCGTTCTCTGACGACGCCAGTGCGCCATCATGGAAGGGCACGCCGAAGGTGACGGCGCTCCGGTCCAGCCCGGCGACGTCCGGCCAGTCAGTTCGGAGGGCCACACGGGTGCGGTCGGGTGTGACGATCTCGCGGGAGAACTCCGGCGCCCAGTGGAAGCCGGGGTTCATCGCATCAACGTTCGGGGGGTACTTCGCCTGCAGTTCCTCAATTGTGACTGTCTGCGCAGCCGCAGACAACGCGAGCAACCCGATGAGGGCCGCCATGAGTACGACCGTACCGACTGTACGCATTGACACAACCTCCAGATCGATTTGTGGCGGACGTTGGCGCTCCAGACGATCGACATCTCAAGCGAACTCATTCCTGTGCATGACTATTCCCCGCGTTCTGGTGCAACCCTCCTCGCGATCTGCCGATGGTGGATTGGACGCTGACTTGACTCTTCGCGCGGCTTGCACCTATAGTTGCGGCTCATGTACGGGGACTGTCAATGCGCAGACCCCCAAATTCACTGCCGACCACGGAGGTTGACCTGTGACCCGCAAAGGCTTTACGCTGATTGAGTTGCTGGTCGTAATCGCGATCATCGCGATACTCGCCGCCATTCTGTTCCCCGTCTTCGCCCGTGCCCGTGAGAAGGCCCGACAGTCCTCCTGTCTCTCGAATGTCAAGCAGATCATGCTTGGTACGCTCATGTATACCCAGGACTACGACGAGATGCTGGTGCCATACATCACGAACCCCGCCGGGGAGTATGCCGGAGGACAGACGTACCTCGGATGGACCTACCTGATTGAGCCGTACGTTAAGAACGAGCAGGTATTTATCTGCCCGAGCAAGAGCGGAACCCAGTACAGCCACGCTAACTACCTGAACATACCGACCGGTTACGGCATTCGGATGACTCGGACCGGCAAGGCGCTTGCCTCAATCACCGAGCCTTCGATGACGTTCTTTTACATTGACTGCACCCAGTTCCAGCACGATGATGATATGGATGACCGCGGTTTAGAGCGTATCGACCATCGCCACAACGAGATGGCGAACATCGCCTTCGTGGACGGCCACTGCAAGGCGGGTACTCTCCAGCAACTGCTGCAGTCCGACCCGTATCTCTAGGTCGCTCTCAGGCGAACCAACCTGTCCATCCGCGCCCGCCGGATTCTCCGGCGGGCGCTTTTTATTGCCGCTGCCCTGTAGTCGTCAACGGGTGCTGCATTAGTCGCAATTTCTTGACGCCACATCTAATTACGTTTATATTACAGAACAACTGGGAATCCAGACGCAAACAGCGTACTACAGCCCAATGGAGGTGCGTCATGCGTCGCAACGGTTTTACCCTGATAGAATTGCTGGTCGTCATCGCGATCATCGCAATTCTCGCGGCCATCCTGTTCCCCGTCTTCGCCCGCGCCCGTGAGAAGGCTCGACAGTCCTCATGTCTCTCCAACGTCAAGCAGATCATGCTCGGCACACTCATGTACGCCCAGGACTACGACGAAATGTTGGTACCATACATCACCAACCCCGCAGGCGAGTATCCCGGAGGACAGACGTATCTCGGCTGGACCTACCTGATTGAGCCGTACGTCAAGAACCAACAGGTCTTTATTTGTCCCAGCAAGAGCGGGACCCAGTATAGCCACGCCAACTACCTGAACATACCGACCGGTTACGGCATTCGGACGCCGCGGGCCGGCAAGGCGCTTGCCGTGATCACCGAGCCTTCGACGACGTTCTTCTACACTGACTGCGTGCAGTTCCAGCACGATGATGATATGGATGACCGCGGTTTACTGCGTATCGACCACCGTCACAACGGGATGGCAAACATCGCCTTCGTGGACGGCCACTGCAAGGCCGGGACGCTGCAGCAACTTAGGCAGTCGGACCCGTACCTCTAGCCCGCTTGCAGACAAGCCGCAGTCTCTCGCGCCCACCGCTTCGGCGGTGGGCGCTTTCATTTGACGGAGCGTGATGGCGCAGGTAATAGCCCCGCCTAAGGGGAAGAGGCCTCCGCCGAACAGCATCGATTCGGGGAGGCCCGCCATGACCCGCGCAACCGCAATCATCGCCTCGCTGCTTGTCTGCATCACCGTCGCCTGTGCTCAGCAGGAGGTTGATGTCAATCTCGTGCCCAACCCCGGCTTCGAGGAGATGATGGAAGCCGAAGAGGGCGATGGCGCCACCGTCGGCTGGAGCAAGCATATCGGCAAGGGCGAGGTGGAGTTTGCCATCGTCACCGACAACCCGCACTCCGGGGAGCGATGCGCCTACATCAACGCAAAAGCGCCCAACCCCAGCGGCTACTGGATAACTCCGCGCATTCCCGTGGAGGGCGGCAAGAAGTACCTCTTCCGCTGCTGGGTGCGCACGCGAAACGTGCAGCCCACCAACCGCGGCCTCACCTTCTCGATGAACTTCCGGCGCGAGGACAACTCAGGGTGCGGCTGGCCGAGCACCACCGCCGATCCGTTCATGGCCGACTGGACGATGGTGGAGTTCACCGGCACCGCGGCCGCAGATGCCGCCTACGTGAACCTCGTGATGGGCCTCGCCGACTCGCCGGGCGAGATGTGGATTGACGACGTATACTTCGCCAACACCGGCGAGACGCGCGGCGACATACTCGACACCGATCAGATCGTCGCGCGGCCTTTCCCGCAGGCCTGGATGCCCGCCGACAAATCGGTCGGCCTCATCCAGGGGCAGGTCCAACCGCTGCTGCTGCTCGTGCAGAACAGGCTGGAGAGGCAGGTTGACAATCCGGCCATCGGTCTCCTGCTGCCGGAGGGCTTTGAGGTGGTAGGCGGCGATCGTTCAGTCCCGGCAGCCGAAGCGGGGGAGACTGTCCAGATTGATGGCGTGCGCTACACGCGCTGGCTGCAGCCGGTCGAGCAGGAGCGGCACATGCTGCCGACCTTCGACTACTATCATGGCGTGCTGGTGGCGCTCCGGGCAGATGTTGTGCCGGGCGACTATCAAGCGTACTCGTTCTTCAGCAGCGATCAGGAGAGCGAGGAGCCGCATGCACTCACGCTGCGAGTGCTGGAGCCGCTGCCTGAGGCGCCGGAGCTTGAGCGCTTCTACATCGGCGCGCTGCTCACCGACGCCTACCGCGCAGGTGGCGAGGCGCTGGAGGGGCTTGCGGACCTCTACGCGGCCACCGGGATGAACGTCGCGACCTATGGCGTTACCCCTGATCCGACGGAGCTTGGCATGCTATTTAAGGAGCGCGGCATCCTCCGGCACTTCCTCATGCCGGGGCAGGGCGTGGTCTACAACGTGGCCTACGGCAACCGCGATCCGGAGATAGCGATCACGAACGCGCAGGGCGAACCGAACTTCGGCGGGCTGTGTCCGACTTACATCGCCAACCGCGGGGAGCACTTCGAGCAGGCGTGCCTGGAGGACATCGTGGCTCAGTGGGTGCGCGCGGATGTGATGGATGGCTTCGCGATCAACTGGGAGCCGCCCGGCGCCTTCCGGCTGGAGGACTACTGCTGGGATGATCGCTGCCTGGAGGCGTTCGCGGCACACTCGGGCATTCCGCTGGCGACGCTCAAAGGGCTTGGGCCGGCGCGGATCCTTGAGGAGCACAAGCTGCAATGGGCGCGCTTCCGGGCGGAGGCGGAAGGGATGATCGCGAAGACCTACTTCGACAAGATGCGCGAACTTGAGGAAGAAGTCGGGCGCGATCTGATGTGGTATCCGTGGACCGGACCGGCGCGCTTTGAGCCGCCGACTCCGACGCAGAGCGATATAGACGAGTTGATCCTGTCTGGTGACGTTGAGCACCCCTGGTATTACCGCAACTACATCGACGCCTACGGCCCCTTCACTTACACCTACTACGATGTACTGGCCGAGCAGTGGCGCGGGAAGCACTCGATGACCCTCGACCGCACCAGGGCCGTCGCCGATTTCGCGCGCGCGAATCCGCAGGAGGATGGGGTCGCCCCGGTCTGGCTGGGTATCGAGGGGATACAGAAGGGCTCAGCCGCCACGCTGTGCTGGGCGACCACCCCCGAGCAGATGGAGCTTGAGATGATCGGCGGCCTGCTGGAGGGCGCGCAGGGCATCTACGTCTACACCGCGCGCGGGATGGATGGGCACTTCTACAGCGCGATGGCGCGAGCCGTCAGGCGGGCGGCACTGCTGGAGGAGTTCATTGATGAACCACTGGAGGGGAGGTCGGCCCTAAGCGACCCCTTCGGCAACATGGAGGAGGAGCACATCCGCTTCGTCGGACGCGACTGGCTCTTTGCCGATGGCGAACGGCTGCTGCTGGTGCTCGCCGGGCTTGATACTACGCGCGAGTTCAAGCTGAACTGGGCGCTGAGCAACATGGAGGAGGGCGCGTACCGCATCGCCGATCCAGTCACTGGCGAGGCGCTCGGCGATGGCAGCTTTAGTGCGCAGGAGTTGGCGCAGGGTATCGAGGTGACGCTTACACCGGGTTATTTGGGGATGTATGTGATCGAGCGGGAGTAGGGGCGGAGACGACAATCGGGAACGGCACCGGCTGGCCCCTCCCCCTCGATCCCCCTCCCGCCCCACTTCGCTGCGCGAAGTGGGGCGGGAGAGGGGGAGGCAACGGCGGCGGTGAAGGTTCCTCCGCCTCTCGCGTGGAAGCACGCACAATCTGACGCGACTAAGTGAAGAGGGAGATGGGCAAGATGGCTGTCCGACTTGGATTCGTCGGTACCGGCGGCATCGCCAACCGGCACCTTACCTGTGCACAGAAGCGAGATGACATGGAGGTCGTGGCAACTTGCGACGTCGTGCTCGACCTGGCTCAACAGGCCGCTGACAAGTATGTCGCCAGCGGCGGCGCGTACGACGATGTTGTGAAGATGCTCGACAGCGAAGAGATCGACGCGATCGTGATCTGCACACCGCCCTTCGCCCATGGTGACATCGAAGAGGCGGCCGCCGAGCGCGGCGTCCACTTCTTCGTGGAGAAGCCCGTCGCGATCAGCATGCAAATGGCCGGGCGCGTGCTCGACGCAGTCCGCGAGCATGGCATCATCACCCAGGTCGGCTACATGTTCCGCAAGTCCGAGCCGATCATCAAGGCCCAGCAACTGCTCTCTGAGCGCGCGGTAGCGATGGTGCAGGCGCACTACTACATGCCCGGCCTGCCGAACAAGGGCTGGTGGACGAAGATGGAGATGGGCGGCGGGCAGCTTGTCGAGCAGGCCACGCACATGCTCGACCTCGGCCGCTTCCTTGCCGGCGATGTGAAGAGCGTCATCGGCAAGATCTCGACCGTCCACGACTGGACGCCGCCCGCGGATTACGAGGAGCCTGCGGCCGGCCTTGTCGAGTACAAAGAGGGCTTCGAAATCCCGGACACCACCGCGCTGATTCTCGAGTACGAGTCCGGCGCGATGGGCACGCTGTCATGCTCGCTGGTGCCGCAGGTGAAGTGGGACAACGGCTTCAAAGTGGTCGCCGAGGGCGCCATGGTCACGATTGATGGGGCCAACGCCAAGTGGACGACCTCCGAGGGTGACTTCGAGGAGCAGGCCGCGAGCGACTGGTACGACGCGGTGCTGGTGGAGTTCACCGACGCGGTAGCCTCAGGCGGCATGACGACCATCCCCTACGAGGAGGGCGTCAAGTCGCTGGCGATCTCTCTGGCCGGGTATGAGTCCGTGGCCCGTGGCGGGGCGCCGGTCGAGCTTGCCGAAATCATGCCCGAGGGCATCTGAACCGGCTGCAGGGGACAACTGCCGAGGGCACGGCATTGCCTCCGTGCCCTCGCAGTTTCCGGGTATGTGAATGATCCCCCGTATGGTATCAGAGACGATCACTGGGTCGTCTCTTGCTGCTCCTCGCGCTGATCTCCGCCACCAAGTTGCCCACCAACGTTCTCGGTGGTCTCTCCGACCCAGTTCCCGGCTGACTCCGCGCCCTCTTGCACAGACTCTCCGACGCCCTCAGCGGTGTTGCCGATGCTGTTCACCACTCCGTCAGTGGTGATACCCTGGCCATCCTCGGTCGTCTGATCTTCCTGTGTGGGGCAGCCTGCCAGCGCACCCACGACGATCACCGCCAGCCCGATGATGACGGCAGTGAGCAACCACTCGATCCTCATCATTCTACCTCTCCCTCCCCCGGCTGCAGATTACCATGCAGCACGATTTTGTAGGGTCACCCGCAATCCTATCCGATGGAGTCGGTGCGGCCAATGAGGATTGTCCTGATTTGCGCCGGGGGAACTCAGGTAGATTCGCTACAGGTCAAACTCTGCGAGGAGGGGCGTGTGATCCGACGGATTCTCGCCGAGGCGTGGTTGGATGTCTATCCAGGCGGCGCTGCAGAGCTTCGCCAGCGGCTTCGTCGCCATGATGTGGTCTACGCGCCAGCCGTGCTTCTTCTCGACCGACTTCGTATCGCGGTAGTCGTAGAAGGTGTACTGCTGATCCTCGTCATTGTGCAGGCGGAAGCAGTCTACGAAGCCCCAGCCTGCCGTCTCAGCGAATGCGCGGCGAGCATCCGGATGGAAGTCGGGATGGTTGCTGAGACGCTGGGGAGCATGCACATCGCGCTCCTCGGGAGCCACGTTCATGTCGCCCACCCACAGCAGACGCTTTCGGGGCGTGTAGCGCTCATCCAGCCACTCACGCAGGCGCGCGAACCACCGTAACTTGTACTGGAAGCGCTCGTCCTTCGGATCGCGGCCCTGAGGTACGTAGCTGTTCACGATCGGGATGCGCTGCACTTCCACTGCCAGCAGCCTCGCGGCGTCCTCAGCGCCATCGCCATCGAAGCCCCGGGCGATGAGCTTCATCGGGATGCGGCTGGCGGTGGCTACGCCGCTGTAGGACTTCTCGCCGGCGAAGAGCACTTCGTAGCCGAGGGCGCTGAACGCTTCCACCGGGAAGTCGTCGTCTCGCACCTTCGTCTCCTGCATGCAGAGCACGTCCGGCTCCACGCGTTTGAGGAAGCGCTCGATGGTGGGGATGCGCGAGCGAACGGAGTTCACGTTCCAGGTCGCGATCTTCATGGTGAGGGAGTTCGCCATCATGGAGAATGGTCCTTCCGCATGTCCTGGTGACGCGTGTTTTGGGGCTTTGCGGGAGGAACAGAGGCGCGTGGCGAAGCATAACGCGGGTGGTATGCGCGCCTGCGCTGCCGGGTGTTACATGGTGGAGTGGGATATGCCATCGAAGGAGGCGTGGGATGTCAGAGGAGCAAGCGGCGGCTGTCACGGGCGATGAGGCACAGGCGGGGGTACCGAATCGAGACAGTGATCGGAAGAGGCGGCGCGGTTGGCAGAAGTGGCTCTGGCTGCTGCCGCTGGTTCTCATCGCAGGGTTTTTCATCTGGCGCGCGCAGCAGCCGCGGACAGTGGAGGTCGTGCATCCGCAGCAGCGGATGGTGACACAGACGCTCACGGCGAGCGGTCGCGTAGAAGGTGCGCGAGAGGTCGATCTCTCCGCGGACGGCACCGGCGTGGTGGTGGAGTTGCTCGTGGCGGAGGGGGAGGAGGTGGCGGTGGGGCAGCCCGTGGCGCGGATCTCGGCGGAGGTCGAATCCGCGGAGCTTGCACGCACAGAGGCCGCGATCGAGACGGCACGCGCTCAGGTGGCCGAGGCACGGGCGAGTATCGCCGGTCTGCCGCCGTCGATCGAGCAGGCGGAGGCCGAGGTGCAGGCTGCCATCGCGCAGGCCCGGGAGCGCATCGCGGCCGCCGAGGCGCGTCTTACGGAACTCCGCGCGGGCGGCCGGGAGGAAGAGCGCCGCGAGGCGGAGGCGGCTGTTGTGCAGGCGGCCTCGAGGGTCGCGCAGGCGGAGACCGAGGTAGAGCGAGCGAGGCAACTGGCCGAGTCCGATGCGACTGCCCGGGCGGGGCTTGAGCGCGCCCGGGCCGTGGCGAACGAGTCATCAGCGCGACTGGCGGAGGCGCGCGCGCGTCAGGCACAGGCGGAGCGCGATGAAGCTCGCAACCGTCGCCTGTTCGAGCAGGGAGTCATTGCCCAGGCGACATATGATGACGTGCGGACAGCCGCAGAGGCGGCCGCGGAGGGCGTTCGTTTTGCGCAGGCCGCGCTCCGCCAGGCGGAGGTTGAGGTGGAACGCCAGCAGCGCCTGCTGCAGGTAACGCGTGAGCAGGAGCTTGACCGGGCGCGCGCTGAGCTTGAGACGGCGAGCGCGCAGCTTGCGCAGGTGAGGGCTCGTCAGGACCTCGTGCAAAGCCCCGCTCGGCAGGAGCAGATTGAGCAGCAGTTGGCCGAGGTGCGGGCGGCGCAGGCGGCGCTTGATGCCGCGCGCGATGGCGGGGCCGCGCGGGTGCGGAGTCTGCGCCTGACGCCCTCGCAGGAGCGCGTTGTGGTGGCGCAGCGGCGGTTGGATGAGGCGCTGCGTGCGAGGGACGCGGTGCTGGTGCGGCTTGAGAAGACTGAGATCGTCGCGCGTTTCGCGGGCATTATCGTGGAGGTGCTTGGCGAGGCAGGAGATGTGATCGGGCCGGGACAGCCGATCCTCACGATGTCAGAGATGGACTGGCCTGAGGTCCACGTGGAGATTGATGAGCGTGAGATCGGGGCGGTGAGACCGGGCCAGGACGCGGTGCTGATCGCCGACGCGTACCCGGAGCTAACCCTCGAGGCCACTGTCACGCAGGTCGCTCCGAGGGCCCTGACCGAGCGCGGGGTCATCAACGTGGTCCTGCGGCCCGCGGAACGTCCCCCCTGGCTGCGCACCGGCATGACCATCGACGCGAGCATCATCGTAGAGGAGAGGCGGGAGTTGCTGGTGCTGCCGACGCGCGCGGTGGTGAAGTCCGGGCAGGCGAATCACGTGCTCGTGGTCGAAGACGGGGAGGCCCGGAGACTCGCGGTGCGAACCGGGATCGGCGATATCGGCGGCACGGTCATCCGGGATGGCGTTGACGAGCACGCGGTTGTGATCCTCGACCCTGTGGCCGTTCGTCCCGGGCAGCGCGTCCGGGCGGTCGAGGCGCAGTGGGAGGACGGAGCCGGCAATGAGCTTTGAACTGCGGCTGGCTCTGAGGCATCTGATCGCCGGCGGCGGGCAGACACTGCTGATCGTGTCGGGTGTCGCGATGGCGGTCACACTCGTGGTCTTCATCAGTTGCCTCATCGGCGGCCTGCAGCGCAACCTGGTGGATACGCTCACCGGACCGATCGCGCACGTCAGCCTCGAGGCCCCGCAGCGGGTGCCGCGTGTGCCCGACACGATTCCCGGCCAGCCTGATGCGCTGGTGATCGCCTCGCGCCAGCAACGCCTCTGGCAGCCCTCCACCATCGACCAGTGCCGGTGCACTGAGGCGATGCTGCGCACATTCGACCATGTAACTGCAGTGGCGCCCGCGGTGTCGGGGCAGGCGCTTCTTACTCGCGCGGGTACTGAGAAGAGCGTACGTGTCGTCGCCTCGCCGCCTCGCCAGCAGGATGGCATCTCGCGCCTGCAGGACGATCTGATCGAGGGCAACTACCTGCGTCTACAGAACGATGAGACCGTCATTGGCTACGAGCTTGCGCAGGAGCTTGGCGTGACGCTGCAGGACCGCGTGCGCCTGACGACAGGCGCGGGTATCTCCGAGACCTTCCGCATCGCCGGGATCGTATACACCGGCTCCTCGAGCGTGGACGCCTCCACCGTCTTCATCACCCTGCGCGGTGGGCAGACGCTGTTCGGCACCGGGACCCTCGTCACAACCTTCTCTGTCAAACTCGACGACCCGTTTCGCGCTGATGATGTCGGGGATGCCATGGCCGCCTCGCTCGACCTTGAGGTGGACACCTGGATGCGGCAGAACCCGCAACTGCTCACCGCTCTTCGGGCGCAGACAAGCTCGGCAACGATGATCTCCGTCTTCAGCCTGATCGCCTCATCCTTCGCCATCGCCAGCGTTCTGGTGGTGAGTGTGCTCAAGCGCTCGAAGGAGATCGGCATACTCAAGGCTCTAGGCGCGCGGCGCAGGCAGGTCCTGCGCGTCTTCACCCTCGAAGGCCTGATGATCGGCATCTCCGGATCGCTGCTCGGTGGCGCGCTCGGCTCGGCATTCGTCGTGCTGATCGCGCAGATCGAGGCGCCGTCGGCGGTACCGGGCGTTGCCCCGCGAGCACTCTTCCCTGGCGCACTCATCCCGAGCATCATCGCCGGCAGCATGATCGCGGCGGTGATCGCTACGGTCATCGCCAGCGTACTGCCGGCGCGCCAGGCTGCCGATCTTGATCCCGTCGAGGTGATCCGGGGTGGGTGAGGAGCAGGTCTCCGCGGTCGAAGCGGTAGAGCTGGAGAAGGTCTACTACGGTGCGGTCCCGACCACTGTGCTGCGTGGCATCAACATGCGGGTGGAGCCCGGCGAGTTCGTCTCTGTGCTCGGGCAGTCCGGCTCGGGCAAGTCCACTCTGCTCAACTGCCTCGGTGCGCTCGACCGGCCGTCCGCCGGGCATGTGCGGGTGGCCGGGCAGGATCTCGCAAGACTGGACGATGATGAACTCGCTGACCTGCGCAACTCGCAGGTCGGCTTCATCTTCCAGGCCCACTACCTGCAGGATGAGTTCACCTGTCTTGAGAACGCGCTCATGCCCGTGAGCATCCGCAAGGGCAATCCCGGGGATGAGGACTTAGCTCGCGTTACCAGGTTGCTGGAACGGGTGGGACTCGGGCACCGGCTCCGCAATCGCCCACCCCAGCTTTCCGGCGGCGAGCAGCAGCGCACCGCAATCGTGCGCGCGCTCGCCAACGAGCCTCGCCTTGTGCTTGCGGATGAGCCCACCGGCAACCTCGACAGCGCCAGCAGCGAGCAGGTCTTCTCGTTGATGCGTGAGATCAACCAGGAGACCGGCGTGGCGTTTATCATGGTGACGCACGATGATCGCCTCGCCAGTCAGGGCGACCGCATCCTGCGCATCGAGGACGGCCTGCTCTTCGAGGAGTAGCATGCGGCGGCGGGCCCCTTACTCCGTCACCTGACCGCTTCGGTTGTGCATTGTCCTACATCCGCCCTGACCGCCGACAGGAACGCCACGAAGCTGTCGTGGTCGATCAGCGGCGCCGCAACGATGGCCTCGCTCTCAGGCGCGACCAGGCCATCGAGCACAAGCTCCCGCCCCGCGTCCTCCAGCGCCTCGGTGATGCTCAGTGCCAGCGCGTCGTCCTCGCTCATCGCGGACCAGGCGGTTGCGTGAGGGCGCAGCAGCATGCCCGACACCTCCGCGGAAAGCTCGTCGGCCACTGCGCGGAACCACGAGCAGACAGGCTCGAAGCGACCGCGATCCCATGACGTGCTCACTGCCACCATCACGACACTCTGCGGGCCGAAGGTGCGTCGCCGCTTCCTGGACGCGCCCGATGACTCCGGCGAAAGCAGAGGGCGCATGCGGTCTACGATCGTCTTGAGCGGCCCCGGGGCGGCGCCGAAGAACAGCGGGAATGCCAGCACCAGCGTCTCGGCCTCGGCGATCTCGCCCAGCAGGCGCCGCATGTCGTCGTCAATCCTGCACTGTTGCGTGACCTCACAGGCCCCGCAGTCGTTGCACGGCTCGATGCGCAGTTCGCGCACGACATAGCGCCGGACAGTGGCGCCTGAGTGCTGCGCTGATCGAAGAAAAGGGTCTATCATCCTGTGAGTATCGCCGAGCCAGCCACGGGGACTGGCGTTCAGTGCGACTATGCGCATCCATCCCACCTCACCGAGTGGCCGCTCTTCTCGGCCACCGCCACTGCGCCTGATCTCTGGCAACTACTTTGCGCTGCTACGGGTAATCTCCTGCCGAGATTTCCACGGAGCCATGGCAGGAGAGCGGCAGCTTTCGTAGAACTCTGGCCACCGACGATTGCTGTCCCAGGGCGCGGCACAACAGCTTGCCGCCGTCGGTGTTCAGGCGAGGGCGCCGCGATTCTGAGTCTCATCCGCCGGGAGGGATGTGCTTCGTGAATAACCGTCGTGTGCCGCTGCGTTACCGGATCCTCTACGGCCTGGGGTACCTGACCGTGGCGTTGACAGCGGATATGACGCTGACGTGGGTCCTCAAGCGCTACCGCCCCGATCCCGCCGATCCGCGTTGGAACGTGCTGGTCACGGCGGGCGCGCTCTTCGCCGCCATGCTGCTGGGGCGCATCATTGACGGGATCGCCGATCCGCTGGTCGGCTACTGGAGCGACCGCATCCGCACGCGCTGGGGTAAGCGCAAGCCGTTCATCCTGCTGGGTGCACCGCTGCTTGCGATCACCTTCGTGCTGCTGTGGCTGCCGCCAGATGATACCGCAACTGCCGCCAACGCAGTGTACCTCGCTATCATGGCGGCTGCCTTCTTCTTCGCGTTCACCGTGGTCGTCTGCCCGTATCTCGCGATGCTGCCGGAGATCACCTCCGATCCAGGCGAGCGCGTGGCTCTTGCGACGTGGCAGGGCGGCTTCAACATAGCCGGGGCGGTCGGGGGGATGGCCGTCGCTGGCTTCCTGATCGAAGCGCACGGATACCGCACAATGGCGCTGAGCTTCGCGCCGATCATCTTGCTCTGCGCATGGGCGCCACTGCTGGTGCCGACACCGCTGGCGCAGCAGACGCCCTGCACCTTCAGGCTCGCCGACGCCATCGGGCGAACCCTCGCCAACCCGCTCTTTCTGCCCTACGTGGTAAGTCAGGCTCTCTTCTGGATCGCCCTGCGCATCGTGCTGGCGGCCGGGCCGAAGATCATCGAGGTCCGCGCGGCCGTGCGCGAGACTGAGCAGGGGCTGGTGATGGCGACCGCGCTTGTGTCGGCCGCACTCGCGCTGCCGCTGGTAAGCAGGTTGGCCGGCCGCCACGGCAAGCGGCGCGTGCTGATGGCGGCGATGCTGCACTTCGGCCTGTTGATGATACCGCTGGCGCTGGTCGGCATCCTGCCGATTGGCCTGGCACCACTGTGGCAGGCGGTTGTGATCATGGCCCTCGTCGGCCCGGCCGTCGGCGCGCTCTTCACGCTGCCCAATGCGATGGTGGCCGACATTGTCGATCGCGACGAAGACGAGACCGGCCAGCGTCGCGAGGCGATCTACTTCGGCGTGCAGGGGTTGCTGGTGAAGGCGGGGCTGGGGCTGGGCATCGGGATAGCCGCTCTGCTGCTCGACTGGCTGGGGGAGACGACGGCGCGGCAAGGCGGCTTCACCGCCTGCGCGCTCGCCGCAACGGTGCTGTCATGGGCGGCGGCAGTGGCGCTGACGCGATACCGGGGCGACTGAGGGGGAGAAGGGCGTAGTCGCCGTGTGGAGCGGCGGCGCTTCAGCGGCGCCGACGTCCCTCTCCAGCGTAAAGGTCCCGGCCCCGCCGTAGCGAAACAAACGTCTTCACTTCATCCCCTGTGAACGGAGATATCCCTACCATGCAGCAACTCAACTACGGCGTGATTGGCCTCGGGCGCATCAGCTCAAGGCACATCGCAGCGATCGATCGCCTTGGAGATGCCGGCCGCCTCGTCGCAGTCGCCGACGCCAACCTCGACAAGGCGCAGCAGGCCGCAGCCCAGCATCCCGCACGCCCGGCGCCGTATGCCGACTACCGTGAGCTGCTTGAAGATGAAGCTGTGGACGTCGCGGTGGTGCTGGTGCCGACGCATCTGCACCGCGATGTGAGTGTCGCGGCGATGGACGCCGGCAAGCACGTGATCTGCGAGAAGGCGATGGCCCCCAGCGTCGCAGAGTGCCGCGAGATGATCGCCGCCCGCGACCGCAACGCCGTGAAGCTGATGATCGCCCACTCCACGCGCTTCCAGCCGAAGCCGATGATGGCGCGCCGGCTCGTCGAGGAGGGCCTGATCGGCACCGTCACCGGCTGCATGGCGCACTTTGTAGCCGAAGCCACGCAGCCTGAGGGCGTTCCGAATGACTTCTGGCGCTTCAAGTCCGGCGCCGCAGGGCACGGCTACGTGGTGAACTTCGGCTGCCACTACATTGATACCGCGCGCTACATCACCGGCGCCGATCTGGTCTCAGTCAGCGCGCACATCGGCAACCGCTTCAGCCGGGGCGTGATCCCCGAGGATCATTACGTTATCACCGCCGACTGCGACCCGGACGCGACCATCACGATCGCGCAGTACGGCTCCCTCGCGCGCCACGGCGTCCCCAGCAGCGGCTACGTCATCTTCGGGAGCGAGGGCTGCATCGAGGCGACCGGGCATGGCCTTCTGCTCTCCGTCGCCGGCGAGCAGCAGCGGGAGATTGAGATCGACCAGGCCATGGCCGATGGCGATGCCTGGGATCGCGAGCACACGGGCTTCCACGCGAGCATCATGGGAGACACCCCCGAGCCGGTCACCGCGGAGGACGCCATGCGCAACATCGAGTGGGCGATGGCGGCCTATCTGTCATCTGAGCGAGGCTGTCGGGTGGACCTGCCGCTGTGCGAGGGTGACTGTGCCTACCGCGGCCCGTGCCTCGAGGAGACGCT
>LSQX01282136.1_pt1 | contig 19764 bp, 20 predicted proteins | sample 654561 | NCBI WGS metagenome assembly LSQX01 (sample SAMN04489861, study PRJNA283612) | anaerobic digester metagenome | isolation source: 4 biogas reactors fed with cattle manure at either 37C or 55C with and... | place: Denmark: Kongens Lyngby | collected 2014
GTTTTAGGACTGGATTGGTATCACTTATATAAAAAGAATAATGGCTGAATTTGGACTTATCGGAAAAGACATCGCCTATTCGTTTTCAAAAGATTATTTTCAAAAGAAATTTGAAGACGCACAACTTCCCCACACCTATAAGAATTACGACCTCCCCGATTTAGCTTCTTTCCCAGAAATTCTGAAAAACCCAAACCTCCGCGGACTCAATGTCACCATTCCGTACAAAGAAACCGTGATGCCTTATTTAGATAAAGTCGATGAAATTGCAATGAAAATCGGAGCTGTAAATACGATAAAAATTGACTCCAACGGGCACACAAAAGGCTACAACACGGATTATTTTGGATTTATAGAAGCCTTAAAACCCTTTTTACCGTTGTTTAATAAAAATGCGTTGATTTTGGGGACCGGAGGTGCATCCAAAGCCATTGTGTTTGCACTGCATCAATTGGGGTTTAAAACCGCGTATGTAAGCCGAAAAAAATCGACAAATTCTTTTCAGTACGATGCACTCAATCAAGAAATTATCCAATCACACGCGCTGATTGTAAATTGCACTCCCGTCGGAACTTATCCGAATATTCATGAAGCGCCCGCTCTTTCCTATGAGTTTCTACTCCCCGATCATCTGCTTTTCGACTTGATTTACAATCCGGAACAAACAGCTTTTCTTCAGAAAGGAACAGAATATAACACCTTTGTTTCCAACGGATTAAATATGCTTCGTTTTCAGGCGGACAAGGCGTGGAAAATTTGGAAGGAAGAATTATGAAAAAATACATTCCTGCTTTGTCAAGTCATCAGTTGTTAGTATCTTGACCTCCAAAGAAACGAACATAAACATTTATAAAAATGTCAGACAAAAATTTTCCCCCGGAAGAATCCAAAGAAACCAATTCTTCTCCTGCCCAAAATGATATAACTTCGTCTTCAGAGGCAGCTCAATCCGCAGCATCACCACAACCTGACTCCGATTCCGTAACCGATGAAAATCAGGAAGTGACCCCAGCGGAACCCACTGCTTCAGAAGCATCTAATGAAACTGAACAAAATACAGCCGATAAAAAAGAATCTTCTGAGTCTTCTTCTCCAACGGAGGCGTCTTCTGATGATGAAATTTCGGATGCAGATACAGATGAAGAAGAAATCAGCAGTTCCGATGATGAGGATAACGAGGATGAAAAACAAGAAAAAAGTCAAAAAGATTATTCTGATTTTTCCAAAAAACAATTAATTGCAGAATTGAAACAGCTGTTGAAAGAAGAAAAAATTCAATATATCAAAGATGATGTAGAAGAAATTCGCTCTGAATTTAACAGCAAATTCAATGAAGAATTAGCGCAAAAGAAAGAAGAGTTTCTAGCTGACGGCGGGAATATTATAGATTTTCATTATTCCACACCACTGCGAAAAGAATTTAATTCTGTTTACTTTGACTATAAGGAAAAACGAAACAATTATTATAAAAACCTAAAAAAGAATCTTCAAGAAAATCTCAATCGACGTTGGGATTTAATTGAAGAATTAAAAGGATTGTTAAACGCGGAAGAGAATATCAATTCCACCTACAAACACTTTAAAGAAATTCAGGAAAAATGGCATACTGCCGGTCCGATTCCCCGTGATAAATACAATACCGTTTGGAATACCTATCACCATCATGTTGAGAATTTCTACGATTTTCTACATCTAAATCGCGAATTTAGAGATTTGGATTTCAAACACAATTTGGAAGCAAAGCTCAAATTAATCTCACGTGCCGAAGAACTTGCACACGAAACGGACGTCAACAAAGCATTTCGCGAATTGCAGATGTTGCACAAAACTTGGAAAGAAGATTTAGGACCGGTTTCCAAAGAATATCGCGAAGAAGTTTGGGATAAATTCAGTGCGGCCACCAAGGTCATTCACGATCGTCGTCAGGCGCTGTTAGAGCAAATGGAAGAGCAGTACCAAGAAAATTACGAAGCAAAAAACGAGCTCATTAATGCCATTGCTAAATTCTCTGAAAATCAGCCTACCACGCATAAAGGATGGCAAACTGCCATTCAAAAAGTGCAGGAACTCCGCGATAAATTCTTTGAAATTGGAAGAGTTCCCCGCTCTAAAAACAAAGAAATGTGGAAATCGTTTAAAGAGGTTACCCGAACTTTCAACCAACAGAAAAACAGTTTTTACAAGAATCAGAAAAAAGAGCAATTGGCAAATCTTGAAAAAAAGCGTGAACTCATTGCAATTGCAGAACAAAATAAAGACAGTGAGGACTTTGAAGTGGTAACTCCTTTGATGAAAAAAATTCAAAACGATTGGAAAAAAATCGGTCATGTTCCCAGAAAAGACAGTGATAAAATATGGAAAGAATTCAAGGATGCGTGCAATCATTATTTTGACAGACTCCACGCCCGAAGAAACAAAGGAAGTGAAGAAGAAATAGCCAATCTGGAAGCAAAAAAATCGCTTCTTGAAACGGCTTCCAACACCGAAATCACAGGAAACAGAGAAACCGATTTGCCCATCATCAAACAATACATATCCGAATGGAAAAACATCGGTCGAGTTCCTTCCAATCAGCGCAGCATTGAGCAAAAATTCAACAAGGTATTGGACGGATTATTTGCCAAATTGGATTTGGGCAAAAAAGAAAAAGAACTCATCAAATTTGACAATAAATTAAACGCGCTGGTCAATCAAAATGATGAACGTCAACTTCAAAACGAGCATTTTTATTTGTCAAAGCGCATTGATGAAATTCGGGATGAAATCCGACAATTGGAAAACAATTTGGGTTTCTTCCACAACGTTGACAAAAACAATGCTTTGCNNGGTAAGAGAAGTGTATAAAAATATCGATAAACACAAGGACGAATTGGAAGTTTTAAAAGCAAAACTTTCCAAAATAAAAGAAGTCCGCGAGGAATAAATTGATTGCAATTGGTTTTCCGCAATTAAAGCAACTTGCATTGGTATTCACTCAATTGAATGTCAATGCAAGTTTTCTTTTGCTTCGTTCCAAAACACATCCATTTCTTGTAAAGTCATCTCTTTCAACGTCTTGTTGCTTTCTTTGGCTTTTTGCTCCAAATATTGAAATCGCTTTATAAATTTTTTATTGGTGCGTTCCAATGCATTCTCTGGGTTAATTTTTAAAAAGCGCGCATAATTAACCATCGAGAACAACACATCGCCAAATTCTTCTTCCATTTTCTCGATATTCGAAGCATTAATTTCATGTTTCAACTCGCCCAGTTCTTCTTGAAGTTTTTCAAAAACCTGTTCCGGTTTTTCCCAATCGAATCCGATTCCGGAAACTTTTTCTTGAATTCTGTTTGATTTTACAAGCGCCGGCAACGAATTGGGCACCCCTTCCAGCACACTTTTTTTGCCTTCTTTCAGCTTTAAATTCTCCCAGTTCTTTTTAACTTGTTCTTCGTTATCAGCTTTTACGTTTCCGTAAATATGCGGATGGCGACTGATTAATTTCTCTGAGATGGCATGACAGACATCGGCGATATCGAAAGCATTTTTCTCACTTCCTATTTTTGCATAAAAAACAATGTGAAGCAGCACATCGCCCAGTTCTTTTTTTACTTCCTCAAGATTCTTATCCAAAATAGCATCTCCCAATTCATAAACCTCCTCTATCGTAAGGTAGCGCAAACTTTCCATGGTTTGTTTTTTGTCCCACGGACATTTTTCGCGCAAATCGTCCATAATGTCCAATAACCTGTTAAAAGCAGCGAGTTGTTTTTCTCTTGAGTTCATTTATTTATCGAGTTTAAAGTGTTTTTTCAGCATTTTTTCATACGTCTTGTCAGGCACTATTTTTTTCAATACGATGGAAAATTTTTGAGTAAAAGAACCTACCTTATAATGTACTTTTGGATTTTCGGTGTTTATTATCTTAAAAATTTCCACTGCCAATTTCATCGGATTTTCGCCGGAATGCACATGTTGATTCATCAATTCCAACGACATTTGATAGGAATGTTTATAAGGTGAATCATCCAATACAGGTGCGTGATAGCGTCTTTCGGTAATATTGGTGGCAAAATCCCCCGGAGCAACATTGGTCATCTTTATATTGAACGGAGCCACCTCCATCCGCATGGCTTCCATCGCAATTTCCAATGCCGCTTTAGTCGCCGAATAAATTCCGCGATAAGGCAGTCCCATATAGCCTGCAATAGACGTTATGTTGATAATCAATCCTGATTTTTGTGCGCGCATGGTCGGTAAAACCGCCTTGGTCACTCGTAGGGGACCGTAAAAATTTGTTGAAAACGATTTTTCCATCTCCGCAATCGGAATTTCTTCCATAGGGCCCGTAATCCCGATGCCGGCATTGTTAATCAGCACATCGATGCGTTTGGTTTTGGACAACAACTCCGAAACTCCGTCACGAATGGATGCTTCATCGTTAACGTCCATTTTTATTAACGGAAAATCCACATCTTTTACTTTTTCGGGATTTCTGGAAGTTCCATACACGATGTAATTTTTGGAAATCAGATAAGATGCCATCGCTTTTCCCAAACCGGAAGATGCACCTGTAATAAATATAACTTTAGACATTTTATAAAATGCTTTGATTACAAAGTTCAGAAATCAGAATGAATTCAGCTGCATAAATAAGGTTTTAAAATTATCTTTCATAACATGTTGCCCGTGATATCGTAATTTTGTTTTAAATAAAATGCTCCATGAACCGACTCGATCGTGAATATTTTTCAAAAAATGCTGTACAAATAGCTCAAGATCTCTTAGGCAAAACCTTAGTCAGAAAATTTGATGACGGTTCCGTTTTAAGAGCGCCTATCGTGGAAACAGAAGCGTATTTTGGCTTTGAAGATCGTGCCAATCACGCAAGCAAAGGACGTACGCCACGAACTGAAATCATGTTTGCCCGAGGCGGAGTAATTTACGTGTACCTTATTTATGGAATTCACTGGTTGTTAAACATTGTCACCGGTTCCGAAGGGCATCCCGAAGCTGTGCTGATTCGCGGAGTTTATGGAATTTCAGGACCCGGCAGAATCGGTAAAAGATTAAAATTAGACCGTTCGTTTTATGGAGAAAACATTGAAAATTCACATCGAATTTGGATTGAAGATACGGTGATTAACGGTAAAATTTCAACCTCTCCTCGAATCGGGATTGCTTATGCTGGAACGCCGTGGAAAGACAAATTATGGCGATTTGAACTGAAGCCAATCAACTAAACCGATTTTTGAATTTACTCCAATAAAAAATGGCAAGCTACCTACATCACACCGCTACGACCGTGTACCCTTGCTGTGTTCCCACCCTGGGGGATTCCACAGGAGCTGGTTGTGTAGGACTTGCCGATGCAAAGATACACATTTTACCAGCTTTGTCAAGACTTTCACATCTCATTTTTAATAAATATCTTTCGCTCCTTAATCTGAACACCTTATGAAACTGCCTAAGTTTTTAATTCTCATTTCTTTATTGACAATCACGCTTTCTTGCGGTGATAAAATCGAAGAAAAATCAACCTTGTTTGCTATCGAAATCGAAAATTCAAAGCGAACCTACACGCCGAATGATTTGCTTTCCGTTCGTATAAAGCGCGAAGAAAATATCCCTGTTGATTCTGTGGTTTACTATCTCAACGGAAATCACGTAACCATGGTTGACGACAAAATTTCATTGAAAGATGAAAAACTCGGAAATAAAGAATTGACAGCCAAGATTTATACAGCAAAAAAAACGCATGAAGCCACGGTTTCAATTCTGATTTTATCCGATGTAAGACCGGTTCTATACACTTATGAAATTTTGGAAACCTATCCACACGATTCGAATGCCTACACCCAAGGATTGGAGTTTCACGGCGATACGCTATATGAGAGTACCGGTCAATATGGCATGTCATCCTTAAGAAAAACAAATTACAAAACCGGAGAAGTTCTTAAGAAAGTCGAGCTGGAAGATCATTTTTTTGGTGAAGGAATTACGATTTTAAACAACAAAATTTATCAACTCACCTGGATGAGCAAAACAGGACTTATTTATAACTTACAAACACTGGAACAAACCGGAACCTTCTTGTATAATGAAAGTAAAGAAGGTTGGGGGTTGTGCAATGACGGTAAAAACATCTATAAAAGTGACGGAACAGAAAAAATATGGACTTTAAACCCAAATACCTTAGCCGAGAAAGAATTTATTGAAATTTACACCAACACCAGTAAGATTCGAAGCGTCAACGAATTGGAATGGGTGGATGGAAAAATTTTCGCCAACATTTATCAGCAAGAATCTGTGGCCATCATCAATCCTGAAAATGGAGCCGTTGAGGGGGTTATTGATTTTACAACACTTCGCAATCAGGTGACACAACATCCGAGTTTAGATGTGCTGAACGGAATTGCCTATAAAGGTGAAAAAGACATTTTATACATCACCGGAAAAAATTGGGACAAACTTTTTAAAGTTCGGATTTTAAAGAAATAAGATAGCGATTGTTGTATGGAGAATCGAATTATTTGACATTGAAATCGCGGCTGTATTTCAATTTCTTCAAACCACAGAAATTCCTTACTTTTAACCAAAAATTACCACAATGCGTTTTGTATACGTCTTAGGGCTGTTGTGCAGCCTCATTTTTTGGAGCTCTTGTCGAAATGATTTTGAAACCGTTCCAAGCAGTGGAAACCTTACTTTTTCTAAGGACACGGTCTATCTCGATACTGTTTTTTCCAATATCGGTTCCTCGACTTATACGCTTAAAGTATACAACAACAGCAAAGAAGACATACATATACCTCAGATTAAATTAGGCCAAGGGGAGCTATCAAGTTATCGACTGAATGTGGACGGAATGAGCGGAAAATCATTTCACAATGTCGAAATCCTTGCCCGCGACAGTATTTTTATTTTTATCGAAACAACTTTCGATATCAATTCACTGCCGACGGATGAAAATGAATTTTTATACACCGATCAACTTATTTTTGACAGCGGTGTAAAACAACAGAAGGTTGAACTTGTTACCTTGATAAAAGATGCCGTTTTTCTGTATCCGCAACTTTTCCCGGATGGCACAAAAGAAGTTCTCATCCTTGGAAGCGGAGACAATGCCGTTGAAATTCCCGGGTTTTTTATCCCCGATGAATATTTGACCTTCACCAATGAAAAACCGTATGTCATCTATGGTTTTGCAGCTGTTCCTTCACATAAAACGTTACAAGTGAATCCGGGAGCGCGAGTTCATTTTCATGCAGAAAGTGGGATTCTCGTAGCGCAACATGCGAGTATAAAATCACTCGGGACACCAAGCAGCAATAAAGAATTGATGGAAAATGAAGTAATATTTCAAGGAGACCGATTAGAACCTCGTTTTTCTGATGTTCCCGGACAGTGGGGCTACATTCGGCTCACAAGTGGCAGTGTGGATAATGAATTTCATCATACCACGATTAAAAACGGTATGGTGGGTGTGATTGTCGAAGACAGTCCTGCAGTTTTTAAAAATGTTCAATTTTACAATCATTCAAATATCGGATTGATGGCTCGAACAGGTACTATTTATGGAGAAAATATGGTTATCAACAATTGTGGTCAAGTTTCGTTAGCACTTCAATTAGGAGGAACTTATGAATTTAATCACTGTACCTTTGCCAATTATTGGACAGCTGGATTTCGTAGTTTCCCGAGTGTCTTAATTGACAATTCCTTAGAAACAGAAGATGCCATTTACATTTCAGACTTAAACAAAGCAACTTTTACAAATTGTATTATTTACGGCAACGGACAGCGTGAAATCAGTTTATTCCAACACGAAGGTGCAGCGTTTAATTTTAATTTCCGTAATTCGTTAATTAAGTTTGAAGATTACAACAATGAATACGCGGAGCATCCCCTGTATGATTTTGAAAACGGTGCGTTTTATACTTCTGCTATTTTTAATGTTGACCCGGCTTTCCACAACAGTTATGGAAACAACATGAATCTTACAAAAGGAGAATCCGGTGCGGAGGGAATCGGGTTATCGGGTGTTACACCTTTCATCGATTTAAACGGAAAATCACGGAATACGCCCCCCGATGCCGGAGCTTATGAAGCAACTCCTGTAAAAGATTAACATCAACTTAAACAAAAGATTTTTGAGGTTCCTTAGAATAAAAAAAAATCAAAAATCCTAAAAGTCTGTTTGTTTTAATTTAGGGCAACCACTTTTTTTCAAAATTGGGTTTGCGTTTTTCTAGAAATGCGTCTCTCCCCTCTTTGGCTTCCTCGGTCATGTAGGCCAATCGTGTTGCTTCTCCTGCAAAAACTTGTTGTCCCACCATGCCGTCATCAGTGAGATTCATCGCAAATTTTAGCATTTTAATGGATGTGGGTGATTTGGCTAAAATTTCCTGAGCCCATTCATAGGCAGTTTCTTCTAATTTATCGTGTGGAACTACCGCATTGACCATTCCCATTTCAAAGGCTTCCTGTGCGGAATAATTTCTTCCTAAAAAGAAAATTTCGCGCGCTTTTTTCTGTCCGACCATTTTTGCCAGATAAGCACTTCCATACCCTCCGTCAAAGCTGGTAACATCCGCATCCGTTTGTTTGAAAATAGCGTGTTCTTTACTTGCAAGCGTCAAATCACAAACAACGTGAAGACTGTGACCGCCTCCCACTGCCCAACCCGGAACCACAGCAATCACGGCTTTTGGCATAAAACGAATCAAGCGTTGCACATCGAGAATGTTTAATCGGTGGTAACCGTCTTCTCCTACATATCCTTGATGCCCACGGGATTTTTGATCGCCCCCACTGCAAAAACTATACACACCGTCTTTGGGCGAAGGCCCTTCGGCTGACAACAAAACCACCCCGATGGAAGTATCTTCTTGTGCATCGTGAAACGCATCCAACAATTCGAAAGTAGTATGCGGACGAAAAGCATTTCTCACTTCAGGACGATTAAAAGCAATGCGAGCCACGCCATTGTATTTTTTATATGTGATATCTGTGTATTCTTTTGCCGTTTTCCAATTAATTTGTGTCATAGTTTCAAGAAGTTTAAAAAAGCAAAGATAAGACATTCGCCGGAAGTGAAATCAGGTGTTCACAGTCGAAAAATCAATCCTCCTTTCTTAAGAAAATACTTCTCTCTAAGTTATTTGTTAGCTTACAGTTGGAGGTATTTTAATGTGCAAACCTTATTTATTTCCATTTTCTTTTAAATATTTTTCTATATTTATACTCAAATCGAATAAAAAACCAATTTTATAAATCCAAGTTAAATTTAAACATGAGTGTATTCAAGCCGCTCGAAAATTACTAATTTGGATTTCCCAACTAAAAAACTAAAGTATGATTTTAAAAACTACTACTAACTTCTCACTTTCATTAATTGCAGCCGGTTTATTACTTACTTCTTGTGTCAATAAACAAGGCGACAAGCAATACGAAGATCCCAGAGATATTCCCGTAAATCAAGTGATGCAGGCGGAACTCACCGCGCCCCCTAACGTTCCTACTCCCGTGGGCAAGCGAATGGCTAAAAAACTTGTCGTCGACATGGAAATTGTTGAGTTGGAAGGCACCATGGTTGACGGAGTTACTTATATGTATTGGACTTTTGACGGAACCGTTCCCGGCAGTTTTATCCGTACGCGTGTAGGTGACGAAATAGAATTTCATTTAAAAAATCATCCGCAAAACAAACTTCCTCACAATATTGATTTACACGCCGTAAACGGTCCCGGCGGAGGTGCTGTTTCGTCACTGGTGGCTCCCGGTCACCAAACCGTTTTTTCATTCAAAGTATTAAATCCGGGGCTGTATGTTTATCACTGTGCCACCGCGCCTGTGGGAATGCATATTGCCAACGGAATGTACGGTTTGATTTTGGTAGAACCTGAAGGCGGTCTTGAACCCGTAGATCGCGAATACTATGTCATGCAAGGAGATTTTTACACCGAAGGAAGTTATGGCGAACCCGGGTTGCAACCCTTTGATATGCAAAAGGCTATTGATGAAGATGCTGACTATGTTGTCTTTAATGGTCATGTCGGGGCATTGATGGGCGAGCGCGCATTGGAAGCAAATGTGGGAGAAACCGTTCGGATATTTCTCGGGAATGGCGGACCGAATCTCGTGTCTTCATTTCACATTATCGGAGAAATATTTGACCGAGTAACTGTCGAAGGCGGTAGTTTGATAAATGAAAATGTTCAGACCACATTAGTGCCTGCCGGTGGAGCGGCCATGCTAGAGTTCAAAGTGGATGCTCCCGGAGAATATCTGTTGGTAGATCACAGTATTTTCCGTGCATTTAACAAAGGCGCCATGGCGCAACTGGAAGTTTATGGAGAAGAAAATGAAAAAGTGTATAAGGGAAAAATTCAAGAAGGCGTTTATGCTCCCGAAGGAGGTGCCATTCAGGTGATGCCTATTGACAGAGAGCGCGTGGCAACTTCAAAAACTGAAGTTTCCGAAATGACCAAAGAAGACATTATGGAAAGAGGACGTGCCATTTACGGTCGTACGTGTTTTGCCTGTCATCAAAATAACGGCCAAGGGGTTCCGGATGTGTTCCCGCCGCTTGCAAATGCCGATTATTTAAATGAAGACATCGACAGAGCAATTGAAATTACGCTCCGCGGAAAATCCGGTGAAATTACCGTGAACGGGAAAAAGTATAATTCCGTGATGCCTGCTCAAATGCTCAGTGATGAAGAAACCGCACATGTATTGACTTATATTTACAACAATTGGGGGAATAACGGAACCGGAGTTACTCCCGAAATGGTAAGAGCAGTTCGTTCAAAATAATTTTAAAAAATTGATTAAAAAACTTTTCTTAACAGCAACATTCATTTTAATTACAACAGCCGCATTCGCGCAACATTCGGATATGGCACTCGTCAAAAGCGGGAAATATCTCCCGCTTTACGGCGATATTGACGCTTATGTCGAAGTATCGGATTTTTACATCGATACGATAGCTGTAACAAAAGCGAAATATTTAGAATTTTTACGAGAAAATCCGCAGTGGCGAAAATCGAATGTTAAAGGAATCTTTGCTGACGACAGTTATCTCTCCTCTTGGCCTGAAAATTTAGATTACGGAGATGGTCACCCGGATGAACCGGTTACCAACATATCCTGGTTTGCAGCCAAAGAATATTGTAAATATCAAGGGAAACGCCTGCCGACTTTGGATGAGTGGGAATATGCAGCCATGGCAGATGAAAAAACCCGTGACGCCCGAGAAAAAGTTTCTTACAATCAATACATTTTAAGTTGGTATGAACGTCCGAAAAGAGGAAATGAAATTGTAGGAAGTACGTTTAAAAACGTATGGGGAATTTACGATTTGCACGGACTTATCTGGGAATGGACACAGGATTTTAATTCGGTAATGATTGCTTCAGAATCCAGAAGCGGCGGGAACGATACCAATCTCTTTTGCAGTGCAGCAGCTGTTGGAGCTACGGATCTTATGAATTATGCCGCGTTTATGAGGTATGCTTACCGCAGCAGTATCAAAGGCAATAACACGGGAAACAATTTGGGATTCCGGTGTGCCAAAGACGGCAATTAAAAACTGTATACACGCTATTTATCAACTCTTTAAATGATCAGTTTTCAAAAAATGCTAAAATCAATAGTTTATATTTCCATTCTTTTTTTAATAGTTTCTTGTAAACAAAGCGAAACTCAAGATGCGGAAATTCTAAATGCCACAGAATCCTCTTCCAATTCCGAATTTTCGGATATGTCGATTTTTAATTTACCATCCGCGTGGACCAATCAGGAAGGCGAAGACATTGCCTTGGAATCACTTCAAGGAAAAATTTCGGTCATGGTTATGATTTACACTTCCTGCAAAGCTGCTTGTCCGCGTTTGGTAGCGGATATGCGTAATATTGCCAAACAAATTCCCAAGGATAAAACGGATCAAGTTCAATATGTATTTGTGAGCATAGACCCTGAAGTGGATACTCCGAAACGATTAAAAAAGTTTGCCATTGAAAATCAAATGGACAGTCCCGAATGGCTGTTTCTTCGGGGAACGGAAGAAGATACCAGAGAATTTGCAGCAGTTTTGGCTATGAGTTACAAACGAATTTCTCCCATTGATTTTTCACATTCCAACATCATCAGTGTTTTTAACAGAAAAGGCGAACTCATTCATCAACGCGAAGGACTTTCGGTTGACTCAAAAGAAACGGTGGCAGCGATTCAGAATTTGCTTCGGTAAAAAATAGAGCAAAAAAAGAGTGCATCTTACTATAAATCTCAGCAAGCTTTCTAAGTTATTTAAATTTATAAATGGCTTTTTTAAGCGGCAGTATCGTCTGATGCATTGGTATCGTCTTTTTTCTTTCCACCATAAATCATCGTTAAAACTACTGCGGTCAATCCGATACAGACCACTGCAAAAACAACAATCAGCGCTGTTCCTACGCCCCAATTCGCCAAAGGAATCATTAAATTTGTCTTCATCTTGATTTGTTTTAAAAATAAATTTATTTATTGATTTGATTTTTTGAAAATTCGATTGGTGTATGACACTCAATAGTTGATTCTATTTTATCGGTGATTGGTTTTGGCGATATATACGGAATTCCCAACCCCAAACCGCGAACGATAAATAAGATGCCCACCACAATGACCATTACCGGAACAGCACGACGAATTTTTTGGCGCATTTTCAGATTCAAGAAATTTCCCAAATAGACGGCTCCGGTCATCAGGGGAATAGTTCCCAAACCAAACAAAATCATATACAAACTTCCCGTAAAAACGGTACCCGAAGCAATTGCTCCAAAAACTGCCATATAGACCAATCCACAAGGTAAAAATCCATTTAGAAACCCGATTGACAAGAAAGTATCCGGAGATTTTTTCTTTAATTGCTGTCCCAAACCGTTTTTTACTTTGGCGACTATCTTATAAATTGGTTTTGAAAAATTGTATTTATTAAATGCTTTCTGCGGAAGTAAAATCACCAAAATCATAAGCATTCCGATAAAAACCGAGAGTTGTTGTTGAAACCCGAACAAATTGAGACTTTTTCCAATGAGCCCAAAAAAAAATCCGATAATCGCATAGGAAAAAACACGTCCGAAGTGATATAAAAAAATTTGTCCTGCTTTTTTATAAGGATTTGTTCGGTCAACCGGAAGCAAAAACGCAATGGGACCGCACATCCCCACACAGTGGAAACTTCCCAAAAGTCCGAATATGAATGCTGTCCATAACATACATCAGTAATAAATAACATCTTTATAACGATAGGATTTCCCTTCATATTCCCATAAAACAATGAAGTTGTACTTTCCTTCGACTAATTTTTCTCCGGGAACCAAAAAAGAAGCTCCGTTAAGATGCAATGGCAAATCAAAATCCAATTTTTTATTTGAAGGTCTGTAAATGCTGATTGTTCCTGAAATTTGAGAATGCTTTAGATTTTCGGGAAAAGTAAACAAGACGCCCTGCGAAGTTCGCGCAGATTTGATATTCTCCTCCAATAAATAACTGTTTCTGTCTGCGTACAATTGATCTTGAAAAATCATTTCTTTTGAATAGTAGTCTTCCGTGACTAATTCGTATTCATATTTATCATTCGTCATAATCTGAATGACGAAATAAAGAATAAAACTTATAAAAAGAATCATTCCGATAACAAGACCTCCACCCCAATTTATTTTCATGTTTTTTCTTTTTTAATTATATGACCTTCTGCCTAAAAACGTAGCGCTGGTAGTTTCAATTAATTTATCACCACTGTAAATTTCAATGATTATTTTGTTTCTGTTGTCTTCTAATTCGGCACTGTGAATTTCAACAAAAAAAGTACCCTCTATAAGTTCCTGAGCCGGAACCACAATTTCATTTTTCTTTACGGTTTGTATTTCCCCTTTCGGCGATTTCAATTTAAAGCTTATCGCATCCTTGTCTGATGTGGTTTTATTGATAAGCTTATAAGTGAAAACATTTCTTATCACATTGTTGTCCAATTGCTCCGGAAGTTGCCCCGGAATTCGGAGGACCGTAGCTTCCACATCACTTCTGACAAATAACAAGCCCACGAGTACGCCAATTAGTATCACCAATACGGCAGTGTATCCTTTGAGGCGCGGCGTAAACTCAAATTTTGCTTTTTTCTCGATATTTTCTTCACTGGCATAGCGAATCAGCCCTTTGGGAAGATTGACAGCTTCCATGATTTCATCACAAGCATCCATACACGCCGTGCAATTTATACATTCCAATTGTGTTCCGTTTCTGATATCGATTCCTGTAGGACACACGTTTACACACTGAAAACAATCGATACAGTCTCCTTTTCCTGAAGCTTCGCGATCTTCATTTTTCTTGAATTTTGCACGTCCTTTTTCTTTTTCTCCGCGTTTGTAATCGTAAGCAACCACAATTGATTTATTATCGAGCAGCACGCCTTGCAGTCGTCCGTATGGACAAGCAATAATGCACACTTGTTCGCGAAACCATGCAAAAATAAAATAGAATATTCCCGTGAAAATCAGCAGCGAAATCAAGGTGCTGATATTTGCCGTCGGTCCTTGGGAGATGTATTGCAACAAGCGGTCGCTGCCGATAATATAGGCCAAGAAAATATTCGCAATAAAAAATGAAATTAAAAAGAATATTGACCATTTGAGCACACGCTTCTTGATTTTATCGGCATTCCACGGTTGTTTGTCCAGACGAATTTGCGCACCGCGGTCGCCGTCAATCCAATATTCGATACGGCGAAACACCATTTCCATAAAAATCGTTTGCGGACAAATCCATCCGCAGAAAATCCGACCAAAAGCAGCGGTAAACAACACTATAAACACCACGCCTATGATCATGGCGATGACAAACAAATAAAAGTCTTGCGGCCAAAATGGAAATCCGAAAATATTGAATCTTCTTTCCAGCACATTAAACATCAAAAACTGATTGCCGTCAATTTTGATAAATGGAGAAATAACGAGAATGGTCAAAAGAATATAACTGACAATCTTTCGATAATCATAATATCTTCCCGACGGTTTTTTGGGGTAGATCCACACCCGTTTTCCTTCCTCACTGACTGTTGAAATCCTGTCTCTAAATCGTTCCTCGTCTAAAATATCCAATTGAAATAATTTTTTTTTTGCTTTTTACTTGCGGTTTTTCAGGGGAAATCCTTCTTCATAGAGTGATTTAATTAAACTTAAATCCTTTTCTATTCTTCTACCCAAAGTTCCCCTTCCGGTTCTTTTGGATCCGGCGGATTGGTTCCTTGCAGACTGAGCACATAACTTGACACTTGTGCAATTTCAATAGGTTTCAATTCGGAATTCCAAGGAATCATCCCTTTTCCGGGTCTTCCACCTTCACTAATCGTTTTATACACATTTTTAATTCCTCCGCCTAGAATCCAATATTCATCGGTCAAATTAGGTCCGATTCCTCCGGCTCCATTATCTTTATGGCAGACTGCACAACTGTTCATATAAATTGTTTCCCCCATCGCCAAATCTGCGGCATCTGTCAATAATTCAACATTATCTACATTGATTAAATCTTTGTTACTTTCATTGTAGGCTGCAATTTGTCTTTCAGCCACAGCCAATTCTTTTTCCAATTCCTGATATTGGTTTGTACCTCCAAAAATGTGGTATCGTGCTAAATAAACAACTGCAAAAACAATGCTTGCATAAAAAAGATATTTCCACCAAGGTGGCAAATCATTGTCCAATTCCCGAATTCCATCGTATTCATGATCTAAAACCAAGGTTTCTTCTGAAGCAAGTGGTTTTGATCCGGATAATCTTTCGGATATTTTGCGAAACCAATCTCCTACCGAATCATCTCCAACACCTTCCAATTTTAAATATTCAGCTTTCGCATCGGTATCTAAGGCATTTACCAACACTCTTCGGATAGCAGCTACTACTATTTCAAAAGCAATGGCAAAAAACAAGATCAATCCAAGAACTCCCCAAATAATGGGATATTCCACAATTGCCAGGGAACCTTCAGATGGTACAATCCATTCAAAAATAAAGAAGGAAATAACCAGATAAAGCAATACTCGAATTCCTACTAATACGTTTCTCATGGCTGTTCTTCATTTTTAGGATTATTTTCTAACGGAATCGAACTGACTTCCTCAATGTGTTCTTTTTTTACTGTGGCGACCCAATAAAATAAAGCCGCAAAAAAGAGGAAAAAAATCAATAGCGAGATGATGGGATAGATTTCCACATTCTCAATATTTTCTAGATTACCTTTTATAAACTTTAGCATAATTAGTCGTTTTGTGCCGAAGCATTTTCTACATTTTCTACTTTGATATCTGTACCTAAACGTTGCAAATAAGCAATGAGCGCAACAATTTCGCGATCTCGCATTTCAACAAAATCCAATCCGTTTTCCTGAGCGTATTGTTTATCTGCTTCATAAGAATTGGCAAAATCGGGATCGGAATAGAGGTTTTGTTCAATTGCCGCACCTTGTTCTGCCATGGATTGTTGTGCATTTTCAATTTCTTCATCGGTATAAGGGACTCCGACTTTGGTAAGTGCCCTCATCTTACGTTCTGTTTTGGATTTATCCAATTCCGAGCTGATTAACCAACGATACGAAGGCATAATGGATCCCGGAGACGTACTTTGCGGATCGTACATATGATTAAAGTGCCAGCTGTCGGAATACTTCCCTCCTACTCTATGCAAATCCGGGCCGGTACGTTTACTTCCCCACAAAAATGGATGATCATAAACAAACTCTCCAGATTTAGAGTATTCTCCATACCGCTCAATTTCACTTCTAAAAGGACGAATCATTTGCGAATGACACGAAACGCAACCTTCTCGGATGTATAAATCTCTACCTTCCAATTCCAAAGGAGTGTATGGTTTTACACTTGCAATTCGCGGTACGTAATCATCTACCAACAACGAAGGAACAATTTGTACAATTCCTCCGATAAGGATTGCGATGGTAGAATAAATGGTCAATTTGATAGGTCTTCTTTCCAACCAAGAGTGCCATCCTTCACCTGCTGTTTGTTTTTTGGTAATTCGCGTAAGCGGTGCGGCTTCTGCCAATTCATCCGTAACTTTGCTTCCGCTACGTGAAGTTTTGTAAACGTTGTACAACATCACGAATGCTCCGAGGATGTACATACTTCCACCAATAGCTCTCATGGTGTACATCGGCATAATTTGAGTTACTGTTTCCAAAAAATTCCCATACGTTAATCTTCCGTCCGGATCAAACTGATTCCACATTGAAGCTTGGGTGAACCCGGCGACATACATCGGCAACGCATAGAGAATAATCCCTAAGGTTCCTAACCAAAAGTGAGCATTTGCCAGTTTTACCGAAAACAATTTCGTCTTGAACAAACGCGGCACCAACCAGTAAATCATTCCGAATGTCAAGAATCCGTTCCAGGCAAGGGCACCCACGTGAACGTGTGCAATAATCCAATCGGTATAGTGTGCAATCGCATTTACGTTTTTTAAGGAAAGCATGGGGCCTTCAAAAGTTGCCATTCCGTATCCGGTAATCGCAACAACCATAAATTTTAATACAGGATCTACGCGAACTTTGTCCCAAGCACCTCGCAAAGTTAAAAGTCCGTTAATCATTCCTCCCCACGATGGCGCAATCAGCATTACTGAAAATGCAACACCCAAGTTTTGTGCCCATTCCGGAAGTGCCGTATAAAGCAAGTGATGCGGTCCTGCCCAGATATAAATAAAAATTAACGACCAAAAGTGGATGATTGAAAGTCGGTAAGAATATACCGGTCTGTTGGCAGCTTTCGGAACGAAATAATACATCAATCCCAAGAAGGGTGTGGTTAAGAAAAACGCCACCGCATTGTGTCCGTACCACCATTGCACCAAAGCATCTTGAACTCCGGAGTATGCAGAATAACTCTTTAACATCGTCACCGGAATTTCAATACTGTTAACAATATGCAGTACCGCAACAGTTACAAACGTTGCAAGATAAAACCAGATAGCCACATACAAATGCCGCTGTCTTCTTTTTATCATGGTCATAATCAAGTTAACTCCAAAAGCAACCCAAACGATTGCAATTGCAATATCAATCGGCCACTCGAGTTCGGCATATTCTTTTGTTGTGGTGTACCCTAAAGGAAGGGTAATTGCTGCAGCCACAATAATTGCCTGCCAACCCCAAAAATTCAAATTACTGAGAAAATCACTCCACATTCGCGCTTTCAGCAATCGCTGTGTAGAATAATAAACCCCTGCAAATATTGCATTTCCCACAAATGCAAAAATCACCGCATTGGTATGCAAGGGTCTTAAACGTCCAAAGCTCAACCACGGAATGTCCTCTGTTAAATTTGGAAATAAGAAAAGAAAAGCCAATAAAAGTCCTACAGCCATTCCGATAATTCCCCAGAAAATCGTGGCATTGATAAACTTTCTGACAATCTTATTGTCATAATAAAACTGTTCGGTCTGCATAATTATTTAATTTGTTTTGAAAGTTCTTTTGAAGTTTTATTTATTTTTTTTGAAGTATACTCTTTAACAAGCTCATCGTCAAACAACATGCGAACAGAAGGTGTATAGGTGTCATCGTATTGACCGCTTTTAACCGAATAAATAAAAGCGACAAAAAAAATAACGGCAACTAAAACACTTACTGCCAACAGCATATAAATTATAGTCATGGTTGTAAATTATGGTTCAAAAATAATCCTGTCATCCTTTTATTTTTATGACATTTATCAGTTATCAATTTTTCTCAAGTTTTAATTTTTTCCCTGCGCGCGTCGTCATCATAGTCGTAAACACAACAATACTTATTGAGCTCAATGGCATTAATATGGCTGCAACCACCGGCTTGAGATTTCCAGTAACTGCAAAGCTCAATCCGATGATGTTATAGAACAAGGAAAACATAAAAGCCCAAATGATGATTTTTCTTCCGCGGGTTGCCAATTCTAAAAAGGATGCAATCTTGGGAAATTGAGAAGCTTCCATAATTCCGTCACAAGCGGGAGTAAACACATTGGTATTTTCTGCAACGGCAATTCCCACATCGCTTTGTTTCAAAGCACCCGCATCATTTAAGCCGTCGCCTATCATCATCACCGTTTTGCCTTCGGCTTGTAAATTTTTAATGAAATTCAATTTGTCATCCGGTTTTTGTCTAAAATACATCGCGGTCCCCGAGGGCAATATTTTTTCCAGATATGCTCTTTCTCCGTCATTATCTCCGGACAAAACAACGGTTTCTTTGGGTTGTAATTCCTCAAAAACTTCTTTTATTCCCGTTCGGTATTCATTTATAAATACAAAGCACCCTCTGTAGTTTTCATTCGTACTGATATGCACTTCGGTTCGATTCGGACTTTCGTTTTCGTCTTTTCGCTTTCCGGCATCCACAAAATCATAGGATCCTACACGAATCGTGTGTTTTTTATACTTGCCCTCAATGCCTTTTCCAATCGTTTCGTGAAATTCTTCCGGCATTTGAATATTGCTATTCGATAAAATCGTATACAAGGAGCGACTCAACGGATGATTCGAAGCTCGCAATGTTCCGGTAAGTAATTCTTTTTCATATTGTGTCAATTCCACGCCTTCATAAGTCACTACATTTTTCTGATTGGTTGTCAATGTTCCGGTTTTGTCAAAAACAATCGTATCTACTTTCGCCATTTTTTCCAATACGGGAGCCTCTTTGAGATAAAGTTTTGCCCGTCCGTAAATACGCAATAAATTACCGTGTGTGAATGGC
>LSQX01221241.1_pt1 | contig 19763 bp, 18 predicted proteins | sample 654561 | NCBI WGS metagenome assembly LSQX01 (sample SAMN04489861, study PRJNA283612) | anaerobic digester metagenome | isolation source: 4 biogas reactors fed with cattle manure at either 37C or 55C with and... | place: Denmark: Kongens Lyngby | collected 2014
GAAGTTCCCGATCACCGACCCTGAGTAGTTGCCTATTCCGGTTATGGTTACTGTTGCCGTTCCGACATTAATGTTGTCGGAATAGAGCACGGCGTAATCGACGCCATTCACAAGAGTTATGACGTGAAGAACCGAGTCTATGGTCTCCTCAAGAGTGACCGTGAAACCGGGTCTTATGCTCTTGCTTGTGTAAATATGGTCTGATATATCAGAGACATCAGCCCCGGTCACGTCGAGAATCGTCAGCTCCCTGAGGGCCAGGTCATTCCAGCCCGGTGCACTTTGGTCAAATCCCGCCGTCCCTTCATAGTAATAAATGGTCATTCCCGCATGTGTCCACGTACTCCCGACGGCCGGAGCATCACCCAGGAATCTAATGTTGTCTAAAGAAAAGCAGACCTGGAACGCACTGTCACCTATTGAGTTGACACTGTCGGGGATTATTACGGAAACTAAATTGGCACAGAGATAGAATGCACACTTGTCTATGGATTCCACGCTGTTCCCGATGATCAGAGATTCAAGACCTGTACACTCGTAGAACGCTTCTTTGCCTATGGACGTGACGCCGTTCCCGATGGTTACGGAGGCGAGACTCGTGCAATATGCGAATGCATCGCCCTCTATGGATTTCACACTGTCCGGGATCTCGATGGATGCAAGGAATGCGCACTCCTGGAATGCCCTTTCGCCTATGGATTCCACGCTGTTCCCGATTATTACGGATGAGAGGTTTGTGCAGCGGAAGAATGTTTCATTCCCTATGGATTCCACGCTGTCCCCGATTATTACGGATGAGAGGTTTGTGCAGTGATAGAATGCTTTATTGCCTACGGTCTTCACACTGTCCGGGATCTCAACGGATGTCAGGGATGTGCACCTTAAGAATGCCTCATCCCCTATGGATTTCACGCTGTTCCCGATAATTATGAATGAGAGCTTTGTACATCCGGAGAACATCTGATTGTCTATGGTTTCTACGCCGTCCCCGATGATCACGGAAGAGAGATTCGTACAACCATAGAATGCCCCGCCGCCTACGGACTTGACGCCGTCACCGATGATCACGGATGCCAGACTCGTACACTGCGAGAATGCCCCGCTGCCTATGGATTCTACACTGTCAGGGATATCGATGGATGTCAGGGACGTGCACTCTGAGAATGTTGCATTGAGTATGGAGCCAACACCGTTCTTGATGGTCACGGAAGAGAGATTCGTGCAGCCCATGAAGGTTGCATTGCCTATGGATTCCACGCCGCTGCCTATGGTCACGGAAGAGAGATTCTTGCATTGAGAGAACGCTGTGTTGTCTATGATTTTAACACTGTCCGGGATCTCAACGGATGTCAGGGATGCACATTCCGAGAACGCGCTGCTGCCTATGAATTCCACTCCGTTTCCGAGGGATATGGAGGTCAGGTTCGCACATCGCATGAATGCAGCATTGTCCAGGGATCTCACATTATCGGGGATAATCACAGAAGTGAGGCCTATGCAGCAATTGAATGCCCCGCCGCCTATGGATTCCACGCCGCCGCCTATGGATACAGTTGTAAGATTTACACAACAGTTGAATGCCCCGCCGCCTATGGACGTGACGCTGTCCGGAATGATCACAGAATTGAGAAATGTTTTGTTTCCGAATGAATTATTGCCTATGGCGACCACTGTTTTTCCGTTGACCTCCCCCGGGATCTCGATATCTGTCAGGGAACCTGTGTATTCGGTAATAGTCGCATCCGTGCCGTCGAATGTGTATAAGAAACCTTCATATTCTCCGCTTCCCAGCGGATCCGCTCCGGTGTTCGTATAGTTCGACAGCATCAGAATCGGCAGGACCAGAGCGATCGCCAGGGCGATCATGGCATAGAATCGTTTGTTCATTGCAACCCATGACGAGAATTTATTTTTATGCGTATATAAACTGCACTTATTTTCTGATATCAGACGGAAGATTTTTTTGTTGATGCCTGGAAAATACAGCCTCCGGCTCAGAAACCGTTATACTTATAACATGTTCCGGAACAAGATATAAAAGTAACGGATTATGTTAAATATGAATTGGAGTGATGCACAACCTGCAAGAAAGGGAGAATTTCAAAGTTTTGGTGCGTGTCCGTTATTTTTTCACAGGGACCTTCCCCATTCAGGGTTGGGCGCCGGGGCAACCGTTCCTCTGAATTATGTCAGAATGCGGTCCCGTGTTGTTGCCGGCACAACAGGAGATTCAAATCTCCCGGCATCTGATATGAATCAACAGATGCATTAATTGCGGGAAGGATGAAAGGATCCTGCCGCACGGGTGCGGCAGGCCCCTTCCGTTTTCAGGAATCTGCTCCTCACTGCCTCCCGAGCACCATCGCAGCCATGATCATCGCAAAGATCGCCGCACACACCGCCGGGCGGATCCGCCTCAGTGTCCACGCAGTTCGACAGCATCAGAATCGGCAGGATCAGGGCGATCGCCGGGGCTGCCACGGCATAGAACCGTTTGTTTATTCTGACCGATGCCGGGATCCGTCTTCACGATTATATAAACTGTATTTATGTTCAGCATATTCACAGAATGATTCGGATCACGGCGCTGCAGAAAACATCAGCCCGGATCTGAAAATCGTCTTTTTTCAAATAAATCTGCGAACAAAATAAAGAACTGGCGGATTTTTTAAATACAAAGTGAGGTGGTGCATACATCGCACAAAAGGTATTTTCCGAGACCCAAATATGCGTTCACAGTCGTTTTTTTACAGGAGGCTGTTCTCATTCAGGTTCAGTGCTCATGAGATCCGGCTGAAAACAGCCTGTGACTGTCTGTTTCAGTATATCCGGTGCCATAATGCCTGATGCTCTGAATAATATGTATCTGAGTATAAGCCGGGAATTGTCAACAGGTTCGTCTTTTTAATTCGATCTCATACCCAGGAGGACCATGTGTCTGAATTCAGACAAATAAGTACCCATATTCGAACGGATTTTCGTATCCCTTAATATACGTTAAATGTCATTTCCGGTCGGGAGGTGAGAATCGATGAGTGCCGTTAAAACAGCCAAGGATATACTGTATGCGCTTCTGTCAATACTTGTGATGATCGTACTGGCAATAATATTCTTCATAATAATTCTGTTCATCATAAAGTTCGCAGCAGACACAGTCTTCGAATCTGTTACACTCAGTGCGGATTTCGCTGTTCTGTCAGCAGTTATCCTAACTGCGGTCAGCATGCTCGGCGGAGCCTATTATGTCGAGTGATGAATCAAACGGGGCTCTGCCCCTTTCAATATTTTATTCTGAATCATGCGCCGAGCCTGCTAAAAGCTATTATTACGTGCCCAACGATACAGGTCCATGGAACTCAGCAGGGAAGAGCAGGCCATCCTGAACGGTGAATCGGGGGACGGTCCGCGGAAGGCGATGGAGCTCATCGTCGCTTTGGGCAGGATATACGGGGCGGAGGGTCTCGTGGACATAACATCGGCGCACCTGTCCGGCGCATCATACAAGACGATAGGGGACGGAGGACTGCTGTATCTGGAGGATATGGCGGCGGGAGGCTCCATGGTGAAGGTGCCGTCCACACTGAACCCGATAGGTATGGACCGCGGGAGATGGAGCGAGATGCACATCTCAGAGGATTTCGCCAAGAAGCAGCTGAGGATCGTGGAGCTCTACGGGAAGATGGGCGTGATGACCACCTGCTCATGCACCCCGTATCTCGGTGAGAACGTCCCGAAGTTCGGCGATCACGTATCGTGGGCGGAGTCCTCAGCTCTGTCGATGGTGAACTCCATGATAGGTGCCAGGACAAACAGGGAAGGAGGTCCCGGGGCCCTTGCCGCAGCGATACTGGGCAAGACCGCGAAATACGGTTATCATCTCGATGAGAACAGGAGGCCGACCGTGGTCATAGATGCCGATATAGGCGATTCCCTCTTCGAGCACTCCCTTCTGGGTCAGGCCGTGGGGTCCGGGATAGGCGGCGGTGTCCCTTATTTCAGAGGCATATCCCCGGATATGGATCAGGCGAAGACCATGGCGGGAGCCATGGCCGCATCCGGGGCGGTGGCGATGTTCCATGTGGAAGGCGTCACGCCCGAGGCGAAGGACCAGGACATCTCCGGTCTGGATGTCATAACGATAGGGGATGCGGAGATAAAGGAGGCCGCGGACCGGCTCAATACCGCGGAGGAGGTGCAGCTGATAGCCCTCGGATGCCCCCATCTGTCGGAGAGGGAGATGAAGGAGATAGCCGGCCTGCTCAAGGGGAAGAAGAAGAGAGGGGATGCGGAGATATGGTTCTGCACCTCGGAATCAGTAAGAGCCAGATGCCCGGATGAGGTCAGGATAATGGAAGGATTCGGCCCCGTTCTTGCGGATACGTGCATGGTGGTCTCGCCCATAGAGGGCACCTTCGGGAGGACAGGCACGAACTCGTGCAAGGCCGGGAACTACCTGCCGACCCTGTGCTCGCAGAAGGTCATGTGCAGGGACATCGCGGATCTTCTGAGGGTGATATCATGATGATACAGGGAAGGCCGATCTCCCCCGGCAGGGCGGAAGGTGAGGTCCTCGTGATAGATGACGCATTCAGCTTCCTGGGGGGAGTGGACGCATCCACGGGCGAGCTGAAGGTCAGCCCCGGCGGCAACGTAGCGGGGAAGGTGCTCGTATTCCCGAGCGGCAAAGGAAGCACCGTAGGGTCCTTCGTGATGTACGATCTCAAGGTCCACGGGAAGGCTCCCGCTGCCGTGATCAATGCGTCTGCGGAGACGATAGTGACCACGGGCGCCGTGATCTCATCCATCCCCATGATCGATAAAGTGGATGTGTCACTATTCAGGACAGGTGACACCGTGAAGGTGGATGCCGACAACGGGACGGCGGAAATAGAGAACGTAACGGTAACGGATTCCGTTTCGTCCGTGATCCTGATAGACGGCAGGATCCTGATGCTCAGGCGCCCGGACGGTGCGCGCTCGTACCCCGGCAGATGGTCCTTGTGCGCAGGCAAGGTCGAGGAAGGGGAGGACCCGGAGACCGCTGCGGTCAGGGAGATCATGGAGGAGACCGGCATAGAGGCGGGCAAACCGCTGGGGAGGATAGATCCGATACTCGTCAGGGAGAAGAGCACCGTATGGAGGGTGAGCCCGTTCATATTCAGGGCGGACGGGGAGGTCCCGTCCCTGAACTCGGAGAACACAGCATACAGGCTCTGCTCACCCGATGAGGTGATCTCCTGCGACAGGCTGGTGGAGCGCACCCCTGAGGCTGTGAAGGCCCTTCTGGACCTCACACGCTGATCGATATCCCGATCACGATCTCCCTGCCGGAGACATCCCACGTCTTGACGGACTCGCCTCCGGGGCTGTCGGTGAAGACAAGCTTCTTCGCCCTGACCTCTCCGGCTATGTGTCCGACCCAGGAGGAAACGGACCCTTCCAGGTCCTCCTCCGCCTTTATCTCGCAGAAGATATAATCCTCCACATCGAGCTTCATGTCCTTGCGCATCTGCTGGATGCGGCGTATCAGTTCCCTGGCATAGCCTTCCGATGCTATCTCCGGCGTAACCTCGAAATCCACGAGGACATCGCCGGGGCCGAAGCTGACCGCCACAAGCTCCCTGTTCTTCCCGGGGGCCTTGTCCGTGTACTCCACGGATTTTATGTTGCCCTGCTGTGCCAGCACAGCGCCGAACACATTTACGGCGTCCGTGGTCTCCTTATCCCCGCATATGATGACGGACTTGAGGGGCCATCTGAGCTTGCTGCCCATCTTCTGCCTCTCCGCCGCGATTATCTCGACGATATCCTGGATCAGCTTCATGCTGTACTCCAGATCGTCGCGTATGAGGTCCGCATCCCACGACGGCCAGTCCTCCATGTGGACGGATTCCAGTCTCCCTCCCATGTGGAGGTACACCTCCTCGGCTATGTGGGGGCATACAGGGGCGATCGTCAGAGCGGTGCTCATTATGGCATAGTGCAGCGTGAAGTAGGATGCGTTCTTGTCCCTCGCCGCATCCTCGTCCTCGGACCATGTGCGGTCCCTGACCAGGCGGACATACCATCTGGACAGGTCCTCAAGGATGTACTCCTCCAGGACGCGGGTCAGCCTGTGCAGCTCCCTCCCCTCCAGGTATTCGGCGGCATCCCTCTTCATCTTCTCGGTCCTGGATATCATCCAGCGGTCCTCGTCCCTGAGGCAGTCCCTCATGGAGTCCATGTTGTGGGCGTCCGGGTCGTAACCGTCTATGTTCATGTATGTGGACGCGAAGTTCACAACGTTCCAGTAGGTGTTCAGGACCTTGCGCCCGTTCTTCGGACCGTCCTTCTGGAAGGCCGTATCATCCCACGGGGCGTTGGACCTCAGCATGTAGAACCTGAGAGGGTCCGCACCTGTCTGGTCCATTATCTCCACGGGATCGATGACGTTGCCTTTGGACTTGGACATCTTCTGCCCCTTGGGATCCAGGATCCACCCGTGCATCATCACCTCGTCGTAAGGTGCTCTGTCGAAGGAGATCACTCCCGCCGCCAGCTGGGAATAGAACCATCCCCTCGTCTGATCGTGGGCCTCGACGATGAATCTCGCAGGCCACCATTCCTCGAACTGCTTCTTATCGGAAGGCCAGCCCAGATCGGCCCATCCTGCAACGCCGGAGTCGAACCATACGTCGAGGACGTCCTTGACGCGGTGCATCTCCCCTCCGCATTCGGGGCATCTGAACGTGACCTCATCTATCCAGGGCCTGTGGGTGTCCATGCCCTCTGTGTAGTTGTTGCCTTCCTTCAGCTCATCGTATGTGCCGATCACGCGCTTCTCGCCGCAGCGGCACGTCCATACGGGCATGGGGATCCCCCAGTACCTCTGCCTGGATATGCACCAGTCCCTGGCACCCTCAACCCAGTTCCTCTCCCTGGATGTCCCGGCCCATTCAGGGACCCATTTGACCCTGTCCACCTCTGCCAGCATCTTATCCTTGATGGCGGTGACCTTGAGGAACCATTGATTCGTGTTCCTGTATATGATGGCGGATTTGCATCTCCAGCAGTGCCCGTAGCGGTGCGCGACCTTCTCTGATGCGAACAGGACCCCTTTCTCATCCAGATGCTTCAGCAGGTCCTGGTCCGAGGCCTTGACCTTCCTGCCGGCCATGAGCGGGAAGGCCTCGGTGAACCTGCCCGCCTCGTTCACGGGGCAGAACGGGTCCAGCCCGTACTTCTTCCCCGTCTCGTAGTCATCGGGTCCGAAGCCGGGCGCGGTGTGGACCAGTCCCGTATTATCATTCTCAACGTAATCGGCGAGGACGACCCTGTGCCTCCACTCCGTCTTCTTACGATACTTGTCGTCGATGTCGAAAGGCGGTATGTATTCCAGGCCTTCCAGGTCCCTGCCCTTCATCCTTTCGAGGACCTCCGTCCCGGTGAATCCGCCGGCGGATGCCACGTGCCCCGTCTGCGATTCAAGTATGATCACGGTCTTCGAGCGGCCGCCGCCTGTCATCCTCACTTTGGCATAATCAAAATCGGGATGCGCCGCCACGGCCATGTTGGACGGCAGCGTCCAGGGGGTGGTGGTCCATATCAGCAGGGAGCCATCGCCTTCTTTGAGAGGGAACTCCACCATCACCGACGGGTCCTTCTCGTCCCAGTACTCGATCTCGGCCTCAGCCAGGGCGGTCTCGCACCTGGGGCACCAGGTGAGGACCCTGGAATCCGAGACCAGCAGGTCCTTGTCATAGGCCCTGGACAGGGTCCACCATGCCGCTTCTATGAAATCAGGCCTCAGCGTCTGATAAGGCTCATCCCAGTCCATCCAAACGCCCAGCCTCCTGAATTGATCGGTCATGCTCCCGCGGAGCTCCTGAGCGAAATTCTTGCATGTGGTCACGAAATTATCGATGCCGAACTCCTCTATCTCCCTCTTGGAGCGGACGCCTATCTTCTTCTCGACCTGCACCTCGATGGGGAGGCCGTGCATATCGAATCCGGGCTGGTCGCGGACGTTGTAGCCCTTCATGCGCCAGAAGCGTATCAGGACGTCCTTGATCGTCTTGTTCATCGCCGTGCCGAGGTGGATCGACCCCGTCGTGTACGGCGGGCCGTCGAGGAAGTAGAACTTCTCCCCTTCGGACCTGAACTCCCTGGTCTTCCCGTAGATGTTGTCTTTCTCCCAGAAATCCTGGACGCCTTTCTCTATTGCCGGTGCGTTATAATCTGATCTGACCTGCTTTATCATCGCCAGCCACTCCGGACCGGGTATATCTTGCCCGGCCGTGGGCCCTGATTGCGGAGGTCGTTTATAAAACAGCACCATCCGCTGAGAAGAGTCAGACCGGCGGAATACGTTCCCTCTGACCGCATCATCCGGTGCAGGATCAGAACCAGGAGTCCAGGGACCTTTGCTGCCTCTTGGCCTTGTTGGCAGCTCTGGCACTGTCGATCTTGTCCAGGGCGGAGACGATACGGCTCTCTGTGAAATCATATCCTGCCAGCATATCGATCACGCCGTCCCTGTCCATATCCTCGGGGTTCAGCCTGTATGCGTCCGAGTACTCCCCGTCAAGGAATATCCCCCTGACATCCTCATAATCAGGAATATCCTGGCCTATGTGCTTCAGAGCCTTCTCGAGGCTGCCGTGGTCCTTTATCAGCTTTATGCCCCTCTTCGGGCCTATCCCGGACAATCCGGGGTTGAAATCCGTGCCCATGAGGATGCAGGCATCCACCAGCTGCTCCCTGGTGAGGCCTATGTGCTTCAGAGCCTCCTCGGATTCGATTATCTCGGTCCTGACGGTCCTGTACTCGTCCCTGCCCGGTACCTTCCTCCTCCCGGTTATCGTCATGTTCCTGACGAGCCTCGGAGCCCCGAACAGTATCGAGTCATAATCCTGGGATGCCGATGCCCACACGTCGCCTTTGGCGCACATGTACGCCGCCTGCGCCTCCCCGTCGCCGGGCGCCTCGATCAGAGGCAGGCCCATAAGATCCAGGAGCCTCATCGATGAATCCCTGATCTCATCGGTCATCCTCGACGTCTGCTGCGCCTTCGTGAAGGCCTTCTTGAGGTCCCCCTCCCTGACAGCCTTCTCCCATTCCTTCTCGGCATCGTCCCTGCGCGTTTTCCTCTTATCAAGGGTTGTGCGCTTCAGCTCGTGCGGAGCGCCGTCGAAGACGAAAGACGGCTCGATGCCCGACTCGATGAGGTTCGCCGTCCGGTACAGGAGCCCGGACAGATGGGACGTCACCCTGCCCTTGGAATCGCAGAGGGGATAGCCGTCCGGCTGCCTTATAATTGAAAGGAACTGGTATATCGTATTGTATGCGTCAATGGTGACCTTCCGGCCGCTCAGGTAACCGAGATCGACCTCGCGGCACTCTATGACACCGGAGAGGTTGACTCCCATGGATGCACCTATCCTTCCCTCTCGGATATCCCGACGGCGCCGACGGCCGCGGTGGAGAAGAGAAGGACCAGGGATATGAATGCAGCATACAGTATATCGGTCGCAACGAAGACGATGAACAGTGCCAGGAACAGCAGTGACAGCAGGACGGTCAGGTATCCGTCGTCGACGGCCGACCTCAGGGACAGCTTAGCCATGACCGTATAAAAGCTGGGGTCTTAGATTAATCTTTCCCGAAGGTCTTCCAAAGGGCTATCTCGGATGCCATATCATCCATGCGGAAAAGATAGCTTCCCGCCGCCAGGACCGTCGCCCCCGCTTCTGCGCACCTTCTTCCCGTTTCCCGGTTGATGCCGCCGTCCACGGAGATCTCCAGTCCCGGGTTGCATTCTTCGGCGTATCTGCCGGCCGCCGTGATCTTCGGCAGACCCTCCTCCCGGAAGCTCTGGCCTCCGAATCCGGGCTGCACGGTCATGACCAGCAGCACATCAACCTCATCAAGGTACTTCTCCACTGCGGAGAAGGGGGTCCCGGGGTTCAGGGATATGCCGGCCCTCAGGCCCCTGTCCTTTATCGCTTTGATCGCTTCCCTGATCTCCCCTTCGGCCTCCGTGTGCACCGTGAGTATGTCCGCTCCGGCGTCGGCGAAGGCGTTCACATAACGGACGGGCTTCTCGATCATCAGGTGCACGTCGAAGACGATCCTGCTTAGGGGTCTGAGGGCCTTCACCACCAGAGGGCCCACGGTTATGTTCGGTACGAACATCCCGTCCATCACGTCGATGTGGATCCAATCCGCTCCTGCGCGCTCCACCCGGAGAAGCTCCTCTCCCAATCTGGAGAAATCAGCTGAGAGCATTGAGGGGGAGACCTTTGTCATGGCTGAGCCGATTATACTACAGGGATTTAATCTTTGGAGTCCCCGCCCCTCTTTCCCGGGGGATATCCTGTCATCCGCCCTGTGGGTCCCGGCCGCTGCGGAGAACGGTTGTTGCGCACCATCTTCAGTAAACAATAAATCCGTTCTCCGGGATTGGCTGTATCATGAGCAGAGACTCCGCAGAGCACATATGCGACGTGCAGGGATGCACGGACAAGGCCGAGAGATCCATATCCGGGAAGAAGGTGGAGATGACAGATCTCGCCCTCAAGAGCGAGGGCATCAGGCAGGTCCACCTTTGCAAGACCCATTACAGGGAGTTCAAGAAGGAGACCAAGGGAACGATCCCGGATTACATGGGCTGAGTGATGATCGAGATTCTCTTCCTGGGGACTGCCGCGAGCATGCCCTCCAGGCACAAATCCCTGCCGTGCGTGGCCGCCAGGCACGGTTCCGACGTCCTCCTGTTCGATTGCGGAGAGGGGACCCAGAGGCAGCTGATGATCTCCCCTTTATCATTCATGAAGGTGAAGGCGATATTCCTGACGCATCTGCACGGGGACCATATAATCGGCGTTCCGGGGCTGCTGCAGACCATGGGCCTCTCGGGCAGGAAGGACCCTATATTCATATACGGACCAAGCGGCACCGGGAATTCGGTAAGGATGCTCATGGGCTCCTGCGAAGGGGAGCTGCAGTATCCGGTTGAGGTCATTGAAGCGGATCCGGGTCTTGTATTCGAAGGCAGGGGCTACAGCGTGAGTGCCGTGGAATCCGATCACGGGACGGCATCACTGGCATATGTGATGGAGGAGAACGCAGTGCCCGGCAGGATCAACAGGAGCAAGGCTGAGAGCCTGGGTCTGGAACCGAAGGATCTGGCACTCATCAAGAAAGGCATCTCCGTGAAGGGCGTTGACCCCGGGGAGGTCACAGGCCCGGCCAGACGGGGGGTGAAGATCGTGATAACAGGGGACACACGTCCTCATGACAGGATCAGGGAGGCCGCCGCCGGAGCGGACATGCTGATACATGAGGCCACATTCATGAACGACAGCGCAGAGCTGGCAGACGCCCATATGCACTCCACGGCCCTGCAGGCCGCCGAGATCGCCAGGGGATCGGACGCAGGGATGCTGGTACTGACCCACATAAGCAACCGCTACGAGGATCTCTCCCTGCCTGAGGAGGAGGCGAGATCGGTGTTCCCCAATACCGTCGCCGCCAGGGACATGGACATGTATCAGGTGTCGATTTCCGGCATCAGATCAGTTTGAGCATATCGGCGTTGGTTATTATCCCCACCACAGACCCCTTCCTGGAGACCAGGATGGCATCGCAGGCGCTTATCATGGCCGTTATCGTCGCCAGCGGCGTGGTCTCCGAGATGAGAGGATACGGATCGGACATGACCTTGGATATAGTCATGCCCGACAGCTCGTCCATCGTCATCCCCTGCCTCAGAAGGCTCAGGATCGATTTCTCTGAGATGCTGCCGACAGGCAGCTCCCCGTTAAGGACCGGGACCTGGGAGAATCCCGTGGATTTCATAAGATCGGAAGCGGCCTTGACATGCTCCCCGAACTGGATGGACACCACGCCTTTGGATGCGATCTCGGCAGCCGTCAGTCCCTTCCCGTCATCCTCCTTTATCGTCTCCATCGTATCGAAGAGCCTGACCACGGTCTCGTATCCTGCGGATATGGTGCCCTTCTCTATCTTGGCGATAGTGCTCTGGCTTATGCCGGATGCAGCGGCCAGTTGGGTCTGTGTCAGATCGAGGGACTTCCTCATCTTCCTTATGTCAGATGTCGGAGGGAATCTCATGTTACAGGACATCGTAAAATTCCTATAAGAATATTTGTCACACGCTCCTTTATTTACTGGTATAATCTGCATTCACTAATTACCTCTGGAGGGTCGAACAAGATGAGCAAGAACATTTACGTAGAGGGCATAAACGAGGTGCCCACGCCTAAAGGCAGGATAGAACTGGTCGAAAGGAAAGGTATCGGGCACCCGGACAGCGTCGCAGATGCTCTGGCAGAGGAGGTCTCCAGGGCCCTGTGCGGTATGTACAAGAAGGAATTCGGGAAGATACTGCACCACAACACCGATGAGACGCAGATAGTGGCAGGGATGTCCGCGCCCGGATTCGGCGGCGGGAACATCATCACCCCGGCGTACATACTCCTGGTGGGACGTGCCACCACCTTCATATCCGAGGAGAAGGACATCAGGGAGCTCCCCTGTGCGTCCACTGCCCTGAAGGCCGCGAGAAAGTACATGAAGAAGACATTCCCCAACGTCGACATGGACTCGGACGTCATAATCGACACGAAGCTCGGTCAGGGGTCCGACGACCTCATGGGCGTCTACACAACATCAAAATTCCTCGCCAACGACACATCCTTCGGAGTGGGCTACGCTCCCTTCTCCATAACGGACAGGGTCGTTTACGACACCGAGAAGTACATCAACGGCAAGCTCAAGGACAGCCTCAAGGAAGCGGGTCAGGACGTCAAGGTCATGGCATCCAGGGTCGACAAGGACATCACCCTCACAGTTGCATGCGCCATGGTGGACAAGTACATCGATGATGCGGATCACTATAAATCGGCCATAGAGCAGCTCACCGACAATGTCTACCAGAACGCTCTGGACATCATCGACGGCGAGGACGTGACGCTGAAGCTGGAGGTCAACACCGCCGACGATTACGACCGCGGAGTCTACTACCTCACATGCACCGGTCTCTCCCAGGAGATGGGAGACGACGGATCGGTGGGAAGGGGCAACAGGGCCAACGGGCTCATCACACCATACAGGCCCATGTCCATGGAGGCCACCTCCGGTAAGAACCCGGTCACCCACATAGGGAAGATCTACAACGTGATGTCCATACTCATGGCAGAGGAGATAGCGAAGAAGGTCAGCTCCGATGTGGAGGTGCGCGTCAGGATACTGTCCCAGATAGGGAAGCCTGTGAGCGAGCCTCTGAACTGCAGCGTGCAGCTCGTTACGAACGTCAAGGAGCCCAAGATGAAATCCTGGGAATCCGAGGCGAACGGCATAGCGAATGAGTGGCTCAGCAACGTTGACAGGATAACAGACCTTATAACTTCAGGAAAGATATCTACATTCTGATAGGATGAAGATAATTAACATGCCTGATTACGGTCCGATGTTCCGCTTCAATGATGCGGATGTCTACTGGGCGCTGCATGTCCTCTCCGACGGGAAGAGGATGGGCAGGAAGCGTCTGGCAGAGGCATTGGGCATAGGGGAGGGAAGCGTGCGCAGGATCGTGGACACTCTCCGGGATTGGGAGATGATCTCCGTCCACCAGACGGGCATCACCATAACCCGTTCCGGTCTGGGGTTCCTTGCGGAGCTTCCGGTGAAGGTGCTCGATATCAGCCTGGGGGACTCCGTGGTAGGGGACTGTCAGCAGTCGATCCTGGTCTACGGGGTGGGCAGCAAGATAGAGAACGGGATGCAGCAGAGGGACGTCGGCATAAGGGTCGGCGCTCTCGGCTGCACGACCGTCGTCATGAGGGACGAGGTCCTCATGATACCTCCTGACTGGAATCTTGACGAGGAGCGCCCCGATATAGCGGAGAAGATACGGAAGACCGACATGGGCCCCAACGATGCCATCATCGTGGGCAGCGCCCAGGACAGTCATACGGCCGTCAACGCCGCACTCATGGCGGCATTCCAGCTGTTCTGATATGAATCACCTCCTCGGGTACACGATATACGGCAGCACCGCTGATATACCGGGCACCGGCACGGCCGCAGAGAGGCTGAGGTCCGCAGGTGCTGACGGGATAGAGCTGCTCACAGGATACCAGAGCGTGCCGGAGGACATGGTGCCGGTCACCAGGGCGGTCCATCTCCCGTATGCCACTGACTGGTACGGCGTATGGTCAGGCAGGATAACCGTCGGGGAGGACGTACCGGATGATACGGTGCGCCACACGTTCTACGGAAGGTCCCGGCAGGAGATATGCGATACCATACAGGAATGCATATCCGCCGCCTCTCGGCTGGAACCGGATTACGCCGTATTCCATGCGGGCAACGCCAATACGGACGATCTGCTGATCAGGGAGCAGTCCGACAGCGATGAGGATGTGCTCAGAGCACTGGCCGAGGCCGTGAATGACGCCGTCTCCCGCATGGGAGGGGAACCCCCGGTGAGGATACTGTTCGAGAACCTGTGGTGGCCCGGCCTCAGGCTGACCGGCGGATCGGGATACCGCATCCTGGAGAGGGAACTGGAATTCGAGAATTGGGGGCTGTGCCTGGACACGGGCCATCTGCTCGTGTCCCTGGGCGGGGTGGACACGGAGGATGAGGCGATAGACCTTCTGCTGAGGACCGCGGATTCCTACCCTGACGACCTGACTGACAGGATAGATGCGATGCATCTCCACCTCAACACATCAGCGGAGTTCATGAGATCCCAACGCAACGGCGGCGATGTCCCCGATAAAAGGGAGGACAGGATGCTCGCCGCTTACGACCGCATCTACGGTTCGGACAGCCATGATCCGTTCACGTCCGCGAGGGTCCGGGAACTGGTGGAGGCGATCGATCCCCGGACGATAACGCACGAGATGAAGACGCAGGATCCGTGCAGGATGATGTCGGACTTCCTGTGCCAGAGATCATTATTTCCCTGAGGCTTAAGGAGAGGTCATCTCCCCGGGCGATCATTCGCAATAACGCGATCCTCTGCGAGAAACAGGACCCATTCCGAACTTTTATTTTGACGGAGGAGAGGGATCAGCGGTGTCCCGGCGTATGTTCATTCGCCGCCGCGGATCCGGCAGTTCTCCGGAACATACCCATTCCTCTGACATTATGTTTATATCCGCCTAATGTCTGATGAGGCGCAGGAGGATGGATGCATGAACAGCAAGATAGAGGACGGGATAGTCCTTCTTCTGATGATCATACTGGGAGTGATCCTGGTACTGGCTCTTACCCTTCTGGTGGTCTTCGTCCTGGCTACGGCCTCGGACCTGATAACCGGAGGGGCAGAGGTGATCAACGCGGCGGCGCTTCTCATGAGCGCCATGGTCGTCTCTGTGACGGTGTACGTGGTCGTGAAGAAGAGACAGTGATTACGAAACGCCTTAACCAAACCTCATATGACCTTTTCCAGCGCCGATATGACGTCGAGGCAAAGGGACGGACAGAACTCGGTATAGACGTTATTCCTGTGCGCCGCGAGGTCATCCTCCTCTTTCCTTATATCCAGGCCCATCAGCTCCGGGCAGGAGATCCCTCTGTTGTGCTTCTTCCTGAGCTCTGCCATGAACTGCTCCTTCTTGATGAGGGCAAGCCCCTTGGAGGCGAAGTCCGGCTTGTCATTCCCGTACTTCAGGCCTATCACGACATAAGCGGCCAGGACCGCACCGCAGGCGCTCCCTTCCAGCAAGCCCATCCCCAGGCAGGATACCGACCTCATGAGATCACCGAAGCTGTCCGTCTCTATCCTGTCCCTTAGTGCGAATATCACACACTGAGCGCAGTCATAGCCCTCTTCGTACAACCTGTTGATGTATGCGATATCCATGCTGTATGAATCGGCAGAGCGTGTAAATACTTCTTCGCTTCCGGTCCGCCGGCGTGCAGACGGGGACCCTTCCGGAGACGTCCAGACAGGAAACGGCATGCCGCGGCCGTCCGCCTGACTGCCCCTGACGAATCATATTTATAATAGGTCATTATTGGACACTCCAGAGGAATAGGAATGGCACGCTTCAAAGAGGCAGAGAGCAGACTTCTCGATAAATCGGTTTGTATGAGCTGCTACGCCACGAACCCAAAGAACGCCAGCAGGTGCCGCAAATGCGGATACAGCAACCTTAGACCCAAGGCGAGGGAAAGCAGGAAGCAGTGAGCTGACCTATTTCCTGCTTCACACTTTGTAAGGTCCGCGGCACGGCTAAGCGGTTTAATACTCTTAATGCGTGACGGGACTCATACATCCTGGGGACAGATAGGATGAAGGTTCTGGTCATTGACGATAACGAGGCGATTCAGGAGATAATCGCTGAGATATTGAGTGTGGACGGCTATGCTACAGAGATAGCAGGGTCCATCGAGGAGGCGCGTTCCAAGCTGACCTCGTTCATCCCCGATGCGATACTTCTGGATTCCGTGGTCAACGGAGAGAGCTCCCTGCCCTTCCTGGATGAGTTGGACCCCAAGTCTGAGGTGAAGGTCCTGATCCTTACGAGCGGGAAGGAGATCCTGCCCAAGGACTCGCCTCTGGTATACGGGCATATCCAGAAGCCGTTCAAGAGCACGGACATCATCGACAACGTCCGCGGCATGACGTTGGGCGAGGCAGCCGCCGCCAGGAAGAAGAAGATCAAGTTCAGGCTGTTCGGGAACAGGAAGCCGGAATCCGAGGATGTCCGCGAGACGGAGATCAATTTCGGGAGATCATATATCGTTTTCGAGAATGAACCGTCATTGGTATACGCGATGGCGCACACGCTGCAGTCCAGGGACTGCGATGTGATGGTGATCACCTCCGAAGGCGTGAAGTACGTCAATGACAAGATAGGCGGGGATACCATGAGGATCCTGGGGATGTCCCCCAGACTGAAGGCCGGTTACGTTGAGATGTCAAAGCTGGGGACGCTCATGGCCAATGCGGTGGAGTTCATGGATCAGAACGCAAAACCGGTGGTGGTATTCGACAATCTTCAGCCTCTCATAGAGGCCAACAGCCTTAACGGGGTGCTGACCATGATATACCAGCTGATAAACGGGGACTCGAAGAAGACCTCATCCATAATAATATCAGCACCGGAATCCAGTTTCACAGACAAGGATAAGGACCTGCTGCTGAGGAATATGGAGATTTACAAGGAAACCTGAGTGTGATATCATGAAGATCGAGAAGGTATGGGCGAGAGAGGTGTTGGATTCCAGGGGCAATCCCACCGTAGAGGCTGAGGTGACCGTCAGGGGCCACAGGATAACCGCAATAGCGCCGTCAGGGGCCTCCACGGGCACCTGGGAGGCGCATGAGATGAGGGACGGCGGCAGCAGGTACGGCGGGAAAGGCGTCCTGAACGCCGTGTCCAACGTACGCGGCGAGATAGCGTCCCGCCTGACCGGCATGGACGTATCCGATCAGGAATCCGTTGACAGGGCCATGATAGAGCTCGACGGCACGCCCAACAAGAGCAGGCTCGGGGCCAACGCCATCATAGCAGTATCCCTTGCCGTCGCAAGGGCGGGTGCGGCCGCTGAGATGAGGCCTCTTTACAGGCACATAGGCAGGGACGGCAGGACGCTCCCGGTGCCCATGCTGAACATAATCAACGGCGGGATGCATGCGGGCAGCGATCTGAAGATACAGGAGTTCATGATCATACCTGCGGGAGCCAAGAGCTTCTCCGAGTGCCTCCGCATGTCCTCGGAGGTCTACATGGCCCTGAAGTCCATACTCGCCGAGAGATACGGATCATCCTCCGTCAACCTGGGGGACGAAGGCGGCTTCGCTCCGCCCTTCAGTACGTCCGCAGAGGCCATGGGAGTCATATCCGATGCGATATCCGGTGCGGGCTACGTTCCGGGGAAGGACGTGTTCATGTCGCTCGATGCGGCGTCAAGCGAGTTCTTCAAGGACGGCGTTTATGAGATAGACGGTCTGAAGCTCTCCCCGGGAGAGCTCGCCGATCACTACGTCGGCATGACCAGGGATTTCCCCCTCATAAGTCTGGAGGACCCCTTCTTCGAGGATGATTATGAGACGACCGCGGCCCTGACGAAGAGGATAGGTTCCAAGGTCCAGATCGTCGGCGATGATCTCTTCGTGACCAACACGGAGCGTCTCAGCAAAGGGATATCCATGGGATCCGCCAACTCCCTCCTCCTGAAAGTGAACCAGATAGGCACGGTCACGGAGGCGGGTGCGGCCGCGGACATGAGCTTCAGGAACGGGTACTCCGTGGTGGTGTCGCACCGCTCCGGCGAATCCGAGGATTCGAGCATAGCGGACCTTTCCGTCGGGTGGGGGACCGGGCAGATAAAGACCGGGGCCCCTGCAAGGGGAGAGCGCACCGCGAAATACAACAGGCTTCTGAGGATCGAGGAGGAATTGGGCTCTGAAGCAGTATTCAAGGGAATAAAGGCGTTCAGATGACCGGAGGGAGACTGTTCTCGGCCTCGGAGGAGGAGATCCGCAGAGGATACACCACCGACGTTTACTTCGGCAGGACCAAGAGGATCCTGGAGGCCCGCGGCAACGGGGGCACGGAGGTATGGGCCGAGGTCACGGGCAGTTCCCTTCCCAGGGACTGGGACTGGGCCGTGTATTGCGGTCTCGAGGAGGTCCTCAGGCTTGCCGAGGGATATCCCATCGACATGTACTCGGTCCCGGAGGGCACGGTCTTCCGCGTCAGATCCTCCAACAGCGTGAGGATCCCCCTGATGAACATACACGGGGTGTACTCCGGGTTCGGCGTCATCGAGACGCCTCTCCTGGGCATGCTGTGCCAGCCCTCCGGTGTCGCCACATGCGCCGCCAGGACCAAGATGGCGGCGGGCGGGAAATCGGTGACGGCATTCGGCAACCGCAGGATGCATCCGTCCATATCCGGGGTCCTGGACCGCTCCGCCTTCATCGGAGGATGCGATGCCGTCTCGTCCAGGATGGGGGGCGACATCACGGAGACGGAGCCTCTGGGCACAACGCCCCACGCACTGATGCTGGTCATGGGGAGCAACGAAGCGGCCTTCAGGTCCTTCGATGAGATAATAGAGCCAGAGGTTCCCCGCATAATGCTTATCGACACCTTCTCCGACGAGAGGACGGGAGCGATGGATGCATGCAGGTCCGTGAAGGACCTGACCGGCGTAAGGCTCGATACCCCCGGATCCAGGAGAGGGAACTTCAAGGAGATAATCGACGAGGTCCGCTGGGAACTGGATATCAACGGCTACGGGAACGTGGGGATAATGGTGTCCGGAGGGCTTGATGAGGAATCCGTGGCGGCCCTTTCCGGCACATGCGTGACGGGATTCGGTGTTGGCACATCGATAAGCAACGCGCCCACGCTGGACCTGTCCATGGATATCGTGGAGAGGAAAGGCGAGCCCGTGTCCAAGAGGGGCAAGTTCGGGGGCCGTAAGTACGCATACCGCTGTCCCGACTGCCTGTGCATGGATGCAGCTCTCTCGCCAAGTGTCAGCATAGTCTGCGCCTGCGGATGCGAGATGGACATGATCGAGGAGAAGGTCCTGGAGAACGGGAAGAGGATATCGAAGCCCCGCAGTGCCAAGGAAATACGTAAGAATGTGCTTGAGCAATTAGAGCTCATATCAGAGCTCTGACTCATCTGAATCAAGACAGCCCCGATCCTGAATTCATACCCCTTTGTTTCCACTGGAGAATTTAATCAATGTTAAGTTAACACCCTTTTAAACGGGTATTGCTGGCC